>Ga0209639_1000460_pt1 | contig 57279 bp, 53 predicted proteins | sample EPASupsiteHSE605_FD_187268 | JGI IMG/M metagenome (GOLD analysis project Ga0209639, IMG submission 187268) | Bioremediated contaminated groundwater from EPA Superfund site, New Mexico - Sample HSE6-05 (SPAdes) (version 2) | ecosystem: Environmental > Aquatic > Deep subsurface > Groundwater >... | reverse complement strand
GTGCAGATGCTCTTCGCTTTACTCTTGCAACTGGTAACAGCCCAGGAAACGATATGCGTTTCTCTGACGAAAGAGTTGAATCAAGCCGTAACTTTGCAAACAAATTGTGGAATGCTGCTCGATTCATCCTTATGAACCTTGATGGAACAGAAAGTGCTCCACATATTCCATCTAATCTCGCTATTGAAGACAAATGGATTTTAAGCCGTTTTAACACTCTTACAAAAGAGGTTACAGACAATCTGGACAAGTTCGAGCTTGGCATAGCCGTTCAAAAGCTTTATGATTTTATCTGGGATTTGTTCTGCGACTGGTATATAGAGATTGCCAAGTTGCGTTTGCAGGCAGGTGGCGAGGAAGCCGAAACAGCAAAAGCTGTTCTCATATACGTTATGTCAAACACTCTTAAACTTCTTCATCCATTTATGCCATTCATCACAGAGGAAATTTGGCAAACTCTTCCTCATAATGGTGAAACAATAATGACATCAAAGTATCCAGAGTTCGACAACTCTCTCTGCTTTGCAAATGACGAAGCAGAATTTGAGCGAATCATGGAAGCTATTCGTGCTATACGTAACCGCAGAGCAGAAATGAATGTTCCTCCGTCAAAGAAAGCTCAAGTATTTATTGACACTTCATTTAAAAATACTTTTGAAGCAGGAATTGTGTTCATAAAACGCCTTGCATATGCAAGCGAAGTTTCTGTTGGCAATGATTTTGATATTGATGGTGCTGTAAGCATTATCACAAACGATGCAAAAATATACATCCCAATGGGTGAGCTTATAGACTTTGAGGCTGAGCGTGCAAGACTTAACAAAGAAAAGGCAGCCGCTCAAAAAGAGCTTGACTTTATTAACTCTAAACTTTCAAACGAAAATTTTGTAAGCAAAGCTCCTGCAAATGTTGTTGAAGGACAGCGTATATCCGCTACAAAACTTGCAGATAAAATTGCTATGCTTGATGAAAGTATTGCGGCTATAGGTTAATTTATACGGGGGCTGTTTTTTCAGCTCCCGTTTATGATAATTAATGTGGGGTGATTTATTTGAATTATGATGAATCTTTAAGATATATACATTCATTGTTACGCTTTGGCGTTGTTCCTGGTCTTGAGCGTATTGAGGCTTTGCTCTCCATTCTAGGTGATCCGCAAAATCAGCTTAAATTTGTTCATGTTGCAGGAACAAATGGAAAGGGTTCTGTTTGTAATATGTCTGCAAATATTTTACAAGATGCAGGATATAAAACAGGTTTGTTTACCTCTCCATATGTTATTGATTTTTGTGAACGAATACAAATTGACGGTAAAATGATTGACCATAATGAGCTTGCTCGCTTAGTAACTGCCGTAAGGCCAATGGTTGAGGAGCTTTCACGACGTGACCTTCAACCTACAGAGTTTGAAGTTATAACAGCAATTGCAATAAAATATTTTGCAATGCAAAAATGTGATGTGGTTGTTTTGGAAACAGGTCTTGGCGGAAGGCTTGATTCAACCAACATTATAAGCACTCCTCTTATTAGCATAATCACCTGTATTTCCCTTGACCACACAGAAATATTGGGAAACACAATTGAAAAAATCGCCGCAGAAAAATGCGGAATTATTAAACAAGATGGTACAACAGTTTGTTATCCATGCCAGCTTCCAAATGCTATGAAAGTTATTGAAACCTCCACAAAGGAAAAGAACAACAAGCTTATTTTTGGTTGCCTTAGCGAAATTGTTGTAAAAAAATCAACCATAACAGGCACAGTTTTGAGCTGGAACGGCATTGAAATGAACTTAAAACTTATTGGCGAGCATCAAGTACTTAACGCTTCTACTGCTATTTCTGCTATGATTGAGCTTGGCAAACAAGGTTTTAATATTAATCGTGCAAACATAAAGCATGGAATTGAAAAAACAACTATCCCTGCCCGTTTTGAAGTTTTGTCTAACGAGCCAATTGTTATTTTAGACGGTGGGCACAATGCAGACGGAGTAGATTCATTTGTTTCATCTCTAGAAAAACTACTTCCAAAGAAAAAAAAGATTTTCATTATGGGCACTATGGCGGATAAGGATTATGAATTTACTATTGAACGTGTTTCACGTTTGGCAGATGAGTTCATAGCTACCACCCCTTCTAATCCTCGTGCATTGTATGCTTGTACAGCATGTGAAATTGCATCCACATTTTGCGAAAGAACAGCCGCAATCTCTTCGCCAAAAGATGCAATATCTTATGCACTCTTTCAGGCAAAGACTTACGGCTACGCAATAATAATATGTGGTTCTCTGTATCTTGCAGGTGATGTTCGTGATGTCATCTTAAAAAAGTTGCCATCACCGCAAGAGTAAGTATTGTTCCAGGTGCGCCAAGCAAGCCAGACACAGATATAGTATACCAATTAAGCGGTATTACCACATCGCTTGCTACTCCAACTAGATTAACTGCAAGTAGAGCAGCAAATCCAGAAAGTGCTGTTGTCATCATTGCTTTAAACCAGTGCCCTGACTTTAGCATAGACACAACAATAATAATTGCAACAATAGATATAACAACACCAAATATAATTTTAAAAGTTATCCCAATTTTAACACCACCCAAATCAGATGTTAATTTTATCCATTGAACAAATCACATCCGTTTAAATTTTTTCATATACTTTTGTTGTGCAAGTATTGCATGTTACATTTTTGTTTTTTGCAAGGCGCAGAAGATATCTGTATCTAGCCTTTAGTGCCTCTATCTCATAGATAGAGGCTTCTACCAAATCGTCGTCGGCCTGCATTTGAAATCGTGCGTAGGCATCATCTATCATTCGGCAGACTCTTCTAATATCCTGTAAAAGTCTTTGGTCTGAATCCATGCTATCCTGTTTTGTTAGTTCCTCTTGAACTTCAAAGTTTAAATCAAAGTTATATTTCATAAAAAAACCTCCTTTTTATTCTATGAGTAATTCTTGGAACAATATGACAATTTTATGCAATAATAAAAACTTTTGCTCTTGACTTTGAAAATAAATGGTGCTACACTTATCTTGCTAAAAAAATTAATATTGCTGTCTTCAGGGCGGGGTGTGATTCCCCACCGGCGGTAATAGGCTTTTGCCTTAGTCCGCGAGCGTTTTGCAGATTCGGTGTGATTCCGAAACCGACGGTTAAAGTCCGGATGAAAGAAGATAAAGGTTTTTAATAAAGCCCTTATTGCCCTGTGCTATTTTGCACAGGGCATTTTGTTGTTCTGGACAGCAACAAATCGAAAGGAAGAAATTATATGAACACAAACACAAAAGCAAAAACAACACCCGCAAATCTCCAAACGCAAAAAATCGTCTTCGCCGGTCTTTTTTCTGCAATCTCCTTTGTATTCTATTTGCTGGAGTTTCCTGTTGTTCCAGGCCTCAGTCACTTAAAGCTCGATTTTAGCGATATTCCAGCTTTGGTTGGTGCAGTTTTCTTTGGTCCTGGATTTGGAGTTATCGTTGAACTTATTAAAAATTTAATTGAAATGCTTGTTAAAGGAATTGGCACACAAATGGGCTTTGGAAATCTCATGAATTTCCTCGTTGGCTGTGCTTATGTTGTTCCTTTTTCTCTTCTCTTCCATAATCTTTCAAAAAAAGATGGAGCGAAAGCATGGAAAAACATTGTAATTGCTTCTATTATAGGTATTACTTGTATTATTATCGTTGGAATTGCAGCTAACTATCTTATTGCTCCACTGTTTTTCAAATACTTCATGGGCATTGAGCTTTCAAGCAAAACTTTATGGGCTGCAATCTGGGGTGCAACCGCTCTTAATGCTATAAAAGGTGCTATGCTTTCTGTTGTTATCTACCCTCTTATGATGTTCTTTTCTACCAGAATGGGCTTGGTTTTTAAACTTCAAAGTTCAAATATAACAGAAAAGGCAAACGATAAAGAAATTGAGAAATTAAAAAAATAATATTGACTTTTCTCTTTTGTAGGTATACAATCTATACCGTAAACTTAATATATCACTTATCAAGAGAGACTGAGGGACAGGCCCAATGAAGTCCAGCAACCTGCAATGCAAGGTGCCAAATCCTGCGGTATTTACCGACAGATAAGCTTTTTAAAGCCCTTCGGTATACTAACGAAGGGCTTTGTTTTTTAGTTTTTCAAATGATAAAAATATAAATATGCAAGTATTTAACTTGCTCAACTTTTAGGAGGCAATTATGGCTAGACATCTCTTTACATCAGAATCAGTAACTAAAGGACATCCAGACAAGATTTGCGACCAAATTTCTGACGCAGTTCTTGACAACATTTTGAAACAGGATCCAACAGCAAGAGTCGCTTGCGAGGTAACCTGCACCACAGGTCAGGTTATGATTATGGGTGAAATTTCCACATCATGCTATGTTGAAATTCCAAAGATTGCAAGGCGCGTTATTTGCGATATTGGATATAATGATGCTAAAATGGGATTTGACGGACACAGCTGTGCGATTCTTACTGCTATTGACGAGCAGTCCCCTGACATTGCAATGGGTGTTGACCGTTCACTTGAACTTAAAAGCGGTGAAGACGACACATATAATCTTAATGGTGCTGGTGACCAGGGTATCATCTTTGGCTTTGCATGTGATGAAACGCCTGAGCTTATGCCTCTCCCAATCGCACTCGCCCACAAGCTTGCATTAAAGCTTACAGAGGTTCGTGAAAACGGCACTCTAACCTATCTTCGTCCAGATGGCAAGACTCAGGTAACTATTGAATATAATGAAAATAATGAGCCACTTCGCGTTGATACTATCCTTATATCTACACAGCATTCTGAAGAGGCTTCTCTGGACCAAATTCGTGAGGATGTTGTTAAGAATATTATATACCCCGTTGTTGACGAAAGTCTTATGGATGACCATACAATTATATATGTTAACCCTACAGGACGCTTTGTAACAGGTGGTCCCGCTGGTGATAGCGGACTTACAGGACGTAAAATCATTGTTGATACATACGGCGGATATTCTCGCCATGGTGGCGGTGCTTTTTCTGGCAAGGATCCAACAAAGGTTGACCGCAGTGCAGCATATGCTGCAAGATATGTTACAAAGAACATTGTTGCTGCTGGACTTGCAAAGAAATGTGAACTTCAAATTTCTTATGCAATCGGCATCGCACATCCTATTTCAATAATGGTTGATACCTTTGGCACAGGTATAATTCCTGATGACAGAATTTCAGAAATTGTTAATGAAGTATTTGACCTTCGTCCTGCCGCAATTATTGATAATTTACAGCTTCGTAACCCAATTTATGAAAAGCTTGCTGCTTATGGTCATATGGGTAGAGTTGACCTTGATGTTACTTGGGAAAGAACGGATAAGGTAGAACAAATCAAAAAAGCGGCCAAAATAATTTAATGATTTTTGGGGGCTTTTGTATGAATTTTTCGATTGTGCCGAAGGGCGTTTGCCCTTCTCGCATAAACTTCGATATTGAAAATGGTACTGTACATAATGTCAAATTTTTTGGGGGATGCCCCGGAAATCTCAAGGCTCTTTCAAAGATTATTGAAGGAATGACAGTCGAAGATGTTGAAAAAAACTTTAGTGGTATCACATGTGGAACAAAAACCACATCATGCACTGACCAGTTTGCAAAAGCCGTTATAGATGCAGCAAAGTCACTTTAAATAAATCTATTTGAAATAGATAAAAAACTTTTTATATGTTATTTTCTTTTGCGGATTTTATTCACCGATTTGTTGTTTTTTGTATATTCTTTTGGTATAATAATTTGCACTGAGAAAATATGCATTGTGGGCATTTATAATTCTATTGGGGGAATTACTTTGAGAATCCGTAAACAAGCACTTGGCGACCGCAACATTATAGGGGCAAAAGTCGAAGCAATCCGTAAAGAAAAAGGGCTAAAGCAAAAAGACCTTCTTGCAAAACTTGAAATTCGTGGTATCGAACTTGATGCTTCAGGACTTTCTAAGTTAGAAGGACAGATTCGTTGTGTTACTGACAAAGAACTTTTGGCTCTTTCGCAGGAACTTGATGTTTCAGTTGACTGGTTGTTAGAAAACGAAAAAAAATAAGAGCCACTAGGCTCTTATTTTTTATTCTCTGTATACCCTTGCAAGATTTTCAAACTCTGGCAAAACATCTTTAAAACAACTAATTAGCTTCGGAGAAAATGTACCGCACTCACCGTTTAATATCATAGTTGCCGCTTCCTTATTTGTAAACGCTTTTTTATATGGACGGTCACTTGTGAGTGCATCAAAACAGTCAGCAATAGAAACAACCTGTGCCCAAATTGGTATTTCATCCCCCATTAATCCATCTGGATATCCTTTGCCGTCCCACTTCTCATGGTGATGCCTGCAAATGTCCTGACAATAACCCAAATAGTTATTTACATCAATTTCATTAAAACTACAAATTATCTCTCCACCTTTTGTTGTATGAGTTTTCATAACCTCAAATTCCTCGGATGTTAATTTGCCTGGCTTTAATAAAATTGCATCGGGAATTGCTATTTTACCTATATCATGAGTTGTTGACGCCATAGCAATCATATTTATATCTTCTAAAGTCAATTCATATTCTGGACATTCTTTGGCAACATTAACTAGCAGTGACTCTGTAAAACATCTAAGCCGTTTTATGTGCTTTCCTGTTTCCCAATCACGCCATTCAACAACTGAACTAATTGATTCCATCATATTTATATTTATTCTGTTTAACTTTTCGGTCTGCTCCATCAACTTTGACGCTTGAAAAACGAGTTTTTTACTTTGGATTTTTAATATATGTTCCAAATTGTTCTGATAATTATATATATCAACAAGTGTACTTATCTTTTTCAATATTATGTAGTCCATATTAAACGGCTTTTTTATTGTATCTGAAGCACCAAGGCTATAGGCAAGTTTTTCACTCTCGTTTGACGAATCCTCTGTTACAACTACTATTGAAACTTTACCCAGCATACCTGTTTTTTTAATTTCATTTATCGCTTCTACACCACCTGATTCAAAAAGAGATAAATTAATAACTATAAGAACAACTTTATTTTTATTTTGCTTTATTATACTTGCTTGTTCTTCAAGGCTTCTCGCCTCAAAAATCGTATATTTTTCGCTTAATATTTTCCCTAAAAATTTTACATTTTCGCCTTTTTCATCAACTATAAGTATAACTGAATCCTTCAATTTTCTCTCCTCTTTTCTATATCTTCACCGCCTATGTTATATATATTAACATATTCTTTCAACATTTACAATATTTTATGTGTAATTTTTACAATATTTTGCATAATGTGCAGTTGTGTCTATTTTTTGAATAATTAGCATAAAATGCCAATTATAATTTCTTATGCTATACTTGCGTTGTTCTTTTTACAATTATTCTTTATATTGAGGTGAGCGAAGTGTCAGATATTTTCAGCCTGTTTGTTACCTTTTTTAAAGTTGGTCTTTTTACCTTTGGTGGTGGCTATGCAATGCTCCCTATAATTGAGCATGAAATTGTTAACAAAAAGGGCTGGATAACAAGCGAAGAATTGTTACAATACTTTTCACTCAGCCAATGCACTCCAGGCGTTATAGCCGTTAACACAGCCACTTTTGTTGGTACGAAAAAACATGGATTTTTAGGTGCTGTTGCAACTACATTGGGAGTTGTTACACCTTCTATAATAATTATTTCAATATTTGCAAGCGTGTTAAAAAGACTTGATGATCTCCCAGCTATAGCACATGCTTTTGCAGGCATCCGTCCTGCTGTTGCCGCATTAATTGTTGTATCATGCATAAAAATTTTTAAAAGCAGTGTAAAATCACCTTCTCAAATTTTGGTGTGCATACTCTCTTTTGTTTTAGTTGCTGTTTTTAAATTATCACCCATCATTGTAGTTATTATTGCAAGTGTTTATGGCCTGCTGTTTTTTAGAAAGAGTGGTGCAAAGCAATGAACGATATACTTTTGATGTGTTTTGAATTTTTTAAAACAGGGCTTTTTTCTATTGGTGGAGGTCTTGCAACTGTACCATTCCTTTTTGATATGAGCAAAAATCACCCAAACTGGTTTTCATCATCCGAACTTGCAGATATGATTGCAGTTTCTGAATCAACGCCCGGTCCTATCGGCGTAAATATGGCAACCTTTGCAGGATTTAAAATTGCAGGAATAGGTGGTGCTATACTCGCAACACTCTCCTTAGTTCTTCCTGCTTTCACCATTATTTTTATCATTTCAAAATTCTTAAGTAAATACAGTGATAGTAAATATGTTACGGCTGTTTTTAGCGGACTACGTCCAGCCGTAGCAGGACTCATTGCCACTGCAGCCTACTCTGTTTTTCAAATTTCAGTGTTCACAGATACATTAAGTTCATTTAAAGATATATTGCCAAATTTGCAAATAGGCAATTTTATTATTTTTGCGGTTATTCTTATCGCTTTGCAATTTAAAAAGCTAAAGAAACTCCATCCAATCATATTTATTTTCATTGCCGCTGCATTAGGTGTTGCATTTAAACTATAAACAAGCAGAGGTTATTATTTCATATAACCTAGTTTCTTATGCAAATTAACCATATGTTCTGACTAGCTTTGTAGCATTTTTCACTAACTATTGATTTTAATAATTTATTTGATTGGTAATATTTGACAACATTATAGCTATATGATATAATGTTGTTTACCGAAAAACAAATGTAATAAGCTAATGTCCCTCATTTATTATGCGTTTCGAGCATTGTTTTCTAAGGCTGTTCGCTAAGAAAGCTCTGCCAATGGGTTTGTTTGGAAACAAGCTAGCCTCCCTTATTGGAAAGGAACCATAACAAGCGGTTTTGTTTTGTTGTGAATTCCTTTGGGAATTCGCTTTTTTTATGCGTATTTTCGGACAAAATTAATTTAAAAGGAGTCTGATTTATGAAAAGCACAAGAAAACTTTTGGCTTTATTGCTTGCAGCTATGATGTTGTTCTCACTTACTGCATGTGGTGGCCAAGAGGATGTAAAAGAAACAACAAAACCCGTATCAACAGAATCCACAACCGCAACCTATAAAGGCAAGCTGAGAATGGCAACCACAACCAGCACTGACGATACAGGTCTTTTAGATGCACTTAAACCACTTTTCCTTGCTGAAACTGGCTGGGAACTTGAGTGGGTTGCAGTTGGCACTGGTGCAGCTATCAAGCTTGGTGAAGATGGAGAGGCTGACGTTCTCCTTGTTCATGCAAAATCAAGTGAAGAGGCTTTTGTAACTGCTGGATATGGTGTTAAGCGTGTTGAAGTTATGTATAACGACTTCATCATCGTTGGACCAAAGGATGGCAAAATTAAAAAGACTGACAAAATCGACTCCGTTTTCAAGCAGATTTTAACTGATAACCTTACCTTTGTTTCTCGTGGAGATGATTCAGGCACACATAAGAAGGAGCTTGCTGTTTGGTCTGCTCTTAACCTTAAACCAGAAACAAACAAAAACTATGTTTCAGCAGGTTCTGGCATGGCAGCTACGATTACAATGGCTATAGAAAAGGGTGGTTATTGCCTAACCGACCGAGCTACATGGCTTGCAACTCAGGATAAAGGCAATTTTGACATAATATGTGAGGGTGACGCAAATCTTCTTAACCAATATGGCGTTATTGCTGTTAACCCTTCAAAATATCCAGACACTAACATAGATGGTGCAAACGCATTCATTAAGTGGATTTGCTCAGATAAAACACAAAAATTTATAAACAAATACGGCGTTGACAAATATGGCGAGCAGCTCTTCTTTTCAAATGCAAAATAATTAGGTTTTCGTAATTTAAAAAATATGATACAATATATGGGTGTAAGGGCTTTTAAATATTTTGTATATTTAATAATGCTCATGCACCCGTATTTTTTTAGTTCTTTGAGAACGAGGAGTTTTTATGGAGTTTTTCGAAAGCATTTTTTCTGATTTTTTTCACAGTTCGGGTGTTGTAGATTCAATTCGTGTAACTGTTATTATGTCTTTCTTTTCCACATTGATTTCTTCTGTGCTCGGCATATTCTTTGGACTTTTGCTTGAGCACTTTAATTTTAAAGGCAAAAATATAATAATAAGAATTAACCGAACTTTAATGGGATCTCCACCTGTTGTTATCGGTCTTGTTGCCTATATGCTTTTAAGAGGTAAAGGTCCATTGGGATTTCTTGGCTGGGTATTCACCATTCAAGGCATGGTTTTTGCACAGGTTATAATCATTACGCCTATAATTTGCGGAATGGTTTACTCATATGCTATTCGCACTGCTCCTGCTGTTCGCAGTTTTGCTAAAAGTATGGGAGCGAGCAAAATGCAGATTAACCTCCTTATTCTCAAGGAACTTAAAAACGAAATTTATTTTTCAATCTTAACTGGTTTTAGTCGTTCAATAAGCGAAGTTGGTGCAGTATTTTTAATTGGTGGAAACATAAAAAGTAGCACAAGAACAATGACAACCGCTATATCTACGCTTAAAAATGCTGGGGAGTTTAAAGACGGTATTTATCTTGGAATAATACTTATGCTTATGGCATTCATCGTGCAGAGCCTTGCAGATTATTTAAGAAAAGAGGACGAGTATGATGAAAATTACTAATCTAAAAAAACAGCTTGGCGACTTTTGCCTCGACATTGACAATATAGAATTTGAACCTGGCATGGTGCATGGTTTAATTGGACCCAACGGCAGTGGAAAATCAACTCTTGCAAAAATTATTGTTGATATGATGCCAATGGATTCTGGTTCAATTGATTATGGTACGCTTTCGCAAAGTGATATAACTATGACTTCACAAAAGCCGTATTTGTTGCACGATACAGTATATAATAATCTCATCTATCCTCTTAAAATACGCAAAATAAAGCCACAAGAAAATGAAGTTGATGCACTTCTTGACAAATGCGGATTGCTTGATAAAAAGAAGCAATATGCAAGAAGCCTTTCAAGCGGAGAACAGCAAAAGCTTTCGTTCATACGAGCATTGATTTTCAAGCCAAAAATTATAATAATTGATGAAACCCTTTCAAATCTTGATCCAGACAGTGCAGAACTGTTTGAGGATATGATTTTAGAAAAACAGTTTTCAAACCCAATAACGTGGATTACAATAAGCCATCAGCTTGTTCACATTAACAAAATTTGTGACAAGGTTCACTTTTTATCAAATGGTAAAAACATTCAAAGTGGAAAAGCAAATGATGTTTTATTGAACCCAACAAATCAGATTGTAAAGCAATATATGTCAAGCACTGAAATATCATTTAGTATGCTTGATTTTAACAATAAGGAGAAATAATGAATTTTTACGAGAATTTGCAAAAGCCAGAAACAGCTATTTTAGTTAGCGTAGACACAGGCGATTTTGATGTCGAAGTGTCGATAGACGAGCTTGAAGAACTTGCAAGAACTGCTGGAGCAGAGGTCTTTGCAAAGGTTATTCAAAAAAGAGAAAAGCCAAATGCCGCATTGTTTGTTGGCACAGGCAGATTAGAAGAAATTAAACAACTTTGCGATGCCAATGAAATTGACATTCTCATTTTTGATGCTGAACTTACTCCCTCTCAGCAACGAAATATTGAAAAGTTTACTGATGTCAGAGTTGTTGACAGAACCACTCTGATACTTGACATTTTTGCTTCTCGTGCAAATTCAAAAGAAGGTAAACTTCAAGTTGAGCTCGCACAGCTTAGATATTCTTTGCCACGGCTTGGTGGAAAGGGTACACAGCTTTCTCGACTTGGCGGCGGAATTGGCACCAGAGGACCCGGTGAAAGCAAACTAGAAAGTGACAAAAGGCATATAAGAAGACGAATTGACGCATTGACTGATGAACTGAAAGAGGTTGAAAAACGTCGTAAAAGTTTGCGTGAAAGGCGTAGTAAAGATGGGATTGAAACTGTTGTTATCGTGGGATACACAAATGCAGGCAAATCCACACTAATGAACAGGCTTACCGATGCTGGTGTGCTTGCACAGGACAAGCTGTTTGCAACTCTAGACCCTACTGCCAGAGCACTCACATTGCCTAACGGCAGAAAAGTAATGCTTATTGACACTGTTGGATTGGTACGAAGATTGCCTCACAAACTTGTTCAGGCTTTTAAATCAACATTAGAGGAAGCTGCCAGTGCAGATGTTATTCTTAATGTTTGTGATGTTTCAAGCCCAGAGTGTGCAGAGCATTTAGAGGTTACTGCAAAGCTTTTGGAAGAGTTGGGTGCACAGAGCAAACCTGCAATTTCCATCATGAACAAATGCGACCTTACTGATATCTCAAGTGATATGCCTGTTATTGGTCAATCTGTTATGATTTCGGCTCTTGACGGAACAGGAATTGAAAATTTATTGCAAGCTGTTGAAAAAGCACTTCCACAAACGAGAAGACGAGTCACCTTGCTCTTTCCGTTTGACAAGGCAGGACTTGCATCAAAAATCCGCACAGACGGCGTTATTTTTGCCGAAGAATATCTAGAAAACGGATTGCAAATTGATGCTATTGCAGACATTCGCCTGCTGGATGAACTAAAAGACTATATAGTAGAATAAAATAAAAAGCATGAACTGACAACTGGTCAGCTCATGCTTTTATTTTGGTTTTACATCAATTACAACAACTTCTATTGGATTAAATAGGCGTGGAACTACCCTAGCATCAGATAATCCCCTGCCCACAATTAATTTGCCGTCATAAAGCCCTGATGTGTATCGCGGAAATATTCCCTGCCCTGGTGCATATAGTGGAATTCCAAAAGGTCTGCATTGCCCACCATGTGCATGACCAGACAAAATCAAATCCAAATCTCTATGCTTTAAATAATTTTTGTAATACTCCGGTTGATGGCAAAGCAAAAGTTTAAATTCATTTTCATTCTCAAATTCATCAAGCCACGAGAAATTTGAAAATGGCGTATGACCACCAATCAAAATTTCTCCATGCATTTTATAATCATTATTAAGTAAAATTGCACCTGTATTTTCAATATCACTTTCACTAAGAACATTAAACTTTACTTCATGATTTCCATATGAAAAATAAGTTGGTGCAATTTTTGAAAGCGACCTTAAAAAGCCCAAAGACCTTGAATATAATCTTTTATGCCTTTCAACAATATCGCCAACAACCGCAATAATATCGGGGGTTTTATTTGCAACTGCATTAACAATACCCTCGTATGGTTCATTATGCAAATCTGACAGCAAAATAATTCTTTGAGGAATTGTTATTTTATTGCTTTTTAATGTGCAATAACTTATATCCACTGTTTATCAACTCTCCCAAAATTAAAACTGTCATTTATATACTATAAAACCCAAAAAGGAAAGATGCTTTTTACAGCATCTTTTTCTCCATTAATTCGTTATCAATCGAATAGAGTAATGCTTGTTTTCTATTTATCTGCCCCGTTCTGTAAAGATCATATAGTGAATCATCCATCGTCTGCATTCCCTGCTTTTTGCCAGTCTGCATTACGCTCGGTATTTGATATGTTTTGCCCTCACGAATAAGGTTTCGAATTGCAGAGTTTGCAAGCATAACCTCAAACGCAGCAACACGCCCGTTTTCCTGTGTGTTTGGAATAAGTCTTTGAGAAATAACGGCTTCCAAAACAGCACTTAGCTGAACCTTTATTTGGTCTTGCTGTTCATTTGGAAAAACGTCTATAATACGATCAACTGTTTCTGCTGCACCTATTGTATGAAGTGTTGAAAAAACCAAGTGACCTGTTTCTGCTGCGGTAACTGCTGTTGAAATTGTTTCAAGGTCACGCATTTCACCAACAAGAATAACATCAGGGTCTTCACGAAGTGCTGCACGAAGTGCTGCTGCGTAGGAGTTCGTGTCTACTCCGATTTCTCTCTGGTTAACTACTGATTTTTCATGCCTGTGCAAATACTCTATCGGGTCTTCAAGAGTTATAATATGTGCATTTAAATTCTCATTTATCTTTCCTATAAGGGACGCAAGTGTTGTTGACTTACCACTACCTGTAGGGCCTGTAACAAGAACGAGTCCGCTCTTTTTGCTATACAAATCAATTATCTGCTGTGGCACACCAAGGTCTTGTGGCTTTGGAATTGTTACGCCAACTAAGCGGAAAACTGCAGCTGTTGTGCCTCTCTGTCTAAAAACATTAGCACGGTATCTACCCATTCCTGCAAGTCCAAATGAAAAGTCAATTTCACCGCGTTCTGCAAAAACTCTTTTTTGGTATTCACCCATTATATTCCTCACCAACGCTTCTGTATCATCTGTTAAAAGCCTTGGATAATTCATTGTCACCATTTCGCCATGAACTCTCATTTTGGGCGGAACACCAACGGTAATATGTAAGTCTGATGCATTATTGGCATGAGCTTCTGTTAACAATTCTGCTAAAGTCAAAATAACGGCCCCCATTTTCTTTAATATCTTTTCTTTTCCAACCGAAAACCAAAAATTTTATTATTATATACTTTATAAGTTTATCATAATGTACCAAAATATTCAAGTATATTTTCGTTAATATTGTGCTATTCGTATCCTTTTTATTTAAAAAAGATTTATGGAATATAAAGCCTGCCCTGTGTAACATCTTTTCTTTTAAATTCTGCATTAATGCTGTTAAGCACTCTTTTTTTGTCTGCACTCCACAACGGTGCGACAAGCAAATTTTTGGGACCATCACCTGTTATTCTATGCACCACCATATCATATGGCAAGCGTTCTATACACTTTGCAAGCAAATCTATATACTGCTCCATTGTTAGTGCTTCAAATCTTCCGTTTTGATAATTATCACACAAGTCTGTGTTTCTTAATATATGCAATAATTGAATTTTTACACCCTGCGCACCACAATGTGCAACATAATCCACAGTGTTAAGCATATCACGCTCATTCTCGTTCGGAATTCCAAGGATAATATGCGTAACAATATGAACGCCTATTCTGTTAAGCTTTTTTACAGCGTCCTCAAAACAATTATTTGTATATCCTCTGCGAATATACTTTGCCGTGTTTTCATTTGCAGTTTGAAATCCAATCTCTACCCAAACTGGCTTTTTTTCATTTAGTCGTGCAATTAGTTCCAAAACATCATCGGGCAAACAATCTGGTCTGGTTGCTATTGATAATGCGACAATATCATCACGCTGTATAACTTTTCCAAAAAGCTCCTTTAAATACTGCGTTGATGCATATGTGTTTGTATATGCCTGAAAATATGCAATATATTTATCTCCACTAAACTTGCCATTTACTCTTGACTTCGCAGTCTCAATCTGCTCATCTATCGGCATATCACCTTTTGGAGCAAAATCGCCAGAGCCACCTTCACTGCAAAAGATGCAACCCCTATCCCCAAGTGTTCCATCACGATTTGGACAGGTCATATTACCGTTTAAAGAAAGCTTATAAAGCTTTTGTCCGAACTCATTTTTTAAGTATTCATTAAGAGAATAATAATGCATAATTTAAAAACAGGCACAGAGAAATTATTATCCCTGTGCCATTTCCTTTTTAATTTAGTCTTCAGCAAGAGGCGTTGAAAGATATCTTTCACCGGTATCTGGCAAAATTACAACAATCATTTTCCCTGCATTTTCTGGTCTTTTCGCCAACTGCTTTGCTGCAAATGTCGCTGCACCTGATGATATTCCAACCAAAATTCCCTCTGATTTTACAAGTTCCTTTGCAGTAGATATTGCTTCTTGTGTAGGCACTTGTATTATCTCATCATAAATATATGTGTTTAATGTAGCAGGTATAAAACCTGAACCAATACCTTGAATGCCATGTGGCGAAGATTCGCCTCCTGAAAGTACCGGAGATTCTGCAGGCTCCGCAGCAATTATCTTTATGTTTGGATTTTTCGACTTTAAGTATTCACCAACACCTGAAATTGTTCCACCCGTACCAACACCTGCAACTACCATATCCACATTACCCTGAGTATCTTCCCAAATTTCTGGACCTGTGCTTACTCTGTGTGCCTCAGGATTTGCCTGATTTTCAAACTGACCTGGAATAAAGCTATTTTCCGTTACCATTGCCAGCTCTTTTGCCCTTTCAATCGCCCCAAGCATCCCTTTAGTACCGTCTGTAAGTACAATTTTTGCACCATATGCCTTAAGCAACTTTCTTCTCTCCACGCTCATTGTTTCAGGCATTGTAAGCACCAAATTATATCCCTTTGACGCCGCAACTGCAGCAAGGCCAATCCCCGTGTTGCCGCTTGTTGGCTCTATTATAACTGTGTCTTTATTTATAAAACCTTTTTCTTCCGCATCTTTAATCATAGCTACCGCTACTCTATCCTTTATGCTTCCTGCTGGATTAAAATATTCAAGTTTTGCCACTATCCTTGTGCAAAGCTCATTTTGTTTGCCAAATTTTGATAACTCCAAAAGCGGAGTTTTCCCCACCAATTCCGAAAAACTTTTGTAAATCATTTTCAAAAATCTCCCCATTGCAGTCTAGTGGCTGCTTCTTTTTCACATATTACACTATAGAAAATATTCCGTTCTTTGTCAATAGCACTTAGGTATTGCATAATTATACATTTAGTAGTATAATTAACGCATTAAAAAACTAACTGGAGGGAACAACATGAAAAAATTTAAGAAGATTTTTGCAGTTTGCTTGGCAATTTGTCTTATTGTAACTGCATTCTCTGCTTGTAGCGGAAAAACAACAAATAACAACAAAGAAAAAGTAAAGGTTATTGATATTAAACTTACTGAAGAAGAGTATGCTTTTGGCGTTGACAAAAATCAGCCAGAGCTCTTAGCGGAAGTTAATAGCTTCATTGCTGAAATTAAGTCTAACGGCAAATTTGACGAAATTTGTAATAAATATTTCGGTGATGGAACTCCAACAGCTGTTACATCAGCAAAGTCTGACGAATCAAAAGATCAGCTTGTTGTTGCTACAAATGCTGCATTTGAGCCGTTTGAATACAAAAAGGGCGACAAATACTATGGTATAGACATGGAAATTGCAGCAGAGCTTGCTAAGAAGCTTGGTAAAGAACTCGTTATTCAGAATATGAAGTTTGACTCTGTTTGCCTTTCAGTTGGTCAGCATCAGTGTGATATTGCAATGGCAGGACTTACAATTAATGAAAAAAGAAAAGAATATGTTCAATTCTCAGACGCTTACTATCAGGCATCACAGAAACTTATCGTTAAAGGTGATGACGCAACATTTGACAAGTGCAAGACCAAGAAAGATGTTGAAAAGATTTTGAATACATTCGACAGCAAAACAAAAATCGGCTATCAAACAGGTACAACTGGTGAATTTTATGTTAAAGGTAGCAAGGAATGGGACTTTAAGGGATATAAAGTAACTCCAAAGAACTATGAAAATGGTTCGCTTGCTGTTCAGGACGCTATAAACAATAATATAGACTATGTTATAATTGATGAAGCACCTGCTAATTATATAGTAAAATCTATTAATGAGCTTGCTTAATTAACTGTACGTGATTTTGTAAATTAAAGCAATAACCTCACCAGCAATGGTGAGGCATTGTTATATATGTTAGGATTATATTTATGGGAAACTTTGACAGGAAAATAGAATTATTTAAAGAATCTTTTGTTGACGGTGGCGGTTATAAAACCGTTTTAGATGGGCTACAAAACACAATTTTAATTGCGGTAGTTGGACTACTTATTGGTATTGTTATTGGTACTTTTATTGCAACAATTCGAGTACTTCCAAAGTACAAAACATTGCCAAAGGTTTTAAATGGCCTTTGCAGTTTGTATGTTGGACTATTCCGAGGAACACCTATAGTTGTTCAATTACTTGTGTTTTACTATGTAATGCTTCCTCTTATTGGCATTAAAATGGCAGCTGTTACAGTTGCTATTTGGGTATTTGGCATGAATAGTGGTGCATACATTTCTGAGATAATGCGAAGCGGTATTATGTCTGTTGACATCGGACAAATGGAAGGTGGCCGAGCAGTTGGTTTGAGCTATGGTGTTGCAATGAGAAAAATTGTTATACCCCAAGCAGTTAAAAATATTCTTCCAACACTCGGTAATGAGTTCATTGCACTCATAAAAGAGACTTCCGTTGTAAGCTTTGTTGGTGCTACTGACTTGTATGTTGCATTCAACTACATTGGAAGCAACAGCTACGAATTCATGGTGCCGTATTTAGTAATGGCGTTAATTTATATTGTAATTGTTTTCGCAATTAGTATATTGATTAAAATAATGGAAAGGAGTCTGAGAAAGAGTGATAGAGGTCGTTAATCTAAAAAAATGTTACGGTGACCTTACCGTCCTTAAAGATATAAATAATACAATTCAAAAGGGCGAAGTTGTTGTTGTGATTGGTCCTTCTGGTTCAGGTAAAAGCACATTTCTCAGATGCCTTAACTGCATGGAAGATCCAACTTCTGGGAGTATAATTTTTAACGGTGTTGATATTGCTGATATGAAGGTTGATATCAATGAACATCGTCAAAAAATGGGAATGGTTTTCCAACATTTCAATCTTTTTAATAACAAAACAGTAATTGAAAATATTATGCTTTCACCTATTTATGTTGAAACTCGCAGACTAAAAAAAGCAAAGAGTAGTAATGTCAAATTAAAAATCAAAAAGGCTTTTGGAAGCAAGATTCAAAAAGAAATTATTGAAATCTCAAAAACAAAGTCACAGATAAAAGAAGATGCACGGGCAAACGCCTTAGAGCTTCTTAAACGAATTGGCCTAGAAGATAAGGCTGATGTATATCCTTCACAGCTTTCTGGTGGGCAAAAGCAACGAGTTGCAATCGTTAGAGCTCTTGCAATGAATCCAGATGTTATGCTGTTTGACGAGCCTACAAGTGCTCTTGACCCGGAGATGGTCGGTGAGGTTTTGGATGTTATGAAAAGCCTTGCAAAAGATGGCATGACCATGGTTGTTGTTACCCATGAGATGGGCTTTGCAAAAGAGGTTGCAAGCCGTGTCTTGTTTATGGATGAAGGTAATATAATTGAGCAGGGAGCTCCAGAAGATGTGTTCTCAAATCCACAGAGTGACAGACTAAAAAGCTTTCTTGCAAAGGTTCTTTAATATTTAAACAAGGGGATTTTATTTTGTTGAAAAATAAAAATAAAGCCCTGCTTGCAAGACTTGCTCTGTTTTTTGCAACATTAATATGGGGCAGTTCATTCGTCATTGTTAAAAACACTGTCGATGTTCTGCCTGTATTTTTTTTGCTGGCTGTCAGATTTTCCATTGCGTTTATTGTGCTTGCTGTTATTTTTGCAAAGCGTTTAAAGCAAATTGACAAGAACTATTTGTGGCAAGGTGGAATTATTGGCTTGTGCCTTTTTATTGCATACGCTTCACAAACCTTTGGAATAACCGACACAACCCCTGGTAAAAACGCATTTTTAACGGCTATTTACTGCGTTATAGTTCCGTTTTTGTTCTGGATTACAGACAAGTCAAAGCCGGACTTTTTTAATATTCTTGCCGCATTTTTATGTATTCTTGGAATTGGGTTTGTTTCGCTCAAATCTAATTTAAGCATCTGTTATGGTGACCTGCTCACGATGCTTGGCGGTTTTTTCTTTGCCACACACATTGTAGCTATCAAAAGATTTTCAAACGGTCGTGATCCAGTTATTCTTACTATTATTCAATTTGCATATTGCTCAGTCTTCTCCCTTATATGTACATTAATATTTGAGCCTAGAATTACACGTATTGAGCCAAATATGATTGGCGGAATTATGTATCTCGCAATCGGTTGCACGGCAATTGGGCTACTTCTTCAAAGTGTTGGTCAAAAATATACAACACCATCAGGAGCAGCTATAATACTTTCACTTGAATCTGTATTTGGCGTTTCATTCTCTATTCTACTTGCAGGAGAGGTCATGTCAAAAAGACTTGTATTTGGTTTCTGTATGATTTTTATTTCTGTAATAATATCCGAAACAAAGCTTTCTTTTTTCTTAACTAAAAAGAACAAGATTGACGTAACTGGTGAATAAAAAATACTTAAGATATTAACAAAACACTCTGTGATTTTTCACAGAGTGTTTTGTTATAACTGAACATAATATTTATAGTTAATTCTTACTATTTCACGTCAATATATTTCGACAATTTAAACAAAATATATTGACCAATTATTACATAATGTTGTATAATAAATATAACTAACTAAATCTTTAGGGGGGTCAACTAATGAAAAACATCAATGTTGTTCGCTTTTCAGTGAAATTGGTTTGTGTTTTTCTTTGCTTTGTCCTCTCCTTTACTTATATTCCTATAACTGCAAAGGCGCAAAGCAGTTCAAAGTCAGCCAACACAAGCTATTCAAAGCCTAAAATATCAAACGCAATAGCTCTGCCATTCACCAAAAATTTATCTCCTATTCCTCTTGATACTACTTATTCATACTATGGTGAACAAACCAAAATATTTGTTAAAACTAACGGCGGTTCTTTTGTTGATAACACTACCGATATTCTTCAAAACGGATATGTTGGCCGTGTTGGAGAAAATACAACAATAAGAATTCAACTTTCAGGTTATAAATATAAAGAAAATGCCTTCAGCTATAGAGTTACACAATCTGGTGGTGTTCAATGGGGAAGTTGGTATCTGTATCAGAATAATACAGGCTCAATTGGTATAGCCAGTAGCGGTGTCCAACTTCCATTTACAGATTCATCAAATAGCACATTCTACTCTCGTTGTTGTGTTGCCGCACAATTTTCATTTGGTTTTACGATAAGTGAGAGAAGCAAATCGATTTATCAATACACAAGGGATTTAAATTATTATACAAACCCACAATATAATGTTTTGCGTAACAATAATCCTGTCTCTAGTGGTGCAGGTAATATAGCACAATTTTCAACCCTTACAAGGACAAACAACGCTACATATAACTCCCCCTGTGCATTGTGGGGTTACGCTTATGGCTATTGGAGCCGTATTGCTAATTCATATGTAAGCTTGGCAGATATGTCCCGCAACCAAGCAGTTAAGGATAAAATGTCCAGTGACGACAATTCCAGCTTAATATCTGAAACAAGCCAATGGAACACAGCCGATACAACCGCCTATAATTATCTTGCTTATACCCAGTATCCTACCACTGATGCCCAAAAATTTGTTGTGTACCATGATATAGACCTTTCTACAATAACTGATGCTAGTTCTGTATATGGTCAATACTCAATATCAGTTGATAATGGTGCCGTCACATCACAATCATTTCCACTAAGCCTTTATGAAATTACCGATTCATTAACAATGCAACAATCTCAAGCTTCTGGCACAATAGCAACAGACAGTGCAGCGCTTAAAGTTTATAATGCTAGTGGACAAGCTATTGGTATTTCAACTCAGATAGCAAGCGCAACACTTGGCGGCAATACTATAACATTAGTTAACAACGGTTATTTTACAACGAGCAATGTTGAAACTTTTGGTTCAACAACTGCAATGAGTAAAATTGAAGCATCGCTTAACAATAACAATCTAAATTCCACACAGTCTTTGCCCAATGTTTCCGCAGGTACCATTGCAACATTTCCAATCTCTATTAAAAACGCTAATGCTATATCTCAACAATTAAGTGGAGCAATTACTTTTCTTGCGACAATCAACTATGGCTCAACTTCAAAGAGCGTAACAATTTCAATAGGGCTCAATTCACAAGTCCCTCAAATTACTGTTTCTGTTCCAATTTCTATATATCTATATATATCAAAAGATGGTAGTGTTCATGTTCCTAACAATGGTTATTATTTAAGCAATCAGTCCTATTTTCCATTAACATCCCAAATAAGCGCCATTTTAATTGAAAATGAAACAACAGGTCTTGACCAAAATAGCAATCCATACTTTCCAACGATAAATGAACTAGGTCCTTTTAAACTATGGATAAACTCAAGTCAAAACGATATACAATTCACCTCAATTAGTGCAGGTTCTACGGAAACTGACTTTAAGGATTTCGGAACAATCTCTGCAAGTGGTGGAAGGCTTAATTTTAACATTATGATTAATGGAAACCTGCCTGAAGTTTCACAGCCTGGCATATATCATTACAAGATTTACTTTAAATTTTCATATTTATTAAATGATCTATAACAGTTAATATTAAAAGCAAAAAGTCGCCACAACCCAAACAGGATTGTGACGGCTTTTTTACTGTCAATTTTTTACTTCTATTGTTATATTCGCTTTTTGCTGACCAACATATTTCTTAGTCTTTAAATTGTATGCAGAGAATATAGCAACAGCATCATAATTACCCTTTGGCAAAGACTTGTTAAGCTTTGCTTTTTCTATGTGATAATTCGGTTCTATTAGTCCGCTATTGTAAATCATTTTTTTACTATTATTAAGTATTATTGACACTTGCATAATATAATGATTATTTGGTATATTTTCAATTCTTAAAGGTGCTAAAGAGGAACCCTTTTCCATCTCAATTTTACTGTTAATTGAAATTACCATACTTGTTTCTTTAACTACTCTGTCCAACTCTTTTTGAACTTCACTTGGCGTCTTTCCTTCAAGCTGACCTATTACAGCGTTCGGGTCGTTATCAGAATCTGCATTTCCATAGTAATAATCATACGCGTATTTTAAAAGAAAGATAACGATAATCATTACAATAATAGAAATTATAATTCTTATAATGCTTTTTTTCCTTTTCTGTCTTTTGTTATGTTTAATTATCTTTTCTTTTGTGTTTCCTATGTTTTTATTTGAATTGTTTTTCTCCATAACAATCAGCTCCAGCAACTATTCTTTAATAGCTGTTATTGTATAAATGTTATTTACAAAATGGAAATCCGACGCATAAATGCGCCAGATTTCCATTTATTAACACAAACCTATTATTAATCATGATTTGTCAAGTGCTAATGTGTAAGAAACACTAAACTGATAACCAGTTACCGCTGCATTTGAACTTGCTTTTGCGGATGCAGTAATTGCATAAGCCTTATATGCACCCTCTAAACTACCTGCTGCAGGAATTTGTGTTAGAGTTTGTGTGTGTCCAATTCCATTAAGATCTAATAAGTTTTTACCTTCAAGACTAACTGTCATATCTTTTGGATTTGTAGGAGTTGCAACAAGAGTCCATCCGCCAGCCTGATCGACTACATCAACTGCTGTAATATCTACAGGATAACCAGAAAAATTCCTAAATCCATATGCTGTTGCATTTGGCACTGCAACTTCACCGTCTCCAACAACGGCAAGTGCTACATACATTGGAATTTCAACTGTCAATTGATATGTAAGTATAGTATCCTGATAGTCAACAATGTAAAAGTCCGTGCCTATTTGAGCGTCCGCTTCTGCTGTTTCATCAAAATTTTCGCCCGTTCCATCGACCTGTGCTTCAATACCTGCACTAGGTGTAAATGGGTCATGAAGTTCACCCACTGCCGATGCGGCTATTGTCATAATAGACATCAGCATAACAACTACTAAAAATACTGATAATTTCTTTTTCATTTAATACCATCACCTTAATTTTTATTTTTCCACTACAAGCGTAATTTTTACAATTACCTTTCCTTTAGCTTCTCCCGTATCCTTGTCCAATGCTAAGAACTCTGCTGTTGCCTCACGCTTTCCTACTTGAAGACTGTTTTTAATTGTTATTGAATCTACTTGATTATCCGGTTTTATAATATTTGATTGGTACAATATTTCTCCTGTACTATCATCTTTTATATTTACCTGCATATCGTACAAATTAGTCTTATCATTTTTTATATATGCTATTGCTTGTCCGTTTGAATCAACATAAATTTTAGAGTTTATTGATACTGCAAAAAGCTGTTGATTTAAATCAGTTATTTGTTTTTGGTCTATCCTTCCAATATTTGCGGAATCATCCATATAATCTTTATTTAGATTTTGACAACAATTTAAAAAAATCATACTGCCAAAAGAAAACAAGAGACTAAATAAAACAAACTTTATTGTTTTTGAAGACATGCTATAAAAGCTCGAGGCACTGTGAAAATCCTCATTCTGTTTATCGTCCATATAAGACAGCCTCTCTCAAAAACAATTAACAATACTTCCTTAATGTTATTTTAGCAATATATGTATAAAAAGTCAATATAAAATTTTAAATTTTTTCCAATACTTTTGTGAAATATACACACATTATGATGTATGTTCCTGTATTTATATATTCGTTAAATAACTAACACAATATATTGTATTATTAATTTAAACATAATACATTATTTCTTGTGTATTTATGACAATTTTTTTATTTATAAACGAGAAATACTAACTATTGTATGTTTTTCTTTAAATTGACTTTAACAAAGATATATTCTACAATGTTAATATAATGTAATTAATCACTACTTTTTCTTTTATATAACTGGAGGAAAACATGTCAGCATTCATCTGCCCCGTATGTAAAAATGATCTTGTAATGCAAAGCAAGGTTTTGTCATGCATTAACAATCATTGCTTCGACGTTTCAAAATACGGATATGTAAATCTTTTGCAGTCACAAAAACAAAGTTTAAAACGCCACGGTGATGATAAATTAATGGTGCGTGCTCGCAAAGAGTTCTTGGACAGTGGGTATTATACTCCCCTTCTAATAAAAATTCTTGATGTTGTGGATGAATTTGCAACGGAACATATACGCATTTTAGATGCTGGCTGTGGAGAGTGCTGGTACACTGCCAATATAATGGAGCATCTTAAAAAAAGAGGTATACCCGCAAGCGTTTGTGGCATTGACATTGCAAAAGATGCACTAATTGCAGGAACGCGCAGGAACAGTGAAATTGAGCTTGCTGTTGCGAGCATTTTTAGTATTCCTGTTGCTGATTCTTCTTGCGATATAATATTTAACTTCTTTGCTCCTGTTGCTGGTGATGAGTATAAAAGAATTTTAAAGAGTGACGGTATTCTTATTCGTGCAATTCCGCTACGGTTTCATTTGTGGGAACTTAAATGCAGTGTTTATGACAAACCATATGAGAATGATGATATTGACCTCGCTCTTGACGGATTCACTTTGATTAAACAACATGAAGTTAAAGATGTTATTTATATACCATCAAAGGAGGATATTCAGAACCTGTTTAAGATGACCCCATACTATTATAAAACAAGCAAAGCAGACCAAGTGAAACTCCAAAAGTTAGACTCTCTTAATACAAAAATAGAATTTGGTATTTTGGTTTATAAGAAACATTAAAAAACAGCATCCATTACGGATGCTGTTTTTATTTGCACATATTTTAAATGAACAACGACATATCCGATTCCTCAGCGTTTGCAATCATTGCTGCAGCTCCTGCAAGTTTTACGCCGTCTATTAATTCCTCTTGCTTTATTCCCATAACATCCATGCTCATTGAGCAAGCAATTAACTCTACTCCATTAGACTGTGCCATTTTTATTAAGTCTTCAAGGCTATCAACATTCTTATCCTTCATAACTCCTCTAATCATCTTTGCGCCCATTCCGCCCATATTCATCTTTGAAAGAGTAAGTTTCTTTGATCCTCTTGGCATCATCATACCAAACATCTTAGACATAAAATCTTTCTCAGAATCAACTTTTTCAGACTTTCTTAATACATTAAGACCCCAGAAGGTAAAGAACATGCTCACTTTTCTACCCATTGCAGCTGCCGCATTAGCAATGATAAACGATGCAATAGCTTTATCCAGATCGCCCGAGAACACTATGATATTTTTATTGTTTTTTTCCGACAATACAGAGCCTCCTTGCACTTGCTTTTCACCCTTTTGGATTTTCACAACACTTATTCCCTTTTCGCTTTCCATGCCCTTTAATACATTTCCTGTTCTGCGGCAAAAACCTTCAATATCGCTTGCAAAAGCAGGGTCAGTTGTGGATATTTCAACAACATCTCCAATCTTTGCATCATTCAGAGCATTTGACAATTTAACAATAGGTCCAGGACATTGCAATCCACATGCATCAAGGCTAATTGTCTTGTGCTCTGTTGATATGTTTTCTGTACTTTCAGGAAGTTGTGTCTCAGTGTTAAGTCCTTTTATTGGTGCTACTTTATGCTCTCCCAAAATCGAATTATACAATCTATATCCACCGCCTAAGTTATATACATCAAAACCATTTTGCGAAAGAATTCTACAAGCCACATAACCTCTTAGTCCAACTTGGCAAGTAACATATACAGGCTTTGATTTGTCAATTTTATTTATTTGACTTCTTATGCTATCCAACGGAATGTTTATAAAACCTTTTATGTGCCCATTTTTATATTCAAGTTCTGTTCTGCAGTCAAGCAACGTTGCACTGCCGTCTCGAGGCAAATCAGCAACATCGTGCCAATTAAAATTTTTCACCTTGCCTGTTAACATATTTTCTATTACAAATCCGACCATATTAACAGGGTCTTTTGCCGAACCAAACGGCGGTGCATAACACAATTCAAGCTTTGTTAAATCAAAGGCTGTCATGCCTGCTCTTATTGCTGTTGCAAAAACATCACAGCGTTTGTCAACTCCGTCATAGCCAACAATCTGTACACCAAGGATTTTACCCGTCTCCTTTTCAAATATTGTCTTTATTGCCATATTAGTAGCTCCTGGATAATATCCAGCATGGCTAGCTGAGTATGTGTATACCTTGTCATAATTAAGGCCTACAGTCTTTGCCGTTTTTTCATTAACACCTGTTGATGCTACAGTTAAATCAAACACTTTGAGAATTGATGAACCCTGTGTGCCTTCATAGGTACTTTGGATTCCGCAAATATTATCTGCGGCTATTCTACCCTGTTTATTTGCTGGACCTGCAAGTGGAACAAAACCTTTATTTCCTGTTACGAAATCTGTAATTTCAATTGCATCACCAACTGCAAAAACGTCCTGCTTGTTTGTTTTCATTTGCTTATCAACAATTATACTGCCACGCTTATTAACCTCTATCCCTGCATCTTTTGCTATTTTGCTTTCGGGTTTAACTCCAATAGCCATAACAAGCATTTCTGCGTTTATTTCGCCATTTGTCAAAGAGATTTCAAGCGTGTTTCCTTCATCTGATATTTTGGTTACACCATTACCTAAAAACAGATTTACGCCCTTGCTTTCCATATGTCTGTGAACATCGCAAGCCATGTCATAATCAATTGGTGCTATTACTTGGTCTGCCATTTCTATTAGCGAAACTTCAAGCCCAGCCGCAAGCAGATTTTCCGCCATCTCTATCCCAATAAATCCACCGCCAACAACTGCTGCTGTTTTCGGATTTTTCTGTTCAATATAATCTTTAATTTTGTATGTGTCTGGAATATTACGTAAGGTAAAAACTTTGTCTGAATCAATACCGTCAATATTAGGCTTTATTGGTTCAGCCCCCATAGAAAGTATCAGCTTATCATAGCTTTCTTTGTATTCCTCACCAGTGCTATGATTTTTTACAGCTACTGTTTTTTCATCTGTATTTATTGAAACAACTTCACTCTTAATGCGAACATCAACATTAAAGCGTGCATTAAAACTTAGTGGGGTTTGCAATGTAAGCGCAGACTTTTCTTTTATTTCTCCGCCAATGTAATACGGCAATCCACAATTGGCAAATGAGATATACTCTCCTCGTTCGAACATTATTATTTGTGAGTGCTCATCAAGCCTTCTAAGCCTTGCCGCTGCCGATGCACCACCCGCAACACCACCAACAATTAGAACTTTTTGCCCCTTCTTCATAATACATTCCTCCTTTTCTATTATGTGTTAAGGTGCTGGATTGATATTTTTTTATCAATCTTGAGGTCTAAATTACATTAATTTTTTTCTTCGCATTATTAGTATGTCCCCATTTGGAATGTTTTTCTGTAACTTAGTCACATAATAAAAAGAGTAAAAAACGAACAAACTTCCTACCAAAAAATTAGATAATAAAACAAGAATTTTAAAGGATTAAAGACTTAATTGAAAAGTCTTCAATCCTTTAAATTTTTACATTTTGTAAAATATTTATTTGTTTAGTTAATAGTTGTGAATTAAATTTCCAAAAAGAAAACTGCTCAATTTGGCAATCTTACACTAAATTACCATATTATGCCTTGCGTTTTTTGTCGCATTATGCGAAAATAAGAATATAATGATAACAACACATCATTATATTTTTACTAATTATTAAGTTGGTGTATTTATGGTAAAAAAATTGCAAAGTTTTATATTAAACAAAATTAAAACTCAACATTTAATTGCTCTATCAATTCTTGCCTTTATATTTTTGATCATAATGAATATTGCAATATTTCCAAAAATAACAGCTAATACTGACGATATCAAAGTATTTGATGTTCAATGGTTTACTGGATATGATTATGACTCTGCTGGTGCTTTTCTTTCATCAATAGGCAGTCAAGGTAAAGATATTTATCTTAATTATCAATTGCCTTTAGATTTCATTTTTGTTTTAGTTTACGTATCTCTTTTATTTTTTTCGCTTGTTAAAATTTTTAAAAAGTTAGATTTTTTAACCGCTGCCCCATTATTAATTATGATTGCTGATTTTACAGAAAATATTTGTATACACATAATGCTTACAAAAACAGATGTTTCAAGATTTTTAGTTGCATTATCTTCATGTATGACAATATGCAAAAGTGTTTCTCTGATTTTATTAATTCTTTTGGCTTCGATTTACCTATGTGTTAATTTTATAGTCAGCCGAAAAAATACTTTTTTCAATTTAGCTACTAAGAGTTCTACATAACATTATTAATTTTGACAAAAAAAACAACTTCTTTGGTAAGAAGTTGTTTTTTTTTATAATATAGCAATTGAATTTATGCAATAGCTGTTTGCTTCTGACGCTTTTGAGCTGGAAGAAATTTATTAATATTACGAAGTGTAACTAAAATCAAAAGCAGGTTGCCTGCAAAGAACAATCCAGAAGTTAGTTCTGACGGAATAAGACCAGCCGAGAACATTGAAAGAAGAATTACAGAATAAGTGCTACATACAATTGATGGCTTAACGATACAAATATTAAGCTTCTTAATATGTTTTTGTACAAAGATTATTGCTAAAGAAACAACAATTATACTTGTAGCAGCATACCAACAAGCACTTACTAAAGAAACTGAAAGCATCATAGCAAATTGCAAATAAGAAAAAGTAGAAACAAGCTTTGCTATATGTGTTAAAGACAAAACAACAAAAATTATTGTCATATATGCAAAATTAATTAGAATTTTTTCATAAGACAAATCTACAAGTGCATTTAACATTAAGAAAGTTGATAATGGAACAAGCAAATTATCCATTCCGTGAGATGATGTCATTTCAAATATTGTTGCTGTAATAGCTACTACAAGAGAAATTATTAATATATTTTTTAAGGCAAGGTCTGTGAAAAGAAGAGCGGTTGTTGGCACTATCACCAAACAAGTAACAAAGAAAACTAAAGAACCAAATTTTGTTTTTTTGTCTTCTCCCTTACATGCCATATTAACTTTTCCATATTTTGAGCCGAGCAATGCAGCAGAACTATCTGCAAGTGCAAGTATCGCCATTGGTGTAACAAAAAGGAATGGATTAAGTTTTGTAAGCCATATTAAAAACGCCATGACTACTGGGAAAATAACCTCTCCATAAGATTTTAAATCACCAGTGTCATAAAGGAAATCACCTGAAGCGGCTTTGCTTTTATCCTTTTTCAATTTAGATGTGAGCCTAAATCCGATTAATATAAAACAAGCCACTATAACTGCTGGTAATATGTAATTCCATTCACCTAACCAAGGGAAAGACATTGCAAGGAGTCCACCACCCGTATGTATAGCTTTTCTAGCTGATGGAATGTTAAATTTACGCTTTGCAAGCTTAACAAGTACAATCATAAGTATAAATCCTGAAAGAGCAACCACGCCTGCCCAGTATCCTGTAAACATTATTAACCACACCTTTGTTTTATTTTTAATCGTCAGCATTACTGCTTTTCAGTTCTGCTCGTTATGCTTATATGTTATTAAAGAAACCTCCTAAAGTCAACACTTTTTATGTATAAGTTTGACAATGTATTTACCTTTATTTTGTTCAAATGTAACAAGTGTTTTTTCTTTATGTGCAATATATATATATTTCTTTAAAATGTATATTCATATTTTTGTTATAAATTCGAATTAAAACTTCAAAAACCGAAAAGTTTGGAGGAATGCATAAAAAAAGACTGCGAAAGCAGTCTTTTTTCTAAATTGCAAATTAATAGCTTTTTATTGCATTTTCTACAAAATTCCTCAAAATATTATAATCCACCTTAGAGTGATGGCGTATATCCATTGGCATCTTATCAATTTGTAAAACTATATCAATGCCAATTTCGTCCTTGAATTTTTCTAAATCTGGCAGTTGAGCCTTTGTACACTCCACCACTAATATACGTTTTTCGTTATACATCGTAACAGTAGAATGCTTTATCGCAAACTTTGTACATATTGCACTTTCAACAGCGAATGGATATAAAACACCTCTGTCATCTGATATAATGGCTGATGCTCTACCCATAAGCCAAAGCATTGCATTGTCATCAAAATAGCCTAAATCACCTGTTCTGTGCCAACGAATATTATCAACATCAAATTTATTTTCGTCATCACCAATGCCATCTAAATATCCATGCAAAACATGGTTGCCGCTAACAACAATTTCACCAACTTCATGGTCAAGCACCATATTTGCAAACTCATTCTCAGTTATATTGCCAATAGCTTTATCTGAGGCATTTTTTATGACCTTGCAATTAATATCATCAATAACATAGCCACCGATTAAACCCGCTCCATTTGCAATTGAATTAAAATGCTCTGGCATCAATTTATCATACTCAACTTCTGCAATAGGCTCTGCTTCCGTAGAGCCATATACTAAAAGTAATTTAGCATTAGGAAACGCTGTTTTAACATTTTGCATCATGTAAGGGAAAATCGGTCCTCCGCCAACATTCAACTTTGTTATAGTTGGTGATATTTGCCCTGTTCTTGCTGAATAATCGGCAAGCTTGCCTACAATGGCAGGAGATGCAGTAATTCTTGTTATGTTAAAATCTTGAATTTGCTCGATTATTTTTTGAGGGTCTTTAGTTGTAATTTTGGAAAGGCTTTTATGTGGTATAACAGTTCCAATTCCTTTTGCAATATTTGCTATTGTAAACACAGGCAAAACGGCAATATCAATGTCACCATCGCTGTAGGACATTGTTCTATCTATGATTTTATATTGCGTAAACAAAAAGTTTTGAGTTCTAACCGCAACCTTTGGTATACCTGTGCTACCGCTTGTAAAAGTAATTAAAGCAGGCAAATCTTCGCCTGTGCTTTCACTTTTATACTCTATATTTTCATCATTAAAAGCTTTTTTAGAGAACAGTTTGTCAGTTGCAAAAGAATGCTCAGCCTTTCTGAGTGCTGGAAGTTTTAGTTTTAATAAAAAAGCTTTTTTGCATCCAATAAAGAAGTCAGGTTTAACCCTGGTTAAGCATTTTTCAATATAATCTGCTGTTGCTGTAGGGTCAAAAACGATTACAGATGCACCTAAACTCCATATAGCCATTAATGAAACATACATGCGAACAGAAATTGGCTCAAGCAGAATTATGTTTGAATGCTTTTTTACACCTGCTTTTGAGAGAACACCCTGAGCATATTTTGTCATTTGAGCAATTTCTTTGTATGTATATTTTTTATTTCCTTCAAAAAATGCAATGCGGTCACCAAAGCTTTTCGCATTATCATAAAGCAATGAAGAGATATCCATTATTAAATAACGCCCCTTGTGGTAAATAAATTATAAATTCTTGATATATAGCGTGTATTTTCTGTTATAGTCAAACTCTTTATCAATCAAATTTGCAGATACATTTTCATCATAAACAAGAGCAACAATAACATCCTTGAAGCCTAAATCTACTGAATTTCTGTAGGCCTCTTTAAGCATTGCAGAACCTAACTTAATTCGTCTATATTCAGGCAACACAGCGATTGTTTTTGCAATTATGGTTTCAACCTTGCCTTTAGTTTTCATTTCGTTATAATCTGGAATCAAAAATACAAACCCAATCGGTTTATCATCATTAAACGCTAAAAGGATAAGCTCTGAAACCAAGTAATCCTTATAAGCGTAATACTGCTTTTTAAAATTTTCCTTGTCAAGCTCGGTGTAATAAAGATTATTAGAAAATGCTATTGCTGAGATATCATATATTATATCAAGCTCTGAATCCAGCTTTGACATATCAATGTTTCTTATTGTTATGTTTTGATTTTCTAAATCTGATATAAGCTTATCGCATTCTTCAAAGCTTTTTGGAAGTTCTGAACGCTTTGAAAAGTACTGCGATGTTTCCTCAAAGCCCGATTCTTTAAACCAAGCAGGATATTCTGCTGGATTTTGTGGTTCTAGCAAAAAGGGTGCACTTCCATCAGAATATGTTACAAAGCGATATCTACGCCATGTGTTGCCGTCCATAGGTCCGACAGCACTTGTACAACCGTTCTGGAGTAAAACTTGGCATGATTTTTCAAGTACTGCTTGTGCAGCATCCTGATTCAAAGCTTCAAAGTGACCTATAGTTCCAATTTTACTATTATCTTCGCCTTTTGGTGCATGAGTAAACCATACAGAACATCTAGCAAGTATGGTTTCATTACTTTCATAAATGATATGAAAATCTGCCTGACTACCAATAAATCCTTCTGCCGAAAAATTGGAATATATCTTTTGGTCAATATATTTTTGAATCTCATTAATATTATCTTTAGTTAACACTTTAAGCATTTACGGTCTCCCTATTACATTTGCATTAACAATTTCTTCTATGCGTAACGCACTGTAAAAGAATGCCTTATCTTGTAAAAGCAGTTTTTCTGCAAGTTTTGTGTTGCAATTAACTTCTTCTGATAGGCTTTGAGGAACAAAACGAGGAGCTAGCATATTCCAATAAACAACTTTTGCATTGCTGTTGGCAGAATTAATAAGTCGCTTATATATATCCGTCATTGCATCTTCAGACATATACTCAAAAATATCACTAAGATTATAACCGTCAAATTTTATATCAGGCATATTCTCGAGAGCAGTCTCAACAGACCATAGCCTTGTTTCTAAATTATCTATGTTTTTCTTTATAATCTCAAAATTTTCTTTTCTTAATGCATGTGGCAATGCTTTTCCGAAGTTACCTTTAAGAATGTAGTGCAAATATGGATTTTCAGAAGTATCCAGCTCTGTTAATGCATATTTAGTTCTTTGCAAAATCCTTTCAGAAACAGGGACATCAACATAACGAAAAAATGCTGGATCACGACCAAACTTGCCCATAATTGTTTTTGAAAAGAAAAACTTAAACATAATACGCCACTGGAAATTATTCCATGTATTTTCATAAAATGCGTAACGCTCATCTAGTGTTTTAGGCTCAAGAACCTTATCAACAGTTGCATCTGTATGTATAAGCTTCATTATTTTACGAAACATTGCAAAGTAATTCTCAAACTTCCCTGCATGATAAAAACCAGTTTCTATTTCTTCCAAATGTAAGTCCCAAAAAGCAATGCAGGAAGCAGGGAGCTCCGGCTTTAATCTGTTGTATATTTCTATTCTGTTATTGCATTCACGCACACCTGAAAAAGCAATCATTTCATCATAGCTTAAATATTTATAAGCAGCTTTTCTGAGCTCTACGCAAGCTATTTGAGCAGGGTTTAAGTCAACTGCAACAACCTTTGCAGGATTTTTGCATAACAGTGAAATCGAATTGTCACCAGCAGATGCTATCGAAAGATAGTTTCCTCCCTCTTTAACATCAAGTGCATCAATTAATATATCTGCATCTTCCCAACATTGTGCATATCTGATTATTGAAAAATCAGCATAATTCATTACTTCGCTACCCATAGTGTCTCCTCTATTTCATTATTTTTAGTTTCAAGAATTTCGACTATTCCAGTCATACCATTAACTCGAATGATATCACCATCTTTTATTAATGTCGTTGCATCGTCAACAGAAACAACTGCGGGAATACCCATTTCTCTAGAAACAATAGCCGCATGGGATAGCAAGCTACCTCTTTCAACAACAAGTGCTGAAGCCATACTAAACAGAGTAATCCAGCCTGGATCTGTTCTTTCCGCAACAAGGATTTCGCCATCACGCATAGCAGTGTTTGTTGGGTCTGTTACGACACGAGCAACACCAGTTACAAGTCCAGGGCAACATGCAAGGCCTTTCATTGCATTACCTGATTTCTCTGCATCCTGTTCTGGGTTGCTTTGGAATTTAAACTCCTCCATAGGAGCTCCGCCCATTGTTCCATGAACAACAAAGCGTCTTGGAGGTGTGCTCTTTTTACGATTCTCTTCATACTCGTTCTTTCTCATTTTAACAAGTGCCTTTAAGTCATAAGTTGAAGAGGTGCCATCTATATAGCCCATTATTTCTCCTATTTCAAGGAAGAATATATCACGCTTATCTTCAATAACTCCACGAGAAGCAAAACGAATACCAAGTTCAACAACAATTCTTCTAACTCTACCAAAAACACGGGTACGCTCAAAGCGTAAGTTTTCACGATTTCTAACTGTTTTGCCCGCATTTTTGCGAATAAAGTTAAACACCATTTTTCTAAGTGGATGACCTTTTAAGTCCTGCTTAACTTTAAGTTCAGCTGCTCTTACTGTTTCCTCCCTGTCCTCTCCTGTGAATTGATTTTTAAGTGACAAAGCACCAATTGAGCGATAGAGCAAAAGTGGATTGTCAGAGAGTGTGTCAGATTCAAGCTTTAGTTCATCCATGCAACGATCAGAAAATTTATCCATATATGCATCCAATTGCTTCTGGAATTCTGGCTTTTTCTTAATTGCATTTGTAATTTGAGAAAGGCTGCCTTTGGTTAAAAGCACACAAAAATCATGGTCGTCACGAATGCTTGCAGCCATCTCTCGTGTAAGCCTTGCTGGCTCTGCACTGATTATTCCGCCTTGACCACACAACAGGTCATTATGTATATCTTTATCTGTACACCATTTTTCACAAAGCTTGCTTAGTGTACCATGGAAAACCATTGTAAAAAAGTCGTTTGCCAAAGGTGTATCCCACTTCGATATAAGCTTGCTTTCAAGCTCATAATAATAGTTGTATAGCTCATCAATGCTCATTGTATCGAGTCTACGGTCATCCAAGGCTTCTTTTGTGTAGCCATAAAATTTTTCTACTCTTGAATCAAGATGATTATATGTATGAAGAAAATGATTAATAGTCTTTATGTTTTTAAAAGTCTTGTGAATCTTTGCTTCTTCCTCAGGCTTAACAGAATCCATAAACTCTTTTGGAAGTGCCTCTTTAACGCCCATCATTCGTTCCATAAGACTACTCATTGCTTCATAAAACGGCATAATGGCAAGCATTTGATACCATGAGAGCAAGTTGTAATAAACTCTTCCGTCTTTAAATCCAAGCATACATTTAAACATTAAGGAATTTTCATCAATTACTTTTTGAGATATTCCAAACAAAGCACAGAACTGTTTGTAAACCTCTTGATAAACATACGCAATAAAAGAAGCGGTCAGAGGCATTGTAACATTGCCATAACTTTCCGCTATGTTGCTATTATCAAAAATTACTGTTCTTGCATCAGTTTGAGCAGTTATTCCAAGAGTTGTAATTGGGCGTGATTGCAATAAATATAAACTGTTATTTTCATACGCCCATTCAATATCTTGATAACGTCCAAAGATTTTGCCTGTTTTTCTTGCAAGCTCTGCAACATCCTTTGTTTGTTCATCAGTTAAAACTGCAACATTTTTAAGCTCGTTTGAAACCTCTTCACAAACAACTGCATTGTTCTTTATAACATGGCTTACATTTTTATCTGCAATTTGTTTAGACTCAATATTTCCTGTTATGTCAACTGTATAAACATCAGCATTTGCTTCGCCATCAACAAGAGCACTTCCAAGCCCAAAAACAGCACTTACAGTTGCAGTTTTTTCACTTGCAGTAATTGGATTAACCCCAAAAGCAACGCCAGCTTTTTCAGACTTTATCATTTTTTGAATAAGAACGGTTGGAACTTCTGGTATACCTGCTATTCCATTTTGTTCACGATAAAACAAAACACGCTCAGCAAAAGCTGATTTCCATACAAGTATGGTTTTTTCAAGAAGATTTTCTACAGGTGTCCAAAGATATGTCTCAAACTGACCTGCAAAAGAAGATGCTCCGGAATCCTCGCTAAGTGCGGATGAACGAACTGCAAAAGCATCTCCAGGAATAGTTTTAATTTCTTTCAAAATACTGTCTGCAATATCTTTTCTAACTTCAAGATTGTCAATCGACTTTATAAAATCATTGATTTTTCCTGCGTTTAATAAATCTGCTTGCTCTTGAGTTAAGCTGTCAAAAAAAGCATCGCTTGTTACTGCAAACCATTCTGGAATAGGTAAATCGTATGCAGAAAGCCTTGCAAGTGAGCCCGCTTTTCCTCCAAGCTTTGCAAAAGAACTTTCATCTATAGAATCATATCGAATAATATAATTACTCATCAGTTGTACTCCTTAGGTTGAATTAAATTAATATAAAAGAAGAGGTAAAATACCAAGAGCTGTATAGTCACAAATTGACCATACGCCTGAAAGGTTTTCAATTCTCTTTGAATTTTTTGTTGTTGGATTTTTTGCATACATTATGCAGTTTACAATGTTAAAAACAAGTATAATAGGAAGAAGAATATATGCTGGAGTTGCTCTGCCAATTTGATTTGTAGCAATAAAAGTGAAGCCCATAGAAAGTGTCATGCATCCGCACCAAACAATTGCACAAACTTTTCTTCCCCAAAGGAATGAATATGTTTCAACGCCTTCCTCTTCATCCTCAGGAGCACGCATTTTACGGCCAACCTCAATAACAATTCCATCTAAAAAGCTTGAAGAAATAAACCAAAGTACGAGCGGTGCCAAATTCCATTTGTTCTTTGGTGCAAAGTCACAAGCAGTTGCATAAAAATCTAGTATTGGCATGATTAACATGTGAGATAACATATATGTAACATGGTGCTGGCGAAGCCACTTACCGCAGAAGAACTCTTTTCGCATCATAAGCAAATACCACCATGCAATTAACAGCAACGGCAACAGTGTATAGTGTAGAACTGCAGCAAAAATAACTTCAATTATCATTAGTACAATTCCAATATTGCGAAGCTCCGTAAGCTTAACAAGCCCACGAGGAACAGGACGATATGGACGATATTTTGAATCTTCCTCAAAATCTTTATGCTCATCCGCAATACGCAGAAGTGCGAAAACTGTAAAAGAAGTGATAAATGAAGTGATTAATGACAGTGCACTTACTTTTCCTCCACGCAAAATAGACGCATATCCTACTGCACTCATGCTGAATGCTGCAATCATCGGTATGTACATAAGAATAGGAAATCTTTCTTTTTGATAAATGTACCAGCGGTTTTCTTTTAGTTTACTCATTTTAAAATATCACCTTTCACAACTTTATAAATAAGAGAATACTTATTATTTGTGAACATTATACACAAAAATTAAAGTTTTTTCAATGCAAAATAACCACAAACATAATGATACAAATGACGTATTATTTATCTATAAGAAATAAATGCAGTGCAAACCGTGTCGTTTTTTATTTATTTATAGAAATTATGTCGATTAAGTATTTTTAAAAAGACAAAAACTACACTAAAAACAAAAACAGCTCACACTATTAAGTGAGCAGCTTTTGTAACAATCTTATAAATCTAACAGTGAGGCTTTAAAAGGAACCTTTAAATAAAGCTTTGAATTTTTGAGGTAGTTGTGTTTCAAAGCACATTATTTCATTAGTAACCGGATGTCTAAATTGCAATTTATATGCATGCAGTCCTAAACGCTTTAATGGATCTGTTTTTGCACCATACTTTTTATCCCCAACAACGCAATGCCCTATATCTTTCATGTGCACTCTGATTTGATTCTTACGGCCTGTTTCCAGTTGTATATCCATCAATGAATAGTTAGAGTTTTCACTTATAACTTGATAATTTGTAATAGCCATAAGACCATCCCCCGACTTATAGCTTGAATACATAAAAAAAGTCTTTGTTTGTTTTATCCACGATTGAATTCTGTCTGTTTTCTTTTCAACCTGACCTTCAACAATTGCAAAATAGCACCGCTTAGAAACGAGTTCTTCCCAATTATCTTGCAGTGCCAGTTTCATCTTCTCATTTTTAGCAACCATAAGCACCCCTGATGTGTCACGGTCCAACCTATGCACAACAAACACACGAGCTTTTGGGTTGCTACGCTTAACATAATCAGTCAACAAATGATATGCTGTAATCTCCCTTTCTTTATCAGTCGCTATCGACAACAACCCTGAGGGCTTATTGATTACAATGAAATCATTATCTTCATAAATAACACTCACTAAATCTTTTCGCTTTTCTCCTCGGTTTAATGATGGTGATATTTGTATTTTTTGCCCCACCTTAAGCATATAGTCATGTTTTGTAATAATTTCACCATCGACTAAAACCTCTTTATGCGTCAGTAAAGATTTTGCATTATTTCTAGACTTATTGGACATTTTAAGAAGCAAAAAGTCTAACAATCCGCTTTCTGAAGTTACAACAAACTCTTTGTTGTATTGTTTATTTTTCATTGTATTCTTACCTTGATTCACTTTATCACAATCTTTCTTATACTATATTTGCATCTATTTTTTTAAAATCATCCAATAATAGCTTTATAATTCTTAATTCCATGTTAAGTTTAAAGCAAAACATTGCATATGCAGTCCTTTTTACTTACTATGACCAAACAAAATAAACTTATTATTATTTTATAATACAAAAAGCCTCGTAACCGGCATAGTTACGAGGCTTTTTCATGGCGCGCCCGAAGGGATTCGAACCCCTGACCTTTTGGTTCGTAGCCAAACACTCTATCCAACTGAGCTACGAGCGCAATTTTTAACTGCCCAAGTATATTACCATAAACCAAATCAAAAATCAACTGTAATTTTGATTTTTTTCTTTTATTATTCAATAAAATTGCAATTTTTTAATAACATCTTGGGACAGTGCCTAGAATTTATTATTTTATTTTTCTGAAAGATCTTTAATTTTTTCTCTCAGCTTCACAAAATCCTCTAACGCCTCTGGCTTTTGGTTTGGATTTCGTAAAAGAGCGGCTGGATGATATGTGCCCATCATAAGCACTCCATTTTTTTCGAAGAATTCACCATGCTGTTTTGTTACTTTAAAATCCGGTGATATAAGCCTTTGCGCAGAAACTCTTCCAAGGCAAACTATAATTTTAGGGCTAATAACACTCACCTGTTCTCTAAGCCAGCCAATGCATGCTTCCTGCTCCTTTGGAAGTGGGTCTCTATTCTTTGGCGGACGACATTTAACCATATTGGCTATATAAATATTTGTGTCACGACTCAAATCTACTGCTTCTAAAAATTTGTCTAAAAGCTTGCCCGCTCTGCCAACAAACGGTTCACCCTGCAAATCCTCTTTTTCACCCGGACCCTCACCAACAAACATTATATCTGCATTTGGATTGCCAGCTCCAAAAACAAGATTTGTCCTTGTTGCGGCAAGCCCACATTTTTCGCACCCTTCACAGGCTGATTTAAGCTCTTCAAAGCTACTGTACACTTAAAATCACTCTTTCTCAATTTAATTGATTGTTTCAAGTTTAATAAGATTTGTGCTTCCTGTGCGACCACTTATCATACCTGCTGTTATAACTATATTGTCACCAGACTTTGCCATTCCGCATTGCTTGATTTTATCAACAACACAGTAAAGCAAAACATCAACGCTTTGAAACTCTTCACATATTATTGGTGTGACTGCCCACGAAAGAGCCAATTTGTTCCAAACTTTTTCGCTTGTTGTCATTGCAACAATTGGCTTCGGAGAGCGAAAGCGAGAAACCATTCTGGCTGTAGTACCGCTTAGTGTACATACAACAATAAGTTCTGCATCAATATCCATTGAGAGTGCACATGTAGCATGAGAAATAGCATCACTTGAATCTTTTATTTCAAAATCTGAATCTCTAAATCGTTTAATGTAATTAATATCTGATTCTGTCTGCTCTGCTATCTTGCTCATAACAGCTACCGCATCAACAGGATATTTGCCCACCGCTGTCTCTCCCGAAAGCATAATCGCACTTGTTCCGTCATACACCGCGTTCGCAACATCCGATATTTCTGCTCTTGTAGGGCGTGGACTAGTTATCATTGACTCAAGCATCTCAGTTGCAGTAATAACACGCTTACCCTGCATTCTACAAGTGGTTATAAGGTGTTTTTGAATAGCAGGAAGTTCCTCATATGGAATTTCAACTCCCAAATCTCCGCGTGCAACCATTATTCCGTCACTGCAATCAAGGATTTCCATTATATTCTCAACACCTGAGCGATTTTCAATTTTTGCTATCAAATCTATATTCTCTCCGCCATTTTGGTTCAAAAACTTACGAACAACAAGCATATCCTCTTTGCACGAAACAAAGGAACATGCAATAAAGTCAACATCCATTTCAATTCCAAAGAGTATGTCTGACTTGTCTGCCTCACTTAAATATTCTTGTTTTAGAACTTTATTGGGAAAGCTCATACTTTTTCTGTTTGTTAAAACACCGCCTGTTACCACTCGGCAAACTGCATCAGTATCGGTAAGACTCTCAACCTCTAAAACAACAAGCCCATTATTAATAAGTACTCTGTCACCAACATTAAGCTCTTTTATAGTGTTTTCATATGATACTGAAACTATTGTATTATCTCCAACAATATCCCTTGATGTAAGACTAAAAAGTTCACCCTCTACCAACTCTGCCTTATTTTCCTTAAATGTTTTTATACGGTATTCAGGACCCTTGGTGTCTAACATTATCGCAATAGGTGTATTAAGCTTCTTGCGTACTTTTTTAATAAGTTCAATTCTATCTCTGTGTTCTTCATGAAAACCATGGGAGAAATTAAGCCTTGCAACATTCATTCCAACTTTAACCATATCTATAAGTATTTTTTCATTTGTGCACGCAGGCCCTATAGTGCAAATGATTTTAGTGTTTTTCATTTAACTCATCCTCTAACTGCTTATAATTTTTGTAATTATACCACACACTCAAGTGTCTTTTCAACACATCTAAAAATCTTGGTGAGCACTCCCGTCAAAAAGAAAAATGGTACGGTGTTGAATTTTATTTATATTTGTTGTACTATATTATATATTAAATTTAAGGGGATGTATTGTTTTAATGGAAAAAACAGTTTTAATTGAGACGTCGGCAAGACACGCTCATGTCTCACGTGAGGCTTTGTATATTCTTTTTGGTCAAGGATATGAGCTAACTAGTAAAAAGGACTTGTCACAGCCAGGTCAATTTGCTTCAAATGAGCGTATCAAAGTTATAGGACCAAAAGGTGAGTTCGCTGCTGTTTCTATTCTTGGACCTATTCGTCCTGATACACAGGTTGAGCTTTCTGCAAGTGATGCTCGTTCAATCGGCATTGTTGCTCCTATTAACGAGTCTGGCGACCTTGTTGGTGCTGGTGCTTGTAAGCTTGTTGGCCCTAAGGGTGAGGTTGAGCTTGATAACTGTGTGATCGTTGCAAAGCGTCATATACATGCAACACCTGCTGATGCTGAGAAGTATAATCTTAAGGATAAACAGATTGTATCTGTAAAGGTTAAGTCTGATGACCGCTCTCTTATCTTTGACGATGTTGTTGTAAGAGTTAACCCTAGCTATGCTCTCGCAATGCACATTGACACTGACGAGTCAAATGCTGCTGGTGCAAAACCAGGAATGATGGGCGAAATTCTTTAATTTCAAGTTAACTAAAAACATAAAAATGCAGTGTGGTTTTTCCACACTGCATTTGTTTTATTTCCAAGATGAATTAAGCTCTACTGTTCTGTTTATTATCATGTGGTCGTCTGTACTGTCTTTATCCACGCAGTAATAGCCCTTACGCATAAACTGGAATGTATCACCTGGCTTTATTCCACGGAGCCCGCCCTCAAGCAAACAATCTTTAAGCACGGTTAGTGAATCTGGGTTAATATATTCATCAATCTGAGCTTCATCATTTGACGGATTTTCAACCTTAAACAATCTGTCATACAGCCTAATTTCTGCCTTTACATTATCAACAGCAGAAACCCAATGAAGCGTTCCTTTTACCTTGCGTCCATCAGGAGAATTGCCACCCTTGCTCTCTGGGTCATATGTGCAATGTAAGCATGTTACCTCACCATTTTCGTCCTGCTCATAGCTCGTGCAGGTTACAAAATATGCACTCTTAAGCCTTACTTCATTTCCTGGATAAAGCCTAAAATATTTTTTTACAGGTTCAATCATAAAGTCGTCACGCTCAACAAAAATTTCCCTTGAAAAAATTACTTTGCGTGTTCCCATCTCTGGTTTATCCTGATTTATTTCAACTTCTATTTCCTCTGTCTGTCCCTCTGGATAATTATCTATAACAACCTTGAGCGGATCTAAAACTGCCATCGCTCTAGGCGAGTTCGCGTTAAGATTATCACGCACACAAGCTTCAAGCAAGCCATAATCAACTACACTATAAGCCTTTGAAACGCCAATTCTATCACAAAAATCTCTTATAGATGCAGCAGGGTATCCACGCCTTCTCATACCGCTGATTGTTGCCATTCTTGGATCATCCCAACCGTTAACAATGCCATTGTTAACAAGATAAAGGCACTTGCGTTTGCTTGTGATACAGTAATTAAGATTAAGCCTTGCAAACTCAAGCTGCCTTGGTGCATGCTGAATTCCAAGTTCTTTTAAAAACCAATCATAAAGGGGACGATGATTTTCAAACTCAAGTGAACAAAGAGAATGTGTTACCTTTTCAGCCGCATCTGAAAGCGGATGAGCAAAGTCATACATTGGGTAAACGCACCACTTGTCGCCTGTTTGATGATGCGTTATGTGTGCTATTCTGTAAATTACAGGGTCACGCATATTAAGATTTGGAGATGTCATATCGATCTTCGCACGTAAAACACGAGCACCGTTTGGGAACTCGCCCTTTGTCATACGCTCAAAGAGCTCCAAGCTTTCTTCAGCACTACGATCACGATATGGGCTGTTCTTTCCCGACTCTGTAAGTGTTCCCCTGTACTCTCTAATTTCATCAGCAGTTAAGTCACACACGTATGCCTTACCAAGCTTTATAAGCTTTATGGCGCATTCATAGATAAAATCAAAATAGCTTGAGGCATAATATGCGTTTGGATAATCAAATCCAAGCCACTTTATGTCCTCTTTTATGCTATCAACATACTCAACATCTTCTTTGCTTGGATTTGTATCATCAAGGCGAAGATTACATATACCATTATATTTTTCAGCAGTTGTAAAGTTTATGCAAATAGCCTTTGCGTGGCCAATGTGCAGATAGCCGTTTGGCTCTGGTGGGAAACGGGTTTGAACGCAATCATAAACTCCGTCTTTTAAATCCTCATCAATATATTCATGAATAAAATTTGATGGTCTTTCTATTATGATTTCGTCCATTATTTTTCCCCCTCAAATGTTGCTTTTGCCTGATTTAGTCTTGCCATTATTTTATCTTTACCCAAAAGGCTCATAATCGAGTGCAAATCGGGTGTATTTTTGCGTGATGTTATTGCTATTCTGATAACTGTTGAAACGTCGCCAACATGACCTTTAAAGCTTTCTGGATTTTTTTTGTACTCCTTAACATTTGGAGTGTAACCAAGAGGCTCACAAATATCCTTTATGGTTGAAAACCACTGGTCTTTATCTTCATTTTCGTTATAAACTTCAATATATTTTTTGAGTATATTTACTGCATCCTGTTCAGTTATATTTTCTGGAAGTGCATAGTTTGGAGTATAAAGTGTGTCATAAAAATACTCAACATAATCTTTAACTTCGCTCCACTTTGCTATGTCTTTCCTTGGCTTTGCTGTTCCCCTATCAATGCTTAAAACTGCCTTTGCAAAGTCCTTGTCTGCGTTAAGAAGTTCATAAAAAGGCTTGTCAAATTCTTTTGCCCAGTCAAGTGCTTTTTCAAGCACTTCATCAGCAGTCATAACTGAAATAACATTCTTGCTAACATCGTTGAGTTTTGCAAGGTCAAAAAGTGCACCGCTAGCACTCATTTTTTTAAGATTAAATGGAAACTTGCTTTGTGGCTCATTTGGATTTGCTTTTCTCCACTCCTCAAAATTGGAGTTTGCAAGTGTTAGCAAATATTCAAGCACACTCTCCTTTGGAAAGCCTTCCTGTGCATAGTATGAAACTGCTGCCTCAGGGTCTTTTCTTTTGCTAAGCTTCCTTTTCCCGCCGTCTTCTTCCTTCATTATAGGCGCAATATGTGCATACTTTGGAACTTTAAATCCGCAGTATTTAAACAGCTGAATGTGAACAGGAACTGATGAAATCCATTCGTCTCCCCTTACTATATGCGTTGTCCTCATTAAATGGTCATCAACTGCGTGTGCAAAGTGATATGTTGGTATTCCATCTGTTTTTAAAAGCACTATATCCTGTGTGTTTTCGGGCATTTCTATTTTACCCTTTATCATATCTTCAAAAATAATTTTTTTATTTTCTTCACCCTGTGAACGAAGCCTAAGCACATATGGCTTACCACTTTTGATATTCTGCTCAGTCTGCTCGAATGTAAGCTCTCTACATTTTGCAAACTTACCATAATAGCCCTTATTAACCCCTTGCTCATCCTGCTCATCACGCAGTGCAGAAAGCTCGTCCGCAGTGCAAAAGCACGGATATGCAAAACCTTGTTTTACAAGCTCATTTGCAAAGCAATGATATATATTACGACGCTTACTCTGCTGATAGGGTGCATAGTCACCTTTTTCCTGATTAAAACCAACAACGCCCTCTGGAGCAGTAATTCCAAAAGAGTTAAGCCCTTTTATTATCTCTGAAACGCCATCTTCAATCTCACGCTTTTTGTCTGTATCCTCAATACGAAGATAATACGCACCGTTTGTTGTGTCTGCTGTAAGCTTTGCAATCATAGCGGCAAAAAGCCCACCAATGTGCAAAAAGCCAGTGGGGCTTGGTGCGAATCTTGTTACCCTTGCACCCTCCTGCAAACTACGCTGTGGATATTTTTCCTCCATCTCTTGCGGAGTCACTTTAAGGTCTGGGAATAAAAGATTTCCAAGTCTCTCATTATCGGTCAAATTAATCTCTCCTCTAACTCTTTAACATACGCTGTTTTTCCCTGTGACTTATACCCTGCCTTTTGGTATAGTTTATGTACAGTTTCGTCACTCTGCCCTGTTACGAGCATTATTTTATAGCAATTATTTTGTTCTGCTATTTCTTGTGCCTCTGACATAAGTTTTTTTGCAAACCCATTACCCCTATAATCGGGATGTGTTACCACATATTCGACCAGTGCAAAGGGACGTTGACTTCTTACAAGGCTTTCATTTATAAAAAGCGTAACACTTGCAGCAATTTTATCTCCAACACAAGCTACAAGAGTATGCCTATTTGTGTCATTTAATATTTTGTTCCAAACATCTTTTATTCTATCATCAATCTGCGTAAAAGGATTACTGTTAAGATGTGTGTAAAGTTCTAGCATTCCTGAAAGGTCTTTTTGCATTGCTTTTCTTATCTCCAGCATCGGTCGTTTCCTCCTGAATTAAGGATTTTGGGTTGCCAAAGGATATATTAACGACCATTGAAATAAAAACTCCTATTGCAGTGTCTATCGTCCTGTTAAGTGCATAAACATATGCGGGATCATCAAATTTTCTAACCTCAATCATAATAATAACTAATGTGATAGCCGCAAACGAGACAGCACTTGGTTTGTTGATTATATTACAAAACCAAATAAGAAACAAAACCCCAATGGGAACCATAATAATACTAAATCGTCTGTTATACAATGCAATGTCTGCATACAATAAAACAAGCCCGATTGCACCGCCAATAAATGTCCCGACTACACGATTTTTACCATTTTTCCATGAGTCTTCAATCGTACTTTGCGTTGCAACAATTGATGCGATACATGCGTATATTGGGTCATTGCGGTTAACTAAAAATATAAGTGCTTTTAAAATAGGATTGGAAACTTCAAAAGTTTCAGAATGTATGCCATCCAACGCGGTATACAAAAGCATACAAACAAAAACCGCAATAGCAGTTTTTACACTCCTCATTCCTATTTTATAAGGTTTTGGTGCTATCTTCAACTGTTTTCACTCCGTATAAACTATCAATATATTATAATTTATTCTGCCCATATTGTAAAGGTTACAACACGATAAATGTGACATTTTACTCATTTTAAATATTAATTCTGCTTAAAATGCAAAAAGTCCCACCCGAATTGGGCAGGACTTTTTTGTATGGATTAAATTATTTAATCTCAACTTTTGCGCCAGCAGCTTCAAGCTTCTCTTTAGCTGTGTCTGCTTCTTCTTTAGAAACTGCTTCCTTGAGAGCCTTAGGAGCTCCATCAACGATAGCTTTTGCTTCTGCAAGGCCAAGACCTGTGATTTCACGAACAGCCTTGATAACCTTAATCTTCTCTGCGCCAACCTCAGCAAGGATAACGTCAAACTCTGTCTTCTCCTCTGCTGCTGCTGCTCCACCATCAGTAGGTGCAGCAACTGCAACTGCTGCTGCTGCAGAAACACCGAATTCCTCTTCAACAGCCTTAACGAGCTCAGAAAGCTCAAGAACTGTAAGAACTTTTATCTCTTCAATGAGAGCTGTAATCTTTTCAGATGCCATTTTAATTTACCTCCATTATTGTTGTGTTAATTTAAAATCATTCTGCTGCTGGAGCTTCCTCTGCAGGAGCTTCAGCTTTTTCTTCTGCTGCTGGAACTGCTTCACCGCTCTTATCAACTACTGCCTGAATTGCACGGGCAAAAGCTGCAATTGGAGCGTTAAATACATTACATACAGTTGCAAGAAGAATTTCACGAGACGGAAGTTTTGAAAGGCTGTTAACCATTTCAAGACTGATAACGTCGTTATCAATAAAGCCGCTCTTGATTGTAAAATTCTTGTGGGTTTCAGCAAATTTGCCGAGTATACGAGCTGCTGCTACATAGTCGTCAACGCTGATAGCGATAGCTGTTGTTCCCTCGAGAACAGGGTCAATATCAGAAAGACCTGCTTCTTTTGCTGCAAGGTGGAGCAATGTGTTCTTTACAACCTTGTATTCAACACCTGCTTCACGAAGCTCTTTACGAAGCTTTGTATCCTCTTCAACAGATATACCCTTGTAATCAACTATAACGCCAGCACATGCACCTTTGAGCTTTTCTATAAGCTCTACAACTGCCTGCTTTTTAATTTCAAGTACCTTTTCGCTTGGCAAACGAATTCACCTCCTAAAAATTGGAACCATTATGGCAGATATAAAAACTGCCGTGAGTACATATTTATAAACGAAACAAACCCTCCCTACAAACCGCAGGAAGGGCTAACATACATAATATCACAGTTAAAAACTGTTGTATGCTCCATCCTCGGCAGGTAGGCTTTTGCCGTTACGCTTTATAAGCACCTGCTGTCTTTGGTTAAGAACAGCATTGATATACTAACACACACAATGGTATGTGTCAAGCATTTTTATTGTTGTGAACCGAGCTTACCAGAATTAATACGGATACCAGGGCCCATTGTTGATGCAACAACACATGAACGGATATACTGTCCTTTTGTTGCTGCTGGCTTTGCCTTTACGATTGCGTCAAGCAATGTATCAAAGTTCTCGTTGAGCTTTTCAACACCGAATGAAACTTTACCAATAGGGCAATGGATGATATTTGTTTTGTCAAGGCGGTACTCAATCTTACCTGCCTTTGCTTCTGTTACAGCCTTTGCAACGTCAGCTGTTACTGTGCCTGCCTTTGGACTTGGCATAAGACCACGAGGGCCCAAAACCTTACCCAAACGACCAACAAGTCCCATCATATCAGGTGATGCGATAGCAACATCAAAATCCATAAAGCCTTCGCCCTGAATCTTTGCTACCAAATCCTCTGCTCCAACGATTTCAGCGCCTGCTGCTTCTGCAGCCTTTGCTAAATCGCCCTTTGCGAATACTGCAACACGAACAGTCTTACCTGTTCCGTTCGGCAATACTACTGCACCACGAACCTGCTGGTCTGCGTGGCGTGAGTCAACGCCGAGTCTTACATGAACCTCAACGGTTTCGTCAAACTTAGCAGTTGCAGTCTTTACTGCAACGTCAAGTGCTTCCGAAGGGTCATAGAGTTTTGTTTTGTCAACGAGCTTTGTACTCTCGACATATTTTTTACCATGTTTCATCTTGTTTGTTACCTCCCAATAGAGTGGTTAATCGGATTTTTCCTCCCACCCGGGAGCATTAGTCAACGACAGTAACGCCCATGCTGCGAGCTGTACCAGCTATCATGCTCATAGCTGTTTCAATGCTTGCTGCATTAAGATCGGGCATCTTCTGCTCGGCGATTTTTCTAATCTGCTCACCGGTAATTTTTGCGACCTTTGTCTTATTCGGAACGCCTGAACCGCTTTCAATGCCACAAGCCTTCTTAATAAGAATTGCTGCAGGCGGTGTCTTTGTTACGAACGAGAAGGAATGGTCTGCATAAACTGTGATAACAACCGGAATTATAAGTCCCATGTCGTTCTTTGTACGCTCGTTGAACTCCTTTGTAAACGCCATAATGTTTACGCCGTGCTGTCCAAGTGCTGGTCCGACAGGGGGTGCCGGTGTTGCCTTTCCCGCAGGAATCTGCAGTTTAATAAAACCTATAACCTTTTGAGCCATTTTATTGCACCTCCATAATAATGTGGTAGATGGCGGAGTACACTTTTAAGCACTCCTCCCACAGGGACAAACGCCCCGTAATTAAGCGGAACCCCGCAAATTACCAAAACTTAATTGTTAACCGACAACGAGCTCTATCTGGTCAAGTTCAAACTCAACCGGAGTCTCTCTGCCGAACATAGAGATTTTAACACGAACCATGTTCTTGTCTGTGTCAATCCCTTCAACCACACCTGAGAATCCCTCGAGTGGTCCATCGACTATGTTTACAAAATCGCCTACAACATAGTTAACCTCAACCGATCTCTTTTCAACTCCAAGAGCAACAACCTCAGCGTCCGAAAGTGGGACAGGCTTGCTTTCAGGTCCTACAAAACCAGTAACACCACGTGTGTTGCGAATTACATACCAAGCATCATCGCTCATTGTAAGCTCGTTCTTAATCTCTTTAACAGCAAGCTTAACAAGAACATATCCAGGATATATCTTTCTCTCAACCTCACGCTTCTTGTCATCCTTGATTTCTGTAACCATTTCAGTGGGTACTCTTACCTCAAGAATTTGGTCATGCATTTTACGGTTTTCGACTATTTTCTCTATGTTTGTGGCAACTTTATTCTCATAACCTGAATAGGTGTGAATAACATACCATTTGGAGCTTTCAGACATTGCTTTACCTCCATTACACTTACATCAAGCCAGAAAGCATCATAGAAAGCATAATCCTTGCTTCCTGAGCATTCGACTTTGAAAGTTCATACAAAAATTCTCTAAGACTAGTCAGACCGAAATCAACAATCCAAATGCCAATTCCAACTAAGAAAACAACAAGCAAAACTACGCCTGTACTTTTAATGGTATCCTCTTTGCTGTTCCAAACAATCTTTTTTGTCTCACTCTTTAAGTCCTTGAAGAAATTCTTTACAGCCTTTGCTGCTTTTTTACCACCCTTGTCCTTATCTGCCTTATCTTTTTCAGACTTATCAGCTTTATCGGACTTTGTCTTTGCGTTAGGTGCTTTGGCAACTTCTTTTGTCTGCTTTGCTTTATCGGTATTATCTACCTTTTCAACAATAGCATTTTCAGCATTTACCTCTTCACCCTTTGGGGTAGTGGCTGCAACTTCCTTGGTCATCTCGGGCTTTTTTGATGAAGCTTTAGGAGATTTCTTTTTACCAGCCATTCCGACTACCTCCCGCTTACTTTGTTTCTCTGTGGAGAGTGTGTTTCTTGCAGAATCTGCAATACTTATTCATCTCCAACCTGTCAGGGGTGTTTTTCTTGTTTTTCATTGTGTTGTAATTGCGTTGTTTGCACTCTGTGCAGGCTAAAGTAACTCGTACTCTCATGACGGCACCTCCAGTTTTCCGGATATAATGTAAGCCCAAGTGGGCTTTGCCTCCCTCTTGCTTGTGCATTATAAGACGCACTTTAAGGGCACAAAAAAAGAACCCTCCAATAAGAGGTAAAGAAACTATATCATATCTGCGTCAAGCCGTCAATAGTTTTTTTAATTTTTTACGCCATTATATGACGCATTTAATGATTATATAATTAATACTATATATGTTGATTTTAATATAAATGAATAGTATAATGTTTGAGTAATAAAGAAAGAGGAAAAATATGAAGAAATATAGCAAACAATATATATTTGAAACAATGCCTGTGCCACAAGCTATTGCAAAGCTTGCCATACCGACCATACTAGGTATGCTTGTAACAGTAGTATATAACCTTGCAGATACTTTTTTTGTGGGCCAAATCGGCGACCGAAATCAAGTTGCAGCCGTTACCATTGCAATGCCTATATTTATGATTCTTATGGCATTTGGCAATTTGTTTGGTGTGGGAAGCTCAAGTTTTATATCTCGCCTTCTTGGTGCCAAAGATTATGATACGGTTAAGAAAACATCTGCTTTTTCATTTTATAGCTGTATAATCGTTGGAGTTATTGTAGCCATTATTGGCACTGTGTTTATTGAAAATATTATACATCTGCTTGGCTCTAGTGATAATACATTTAAATTTGCTCGTCAATATCTTAGTGCTATTTTTTTTGGTGCTCCATTTGTTATTTTAAGCTTTGCGATGGGTCAAATGATTCGTGCAGAAGGCGCGTCCAAAGAAGCAATGATGGGAATGATGCTTGGAACAGTAATTAACATTGCCCTCGACCCCATACTTATTCTTTATTTCAAAATGGGCGTTTATGGTGCTGCTGTTGCAACAATTTTTGCAAATTGCATTAGTGTAGTATATTACATCATATATTTTATTAAGCATAGTGAATTCCTTTCTATTTCTCCAATAAATTATAATCCCACAATTGCTATTGTAAAAAACATTTTAGCGATTGGCACAACTGCTTCACTAACGAATGTTCTTATGAGCATTTCATCAATTGTTCTAAATAACTTTGCAGTTGAATATGGTGATACTGTTGTTGCTGCTCTGGGTATAGTTAACAGAATTATTATGTTGCCTGTTCTGCTTACAATTGGTCTTTGCCAGGGTGTTCAGCCTATTATTGGATACACCTACGCGGCGAACAACCGTGCCCGAATGAAGGAAACTATGAAACGCACGGGCATTATAGGCACAGTTGTTGCAATTACAATAACTGTTTTGCTCTATTTTGTAGGAGAAAATGCCGTAAAAATATTTATTGATGATGCTCAAACGGTTGAACTTGGAGCTAAATTCTTGAGGAATAATCTTATTTCCATTCCGTTTTTAGGCTTGCTTTTTTTGTTTTCGTTTACATTTCAGGCACTTGGGAAAGCTTTTCCCTCTCTGCTTCTTGCAATATCCAGACAGGGATTCGTATTTATCCCAACACTTATATTCGGAAACATGTTGTTTGGGCTAAACGGAATAGTATTTGCACAACCTATTGCTGATATTTTCAGTGCATTTATGTCTGTCATTATGGCAATCTTTGTATTTAAAAAAGGTAAAAATTCTAAAAAGCACGAACCAACATCAACATAAGAATAGTTTGGAGGCTTAATATGAATAAAATCATTTCAATTTCCCGTGAGTTCGGTAGTGGTGGTCATGAAATCGGTGAAAAGCTTGCTAAAAAGCTTTATGTTCCTTTTTATGACCGTTCTCTTTCTGAAGTCGCCGCATCAAACATTGGAATAGACATTTCAAAAATTGAAGAGCTGGACGAAAAGGCAGCAAATAGCCTTATGTATTCACTTGTTATGGGTAACTCTTTTTTGAGCAGTATGAATTCAACAAATATGACTGCACAGGACAGAATGTTTGCTGAACAGTCAAGATTAATTGAAGAATATGCTCAGAAAGGTCCTTGTGTTATTGTTGGTCGTTGTTCTGATTATGTTTTGAGAGATAACCCGAACTGTGTTCATATTTTTATATGTGCAAGTATAAAAAAACGTACACAAAGGATTATGCAAAAGATGTCTATAAATGAAACCAATGCTACTGCCTTGGTTAAAAAAACAGACAAAGCCAGAGCCGCGTATTATCAGCATTATACCAGTAAAAAATGGGGGTTACCTACAAGCTACGACATTTGCATAAACACAGACTCAATTGGTTTTAACGGCGCTATTGATTTGCTTGTAAAAACGTTTGCAGAATAAATAAAACTCCATCCAAAATTGGATGGAGTTTTTTGTGGAATAGTAGCACCCATAGAAGTAATATTCTATGGGTGCTTTTGTTATTTACTGAGTAAGTATGTTTTCATTTGAGCATAGTCTATAGTGCTAATTTTGTCTTCTGGGTCATTATTGTAGTTTGCGGCCTTTAAATAAGCACCTGTAAAAGTTTGCCTGCCTAGTAAGCACAACTTAATATTTGCCATATCCAAAACACTAAGTTTACCATCTCCCGTAACATCTCCCTTTACAACAACTGTTGCAGTATCTAAAACTGTTTCCCCATTCATAAGTCTTACAACAGCTCCCGTGCCAATATTATCGGTAGAACTTGTTATATCATTGCCTGAGGCGTCAAAAACTTTTATATATGCATTACCGTTAATTTTACTTTTAAGAGTTGCAACCGATGTGTTTTCCCCAATTACGTTTAAGTAGCCTGCTGAAATTCCATATGTAGGAGAAGTAATTGATGTTGGCGGATCGACTGGCGGAGTTGTGCCACCCTCAACAACTGTTACTGGCAATACATCAAATGCTCCGTTTGCAAGGAATGCAACAATCTTTGTTGTTCCTAGCCCAACTGCTACAACATTTCCGTTTGAATCTACTGTTGCTATTCTTGTATCAATACTCATAAACATTGGCTTATCAGTCGAGCCTGCTGGAGACAAAGTGTAACCCAAGGTTTTGCTTGTGTTAATATTAATAGTATGATTTGCACTTGTATCTATGTAGTCTTCAAAAACGTAACCAGTTTGAATCGTTCCATCGGTTGCAGTAAACCGAACATGATACCAAAATGGATACCAAAGCTGATGATAATACATCGGGCTCATATTGGTTGTTCGGTATGCCCCTAAAATTTCTACATCAGTACCTTTATAAAGTTTATATCCGGTTTTTGGATTAAGCGTATTATCTACACCCGCACTAGCACGAACATTAACTCCGTCCGAATTACATTTTCCATACCTTGTAGCATCATTTAGTATAACTTTGCTTGCAGATGCATCAGGCATATTGTTGAACACAGGTATTAAAAACTTATGCACATTATTAAGCGTTCCCCTGTTAACATATCCCGTATATGTACTTGATGAAGATTGTGCAGGGTCATGGACAGCACTCATATATTGATGAGTGAAAAGAGGACTAGTTGCATATGGATTGACATTAAACTTTTGCAAGTATGCTGTGCTCTGCCCTTTTGATATATAACTGTTTGCGATGAAATATGCTCCGCCCGTAATTGCTTTTTCAGGGCTGTCCCACCCCTCTTGCTTTGCACGTTTAAGTCCGTTTGTAACAGCATCACCTGTGCTACTTGCATAAGCACCAATGTTATAATAATTATAGTATCCTACATAACCCGAAACAGTACCAGAAACACTTCCGCTAGTGCCACTATTTCCTACTTCTTGAATAATCTTACCTGCCAGATAACATGGATTAACATTATAAGTTATACCTGCTTGCAAAATAACTTGTGCATACCTAACACCTGTATTTACTGTTCCTCCAGATGTGTTGGTGTATGAGATTGTATTATTCATAAACGAATTTGCAACAACTTGCTCAACAGCTTCTAAAGTATGTACACTTGAATCATATGCAAGTTTTTCAAATTGAAATATTGTTTTTACATCTCCAATAAAATTTCTGGGATCCATAAAAAACGCAATAGCAATCGGTGTTGTATTTAAATGCCCTGTTTGATTAGCTTGGCTTCCATCAATTATTGTGTATGTAAAACTTCCATCTTGATTATATGTCCCCCAACTCTTACTTAAAAGTAGCCTGCTAGTTTCAGAAATATCAACAGTGCATTTGCCTGAAGCATTCTCCTCTGCCACTGCAGTATTCCAATCAACACCTGTATTTAACGCCTCAAACTCCCAGTTTGGATAAGATTGGTGCATCTGCCACAGCTTTTCGTGATAACTTACAGGAAAACCTTTTGCTGCAAGAGAGGCTTTATAATTTTCCTCCTCTGTCAAAGCCGATACAAAAATAATATTAAGGGGCAAAGCCACAACAAATACTAACACAAATATTATAGTTTGCTTTAATTTCTGTACTGAGCTTTTGTTATGCATATTACCACCTCATTTTACTTTTAAGTACTAATAATACAATTATAACATTTTGTCGAATTTTGTAAACAGTAATTATATGCAAAAGCCATAAATATAACCAACAAATTTAACTTATTTTTGTTAGTTGTATTTATGGCTTTTATAATTTTATCTATTAATAAAAAGCTATTTTAATAAATCTAAAACAAGTGAAACTACGTCACTTGGATTGTTGCATTTTCATATAATATTTCCACAATTCTACAAAAATAATTAACTATTGACAAAATTTGATTTTCATGTTAACCTTTTTCCAATATTAGAATGTGAATATTTATCGAATTTAAATACACGTGTTGACTATTTCTATGTTGATGTTTATATAAGAACAATGAACTTCTCGGTGTTATTTTTCACCTTAAGACCAAAGAAATTTTTAAAAATGGTGAGCATGATTTTGTCATATCACTTATGTTTTATAAAAAAGGACGTGAATCAGTCATGGGAGTTTCGCATAATGACAATCAAACAAAAATACTGTTAGAGTCTGGTACAAATGAACTTGAAATCATGGAATTTACAATTTCAGGTGAGCTGTTTGGAATTAATGTTGCAAAAGTACGAGAAATCATGATGGCTCAAGAAGTTAAATGTATGCCTAACTCACATGATTTTGTTGAAGGTGTTTTTAAACCTAGAAATGATATCATCACAGTAATAGACCTCGGGAAGTATCTCAATCTGCCTGAGTTTGAAAAAAACGGACATGACGTTTTTGTAATAACGCATTTCAACAACTTGAACTTCGCTTTTCATGTTGAAACTGTTGTTGGAATCGACAGAGTTTCGTGGCAAGCCATCAAGAAACCAGACAAAGTTATTTATGGCGGAGATGAAGGTGTTGCAACTGGTATCGCAGAATATCAAAACAGGCTAATAACCATTTTAGATTTTGAAAAAATCGTAGCAGAAATATGTCCTGAATCAAGCATACAGGTAGAATCTTTGTCAAGATTAGGTGCCCGAACAGAAAATGACAAAACTATTTTGATTGCAGAAGATTCAATGTTGCTCTCCAAACTGATTCTTGAGTGCCTACATAAATCAGGATACAAAAGCACTATAAAAACAGACAACGGTCAAGAAGCATGGGATTATTTGATTGAAGCAAAAAATTCAGGTGATCCAATTAAAAATCATGTTGCTTGCATCGTTACTGATATTGAAATGCCATTAATGGACGGTCACAGATTAACAAAGCTCGTTAAAGAAGACTCCGTTTTAAAAGAAATACCACTAATTATATTTTCTTCTTTGATAAGTGAAGCGATGAGAGTCAAAGGTACCCAACTCGGTGCAGATGAACAAATAACTAAACCCGAAATTGCAAATTTAGTTTCTATCATTGATAGACTAACAGAACGATTGTAAATATAAGACTGGAGTTCTCATCAAATTCAATTTAACTAACAATGTGTCAAATAACTATTAGGAGGAGAATCATATGAAATGGTTTTTAAATTTAAAAGTGGGTGTCAAATTAATTATTGGATTTATACTTGTTTCTATTATTGCAGGAGCTATAGGAATTGTAGGTGCTGTTAACATCAAAAAAATTGATAATGCGGATACGGCGCTATATGAAACAATGACAAAACCTCTTGGAGAAATGGTTACTATTGTAGAGTCATATCAAAGAATGAGATCAAATATTAAAGATATACAATTGGCAACAACACCAGAACAAATCGCAGACTTTGAAAATAGAATTTTACAAAGGAACGAAGAATTCAACACCGCTTTATTAAGTTACAAGGATTCCTTATGCTGTAAAGAAGAAATAGCTCTTTTGGATAACCTTTCTTCACTTAAAAGCCGTTATGATCAGCTGGCCATTGAAATCATTAATCATAAAAAAGCAGGAAATGACGCAGCTGCACAAGCTATTGTTGATGGTGAAGTCTCTGATCTTAGACTCCAAATTGAAGATAACTATCGCCAATTGTGTAAACTTAAAGTTGCCGCAGCAGCTGATACAGCAAAAAGCAATACATCATTATCCAATAGGGCGATGTGTATTATGCTAATACTTATTTTTGTTGGCATTTCCTTATCTATACTATTAGGTGTTTTGATCAGTAATATAATTAAAAAACCACTGAATAAAATGGTACTTGTTGCAAAAGAAATTGCAGATGGTAATCTAGATGTTGAACTGGATGTTAATACAAAAGATGAAGTCGGTGACTTAGCTAAAGCATTTACAACCATGACAGACAGCATTAACGGAGTCATGAACAACATCAATTCAACTTCTGAACAATTGGCATCTGGTTCTAACCAAGTAGCTGCAGGAGCACAAGCGCTTTCACAGGGTGCAACCGAGCAGGCAAGTTCAGTTGAGGAACTCTCATCAACAATCAATGATATTACAGCTCAGATAAAAGGAACAGCAGAAAATGCTGAAAGAGCAAAGCAAATTTCTATAGAAGCAGGTGTTGCAACAAATCAAAGCCAGCAACAAATGAATAAAATGATCGGTGCAATGAACGAAATTAGTAATACATCTAACGAAATTGGTAAGATTATCAAAAACATTGATGACATTGCATTCCAAACCAATATTCTTGCACTTAATGCTGCTGTTGAGGCTGCCCGTGCAGGTAATGCTGGAAAAG
>Ga0209639_1000458_pt1 | contig 57370 bp, 54 predicted proteins | sample EPASupsiteHSE605_FD_187268 | JGI IMG/M metagenome (GOLD analysis project Ga0209639, IMG submission 187268) | Bioremediated contaminated groundwater from EPA Superfund site, New Mexico - Sample HSE6-05 (SPAdes) (version 2) | ecosystem: Environmental > Aquatic > Deep subsurface > Groundwater >... | reverse complement strand
GTTGCTTCCAACTTGAATACCCCAAATTTGTTGATGGTAGCTCCAAACACAAGATCGCCGGCTTTCTTATCCGTTGGTAAACTCTCACCGGTCAGCATGGACTCATCCAAGGAAGAATTACCTTCTATAATTTTTCCATCCACTGGTACCTTTTCACCAGGCCTCACTACTACAACGTCTCCCAGCTGAACTTCCTCTATTGGTATATCTTCTTCTCGGCCATCCCTGATGACCCGGGCTGTCTTGGCTTGAAGTTCCGCTAATTTTTTTATTGCTTCCGAGGTTTTTCCTTTAGCTACAGCTTCCAAATACTTACCCAACAGGATTAGAGTAATAATTATGGCTGCAGCCTCGAAATACAGGCTTTTCATCATGCCTTCGGGGACAACCTCGAAAAAAACGTTATAGAGACTATAAAAATATGCCGCTGTTGTTCCCATAACAATCAGCACGTCCATATTTGCACTTCCTGATCTGAGCGCATAATACGCGTGTTTGTAAAACCTCGCCCCAATTATGAACTGAACCGGTGTAGCAATTGCCAACTGGAAATACTGGTTATGCAGCAGCTCAAGAGCCGGAGAATGGATTTTAAAAAGACTTATGATCATAGCAGCAACAAGCGGAAAACTTAGTACTGCTGAAGCAATAAGCGAAATCCGCATATTCCTGATTTCTTTTTCTTTTTGTTCCTTCTCTTGGTCCAGGCTTATATCTTCAATCTTTTCAGCACCGTACCCCAGGTTTTCAATAACACCTATTAAATCCCCCACTTTTACTTGATCTGAATCAAAGGAGATACTAGCCTTTTCGGTGCTCAAGTTTACATTTGCAAATTTAACTCCTTCTATAGAGTTCAGTTTTTTTTCAATTCGAGCGGAGCAGGCCGCACATGACATACCGGATATTTTGAGGTTAGCCTGGCCAGTATCAACCTTCTCCCTAATAACGTCATAACCTAATTTTTTTATTAATTCATCAAACTGCTGAGACTGAACCAGACTATCGTCAAAGTCAACCGTTGCCCTTTCCATAGCGAAATTAACATTAGCTGAATTTACCCCTTCAATCTTGTTCAAGCCTTTTTCTATTCTAGCAGCACATGCTGCACAACTCATACCCGAAACTTTAATTGACTCTCTGTTTATCATGGTGCTCCCCTCTTTTACTACTGGATTTGCAAGGTATCTCGCAATATTGGTGTAAAACTTAAGTTTATTATACCAAGAACCAGTTTTTATAAACCAAAAGGACTGATTTAAATGGTAATTAGTATTTGATTAAATTTTTTTATATATGGTTAATCCCTGCCCCAAAAAGAAACTCCTTTAGAGCAGGGAAATTTTATTACTTATTAGCTTGATGCCCACCGCAGCATCCGCCTCGTCCCGAACCTCCAGGATTATTTTCTTGGTCGTTTCCGTTGGAATGGTTATGACCATGGCTGTGTCCTGACATCATAAACAGCATCATAAGCGGACATATAAGGCCTGCCAACAGCGAGAACCAATTAAACCCCGATGATAGAGGAACTGTACTGCCCGCAGCTCCAGAATTACCGAAATACTGTAAAGCCAGCAGGGCACCCATTACTACAACTAGAGTCCAGGGAACCCAGTTGGTTTTTCCTGATTCTTCATGGGTATTGTTTGAATGGTTATTATCATTATTTTGGAACATCATTTTACCCACCTTCCATTAATCTATAACCGCATTTTAGCTGCACGGTGTGTAGATTATATGAAGATTTTCTCAATATCAAAATTTTTTTGGGGCATAATATTGAAATCTAAGCTTGAGACGAATCAGAAAATAAATTTCACTTAAAAATTTGACTTAATTCAACCATTCAGGCTATTCTATCATTAATTTACAGTTAATCAATAGGAATTGTAAAGTAATTTCTATCCTCTAGCAACTCATCAAGATAATTAATTGTTAAATATATTTAGTTGGTGGTGAAAGGTATGTATGATGCTGTTCTGGTGCGCTATGGTGAGATTGGATTAAAAGGAGATAATCGAAGCTTCTTTGAATCAATCTTATTAAGAAATATGCGCCGAGCTTTGCAAACAATAGACCATGCTGACGTATATATAGATTCCGGCAGGATTCTGGTTAAGGTCACTAATAATGAGAACGAAATTATGAGTAGGTTAAGCAGGGTTTTTGGAATTGTCTCAATGAGCCCAGTAATAAAAGTAGATGCTGATATGGATCAGTTCTTTGATGTAGGAAAACAACTGTTGGAGAATGCCGTCGATGCCAAAACTCTGAGAGTAGACTGCCGAAGGGCTGACAAAAGATTTCCAATCACCTCTCCTGAAGTATGTAGAATTTTAGGCGCTAGATTTCTGGAGGCTCTGCCTGGCTTTAGGGTGGATTTGCATAAGCCTGATATTAATGTTCATGTAGAGATTAGATCTGGTAATAGCCTGATATTTTCTGATACCATCCCTGGTCCCGGCGGAATGCCGGTAGGCTGCAGCGGCAATGGGCTTCTGCTGCTCTCCGGGGGTTTGGATAGTCCTGTCGCTGGGTGGATGTCGATGAAACGGGGTATAAAAATTTCTGCTATTCATTTCTTTAGTTATCCTTATACGGGTGAACGCAGCAAGAAGAAGGTGGTTGATCTTGCTGAAAAGATATCTGTGTATAACCAAGGCAGTATGCGGCTGTTTGTTGTCAATTTCACTTCTATTCAAGACGAAATCAGGAAACATTGTCCAGAAGAATATCGAGTCACAATAATGAGACGGATGATGCTGCGTATTGCTGAACAAGCAGCACAAAAAGACGGGGCCAAGGTACTGCTTACCGGTGAAAGCGTAGGCCAGGTTGCCAGTCAGACCATCGAAAGCATGAGTGTTATAAGTCAGTCCTGTTCTATGCTGCAGTTGAAACCGCTAGCCTGTATGGACAAAGTAGAGATAATGGATAAAGCACGCCAGATAGGAACCTACGATATATCCATTCTACCGTTTGAAGATTGTTGTTCCCTTTTTCTGCCCCGGCACCCGGCAACCAAGCCTAATTTAAATAGCGTTGTAAAGGCTGAAGCGGGTGTAGATTGGAACGTGTTTATTGATATTGCCGTTCGGGAAGTTGAAATCATTAAAATTACCAGTCCACAGGAGTATAATGATTAACATTTTGGCAGGAGATACTTTATGTCTTTAAAAGAAACCGAAGTATATCTAGATAATAGCGCCACTACTCCAGTTTTGCCAGAGATTGCCGATAAAATTCGACTGGTTATGACTGATGAATTCGGAAATCCATCTTCATTGCATAGCAGAGGGCTGGCAGCGGAGAATTTAGTAACAGAAGCACGGAAAAATATCAGCCAGGCCCTGGGGGTTAGGGAAAAAGAAATATTCTTTACTTCCGGAGGTACCGAGTCTAATAACCTGGCTCTGATCAGTGCTGCAATGTCTCGGCGCAGAAAAGGCGACCATATTATTTGTTCAACAATAGAACATCCCTCAGTCCTTGAAGTAGTTAAATATTTAGGACAGACCGGGTTTAAAGCAGACTACTGTCCGGTTGACAGTTCTGGGTTGGTTGATCCCCAAAATTTAGCCGGATTAATCCGTTCAGATACCATTCTAATAAGTATCATGATGGTAAACAATGAGATCGGAACCATCCAGCCCATAAGTAATCTGGTTACGGTATGTAAAGAGAAAAATCCCAATATTATTTTTCATTCGGACTGTGTGCAGGGAGTCGGAAAGATTCCGGTTAATCCGCATAAAACGGGAGTAGATCTACTATCCATAAGCGCTCACAAATTTCATGGTCCTAAAGGAATAGGAGCCCTCTATGTTAAAGAAGGTACTCTTTTAAAAGGCCTTATGCTAGGTGGTGGTCAGGAACTTGGCTTTCGTTCAGGTACAGAAAATGTCCCGGGGATTGTGGGATTCGGTATGGCTATAAAAAAGGCTCTGCAGAATCAGGATCAAACTGCCAATAAAATGAAGTCACTAAAAGAACACTTACTGAAATTGTTAGATGCATACTCATTGTCATACAGAATTAATGGACCGTCGCTGTCCGCGGCTGCTCCCCATATTCTAAACCTTTCTATTGCCGGTGTAAGAGGCGAAGTGCTAGTTCGCTGCCTGGAAGCAGAGAAAATATATATCTCCACCGGTTCAGCCTGTACTTCCAGAAAAACCCGAACCAGTCATGTCTTAAGAGCGATTGGTCTATCTGATGGGCAAGCCGAGGGTTCAATCCGAATTAGTCTTTCTTTCTTAAACACCCTTGAAGACATGGAATACCTGGCTAAAGCATTACATGAATCGCTTAAGCGATTTCAGCCCGTCAAAAAAGGCACCCAAGGGCACTACTGATGTACCGCACGCGGTACGATTAATGTTGCTAATAGCTGCGTTAATTCGGAAGACGCGTTCAACCGACGTACTTCATACGGGGACATTCCAAGGGACATTCCTCGAAGAGGTGTGTCCCAAAACCTTAATTATGGTGTGTCGCCATACCTTATACCGCCTCAATCACGTCCCTCCCGATTGCCTTGCTCCTAACCTTTTTTGCTCGCTCTGGCATAATATTTTAGTTCTTGCTGCATTTTAAATGCTTTACTATATCTACCATAAGATCTTTTTCTAAATCTACTGTGATACCGGCTTTTTCGAGATTTTCTACTGTATCACGGTTTATATTAGCCCCAATAATCCTTACAATAATAGGATTTAATACTTCCATCAAAGCACCAATAAATTTATTTTTGCTTTTAACATGTTCCAGCATAATAATCTGCCCATCTTTCTTGCAGACCCTTTTGATTTCCTTTAATCCCTTTACCGCATCAGGTACTGACCAAAATACACATGTAGTAATTATGGTATCAAAAGTTTCATCAGGGAAATCTAAATTCTGAACATCCATCAAAAGCAGATCGACCCTTTTTGATAATTTCTGTGCCTTATTCTTTGCTCTTGCCAGCATCTTTTCACTGAAGTCAATTGCTGTGACCTCAATATTATCCGGGTAGTACTCAATGTTTTTGCCGGTTCCGACTCCAACTTCCAATACTTTTCCCCTGGCTTCTTTCCAAAGTATCGCTCTCCATTCGCTCATTTTGCCTTTTTCCATTATAGTTTCAGTTAAATCAAAAAATTTTGCAGCTCTATCATATCTTTTTCTAATCTTTTGGGTATCTTTATTCATGCACCCACCTCCTAACTTCAAATTTTGTTTTCTTCATAATATCTTCATATATTCATTTTATATTTATAAAAGAATTTGAGGAGGAGATTAACATGCTATTAGTTCCTCTATTGTTTATAATACTCATTGTTTGGGCATTTGTCTTTCTGTTAAGACCAACCCAATCAAATCCACCAGGTAATACAAATTTCATCTCCGTATCAAATAAACCTATAGAAATATTGAATGAGCGGTACGCAAAAGGTGAAATTACTGAAGAAGAGTACTTGAAAGTTAAAAGAAATCTTTTATAAACTTGTTCCACCTTCAAAATTATGAAGAATTAGCTAACGTGGCACCGTTAGTTAATTCTTCGTTTTTTTAAATAAATAACTTGAGTTTGACAAGATTCATAATATATGGGAAATTAATCTAATAGATAAATACCGCCATACCAAAGGAGTACATAAGATGCTGATTCGACATCTCAAAAATTACCAGTGGGAGAACGTTCCTGTTCTAGCCTATAAAGAAGAAGGAAATCACTTTAAAAACATTACCCGGCAAGTATTATGTGAAGGTCTGGCAGACGTTCCCTGTCAGCTGCGCTATTTTGAAATAGCTCCAGAAGGTCATTCTACCCTGGAGCATCATCAACATGCTCACCTGGTAATTATCTTCAGAGGGGAAGGGGAAGTTCTTTTAGGGCAGAAGATCTACCCTGTACAGGAGAAAGATGTCATAACCATTCCGGCCCATACCTGGCATCAATTTCGGGCCACTAAAGACACTTCGTTAGGTTTTCTCTGCATGGTAAACATTGAACGTGACAAGCCTGTTCTACCATCTGAAGATGATTTGAAAATGCTGCGCCAGGACCCTGACATAGCACTATTCATAAGGAGTTGAGCAATATTAAGATTGAGCGATTTGTATCGGGATGTGGATCAAGCATTCCATCCCCTATCGACCTAAATGCGTCATTAACACCAGAACAGCGAAAGCTTTATCAAAATACGGAGATTATCCAAAGTATTCTCACTAACTCTAAAACTATTGCTATAGTTGGATTGTCAAAGGACGAACAAAAAGCAAGTAACGATGTTGCCAACTATATGCGCTCTGCAGGCTATAAGATTATACCGGTAAACCCTGGTGCAGACAGCATAATGGGTGAACGTTGTTATCCAAACCTTCTAAGTATTCCCGAACATATTGATTTGGTTGACATTTTCAGACCATCTGCAGATTGCTTAAGTATAATCAAAGAAGCAATCACCTGCCATGCAGCCGCAGTGTGGCTCCAGCTTGAAATAATAAACTCGGAAGCAGCTAATCTGGCCTACGATGCAGGATTGCTTACTGTCATGGATCTTTGTCTGAAAATAGAGCATCAACGATATAAGAGTTTACATCAAGAATAAATTAATACTGAAATAATCTCTTATGAGTTAATAAACGATGTGAAGACTGATTAATCCTTGTTTGGGGAGGCATTGATTATGGAAAGATTCTCAATCGTATACCGAATAGCTGCGTCAGAGAATGAAGCTTATGCAAGAGCTCAGGACATTTGTCTGGAGCAAACAGTGGAATTTCCGGCAGAATTAGTACCACCGGGATTTATTCAGGATCACCTGGTTGGACAAATTGCTGATTTCGTTCCAGATGGAGAAGATTATATAGCTACCATAAGTTTTGCCATTGAAACGACAGCAAATGAGTTAACCCAGCTTCTAAATGTGATATTTGGCAACATTAGTATTAAGCCGGGACTTAGGTTAGAGGAGATTAAACTTCCCGACTCCTTATTAAAGCTTTTCAAGGGCCCCAGGTTTGGAAAAACCGGGTTAAGGGAACTGCTAAAAGTACCCCAAAGACCTTTGCTTTTTACAGCATTAAAGCCCATGGGACTGAGCAGTGAAAAACTGGCTGAACTGGCTTACCAGTTTGCTCTGGGCGGAATTGATATTATTAAGGATGACCATGGCCTTACCAATCAGAGCTTTGCCCCTTTTGAGGAGCGGGTTAGACTGTGTGCAGAAGCTGTAGAGCGTGCTAACCGTGAAACTGGGCAAAAATGCATTTACGCAGCCAATGTTACCGCACCGCATGATGAAGTAATGAAGAGGGCCCGATATGCCAAAGAGAACGGAGCCAAAGGACTTTTGGCGGCACCTGGTTTGGTCGGTTTTGATACCATGAGATCTTTAGCGGAAGACGATAATATTGCACTGCCAATCTTCAGCCACCCCGCGTTCCTGGGAAGCTTCGTCCTAGGTTCTGATAATGGGATATCTCATTCAGCCTTGTTCGGGCAAATAGCGCGTTTGGCAGGAGCAGATGGGACTATCTATCCCAATTATGGCGGGCGTTTCGCTTTTAGCCGTGAAGAATGCCAGAGTATTGTCAGAGGAACTGTTTCCCCGATGGGCGATCTTAAAACTATTTTCCCCTGTCCCGGCGGAGGAATGAGTATTAGCAGTATCCCAGATATGATACAGGTTTATGGATCTGATGTTATATTTCTTGTAGGTGGAGGCCTCTTTAAACATGGGCCTAATTTAATAGACAATTGTAATTACTTCCGCAGTTTAGTAGACATAGTTTCTTAATAAGAGTTAAACCGATTCTTAGGTTTTACATACAAATTTATAGTCCTTAAGTTCTCTTATTGATGGACTATTTCCACATAAAGCACATTGGGGATTTTTCTCCAACTGTAAAACTTCAAAGTTAATATCTAAGGCATCGAAGGCCAATAAATTATTAGTCAATAGAGTACCCTGAGCAGTCAATAATTTGGCAGCTTCGCAAGCTTCAATGAAGCCCATTACACCAGGTACAGGCCCCAGAACGCCGCTTTCCGAACATGAAGGAATAGCACCCGGAGCAGGTATCGTGGGAAATATACAACGGTAACACATACTCTCATCAGGGATAATCGTCAGTCCCATACCATCAAATGCTGCTACCCCAGCCTCAAGCATGGGCTTTTTCTTCAGGTAACAGGCATCGTTCAGAAGGTAACGGGTGGGAAAGTTATCAACCCCGTCAATAATTACATCGTATCCGCTTATTATTTCCAAAGCGTTGTCTGCATTAAAGTTTGTTGGGTGTTTAATTATAATGACATCAGGATTTAGCTGCTGGAGAAATATTTCCGCCGAATCAACTTTGGGGAGACCCATTCGTGAAGTCGAATGAAGAATCTGCCGATTAAGATTGCTGATGTCAACTGTATCATAATCCACCAGGCCGATTGTTCCTATACCTGCCTTCACCAGAGCATACGCTGCCGGCGATCCAAGTCCTCCGGTTCCCACTACCAGCGCTTTATAATCTGCAAGACCTCTAGAGTTGGCAGGCTTGCTGCAGGCATCCGTTGTGGGAGCAAAAAAGTTAGTACTAGTTAGGTTGTTCTTTTCATGGTTGTTAAAACTCATTGATAATAAATTAAAATCAAACGGATTTTCAGCAGACGTTCCGATATCAAGAATAAGTTTAATACTCTCAATTGCTGTTAGGGTACCGAGTAAGCAGGTCGAAAAGATCCTTCCCATGCTATTCTCTTCTTTAGGCTGGACTGTACGGTGTTGAACAGCTCCCTGCAATTCTGATATAGCACTCTCCATCTGCTCCCGCTGTTTAAAAACCTGGATATAACCTTCCCAGTCTCTATTCATTGCAATGATCATTGGCATCGAGGTATCAACCTTATTAATTAAACTATTGGCCACATATACTTCACTTCCCAGAATAATTTTAAATGTTAAACTATCAGCTGGTATCTTATCAGAAAGCTTGTAACCAAAAGTTATTGATACATCACTGTTTAAATCACTAAGTCTGCCAGACAACATTTCCCAGCCCTGCTCGTCTTGTAAAACAAGGTTAATATGCCCTACTCCCGCAGCAGCAAGATAGTATAGAAGAGGTGCACTGTCCTCAGCAGTCTCTGATTGTATAACAACTAAGGAATCAAGCAGTTTTTTCTGGCCGGGACCGCTTATTTCCGGCATTATTATGTGCCTTAAATACCTGTTAATCTGTTCTTTCTCCAGTATCATTAAAATCTACCTCTCATCTGCCAGCTTATGTCGATAATCGGATATAGCAGCATGAAGTGCATCGGCAGCTATATTAGAGCATTTTAATTTTTCAGGTGGGAGTCCTCCCAAAGCTTTTGCAACATCTTCATTGGTTATTTTCATACATTCATCCAGATTCCGGCCTTTGGCCATTACCGTAACCATGCTGCTGGCAGCGATTGCCGCGCCACATCCTAGAGTTTTGAAGCGTATATCGGTCAGAATATTATTATCAAGTTTTATATAGATCTTAATCTTGTCACCATCCACAGGATTTCCTACTTCGCCTATACCATCTGCATTATCTATTTGTCCTACATTACGAGGATCAGAAAAGTGATCTAAAACGATATCGTTATACACATTTAACCTCCCCTGTTAGGCTTTTTTGGGTGAATGCCCATAATCGGTACTAATTGATCGACCCACCTTTGATATCCTTTGCCGAATACAACTATGGCACTGCTCGGCTGCCTCGTGGATGCATATCTTAGCCGGATACAACTCGTAAAGCTCCCTGTATTTCAGGGGTGTGACATTGGGCATAACCACATTGGCTCCTGATTGCAGGGCTTTCTCTCGGCCGTCTTCTGGTCGAAGAGTAGCCAGGGCAGTGGTCGCCGGAATGTGGGTATTACGAGTGACAATCCTCGTTAATGCAATCACCTTTAAGGTCATATCTGCAGTTCCATTGACAGACCCAGCCAGTGGTGTATCTGGATGAGATATATAAGGACCCACCCCGATCATATCAAGATCTAGTTCTTTAAACTTGAGAATATCAATTGCCAGGTCTTCTAGAGTTTGGCCTGGCAGACCTATCATTATACCTGATCCTACCTGATAACCAATATCTTTTAGCCAGATAAGGATTTGCATACGTTGTTCAAAATCCGAATCCGGGTGTAAGCTATGATATAGTTTTGGATTGGAAGTCTCAAAACGCAACAAAAATCGGTCCGCCCCCGCTTCATACATCTGCTGGTATTCCTCTTTACTGCGTTCACCAATACTCAGGGTTACAGCCATATTGGTTTCCTGTTTGATTCTTCTTATGAGATCTATAAGTATATTCAGAGTGTAGAAGGGATCTTCCCCTGACTGCAGTACCACCGTTCTATAGCCAAAACTTTCAGCCATTTTGGCGGTCTGGATAATTTCATCGACTGGCATACGGTAGCGTTTGATTTCAGAATTTGCGCTTCTTATCCCACAATAGCGGCAATTTTTTCGGCAGATATTGGAGAATTCAATCAATCCCCGCAGATGCACTTCATTTCCCACATACTTCTGCCTTACAATATCTGCTTTCTTAAAAAGGATCTCTACCTCTTCCTCATTGTTCAATTCCAGCAGAGTTACAAGATCTCTCTTGTTTAGGTTCTCTTCCTTATCGATCTTATCGAATAATTCAATAGGCATCTTTCATTCTCCTTAAAACCTAAATTATTCAAGTTCATATTAGTTGACTAACTCTATGGGATAACTATTATAATAGAATATAACATCCATGATGACAAGGAGTGAAAACATGCAAAAAATATATATGGATCATAGTGCTACAACACCGGTTGATCCCGAGGTAGCTAGAGTTATGATCTCCGCCCTTACTGATTCTTTTGGAAACCCATCCAGTATTCATGGATATGGCAACGAGGCACGCAAAACGATAGAAAAGTCCAGGAAGCAGGTAGCCGCTTTAATTGGCGCCAGCAGCGAGGAAATTGTATTTACCAGCGGTGGTACGGAAGCTGATAATATGGCTATAATCGGGGCCGCGCATACTTATCAGAACAAGGGTCGGCATATAATAACTTCAAAAATTGAACATCATGCTGTACTAGATACATTCAAGCATCTTGAAAGCCAGGGTTATGAGGCAACATATCTGCCGGTTAACCGTTTGGGCCAGGTGGACATAGACAGCGTGATGAAAGCCATTAGAAAGGATACCGTTCTTATCAGCATCATGCACGCTAATAATGAAATCGGCACTATTGAACCTATTGAAGAGATTGGAAGACTCGCCCGGGAAAAAGGCATCGTATTCCATAGTGATGCTGTTCAATCGGTCGGACGTATACCCATTGATGTTAAGTCTCTAAATGTTGACCTTTTGTCATTGTCCGGGCATAAGTTTTATGGTCCGAAAGGCATTGGCGCGCTTTATATACGTTCAGGTATCAAGCCCGCTCCCCTTCTGCATGGAGGAGGACAAGAAAGAACCTGGCGCTCAGGCACAGAAAATGTACCCGGCATTGCCGGATTGGGACAAGCTGCAGAGATGGCCTTGAACCTTATGCCCGAGCGTTCGCAGCACCTAAGAGATTTGGGCCATTATCTCACCCGCCGTATTCTGCAAGAGATTCCACAGGCATACCTCACGGGACACCCTGAAAACCGTTTACCTGGTCATGCAAGCTTCGTATTTTTGGGGGTTGAGGGATCAAGCATGCTGGTTTTCCTGGATTCAGAAGGTATTGCCGTATCGGGTGGCTCAGCCTGTACTTCCAACTCCTTTGACCCCTCCCATGTTCTGACGTCTTTAGGTTTAACCAAAGACGCCGCTCACAGTTCACTGCGGGTTACTCTGGGCAAAGACAATACCCAGGAAGATGTAGACCGGTTAATGGCCGTACTGCCGGGTATAATACAACGACAACGGCTGATGTGGAGCCTTATATAACTTCTGAAGTTAGTTTTTTAATGCACTATTGTATCTGAACATACCTTCGGAAGCCTTAACAATATCAAGCAGCATTTTGTTGACCGGAGTCGGCACATTATATTTCTGACCTAGTTGCACTACTGTGCCGGCAAAAATGTCAACTTCGGTCTGCCGGCAGGCTTCCATATCCTGAAGCATTGAGGTCTTGCCGGTTGGAGAAAGCTTGTAGATTACTTTGAGCCAATCCTCAATATCTGTTTGCTTGAGATTTACTCCGGCCACCTGGGATATGCTGATGACTTCCTCCATTGAGGCAATCATCAATTCTCGAGCCTCTTTAACGTTATGGAACACACCATAGGGTGCCCTAATCACTGCCGAGACCTGATTCACACCTACATTAACCATGAATTTCCACCATAGCATCCTTAGCATATCTTCGGGGATGGAATAATTTATCCGGGTTCTTTCTAAGAAATCCTTTAATTTAAGAACCTTTGGTGAATAATCACTCGGAAGGTTGGTTTTTTCCCCAAACGAGATAATCCCGAGGTTTTTAAAGGTGGTGGTGGTACCCTCTCGTACCGCATCAATGCCGACCGATATGGAATAGAGCACTTTTTCCATACCGTAAGCCGCTCCAATAATCTCTTCACTGCTTATACCGTTAAGCAAAGATATGATTATGGTATCTGCTCCGATATGGTTTTTGACCTGCTCAACAGCCTCAGCCAGTTGATTGAATTTCACTCCAAATATGAGCAGATCTGCTGGCTCGCATTTTGCGGATGGGTCAACTACCTTTAGCCTGTAATCTTGTTCATTTATTTTAACGCCATTGTTCCGGTATTTTTCAGCGCGAGCTCCTCCGGCAATCACGCTGACATTCTCAGCAGGTATAAATTTCAACATTTGGCTGAAATAAGCACTCCCCATGGCTCCAAATCCGATTATTGACACCTTTTCTATACTACCCATCATACAATCACTTCTTATCATATAGATTATCTATACATTTTAGACAAAAACAGCAATAATGCACAAGGTTCATGTTCCACTTATGTCACTTTTATATCAGATTCGATAGGTTGTAAACATCAAAAGGCTGTCCCCCAATTCATCATGAATTTTCGGGACAGCCTTTGTTTTTACAAGAGCCGGTAAAAACTCTATTTGTCTATTCTTATCCTGGGAATCGATTTTCTAGACATAGATCCATTCTTCGTCAGCTTTCGTATAAGTCACTATTTCATTATCCGCAAAGAAAATGCCTATCTCACGAGCCGCACTTGCGGGGGAATCTGATCCATGAATTATATTTTTGTCAATGGTCATCCCAAAATCCCCGCGAATGGTTCCGGGAGCAGAGTCCTTAGGATTGGTTGCCCCCATCATTGTCCTGACCATAGCAATTACATTTTCTCCTTCCAAAACCATAGCGGCAACCGGTCCAGAAGTAATAAAGTTAACCAGATCAGTAAAGAACGGCCTTTCTTTATGTTCAGCATAGTGCTTCTCAGCTAATTCGGGTGTAATCTGCATTAATTTTAAAGCGGCAACTTTGATACCCTTTTGTTCAAAACGTCGAATAACTTCACCTACTAATCCTCTTTGAACTCCATCTGGTTTTACCATAGCAAATGTACGTTCCATCTTGTCTACCTCCAATAAATATTGTTCAGGTTAATCTTGGCCTGGTTATTGATCCTAAGCATTATAGCATAACTATTGCGTCTCACCAAAAAAGGTTAACCACAATATCGGATAATAGGGGAGCTTGGACTTGGTATAAAGTTTATAAATATTTTATAATTGCTTTATGGGCAGTTTATAATTATACGGCATTATATTAAAAGGAGCATGAGATGCTTCTAAATATTAATAAATGGAGGAGATCAATGGTATGAAAAAGAAATCAGTCATGATTGTGCTCAGCCTTGTTCTGGGAGCAACAATGCTATGCGCTACTGCTTTTGCCAATATATCCAGCTCTTCTGGCTATGAGGCTTATAAAGCAGCAGTTAAGAACCTGCCCCAGGCAAATAGTTTAACCGCTCAAGCTGCGGTGTCGGTATCAGACAATGGTAATGTAGTCTTGAATATTGACGGGACCCAAAAGATGGATCGTGCCAATAAAACTATGAGCAGTGTTTCTACCTTTAAAGCTGGCGATAAGACCCAAAGCAATGAAATATATCGTCAGAATGGCCAGACCATAATGAAGGACAGTAACAGTGAAGTTTACAATGTTATGGAAAAAGGTAAACGAGATTTTGAAAAAAACTTTGATAATCAGCCGGCTAATCAGGAATTATCCAAAGAAGTTGAAAATATAATCGACCTGCTGGCAGCCAACTTCGACAACAATATTTCTCTGGATAACAATTCGGATGGAAGTAAAGTGGTAACTTTACAGCTTGCTGATAGTCAGATTACCCCTTTAGAAAATGCTGTTGCTTCTTTGATTACCAAGAATGTAAACCATGAAAACAAACGCACTAATGCCGTTATGACCAACCTGCCTCAACTAGTCGATGAAATTAGCTTAACCAGTGTTGATTTAAAGGCCGAGATTAATGCTCAGGGTCAGCTTACCAACCAAACTGCTGTTATTAAGATTAATGGCAAGGACGCTTCCGGCCAGGTTCATGAACTGGTAATCAACATTAATGTGGAAATCTCCGCTATTAATAGCACCGTACCAGATACTATCGATTTGACCGGGAAACAAATAGAAACCAAGACTCAACCACATAAGTAAAAAGACATATAACTTAAATAGGGCCTTCTAAGATGAAAATAGGGTTCTGTTTATTGAACCCTATTTTCCTATTTCCAGGGGGGATAACATGGACAAAGTATTGGAAGTCAAAGGGCTCACCAAGACATACAAGAACAACCGGGGAGTCCGAGATATCAGCTTTAATATATATAAGGGTGATGTTTATGGTTTTCTGGGGCCTAACGGTGCCGGAAAGACCACAGTAATGAAAACTATTGTGGGCTTATGCAGGGCTAACCAGGGTGAAATAAATATCTTCGGATACAATATTTTGAATCAGTTCGAAAAGGCTATGGCTAAAGTTGGCTGTATTATTGAAACGGCCGCTTCCTATGAATATATAAGTGCTTACGATAACCTTAAGATTGCATCCAGATTCTACGATGGTATCAATGGCAGCAGGATTGATGAGGTCCTGGAGGTAGTCGGTTTAAGTCCATATAAAAAGGATAAGGTAAGCAGCTTTTCGCTGGGGATGAAACAGAGACTGGGTATCGCCTCAGCCATCTTGTCCAGACCCGAGTTCGTAATTCTGGATGAACCTATGAACGGCCTGGATATTGAAGGTATGGCTGATGTGAGAAACATGATTATCAGGATGGCCAGAGAACAACAGGTGACTTTTTTTGTATCCAGTCACCTGGCCCACGAAATGGAGCTAACCTGCAATCGTGTTGGCATTCTAAACAATGGTTTACTAATAAAAGAAGGTACGCTCGTAGAAATACTGAAAAATCACGCCTCCCTGGAAGAGTTCTTTATCGAACAGGCCAGAAATAATCGGGGGGATTCAATACATGAATAGTTTATATGCAAATTTCGTTAATGAAACCCAGAAGATGTTCCTAAAAAGTAAAGTCGTGGCCTGCTTCATAATTTCGGCATTAATCCCGGTGGGGATAGCTCTCTTGATAGCCTTATTACATAACAAGGTCGGGATATTAGCCGTTGGAACCGCTGATTTTCCGATTTTCATACTGGGCTTATTTACGAGCCTGATACTACCCCTGTTTATTTTTATGTGGGCCGCAGATATTTTTGCAGGTGAAGTCGGAGAAGGAAGTTTAAAAGTAGTACTCATACGCCCCATCACCAGGTTCAATATCTATCTTGGAAAGATCATGGCTTTATTCCTGTCCGCAATATTATTATTGGCAGTAATTCTGATATTTTCATTAATATCCGGAATCTTTTTAGGCGGGACAGGGAGTGAATTCCTGATCGGGTTTACCAGTGGTATGAAAGCCTACATTCTTGCTATTGTTCCCATGATATCATTGGGCATAACAGCAGCATTCATTGCTCAGTTTTTCAAAAGCAGCAGCGGGGCCTTGACTACCTCTATTCTCGTTTATATAGCGGGCCGACTACTGCCAATTATTTATCCTGTTGCTTCCAAAGTCTCATTGTTTTCCTATACTAACTGGCACGTACTATGGCAGGGAAGCTCGTTAGCTTCGGAAAGACTTTTATATGCATTTTTGATAATGTTATCAACTAGTATTATCCTGTTTACGTCTGGCTATTACCTATTTGATATAAAAGAAATATAAGGGACTATCAAGAAACAAACTATTCATTTACTCCTTGATAGTCCCTGAGTCAGGGGATATTTATGTCAATAAGACTCAGGCTATTACTATCCTATATTGCTATGCTGGTTATTCCGGCAGTCTTAACCCTTTTAGCCGCCATACTAATTGGGTACGCCTATATCGGCGATGTTAGAGATGTATATAAGTCTGATTTCAAATTCTACTCGGTGCAGAAAATAATCCAAGAAGGGGCAAAGACCTTCGAGGAGATAAAACTAACTGCATCCACCAACCCCGATAAACTGATGGATTATCAATACCTGGACACTCTGGAAAAGAAGATGCGGATTATTAATACCGGTATTATTGTACGTAAAAATAACAATACCTTCTATATATCAAAAATGCTGGACAAACCGGAGATCTCGAGAAGAATACCTGAATTCGGAAAACACCGCGATGATCATGACCCGGAACTGATCGGAGATAACCTGCTGTCAATAAAGCAATTTGACTTCTATTTTAGCGATGGCACCCCAGGCAGCCTTTTTATGATTAGTGATGTAAGTCCGATTGGGAAATTCGCTCGAGACTTTCTGGGATCATTGTTCCTGGCCAGCTTACTTATTTTAATAATTACTAACGGATTATTAACCTTCATTGTTTCCCGGAGTATTCTTAAACCTATTCAGGCCTTAAAAAATGCTGCCGGGCAAATTAAAGAAGGCAATCTTAGTTTTGAAGTGAAACCTGACTCCAATGATGAGATTGGGCAGTTATGCCGTACATTTGAAGAAATGCGTTGTAAATTAAAGGAATCAATTGACCTGCAGCTGCAATATGAAGAGAACCGCAAGGAACTCATTACCAATATATCCCACGATCTCAAAACCCCCATTACGGCCATAAAGGGCTATACTGAAGGAATCATGGACGGTATACCTGATTCTCCTGAGAAAATGGAGAAATACATTCAGACAATCCACAGTAAAGCAATTGATGTTGACAAACTTATTGATGAACTATTCTTGTTTTCAAAATTAGATCTAAAAAGAGAACCATTTAATTTTGAAAAGATAGAAATCATAGGCTATTTGCAGCATACTGCCGAGGAATTGCTCCTTGACCTTAATAAAAAAGGGACACAGGTAAAACTTGATGCCGATTATAACCAGCCAATTACCGTTATCGCTGATCGTGAAAAGTTAAAAAGAGTCATTAACAATATCATCGATAATGCTGTTAAATATATGGACAAGAGCCCGGGAGAAATCCGTATAGATTTGCAGGATAAGACTGATCATATCACGATTGGAATCAAAGATAACGGTCAGGGCATTTCCCCGGAAGCTCTTTCATTAATCTTCGATCGTTTTTATCGGGCTGATCCCTCCCGAAATAGCACCATCCAAGGCAGTGGATTAGGATTGGCAATCGCCCGTCGTATCATTGAAGAACATGGCGGGATCATGTGGGCAGAAAGTGAGAAAGGTGTAGGAACCAGCATTTTCTTCACTTTGAAGAAAGGTAATCAGGTGGACTGATGAAAAAGATATTGATTATTGAGGACGACTCCAGTATCGCTGAACTGGAAAGAGATTATATGGCGATTAACGGCTACTCCGTAGACATTGAGGTGAGCGGTGATACCGGCTTACAAACCGCGCTGAGTCTGGATTATGATTTAATTATTCTTGATCTGATGCTGCCCAGAGTAGACGGATTTGAAATATGCCGGCAGCTGCGCACTTTTAAAGATATCCCTATCCTTATGGTTTCCGCCCGCAAAGAAGATATAGATAAAATCAGAGGGCTCGGTCTGGGCGCTGATGACTATATAATAAAACCGTTTAGCCCGGGAGAATTAGTGGCCAGGGTAAAGGCCCACCTGGCTCGTTATGAACGATTACGGGGAAATAGAGAACCTCAAAATGATGAGATAAGTATTAGAGGCCTAAATATTGATAAGACTTCCCACCGGGTCTATATCAATAATGCAGAAGTCAGCCTTACTGCTAAAGAGTTCGATTTGCTGGTGTTATTAGCCTCAAACCCCAATCGAGTATTTAGTAAGACAGAACTATTCGAACGGATCTGGGGAATGGATTCCCTTGGTGATATTGCTACCGTAACCGTCCATATAGGCAAATTGCGGGAGAAAATAGAGTTGGTCCCCTCCAACCCCCAATATATTGAAACCATTTGGGGAGTGGGATATCGGTTTAAAATGTGAATAAATGAGCTTATCTTTTTGCCCAATTTACTCCCTTCGACTCTAGTCTATTGATTCCCGAGTATTGACCATCTCTTTGTACCGTGTTTTAATCAAATAATGACATACCGTGTTTTGATGTTTTCGCATTCACATTAACGAAGGGATTTAATTCATGGCAATCTTAGGTACTCGCATTCGCAGTCTGCTTACTTTTGGTTTGGCAATACTTTATTTAAGCAATCTTTTAATTAAATCTGATTTCATAACTGATATTATTATCTTTTTAATGGTCATAGTTATAGGTTTAAGCTTCCCATCCGTTACCGGCTCTTCTAAAATAATAGGTTATGCTTCCTTTGCTGTAAGTATTGTTATACTTCTTGGATATCATGCTCCCCTAAACATTTGGATACAAGCCCTGCAGGAAAACCTATATCTGGTGGTAATGTTCGCGCTGGTACCTTTGCTTAAAATACCAATTCAACATGGAGGGTATTTTGATGCTTTGCAAATGGTTTTTCGCCGCTATGTTAATTCAAATAACCGTTTCTATTTAATGACAAGTATTATCTCTGCTTTTGTCGGTGTTTTAGTCAATATGGCAGTCGTACCACTGGTGAACGAAATTAGTAAAGCCAGCGATATTTATTCTAATAAAAAGCTATTAAGCTCTGCTATCAGCAGAGGATTTACCTCTTGCATAATTTGGTCCCCAACCATGGCGGCTACCGTCTTAATAATGCAGTTTACCGGTGCTGATTGGCTATTGTTTTTTCCATATGGGATTTTTTGTGGAGTAATAGTAGGCCTGGCAGGCTATATTATGACGTTATATGAATATAGGGGATCAACTCTGGTGCGTCCTGGTGTTGAATCTCATATTAATGAGGATAAAATCAACTTTAGCAAAGTAATGGAGCTAAGCATATTCGGGATTATACTAATTACCTCCATAGCTGTTGTTTCTTTTGTGCTGGGAGTACAGACAATTAATATTGTTTCTTTTGCTTCCTTGATTTTTCCTATCATTTGGATGGCAGTAATCAGGCGTTTACCTACTTTATACAAAGAATTTAAAGACGACTATTTTAACCATAGTCTCCTGAACCTGAACAATGAAATAATCCTATTTGTAGGAGCAGGGTTATTTGCAACCAGTATCACCTATTCTCATTTGGGTAATTATGTACCCCAGATTCTAACTCTTTTGGTCGGCCACAACGTATTGCTTCTCACCGTCGCTATTATCCTTAGCACGCTTCTGCTTTCAGCTGTAGGCGTTCACCCAATAATAACGATTGTAATTATTGGCGAGACTGTAAAAGCCGCTGCTTACGGCGTTAGTCCTATCTATATGGCTTTAGTGCTAGCCTCCAGCTGGGCAATGGGAATTTCAATCAGCCCCGCAGCAGCCAATATCATTGCTGTAGCCGGGCTAGCTGGGCAGTCCCCTATTCAGGTAGGTCTTCGTTGGAATGGGGCCTACGTTTTAATTTCATCTATTTTGTTAATTCTGATTTTTACTATTTTTAGATTAGTCGGATTACTGTAGTGATCATGAATCGATTATAATCTTCAACTGATCGTACTTTGTTCCTCCCAAAAGTAACCACAAAGGCCATTTATGCATAAATTAAGATAGTTATAGTTGTATTTTTTTTATAAATAAGGGAGGAATGTTGATGCACAAACCCGCTAACTACCACTGTTCTAACTGTTACAGTAATAATAGAAATATAACCAACTATTTTAATTCTTATAATGGTCGTTACTACAGCGCTGACCCCAAAAGTTTACCAAATTCGTCTGTAAAAACAGACTATAGTGACTCCTATGATAATGATAGCGGCGAATGTATTCCTCGTAAGGGCGAACTGGTTAGAAACGGAGGTTTTGAAAATCCGCACAATTCGTTTCATAATTGGGTGACAAACTACGGTGTAGATGTAACCGAACCAGGCTTGGGAGACACACCCCATCAAGGTTTTACAGCGGCCAGGCTCGGGTACCTGGAACCTCATGCATTAATTTATCAAGATATTCCCGGTATTTGCCCCGGCGGTTTTTATCAGCTGAGCTTTTTTATGAGTACTGACAATAATCAATGCAATCCGCCTATAATTGTACGTCTGGAGTTCCTGGATAAGCATAAGCATCCGCTGGAAAATCCGGCCCTGGATATCCTTATCCCCCCATATAGTTTATTTGAAGCTTATAGTTCTTATATAAACGCCACTCGTTGGCCTTCCCCAAAGCAAGCTCATTTTCTGCGGCTTATCTTCGAAACAGATACAATAGCAGATGCTGATGGATATGTAAAACTTGATGATGTATCCCTGATTGCTCTTTAAGGTACAACCCAGAGTAGAAATCTATGTTGTTAATATGGCCGCCCAATCCTCTCGGGGTGGCCATATTCAATTCCCGTAAGTTATTAGGACAAGTTCCTTATCCTGGGCAATAAGACATTCTTTATAACCTCCTTGTTAAGTATTAAACTAAGGTTTATATTGGTACTGTCCCAATTAGGCTAAGCAGTCTCTAGTTTTTTATAATTACCATTATACAAGGAGGAGAAATCCAATGAAGTTTGCAGCTGTGGTACAAAGAGAGTTTCAGGAACATATTCGCAACCGTAAACTGATATTTCTACTAATGATAATCTTCGGTGGTATTCTAATGGCTCTTTATACCGAGGTAGGCCCAACCGCAAATTCAACTAATGTCCTCGATCCCTTCTTTGAACTTTTTGCGGTATTATGCCCCATAATCGGCATATTTGCAGCCATGGATTCAGTGGTAGGTGAAAAGGAGCGCGGAACCTTGGAGCTGATCCTGTCCAAACCGATTTCCCGCCTAACTCTGCTTTATGGTAAGTTTGTTAATTATCTCATTATTATCCTGCCCCTGCTAATTGGTGAATTGATAGGCGCCTACTTCTGGTCACAGGCCTCCGGCTTATCTACCCAGCGCTGGCACCTGGCCATGCCCCCATTTAGCCAATGGATGGCCATGGTCGCCATTTTGACCGCAGTCGCAATGTATTACACTGCCCTCACCATCTTCATCTCCCTGTTTGCCAAGAGCACTGCCGTTGCCGGATTAATAGGCATTTTATTTATGACCCCGGCTCATCCCGTGGGTGGCGAGTTCTTAAGGCTTACCGGGCTTTTTTTCGGAATAGACAGTTTTACACAGGTACCTTTGCTCTTTAGATTTCCGCTCAGCATCTTTAGCAAATATCAGAAGTTTGCTATAACCAGTCCCACTGATTTAGCCATCTGTGTGGGTTCATTGTTGGCCATCACCGTTTTCATAATGTTTGTAAACGGGCAGGTATTTGATCGCCAGAATGTAACCTTCAGGTTATAAGGAGGTACCATAATGAGTGATTATGCAATAGAAGTTAAGAATTTAAGCAAGCACTACGGTAAACTGCAGGCGGTTGATGATCTTAGTTTCAAGGTAAAAAAGGGTACTTCTTTTGGTTTACTGGGACTTAATGGCGCCGGCAAAACCACTACCCTCAAGATGCTGGTCAGCTTAATCAAACCAAACTCCGGTACTGCAGCAGTATCAGGGCATGACATACTGAAAGAGCCCATGGAAGTCCGCCGCAGAATTGGATATGTTTCCGAAAACCCCAGTTTCTATACCCGTATGACTACTATAGAAACCCTTAATTATATCTGCAAGCTGCTGGATATCCCAGCTAAGCTGAGAAAAGAACGCATTGAGAAGAATCTGGAATTAGTGGGTCTGGTAAACAAAAAGGATAATTATGTAGGTGAATATTCGCGCGGGATGAGACACCGGCTCTCTCTGGCCCAGGCCCTGCTGTCTGAGCCTGAGGTATTGTTTTTGGATGAACCTACGTTGGGATTAGATCCCTTGGGGGCTAAGGGTATGCGGGATCTGATCATCAAATTAAAAACTTCAGGGGACGTCACTATCATTATGTCTTCACATGTACTGCCTGAAGTTGAGGCTATCTGTAATGACGTGGGAATCTTCGATCATGGAAAATTGATTGCCCAGGATAGTGTAGAAAACCTGCGTCACACCGCCAGCGACAATATGAATATTGAAGTCGTATTTACTCACTCTGATAATAATATAGCTGGTGTTCTTGAGAGATTACCTTATGTAAATTATGTTCAAACTGAAAACAATCGTTTGATAATTAATACTAAAACCCAAGAGGAAATTCGCCCCCAGCTTATTGAGGCAATCTTTGCGCATAACAGACAAATCGTTTCTTTTGGAATAAAAGAGAACAACCTTGAAGATATCCTTTTCCGGATACTCAGCCGAGGTTAGTAAGACTTGGTTAAGGAATTAGCATAATTCCAGCCGCTTGCCGGTCATGGCACACAGTTTGGCCATTGATAACAAGGGCTATATTTTGTGCTTGAAAAAAGGCTCAGTCGTGGGCATATTGAGTGGATAATACGGTAATGTTAAGAGATGTATTCGTTATAAAGTGTTGATCATAGCTAGGGGGAGCACAATGGGTGAATTAATTGATGAGCAGGATTATGCCCAGCAAATAGCTGAAGCAATTGCAACCGTTTTAAAGATTGATGTGGAGATTGCGGATAGGAATCTTATCAGGGTCGCTGGTACGGGAAGTTATCGGGATGGAGTGGGCCATTCTATGGATCGGCAGGGTTTTGTCTATCGTGAAGTAATGCGGCTCGGCCGTGAATTTGTCCTCGATAAACCAGGATACCATGAACTATGCCTGCCCTGTAAACATCACGGCTGCTGTCCGGAGAAATTCGAAATTGTTTACCCCATTAATGTTGGGGGACAGACTCTTGGAGCTATCGGGTTGCTATGTTTTACCGATGCCAAAGCGCAGATGGTTAAGGATAACCTCGATTCATACCTTAATTTTCTGGGTAAAATGGCTGAAACTATAAGTCTGAAAATAAAAGAACGGGACTTTACCAATAATCTAGTTTCATCAAATCGTTATCTAAATTCTATAATAAACTGTCTGGAAGAAGGATTGCTTACCACTGACTTCAATGGCCGAATACTGCATTATAATGCAGCCGCCCAAAACCTTTTTCAAGGGAGAGTAGTTCTGGCTGATACCTCTCTTAGTTCTCTTATAGGGTCTGGAATAACTAGTGAAATAATTCAAGCTGCCGAAAATGGTGATGATATTTTTGAACGCGAGGTCAGCCTGGGCAGCAAACAGGATCGGCTGTATTTACTGCTGCGTTCCCGGCCTATTATCACTGAAGCAGGTAAAAAGAGTATAGCCATTACTTTTAATCGCTTTTCAGAGCTCAGCCGGAGAGTAAACCGTATGTCTTTGCAGGAAGCTAGTTATACAATTGATGATATATTGGGGACCAGTTCTACAATGGCACGTATTCGGGATAGGGCCAAGATTATTGCGGCGGGCAACTCCACTGTTCTCATTACCGGGGAAAGTGGTACCGGCAAGGAAATGTTGGCCAGGGCTATCCATAATCTCAGCCCTCGCAGGCAAGCTCCCTTTGTAGCTATTAACTGCAGCGCTATCCCCGAGGCACTTCTCGAGAGTGAGCTTTTTGGTTACGAAGAAGGTTCTTTTACCGGCGCTCGTAAAGGAGGAAAGATCGGTAAGTTAGAGCTCGCAGATAAAGGCACGTTGTTTCTCGATGAAATAGGCGATATGCCCCTATTCCTGCAAGTAAAGATATTAAGAGTGCTTCAGGAACGTAATATTGAACGGATTGGCGGGTTACAGACTATCCCCGTAAATGTGCGCATTATTGCAGCAACTAATCAAGACCTGGAAAAGATGATGGAGCAAGGAGAGTTCCGCAATGACCTCTACTACCGGATAAATGTAATTCCTATAACTGTTGCCCCTCTGAGAGATCGCAAGGAGGATCTGGATGTGTTATCCAGTCATTTTCTAAAGCTGTATAATCAGCAGTTAAATAAGAATGTAGAAGGGTTTACCGATGAGTTTCGCCAGCAGCTTTGGGATTACACCTGGCCAGGTAATGTAAGGGAATTGCAAAACACTATTGAATACGCTATGAACCTTTGTCCTGAGACTATTCTAGATGTGGAGCAGCTCCCGGTAAAAATTAGAAAATCAGAAGAGAGGAATGTAAGCCCGTATAATCTAGAAGCCAGGGAACAGGAAACTATTTTGAGTTGCATCAAGGAATTTGGGACAACTGTAGAAGATAAAGAAAAAGCTGCCCAGGCCTTAGGAATTGGTATTGCCACACTTTACCGCAAACTTGCCCGGTATGAGCAAGGTTTATCACAATGATAAACGCGCTTATCATTGTGATAAACAGGGAAAATCTATAATATAATTTAAGATTGGGCTAAATAAATGTAAAGAGGTATAAAAGCTGTCCTTAAGGGCGGCTTTTTTATCATTAATTATGAAAATTAATGGTCACGAGTAAATTCATACGGCTATACATTCTAAGCGTGGCTTTATCGTTATGATAAATAGCCAAAAAACCACAAAAGGTCACAACTAGCGTGTAAGCTTAGGCCGCAAGTACATTCGACATTTTTCGAGCGCCTGGCATGAATCTTGCTACTATTAGTAGAACACTTGAATATTTCATCGCCAGGAGGGTAGCCTGGTTAGCTTGCTTGACTGCTACGAAGGGGTAATAGAATAGCAAACGTTTTCGTAATACAAGATAAAACTGCAGCAAGCGGTGTTTAAAGGGAGGTGCTATGGCAATCTAGGCTTTCCATCTGATTAATTATTTGAATGCAATTATAAGGAGGATTATTTAATGTCATATACAGCATCTGCAAATCGTGCCGAACTCGATTGGCAAGGAGATCCCCAATTAACTAACCCGGATCTGCTCCCTACTCCAGTAGAGGAGAGAACTTGGACGTGGTGGACTTATTCTGCCCTCTGGATGGGTATGGTGCATAGTGTATATAACTTCACCTGGATTGGCGGCCTGATAGCTGTCATGGGTATGTCCGTCTGGCAGGCACTGGCAGTAGCCATCACTGGTAACATTATTCAAACTATATTAATGGGTTTAAATGGCAGGGTTGGTGCCCGCCATGGAATACCTTTTGCTGTATGGTCACGCTCCGCTTTCGGAGTTTTCGGTGCCAACGTTCCTGCTATAGCTCGTGGCCTGGTGGCTATTGGGTGGTTTGGAGTGCAGAGCTTTCTTGGTTCCACCGCTATTAATGTTTTGTTGGAAGTAACCGTAGGCCCCTGGAAGGCACTGGGAGATTCAACTATTTTAGGTGCTCCTACTAACTTGATGTTAGCTATGATTATATATTGGGCCATAAACATATTGGTGGTTTACAATGGTATGGATACGGTTCGCCGCTTTGAGAACTGGGCAGGCCCCATGGTATTTGTAGTCTTGGCTATTCTTTTGGTTTATTCTATAAACGCAGCTCATGGAATTGGACCTGTCTTCGAGACTCCCTCCAAATTCACCAGTACGGGAGAGTTCCTGCTTAAAGGCTTTTTCCCGATGGTAGCCGTCTATATCAGCGGCAGTTGGGCTACCATGGTCTTGAATATTCCTGACCTGACCCGATTTGCTCGTTCTAATAAAGGACAATTTTGGGGAACCATGATCGGTCTCCCTATTGCGACCTTAGTTTTCTATTGCATGGCTTCCATAATAGTGTCTTCCTGCATAGTTCTCTTTGGTAAGGCTATATGGAACCCCAGTGATATTCTAATTGCTATCAATAATCCTTATCTAAGCATTTTTGGTGCTACCCTGCTGGCAATAGCTACCATCTCGGTTAACATTCCTGCCAACATCGTATCCCCTGCTTACGATCTGACCAATCTTATGCCTAAGGTTTTCAATTTTAAGAGCGGTGCTATTACTGCCATGATTTTAGGATTTGTATATATGCCCTGGAAACTGATGGAGAATCCTGCTGTTCTGTACGGCATCCTGAATAATATTGGCGCCTTACTGGGACCGGCAACAGGAATCATAATTGCTGACTTCTTCTTTGTCAGAAAACAACACCTGGATGTACCTGAACTTTTCAAAGTCAATGGACGTTATCAATACACCAATGGCTTTAGTGTTGTAGCCTTGGGAATCCTGATTATCTCTGCTGCTATTTGCGTTGTTGGCGAATTTGTTCCGGCAGTAAAATGGCTTTATGAATATTCCTGGTTTATTGGACTGGTATTAGGATTTGTAGGATATTTAGCAACAGTGCGAATCGTCTCTTCCGGTGAAGGCGGCGTACCTGAGGCCTACCAACCTATTGGATCTCTGGGGACCGAATTTGCGGATATAGCTGCTCGGGAACAATAATAGGCCTTAGCAGTTATGCTTATAATATTCGGCAGTTGGGGGATAAGGCCTACCCCTCACTGCCGTCTAAAAAATATTTATAGATTCGAGGTGCTATTGTCACCGTGGAAAACGCAAAGGTTAAGTTTACAGTGGATCAGCAAGACCAGTTGGTCACACTATGTCAAAATCTAATTAGAACTGAGAGCTACTCCGGCCAGGAAGAAAAGGTCGTAGATGTAGTCAAGAGTGCTTTCCTCCAATTGGGTTTTGATGAAGTCCTGGTTGATACGTATGGCAGTGTAATTGGACATATACAGGGAAATAGACCCGGCAAGAAACTGCTATTTGATGGACATCTTGATACGGTACCGGTACCGGAACCATCCGATTGGAGTCATGGGCCTTTTAGCGGCGAAATTGATAATGGCAAAATATATGGGCGCGGAGCTTCAGATATGAAGGGGGCGGTCGCTGCCATGGTATGTGCAGCCGCCTTTTTTGCTCAGGATTCAAAACGGGATTTTGCGGGTGATCTATATGTAGCAGGTTCAGTTCATGAGGAATGTTTTGAAGGTATAGCATCCAGGAGCATAAGCGATCAGATTAAACCAGATTATGTGGTTATTGGGGAGGCCTCATTGTGTAATGTTAAGCGCGGCCAGAAAGGCCGGGCGGAAATAGTAGTTGAAACCTTTGGTAAACCTGCCCACTCGGCCAATCCCGCCCAGGGTATTAATGCTGTATATAAAGCCAGCCTACTGATTGATAAAATTAGAAAACTTAAGATTTCTCGTCATCCTATCCTGGGAGAGGGGATACTGGAGCTGACCGATATTAAATCTTCTCCATATCCAGGAGCATCTGTGGTACCTGATTATTGTAAGATTACTTATGACCGACGCCTGTTGGTCGGTGAAACTCCGGAAAGCGTAATTAAGCCTATTCTTGATCTAATCGTTGCAATTCAGCAAGAAGATCCTGAATTTAGGGCCAATGCCTATTTTGCCAAAGGCCAGGAGAAGTGTTATACCGGTGCAGACATTGGCGGGGAGAGATATTTTCCGGCTTGGCTTTTGGATGAGCAGGACGAATATGTGCAGAAAGTAGTTCAAGCTCTAAGTAACATTGGTATTAACGCAACTATTTCCCATTATGACTTTTGTACTAATGGCAGCCATTATGCCGGTGAAGCTGGAATTAAGACTATTGGCTTTGGACCCTCACCAGAGAATTTAGCCCATACCATTGACGAGTACATTGAGATAAGTCAGCTATTATCAGCGGCTCGGGGTTACTATTCGATAAATAAAGCGATTCTAAAATAAATGGAGGCGTAAAGAGTGTACGATTTAATCATTAAAAATGCTCTGGTTGTCTCACCGTCCTCAACCATCAAAGCAAACATATATGTAAAAGACGGGAAAATATCCGCTCTGGGTTTACCTGAGGAAACAGGCGAAGCCGAACGGGTGATTGATGCCGACGGCCGTTATGTCTTACCTGGGGTTATCGATGCCCATATGCACGTTGAAGCTCCATTCCAGGGGTGTTTCGGCGCCAATGATTTCTATACCCAGAGTGTCTCCGCTGCATTTGGCGGAGTAACTACTTTTATGGATTTTACCAACACTTTTAAGGGTACATCGGTCCTGGAAGCAGTATATAAACGTCATGAAGAAATGAGCAAATCAGCGATTGATTTTGGCATTCATGGCAAGATTGTGGAAGCACCTTATAACATTATTGATGAAATTGAAAAGATTGTGGATTACGGCTGCCCCTCCTTTAAAATGTTTATGACCTATAAAAAAGAAGGCGTAATGGCTGAGGATGAAACCTTGATTAAGGTATTTGAGAAGGCAAAAGAATTAGGAGCTCTGCCCATGGTTCATGCTGAAAGCAATGCTATAGCAGAGTTGAACAATGAAAATTTCAAACAAATGGGTGATCTTAGTTGGAAGCATTTTGCAGAAGCCAAGCCGATTCTTTGTGAAGCAGAAGCAGCAACCCGGGCTATCTACTTTTCAGCCTATATAGGCAACCCATTGCTGATTGTGCATTCTACCAATGCTGAGGTTTTAGCCCAGGCCAGACGGGCCCAGGCCAGAGGCCAGGCAGTATATATTGAGACCTGTCCCCATTACCTGACTCTATTTGATGATGTTTATACTCAGAAAGACGGTTACCTGGCTATTTGTTCCCCTCCTTTGAGGACGCCGCAAGAAGCAGAAGATCTCTGGGAGGGTATCCAGGAAGGTATTATTTCAGTTACCGGCTCAGATGATTGCACCTATTCCAAGCAAGAGAAAACTATGTTCCTGGAAAAGGATGCAGAAGGAAACTTTATACCTGACTACACTAAGATAGTTAACGGTACTTCAGGTCTTGAAATCAGGCTGCCTATTTTACTATCTGAAGGCGTATCTAAAGGCCGTATTTCAATAAATAAGTTATGTGCCATAACCAGCGCTAACATAGCTAAGCTATCTGGATGTTATCCGCGCAAAGGCATTATAGCCCCGGGCAGTGACGCAGATATGGTTATCGTCGATATGGAGAAGGAAGTAACTCTGTCACCTGAAGTTTTGCATAACAATATTGACTATTGTTTACATCAGGGTATGAAAATTAAGGGTTACCCGATTGTGACTATAGCCGGGGGTAAAGTAATAGTTGAAAATGGTGAGTTTCGCGGTGAACGTGGTGCCGGCAGATTTATCAAACGCAGTATCAGCCCGGAGATTCTTAACGGCTTTAGCCTTTAGAAATAGGGAGATGTAAGAATGAGTAAGATTTTGATCAAGGGCGGCACCATTATTGATGGAACTGGCAGAGACCGCTTTGAAGCCGATCTGGCTCTGCTTGATGACAAAATAGATGCTATTGGCAGCTTTAATAAAGATGATTTTGACACCATTATAAATGCCAAGGGCCTTGTGGTTTGCCCAGGGTTTATTGATACCCATAGTCACTCTGATCTTAAAGTTCTGTTAGATCCTCTGGTAGAGCCCAAGATTCGTCAAGGAGTTACTACCGAAATACTTGGCCAGGATGGCATCTCCATGGCTCCGCTGCCTTTGCAGTATATAAGCCCCTGGCGCAAGAATTTGGCCGGTCTTGAAGGTGATAGTGACAATATAGACTGGAAATATCAGACTACTGAAGGATACCTTAAACAGCTGGAAAACGTCGGGCTTGGTCTTAATGAAAGTTATCTGGTTCCCCACGGAAATATCCGTATGGAAGCAATGGGTCTTGACAATCGTCAGCCAACTCCTGAGGAACTGCAAAAGATGAAGGATATTACCCGCAGAGAAATGGAAGCAGGGGCCTGGGGTATTTCTACCGGTTTGATCTACATGCCCTGCGCCTACTCTAAAAAAGATGAGCTTATTGAGCTCTGTAAAGCAGCCGCTGAGTTCAACGGTGCCTTTGTTATTCACCAGCGTAGTGAAGCTGATGACATCCTTAATTCAATGCAAGAAGTATTGGATATTGGGCGGGCTTCAGGAATTAAAGTTCATTTCTCGCATATGAAAATATGTGGCAAGAAGAACCAGGATAAGTTTGCCAAAGTATTGGGATATCTTGATCAGGCCAAGTCTGAAGGAATTCGGGTTTCTTTTGATCAATATCCATATGTGGCAGGCAGTACTATGCTGGGAGTAATTCTACCTCCCTGGGCTCATGATGGCGGTACTGACATGCTCCTGAATAGATTGGGCGACCCGGTTCAACGTCAAAAAATGATTTATGATATTGAGCATGGTATACCAGGTTGGGATAATTTCGTTGAATTTGCGGGCCTGGACCAGATATTCGTAACTAGTGTAAAGACGGCCGCTAACGAGGAGCTGATAGGAAAAAGTCTGATTGAAATCGGACAGATCAGAGGTAAAGACCCTTATCAAGCTGCATTTGACTTGCTGCTGCAGGAAGAAAATGCTGTGGGAATGGTCGATTTTTATGGACTTGAAGAACATGTAGTGGGGTTCATGCAAAGGCCCGAGCAAAATGTTTGTACTGACGGACTTTTAGGGGGTAAGCCTCATCCCCGGGTATATGGCTCCTTTCCTCGAGTTCTGGGCAAATATGTCCGGGAAGACCAGGCCTTAACTTTGGAAGCAGCCATTAATAAAATGACCGGCAAGCCAGCCCAGGTATTCGGTTTTGATCGCAGGGGGACTTTACGCAAGAATAACTATGCTGACATAGTTGTCTTTAATCCCGCAACAGTAGCGGATAAAGGCAGCTATGTAGAACCGGCCCAGTATCCCAGTGGGATAGAATACGTCCTTATTAATGGACAAATAGTGCTGTCAAAGGGCCAACACAGTGGTATTAGAGCTGGGAAGGTTTTGAGAAGGGCTCTTTGATTTTGTTTTTATGTATTTGAGGTGAATAGTTATGAATTATGTCCTAGGTTTAAAATGTATCAATTGTGGTCAGGAACTAGAGGCCAAAGAAGGGCTGTATACTTGTCCAGCCTGCGGTTCCCAAGCTGGAATTATGGATGTTGTCTATGATTATGAGGCCATAAAAAGGGATTTTAGCCGTAAAGAGCTAAGTGCCAATCGTGATTTTTCAATTTTTCGCTATATGCCTTTTTTGCCTATTCAACCTGATTCTAAGCGACCGCATCTGCGTATTGGCTGGACTCCGATGTATAAGCCGCAGGGTCTGGCTGCCAGCTTGGGTATGAGCAATCTATATATAAAGGATGATGGCCAAAATCCTACTGCGTCATTAAAAGACCGGGCTTCGGTAATCGCTGTGGTTAAAGCGGCCGAGGAGAATATGACTACTATTGCTTGTTCATCAACCGGCAATGCCGCATCTTCTTTGGCTGGCAGTGCTGCCGCCATGGGTATGACGACCTTTATTTTTGTTCCCAGCCGGGCTCCTCAGGGAAAAGTAGCTCAGTTACTTATTTTTGGGGCCAACGTAATTAGTGTACAAGGAAATTATGCTGATGCTTTTCGCCTATCAGCAGCAGCGATTGATACATGGGGATGGTACAACCGTAATGCAGCCATTAATCCATATCTGGTGGAAGGGAAAAAAACTGTAGCGTTGGAAATTGCCGAACAGCTTAACTGGGAAGTTCCCGATTGGGTAGTTGTTTCCGTGGGAGATGGGTGCACAATTGCGGGGGTATGGAAGGGGTTTAAAGACCTCTATCAAGTAGGCTGGATTGATAAACTCCCCCGCCTCCTGGGGGTGCAGTCAACCGGTTGTAGTCCTTTGGCAGATGCTTTCCTGGAGAACACACCCTGGCAGCCATCAGAGGAGAATACTATTGCGGACAGCATTGCCGTAGGAGTGCCTCGCAATCCAGAAAAGGCGCTTGCAGCGATCCGTGAATCAGCAGGAACTATGGTGGCAGTAAGTGATGATGAAATACTTGAGGCCATGCGTTTTTTGGGCCGGACCAGTGGAATATTCGGTGAACCAGCCGGAGTTACCGGCTTAGCCGGACTAATTAAACTAGTCGATAAAGGTACAATCCATCCTGATGAAAGAGTTGTATCCATTGTGACTGGCAACGGACTTAAAGATGTAAAAAATGCTATAACTGCAGCAGGTCAGCCGATTAAAGTAAAACCAAATATGGATCAACTGGTAGAACAGCTAACCATTCGCAAGCTGCTTAAAAACGTAATTTATAAATAAGATCAATTATCAAGTAATTGGAGGTAATTATAATGTACAAAATCCCTTTCGGGCCAACCTACTTCGAGATGCTGCACCCAGAAAGCATTTCCCAGGATATCAGGTCTCAGGCACTCAAAGTAAAGGATGTTGATGAGCTTAATCCCTTAAACCTATTCAATATTAACTGGAAAAACGAAGCAGGAGAAGTTCAAAAAGTAGTACTGCCGAAAGAATTAACGGGAACTGAAGCTAATATAGTTGTCCTCCTGGGCAAGTACTTCCCATCAGGATCTCATAAGGTGGGTCCTGCTTATGCAACTTTAATCGAAGGTTGTGTGGATGGAGATATACTCCCGGGCGAGCATACTATTCTTGGGCCTTCAACCGGCAATTTTGGCATTGGCGTATCCTATATCTGCGGTTTGATGGGTTATGATGCTATTGTCATAATGCCTGATAATATGAGTAAAGAACGCTATGAAAGAATTGAGAAATACGGTGCCAAATTAGATCTTACTCCTGGTACTGAATCAGATGTAATTTTAACTCTGCAAAGAACCTATGAATTGAAAAAAGATCCCAAGAACCGCCCTCTGGCTCAGTTTGAACTGATGCCCAACTATCGTTTCCATCGTTATGTTACAGGGAACTCTGCTATCGAAGCAGTCAATGGAATAGGCAATGGACGTATTGCTTGTTTTACATCGGCCCCTGGATCAGCAGGTACGTTAGCGGCAGGAGATGAAATTAAAAAGGCTTTCCCGGAGGCCAAGGTTGTAGCTCTGGAACCTTACGAATGCTCAACCTTAACGACCGGCGGCCAGGGACAACACCGCATTGAAGGTATTGGTGACAAAATGTGTACCCTTATTCATAATATTTTGAACACTGATTATGTAGCTTTGATTCCTGACGATGATGCCGTCCGCGGCCTGAAGGTTATCCAGGATGGAGCCGATGCTCTGGCCGAGCTTGGTGTTTCCCGTGAATCAATAACAGCTCTGCATGACCTTTTTGGGGTATCAGGAATATGCAATATACTGGGAGCTATAAAAATGGCTCATTATTTAAAACTGGGTCCGGATGATAATGTCGTGACAATCGCTACGGATGGATTTGATCGATATCCTTCCGTTCTGGAAGACCTGCAGCGGCGCTATCTGGAAACCGAGAATTTTGTCCTAAAACGCTGGGCACGGGATATTTTCCTTAATGCCGATGCGAACTATGTTTATGATTACCGCAGTGTAAAAAGTAAAGAAAAACTGTTCCTGCAAAAAGAGAAAGATTGGCTTCCCTTTGGATATTCAGAAGAATATCTGGAAAGCATGCGCAGCCCCGAGTTTTGGGAAAGTGAATTTGCGAAAGTAGCTTCTTACGACGAAAAAATCAAAGCGATGAGGTAAGTCCCAAAGCTAATAGCATGAACAATTACTTTAGCGTGAACATTACCCAATGCACATACCATGGCCGTATACAACGAAGGATTTCATTTCATTATGACAGGAGTGGATAAAATGCTTAAAATACTGGTTACCGATGGTATGGAAGATAGTGCCAAGGCAGAACTACGCAACTCAGGTTTTGAAGTGGTGGAACATTTTTATGACCCAAGTGAACTGGGCACAGCCCTTAGAGATTTTGATATTCTAGTGGTAAGGTCAGCTACCAAAGTATTTAAACCAGTAATTGAGCAGGCCTTGGAAGGCGGAAGACTTAAGCTGATTATCCGTGCGGGAGTTGGGCTTGATAATATAGATGTAAGCTATGCTATGGAAAATGGAATTAAGGTTTCTAATACTCCCATGGCCAGCAGCGCTTCGGTAGCAGAGTTAACTATTGCTCATATGCTGACTGTTGCGCGTTTCTTACAAGATTCCAATGTAAGTATGCGTCAGGGAAAATGGGAGAAGAAGCTCTATCAGGGCATAGAACTTTATGGTAAGAGTCTGGGGCTGGTTGGATTTGGCCGTATTGCCCGGGAAGTTGCTTACCGGGCTAAAGCCCTGGGTATGAAAGTAATATACACTGATGTTAAACCGATAGATGAGGTAGCTTATGAATATGCTGATTTTCATGATCTTCTGAAGCAGTCTGATTTTGTATCACTGCACTGTCCCTATAATCCAGAACAAGGCCCATTGATCTGCAAAAAGGAGCTTAGCATGATGAAACCAGGCTCCTTTCTGATTAATTGTGCCCGGGGAGGGCTCGTCTCGGAAACTGCTCTGCTGGAAGCACTGAATAATGGGCAGCTTGCCGGCGCTGGTTTAGATGTATTTGAAAATGAACCAACTACCAACCAGACTTTATTGAACCACCCCCGAGTGTCTCTTTCGCCACATATCGGAGCTTCAACTTTCGAAGCCCAAAAACGTATTGGTGATGAAGCTGTTCGTATAATCATTGACTCGTCCTGCTTAAGCAAGCTTGGAGCTTAGACTCTGCTCAGGTTTCACAGAATCTAACGATTGCGTTTTATGAGGTGGGTTTATGTCAATTAGCCTGTTTGAAGTTATTGGTCCAGTTATGATTGGTCCATCCAGTTCCCATACAGCGGGTGCAGCCCGTCTGGGTTATATTGCACGGCACGTGTGTTGTAAAGGACTCATTAAACGAGTGGATTTTTATCTCCATGGATCCTTTGCCCAGACCTACCGAGGCCACGGTACAGACAAGGCTCTGCTGGGAGGTTTTTTAGGATTGAATCCATCAGATGAAGGTATTCGAGACTCTTTTCAGTTAGCTCAAGAGCAGGGCCTGGCTTACGCATTTGAAACAGCTGATCTTGGCAATGTTCATCCCAATACAGTACGCATTGTGGTTGAGAGTGAAGAATCCTCCTGTGAAATGATTGGCTCATCGGTGGGTGGGGGCAAGGTCCTGGTTACATCCATTAACCATATGCAAATCGAGTTTACGGGGCAATATGCCACTATTATCACTGAACACCTTGATCGGCCGGGGGTGGTTGCACATGTAAGCACACTCTTATCGGAGCGAAAAATCAACATTGCATTTCTTAAGGTTTTTCGGCAGGCTAGAGGCAGTGCAGCCTCCATGGTGATTGAAACCGATCAAGAAGTGGATGCAGATATTCTGGAAGAGCTAAGAGCTCTAAATGGCATGAGCAAGGTATTATTTGTGGAAATGCTTCATTGAAGGAGCTCAAGATGGAGGGTTTGCATGTATCAGTATAATAATGGTCAACAGTTGTTGGAATTGTGCAAAATTCATCAGCAGCCTATAGCGGAAATCGCCCTGCAAGCCGAAATAGAGGAAAGCGGACGGAGCAGAGATGTGATTTGGACTTCTATGGATTCACAACTGCAGATCATGGAACTATCTATTCGCAAGGGGCTTAATCCCGATATTCGTTCAGTAGGAGGTTTAATCGGCGGCAATGCCTATCGTATGCACCAGCGGATGGATGGTGAAAATTTGGGGGGCAAAATCCTCCTTAAGGCAGTAAGCTATGCCCTGGCAGTTACAGAAATGAATGCCAGTATGGGTAAGATTGTCGCTGCACCTACTGCTGGTGCCAGCGGAATTCTGCCTGGAATCCTTCTTGCTATGCTGGAGGAAAAGTCTATTTCTTGGGAGGAAACCATTAAAGCTTTATTTGTTGCAGCCGCAATTGGCAAAATCATCGCCCTTAATGCCACACTTTCAGGCGCTGAAGGCGGCTGCCAGGCGGAATGTGGTTCTGCTGCATCAATGGCAGCCGCAGCAGCAGTATATATGGGGGGCGGAGAACCCCAGACCTGTCTGGATGCAGCTGCTATGAGTCTTAAAGGACAACTGGGACTAATTTGCGACCCTGTGGCTGGATTGGTGGAAGTACCCTGCTCCAAGCGGAATGCTGTTTCAGCTGCGAATGCTTTGGTTTGTGCTGATATGGCCCTAGCGGGAATTCGCAGCTTCATCCCATTTGATGAAGTGGTAGAAGTCATGTATCAAGTAGGTAAAGCTATACCTCCGGATCTTAGAGAGACTGCCCGAGGCGGCTGCGCGGCAGCCCCCACCGCGCTCAAATATTCCCGGATCGTTATGGAGACTGAAAATTGATATTTGCTTAAAGGTGATTATTATTAATCAACCGTGGGTAATACCTGCGGTTTTACTTTTTTCTGCCTTTTCTTTTAGGAACATGACGGGACCGTGTCGGCCGAACGTGAGAAAGGTGTAAGAACTACTGAAACGTATCCCATCCTGATAGTATCCAGCTATGTCCCCCCAATTTTTAGTAACTCCTAAAATGGTTTATGAATAAAATACATAGTAGTTACTGGTAATCTTAAAAAGGAGGAATGTTTTATGCCTAAACCTAGTCGGTGCCATATATCCAAACGACATTGTAGTAATAGAAACCAAACAAGCTATTCTAACTCTCATAATGAGTATCGTCTTTGCCAGGATCCTTGCTCCAAAAAATCACCAAAATCGTCTGTAAAAGTAGGATGCTGTAAACACCACCATTGTAAATGTATTCCTCGTAAGGGTGAACTGGTAAGGAATGGCGGTTTCGAAGCACCCAATCCATTTTTTAATTGGGTGATCAACTCTGGTGTAGATATAATTGATCCAAGTATGGGAGATACTGCCCATCACGGTTCTAATGCAGCCAGGCTCGGGTTTATAGAACCCCAAGCGGTAATTTATCAGGATGTTCCAGGTATCTGCCCCGGTAATTTTTATCAGCTAAGCTTTTTTATGAGCACGGCGAAAAACTTGTGCAACGCATCTGTAAATGTACGTTTGGAGTTCCTGGATAAATTTATGAATCCTATTGGTGCTCCTGTGCTGGATTTCATTATCCCTCAGAACAGTCTATTTGAATCTTATGGTGCTTCTATAAGGATTACCCGCTGGCCTTCACCCCATGCAGCTCGTTTTATACGGGTTCTCTTTGCAACAGACACGGGAGCAGATGCCGATGGATATGTAAGACTTGATGATGTGTCTTTGGTTGCTCTCTAAGGTACGGGCCACTATTACACTATGCTATTCGAATAACCAATTTTATGAGGAGGTAATGGAAAGTGAGAATTCGACATTACGTTTTATTCGCAACTGATGGTTTTATAAATCTGCCTGCTGGCCCAATATTCTGTGCCACTGGTCGTTTAGATACCAGCCCCATATATGTTTTTGGCTTCACCGGAGGCCTGTTTAAAGTAACTGATCCGGACACCCAAAACGTAGAATATTATGATGAGACTTTAGATCCAACTGTAGCAGCTAACTGGCCTGCATTTGTTCAAAAAAAAGGCACGGCCATTATTCCCTCCCCTATGATTTGGGGAGAGCAGGATGACAAAATCTATATTACCCTTATTAATTTAGGTATGAAATTTAGACCAGATCTGCTGGATTTTCATACCGTCCACATGCATGGAGCACATGTAGCCACTCAGTTGGATGGGTTCCCGGAAAGTTCCTTTGGAGTACCTATGTGGATGGATACTACTATGGCTCCCCCCATGGCCACTTATCTGTTCCGTCCTGAGCATCCAGGCACCGAAATGTATCATTGCCATATTGAGGCTTCCGAACATGTTCAAATGGGCATGTACGGGGCATTAGTCATATATCCTTCCATGGACAGCCTGGCTGATAACGGAATAACCCAGGATTCCCCTGAAGGCACCTGGAGATTAAATGGAGTACCGCAGCCTCAAATACCGGTAACAGCTACCAATAGAAGTTTCGCTTATAACGATATAAGTACCTATTTTGATAAAGAATACGTGATGCTGCTCTCTGACGTTGATTCTATATGGCATCATGCCGTACAAACAGGCAGTTTCTTTCCGGCCTATAAATTTAAGGCTGATTACTGGCTAATAAACGGGAGAGCCTTCCCGGACACCGTAAATAAACATCCTTTAACCCCTCCCCCAAATGCCGATCCTAATGTTAGTCAGATAAATTATGAATCTTATGTTCATATAAAGACTAACGATAAATTCTTATTACGAATGATTAATATGGGTTATAGAGTGGTACCCTGGCATATTCACGGATGGCACTTTACTGTGGTTGGCAAAGATGCTCACATCAGCCCGTTCCTGCCTATCGCCGCCAGCATGGGAATGACGGGGATGCACGAGTGGCAACAGATGGGCTTTACCCTGAATATTGCCTCCGGTGAAACCTATGATTTACTATTAACCGCTGATGATAAGAGACCTTTGTATAGAGATTATATTGTAACCGGAGATGCAACCGCAGGTTTTGGCAATCCTCCTGATGTACCTTTTGTGCCGCTCGACTCCTTATGCGACCAAATGGCTGCACTTCAGGCAGTGGATCCTGAAGCAATATTTGATATCCCATATTCACCTATTCCCGGCGAACCTGTAGCCTGCCCTCCTGATACTATTACTTCCATTGATATATGTAATCAGCCTCCGGGGGATCCCAATGATAATTTCTTCCCGCAGTTTTATCCAATGCATAATCATGATGATTATACCGTTACTAATAAAGGCCTCTATCCCGGCGGTCAGCTTACCATTATCCAAACAGATGCACCGGAAGATGATTAAGGATTAAATGTATAACCACCCATCGCTTCTGATGGGTGGTTGTATATAAAGGAGATTAAAACGTGTATAAATTATTAATTTTCATAAAAAAATTTTTAGTGATGCTGCGGTATTGCCTCCGCAGAAATCGGATTATGATTACGCAGGCTGTTCTTAGTGGTAATGGCAATTTCGTAGACATTCGTTACTGGATAAGCAGGCCCGATAAGATTAATCCTCAAACCAAGATCTATCTGGTTGAAAAGGAGACCGGAGCCCATCTGGAAGTAATGAAATTAGCCAAGATTGGCCCTCTAAAAACCAATCATACCCTGTTAGCGAACACCGGGACTGCGCTCTTCAGGAACAGAAATGATCTAATCAGGTCTGGCTCTAAGGTTAGTTTAGTTTTAGGCAGCTTAAGGAGCGATAACATTCAAGTGAGCTAAAACGAGGGTGGGTACACTTTCGCATTTTGGATAAAATCGGCTCAGCAAATCATTACCACAATTTATAGAACAAGTTTCACATTCCAACTAATAAAGGAGTGTACTATGAGCGGCCTCGCTATCGGACTGGCTGGTCTGTCTTCAGCAGTACTGGCAGCCCCTATATTAGTCTTTCTGTTAATGTAGATATACCTTATTTATAATTTTTTAAGAAAACCTCCAGACGGTCCAGGCCTTCTTTGATATTGCTTAATGAATTAGCATAGGAGAAACGAATATAGCCTTCACAGTTGGCTCCGAAATCGATACCGGGAGTTACCGCAACTTTAGCCTGCTCCAGGATTTCAAATGCAAATCGATAAGAGTCATTGGTATATTCTTTAACATTAGCCAGGGCATAGAAAGCTCCGCTGGGATCGTGGCGGGTGGCAATACCCATCTTTTTCAGCCGCTCCAGTAGATATAGACGCCGTTCGTTATAGATACCCACCATTTCTTGCACTTCCCTGTCACAATGGCGCAGGGCGGCGATGCCTCCCTCCTGAGCAAATGAAGATGCACAAATAAAGAAGTTTTGCTGCATTATTTGCAGAGCGCGAATATACTCCCGGGGAGCAATAACATATCCCAATCTCCATCCGGTCATAGCATACAGCTTCGAGAAGCCATTAATTACAAAGGCCCGATCAGTAAACTCCAGGATGCTATGCTCTTCCCCTTCATAAATTAAACCATTGTATATTTCATCTGCTATAATCATTTGATCCAAATCCGCCAGGGCTTTAAGATCTCCTGTGCTGAATACCACACCGGTGGGATTGCTGGGTGAGTTGACCATTATTGCACGGGTCAGCGGGCTCAGACGTTTCTTTATGTCTTCCGGCCGATATTTGAAAGCATCTTCTTCGTCTACCGGTACTAAAACAGGCTGTCCATCTACATAGCGAATAAAATTGGGATAACAGGCATAATAGGGATCAGGCAGAATGATCTCTTCCCCTTTTTCCAGGAGCGCTGAGAAAACCATCAGCATACCCGGTGAAGTACCTGACGTCACTATCACCTGCTCCGGAGATATCTCAACTCTATATTTTCGCCAATAATAGCGGGCTATTTCTTCCCTCAAAGTGATTTTACCAAGGCTGTGGGTATAATGAGTATCATCCTGTTTCATAGCTTTCATAGCCGCTTCTTTTACCGGTTCCGGGGTAGCAAAGTCGGGTTCCCCCACCTCCAGATGGATAATATCCTCACCTTTGGCCATCATAGCCTGTGCCTTTTCCAAGACTTCCATAACAATGAAGGGTGATAATTGTTCAGCTCTTGATGATGTTAAAAACCTGTTCATAACTCGCTCCTTGATAATGGTTTTCTTTTAATTCTATATAAGGCCGGCTCTAATGTCTATCCGCTTTACTGTAAAGCGCTCCCCTGTCGATTCCCCATTTCCTAATAAGGGCCGATTTTAGGCCACGCTCTTTTCACAGCAAAAATAAATATAATTAACCATTAATGGTAACTATAAAAACGGTATTTCGAATAAGACATTAAATTTATTATTTATATTGTGGAGTGATTTTTAAAATGATGATCTTGGGAAGTACTCCCTCGCACGAGATAATCTATCAATTGGAAACCAAGCTCACTCAAGTTAGAATCGAAAACTGGATTAACCAAGACATATTTTCATATCAATGGTGGATCCTATTGGGAACATTGTTTACCCCCTGGCTGCTGTGGTGGAAATGGGTTGATAAAACAAGACTCACGGAAATAACCTTATACGGTGCAATAACACTTATTTTAGCATCCTTTTTAGATGCCATTTTATCAGAGTTAGTGTTATGGGAATATAATTATTATCTAATACCCCTCTGGCCTCGCTTAATATCGGCTGACTTTGCGCTGCTCCCTGTCACTTATATGTTTATCTACCAATACTTTAGAGAATGGAAAAAATTTTTGCTCGGGATTTTCGTAGTTAGTGCCCTTTATTCTTTTGTCGGTGAGCCTTTGCTTATCTGGTTAGATATTTATGAGCTGCATGGCTGGAAACACATTTATTCCTTTCCCATCTACATAGTAATGGCAGTCTTTGTAAAATGGTTGGTTCAGAGAATTATCGCCCATGGGAAAAATACCGAAGTACATAGCCTGGACTAAGGAGCAATAGAAATGCAGCAATCTCAGGCCTCAGTAATAAGAAGACCTAAAAGTGCCATATCAACATATTCAGTTGCTATCTTTCATTTAAGAAATCCATTTGTAACTGTGTGGTGGTCTTTGGCTTATCCCGGATTTGGACATTTAAGATTAGGAAGTACGATAAAAGGTGTGTTCTTTTTCGTCGGAGAACTGCTAATCAATTTACATGCCAAATTAAATCTTGCCATTATATACAGCTTCACCGGCAACTTTGCTATGGCCAAACAAGTCTTGCGCCTCGATTTATTGTTACTGTACTGCGGTATACTAACATTTGCAGTATGGGACAGCTACCGGGTAGCTTTAGAAACAAATAAATTTTCAGTTTTAGCAGACCATGAAAATGGTCCTATAGATCCAATGATTATGGGATCCGCAGGACTTAATTCCCTGGATAAACGAAATCCCTGGCTGGCTGTTGCCTGGTCCATATTAATACCGGGTGCAGGCCAACTTTATTGCCTTGCACTCGTCGAAGCTTTTTTTATGATGATAGGGGGAATATCAATTATGTATTTTTCCCACTTTCTTCCGGCAGTGCACTATACATTCCTAGGCCAATTTGCTCAGGCGAAAGCGGTAGTAGATTGGCAGTGGCTGTTAAACATACCTTCGTTCTATTGTTTTAGCATTTATGATGCTTATGTAAAAGCCGTTGAACTAAATAAGCTGTTTGATCAGGAACAGGCCCAGTTCATGAGAAATAATTACCAGAGCACTACATTTAAAATGCCCATATAGTCTATTAAGGAGGAAAAGGATGTATTTGATAGCATCATTTCATTATTGCCTGCACACAGAAATTGCTATTGCCAAAGTGGAAGAATTGGGTATTAAGAAAGAGCAGATATTAGGAGTTCCCCTGGAAATTCGAGGGGAAAACCGAAATATCTTTGATACCATACATCATGCTGACGGGGTTAGCATGTTTGACGGCGGAGCTATTCTGGGAACCGCATCTATGGTTTTAGGGGTCATCTATGGTTTTGTCCTGCCATGGGGCCCGATAATTTGTGGATTAGCAGGATTAGTCGGGGGGTTCCTTATAGGTTTTCTGCTGGACCTATTTTTCACCAGGTTTAAGCATTCGAAGCAAAGAAGACGAGATGATAAAGATGCAGAATTATTTCTCATGATTCAGTGTGAACCACAACAAGTTGATCAAGTTAAAAAAACCCTCTGGGACCATCTGGCTCTGGGAGTTGCTGTTCTGCCGGAGAATTAGAAAATAAATGCATTTCACTCAGCTTTTTTAGCCTATTTAAACAAATGCGTTAATTAGAAAAAGAATTTTTAGAGGAAAATTAATTATTTACGACGAATTTATAACAATGGCAGATCATTAACCGTTAGGAGGTACCTGGTTGACACCCTCAAGCTTTACAGAAACTCAAAATAGGCTTAAAATATACCGAACTCGATGAAAGCAAATTTTGCTGCCGAATGGCCGGCGCAGTAAAAAATAAATTGATTTTACGGGGAAGGTGCTGCATATGAGTTTAGAAATAAAGCGTACGCCCATGGAGAGGGTATATAGTTTAATAGCGATAGTAATAGGAATTATTTTCTTATTTAGCCTGTTAGGTCAAACAATAAAAATCACCAAGCATATACCCCCAAATACTATAGTTTATGTTGATCAGGGAAATTCTGTTTATTATGCTCCCCCATATATCTTAGGAAAAAAGTATCCGGCCACTTTAGACGTTAATATCTTAAAAGCCAAAACGGTTTCTGAAAGCAAGCAAAATAATTATAAAGCCGATAGTGCTTGCATTGATCTAGGTTATTTTCAGGAGCAGGATACCCTGACCAATACACTTCTTGTTAAATTAGGTTTAGCAAAGCCTAAACCGAGCAGGTGGAATCCAGACGGGTCCTGGAATTGGTAGATAAATGTACTGGAATTAGTTTTAGCTCCTACTCCTATCTAATAATTTGAAATTTTCGCCGTGGAAAGAATTCCACGGTTTTTGTTGTTGATCACATTGACTTGTACATTGATTTCGTGAAATATTTATTATATTGTAAAATCTAATTCTTTTATAGTTGCTTTAACCAGGGAGGTGATTATTTTTGATAGAAGAAGATAGAAATATAGGAATCTCACCGATAGGTGAATTTGTTGATAAGAACCTGGAAAAAGAATTCTTTAATGCCGACTTTAGCAATGCCATTAAATATATAAGGCCTTTGATGCTGGCTTTCGGAATATTATATTTTCTTTTCATTATCCCCGATTATCTTCTCATTAATGATGTTAGAACATTCAGATCGATATTATTAAATCGCAGTATGTTTGTTATTCTAGGAATCATTTTCTATTTCCGATTGACCTCTTTTATGAACTATCGGGTTTTTATACTGTGGATAACGGGATATGAATTATTTTTTATTTTTTCTTTCCTGTTAATTGTTTATCAGTATGAATCGCCGAATTTCCTGATACAATCTTTAGGGGTTGTCGTTATTTTAATGGGTATTTTTTTAATACCTAATCGGTGGATAAATATAGTTATCGTTTCTATCATTCTATGTACTGCATTCCTAGTACTTTCTTTATACGTTCTTAACCCTTTAGTAATGCGCGAGTTCTATGCCGCCCTGGTATATCTTCTAATAGCAATTTTTCTTAACAGCATTTCATCATGGCGACTTAATTATTACAAGAGAATTCAACATTTAATAAGCCAAAACCTAAGACTACTATCCACAACAGATTCATTAACCCATATATTTAACCGCTTAAAATTTGACGAAGAACTGCAGAAATCTATAAATTACTGCAGCAGATATAATACTAGCTTATCTCTGATCCTATTTGATATCGATGATTTTAAAATAATAAATGATAGTTATGGACATCTAACCGGTGATAATGTGTTAATTGACTTATCAACCATGGTTAAAAACTTAATAAGAAAAACAGATACTTTTGCCCGATGGGGAGGAGAAGAATTTGTGATCCTTCTTCCCAATACAAGCTTAAATAGAGCAAGGGAGATAGCCCAAAAGATAAAAGTAAAAATAGACAATTACTCTTTTAATAATATGATGCATATAACATGCAGCTTTGGAGTCACATCTTATTGTGGTGAAGAAGACCTTAGAAGTTTGATCCATCGTATTGATAAACTGTTATATGAAGCTAAGAAGGCAGGTAAAAATACTATTGTGAGTGATTTAGATACTGATAGTTTATTTGTAGAACAGCATGATGATAATGGTGTTCCCTTTTAAGAATTAAATTAATTATTAACAAAAAAGGAAATTGATACATATGAATCTCCTGGCAATGGACAATATAAATAAGACTATCGGCGAAAAGGTACTGTTAGAAGAGATTTATTTTGGTATAGATGAAGGCGAGAAAATAGGTTTATTAGGTATAAACGGATCTGGCAAAACAACCTTTTTAAAGCTTATCGCTGGTATTGAGGAGCCTGATCGGGGCCAAATTGTTAGAAACAGACATTTACAGATTCAATATCTTCCCCAAAACCCACTATTTAACGCCGAAGCAACAGTTATTGATACGGCTCTGGGTATCGCATCGCCAATGGAATCTCAGGATGCATGGGCAGCGGAAAGTAATGCCAAGGCCATACTTACCCGTCTGGGGATTGTACAATTTGATGTACCTATAAGTCAACTTTCAGGTGGTCAACGTAAAAGGGTTGCTCTGGCTGCTGCCCTTATGAATCCGGCTGATCTGCTTATTCTGGATGAACCCACCAATCATCTGGATAATCAAGCCATCGACTGGCTGGAAAAATACCTGCAGAAACTTAAATGTGCCCTGCTGATGGTTACCCATGACCGTTATTTTCTGGAACGGGTTACCACCCGAATTATAGAATTAGATAGAGCTCATCTATACAGCTATCCTGGAAACTATAGTGTCTATCTGGAGAGAAAACTGGAAAGGGAAGAAAAAGAAGCAGCCCTGATTAATAAAAAGCAGGTACTTTTGAGAAAAGAACTCGCATGGATTCGCAAGGGTGCACGGGCCCGCAGTACCAAACAAAAGGCCCGAATCGAGCGTTTTGAAAAGTTACAGGAAGATCAGCCACGGACAAACGGAGAACCTCTGCAAATTTCATCATGTGCGAGCCGCCTGGGAAAGAAGACTATTATATTAGAGAATATTAGTCATAGTTATCAAATGGAAAAACTTATTCATAACTATTCATATATCGTGGCAAGAGATGAGCGTTTGGGAATAGTGGGACTTAACGGTATCGGAAAGTCAACCCTCTTGCGCATAATGAGCGGTGAAATTATCCCTGATCAGGGTAATGTAGAAATAGGCAGTACCATAAAGATAGGATATTTTCCCCAGGAGAGCAGCAATCTGCCGGATGAAATGAAAGTCATTGATTATATACGTGAGGCCGGCGAATACCTTCAGGCAGGCAAAAAAATGTTGAGTGCTTCCCAGATGCTGGAGACCTTTCTGTTTTCTCCTGCATCCCAATGGACTACACTGCAGAAACTATCTGGGGGGGAAAAGAGACGCCTGCACCTCTTGCGCATCTTAATGGGCGCCCCCAATGTCCTCTTACTTGATGAGCCCGGTAATGATCTGGACATTGAGACCTTAACGGTATTGGAGGATTATTTGGATGATTTTCCGGGTGCAGTTGTCGCTGTGTCTCATGACCGCTATTTTCTGGATCGGGTATCCGAAAAAATACTAGCCTTCGAAGGCCTCGGTAAGCTGGAAGAATACCCGGGCAATTATTCTGACTACCTTAATCAACACAATGCAGTCATACAGATTAATGAAAAAGCCAAGGATCATAAAGGCTTTAATGATGGAAAGAAAGAGAATCGTGAAACGGGAAAGCCAAAGCCAATCCGGTTTACTTTCAAGGAGCAAAAAGAATTTGAAGAGATAGATGATAAAATTGCTGCTGTAGAAACTGAATTAAAAGAATTAAACGCCAAGATTAATCAAGCAGCCTGTGATTACCAGCAATTAGAACGACTAGCCGCTATTCGGGAGGAAGTGGAACAGCGGCAGGATCATTTACTGGAACGCTGGACTTATTTAAACGAACTGGCCGAGTTTATTGATAAGCAAAAGAATTAATAGCAGCAAGCTTATCATTAGCTTTTCAAATGCTAACTTAATCATTTACTTTTAGTTGGGGGTAAATATGAGCGAGACAGCCATTAAAATAAGGAATTTAGTAAAATCTTACGGCGGATTAACAGCGGTGGACAGGCTTGATTTTGATGTATCAATCGCAGAATGTTTCGGTCTGCTGGGACCTAACGGGGCCGGTAAAACTACTACCATGAAAATCATATATGGTAAAGCAAAACCTACTCTCAGTAAAGACACTGTTATTGATATCTTTGGCTGTCATCCCGGACGAGATGCACTCGTCATAAAAGCCTTTTCGGGGATTGTCCCTCAACAGGACAACCTGGATACTGAACTTAATGTAAAAGATAATTTATTAATCTATTCTAAATTTTATGGTATGAAGACCCGCGAAGCCAGAAACAGGATCGCAGAGCTGCTTGATTTTATGGAATTGCAGGATAAAGCCGGGGTAAAGATCCGCGAACTCTCTGGCGGTATGCAGAGAAGACTAACTATCGCAAGAGCCCTGCTAAATAAACCCAAGCTCCTTATCCTGGATGAACCAACTACCGGTTTGGACCCACAGGTAAGGCATTTGATCTGGAACAAAATCCGGGAATTAAAAGAAATGGGAGTTACCGTCCTTTTAACCACCCATTACATGGAAGAAGCGTTTCAAATATGCGACCGCATTGTCATTATGGATAAGGGTAAAAAGATGCTGGAAGGCGCGCCGCATAAATTGCTGTCAGCCAACCTGGAAGCCTATGTCATGGAGATTTATGGTTCAGCCAGGGAAAATGTCAGCGATCCCCTTCAAGTTGAAGGGGCTGGTATTAGGTATGAAGAATATAACGATACCATGTTTGTCTATAGTTATAATGCTGATAAGCTGTCCCGCTTGGCGGAAGTTTTGGACATCAGTGACTATCATATTCGGCAGGCTAATCTGGAGGATCTATTTCTTAAGGTAACCGGGAGGGGCTTGAATGAATTACAATAATGATTACCAACAACCTTCACTCTGGCGTCGAATTAGCAGTGTTTGGTACCGGCACACAAGGGTGTATAATTCAAATTTTCTTAGCAATGCCTTTCCGCCATTCCTCGAACCATTAATTCTACTGGCCGGGCTTGGAATCGGGTTCGGTTCCTACATTCAAACCATGGGCGCGTTAAATTATATACTTTTCCTGGCCAGTGGTATCGTTGTAACCAGTTCTATGTATACAGCGGCTTTTGAATGCACCTATGGAACCTTTATCCGCCTCGAATTCGACAAGGTTTATGATGGAATGCTAGGCGCCCCGCTCTCGCCCACTAATCTTATAGCAGGCGAGATATTGTTTGCCGGGACCAAAGGTTTTCTGTTCGCTTTGGCCGTTCTAATTGTCACGTGGCTGCTGGGCATCATTACTTATCCATTGAGTATCATGGCTGCCTTAATTGGTTTTATCTGTGGGATTATGTTTGGAACCTTATCTATGTGGATAACATCCTTTGTTAAAAATATTAATCATTTTAATTTTTATTTTACAGGCTTATTATCGCCTATGTTTTTCTTTTCCGGATCTGTGTTCCCCCTCGAAAACCTCCCCCTGGGGATGCGATGGGCAGCAGAGGCTATCCCCCTAACCCATGTAGTCAGAATGGCAAGAGCATTCTGCGTGCCAGACCAGCTGGGTTGGTACCTGATTACGGATTTGTTATATTGCCTCATTTTCATTATTATTACCGGATGGTTTGCTATCCGTGGGTTAAACAAGCGGATGACTGACTAAATTGCATCAGGAACTCTGCTTGTTTCGGGGCATACAAATTATTTCCCGCACCTCGGTTTGGAAAAATTTATTGGAATGAGCCGCCCTAATCACAATAGCTGCATCGGCCCCAGCAGCACTGCCGCCGATAGTAACTATATCCTCTCCATGGGGAATAAGTCCCGCATCCAGCGCCATTACTGCAATCTCCACCGCTACTTTAATCCCCTGTCCAAATATGCGCAGGGTCTGAGCTATGATTTCAGCCGGATATAACCCGCCAAATTGAACCCGAACCGCCCTATCAACCCCGGCGAACAGGTGAGTAGTAGTCAGAAGCTTCACCCCTTTTGACAATAATTCCTCCCGGGTGCTGCCGGACATCTCGTCTACTCCTGAACCGCCAAAACCAACATGGTGCGTAACCCCAACAATATTAAACTCAGTACTTTTCTCCAGAACTTTCTTAATGTTTGCTCCGCTGCATGAAGCTACTACCACGTGGCGAACACCCAGCTCAGCGGCCCGTTCCAGAGCCAACTGAATGGTTTCTTCGGTATTAGCCGGACCGGCTTGATTCCAATACACAAATATCCCTCCTTTAGCTGGTAACTATTATATTTTGAACATATTAAACTAATATATATCATAATAAAAGTAAATGTAGGGCACCTGGTTATCTTTTTCTATTTTACCTCTTAGTTTTAATCAAAGGTTATGTTATTAAATATTTAAAATTATCGTCGTAAATTAAACTATCCTGCAGGATATAAACCATTTTCATAGAATTTAATTAGTAGAATATCGAAGCTATGGAGGAATTTAACAGTGAAAATAGAAATGCCGTTAAATGTCAAAATAATACTTGATATACTGCAAGGTGAGGGTTTTAAATCGTTCGTATATGGTGCCTGCATAAGAGATTCTCTCCTGGGAATAAACCCGATAATCTGGGATATAACCACCAACGCCCTCCCCCCGGATATTATCCTTCTATTCGATGAGAGAAACGGCTTTTCAGCTGTCCCGGCAGCAAGTGATTACGGAACCGTCTCTCTTATTTATCAAGGGGAAAATTATAGAGTCAGCACCTTTAGAACCGGAGTTGAGCACAGGTTCTCGGACGATATCGCCGAAGAACTAAGACATAGTGATTTTACAATTAACGCCATCGCATATAATGACAGCGAAGGGTTAATCGACTTATTTAATGGTGTTGCTGACATTAATGAAAGGATTATAAGATGTACTGTAGACCCCATAAATTCCTTCAATGAAGATAGTGTACGAATCCTCAGGGCAGTTCGATTTGAAGCTCAACTGGGATTTGTAATGGATAACTCCTTGCTTGAGGTCATATTGCCTTTGAAAGATGTACTCAATTTTTGTAATTCTGAAAAGGTATGCAATGAATTTACTCAGATCATGTTAACTGATAAACCATCGTTAAGTATAAGGAGACTCAATGAATTGGGGCTCTTAAAACAATTGATACCCGAACTTATCCCCACCATTGGGTTTGACACCCGTAGTTCATTCCATGATAAGGATGTTTTTGAACATACCATGGTTGTTATCGATAGTACTCTGCCTAACTTAAATTTAAGACTGGCGGCTTTGCTCCATGACATCGATAAACCTAATTGCCTGACTATAGACGATTCTGGGGAGGGGCACTGTTATGGTCATGCTAACGGCGGCAGTCAAATTGCCAAGGAAGTTCTAAGCAGGCTGAACTTTGACGAAAAGACTGTATGTGTAGTATGTGCATTGATAAAAGAACATATGAACAGTTTTGATAATGCCAGCGAACTTAGTATAAAGAGGCTTATTCGCAGAATCGGCCCAGATAATATATGCAACCTCTTTGAGTTACAGTTAGCTGATATTAAAGGCACTCCATTTTCCGGCCGAGATATAAGCAGGATATGTGCGATCAGAAATAAATGCTGGGAAGTATTATCTCGGCGTGAGCCTCTTACTACGCACGACCTCAAAATTACTGGTTATGATTTAATGGCATTTTATCCCTCGGGGAAAGAAATTGGCGAAGCTCTGGAATATTTACTTGATAAAGTAATCGATAATCCGAATCTGAACGAGAAAGAAAAATTACTTGCTCTATTAGACATCAATAAACCTGAATGCAATAGGAATTAAGGCCTAATCAAACCACTTCTCGCTGGCTCAATAATAAAACTCTATTGTTATTCTATTACGATCAAAGGGTTGATTAACTTCTTAGCAGCTTGACAAATCATGAATAAACTGTCATAATTTAGTCCCGTTATAGCATTACCCAGGAACTTAAAACAAAGTGCTCCTGTTTTTAATGGACAGGGGCTTTTTTATTTTTTGAAAGGAGGACTTAATTGTGTTCGCAGAATTATTAATTATTTTTACACTTTATACAATTACTACTTGTCTTGGTAACCTTAGAAGTGTCTTTTTAAGTCAACAGGCTATAAAACCCGTATACTTAACAACATTTATCGATGCAGTTATCTTCACTTATGCTTTTAAATTAATTGCAAGTTCTACAGGTTATGGATATGTATTAGCTTTCGCTCTGGGCCGTATATTTGGAGTATTTCTGGCCGACAAGCTGGAAAAGAAATTGGCTATTGGTTTACTTGAAGTAAATATATATAAACACCCCCAACAAGGAAAGATTTTGGCAGACAAATTAAGGAATGCAGGATACTCTGTAACTACAACCATTGGATACGGGTTGGAAGGTAAACAAAGACTGATTCTAGCTATAATACTACCCCGTAAACAATTTTCGGAATTAAAGGAAAGTGTTGATCAAGATGGGCTGGCTAACATGTCAATAAAGACTATTACTAAGACATATGGGAAGCTCGGAATTCGAACTATGATACCAGGAAATAACTAATTCCGATTAGACTATTTTTCCCATACCAGGGATTTTAGCACATTATTCTGAAGTAAAAGTCAATAGATACGCCTTTCTGTACTTCGATTCGATTTTATAACTTCTATTTCCCACTCGTTTTTCATATCTTTACACTCTTTTCTATATTCTATTAACTCACATTGTTCTCGTTTTTGTGAATACTAACTAGAAGGAAAGGAGGTGAAGAATGAAAAAACTTGTAATGAGTCTAGTACTATCTTTAGTTTTAGTTGCAAGTATGCAGGGTGGATATTCTTTGGCTCAAACAGTTCCATCCGGATCTAATCTCGAACAAAAAGGTAATAAGGCGAGTGTGTGTGATGATCGTCGGGCCAACCTCGAAAAGAGAGCTAAAGAATTGGGTATCAGCGTTGATGAGCTGAAGGCTCAGATGAGAGCTGAACACCAAGCAAGGCTCGAGAAAAAGGCTAAAGAAATGGGTATCAGTGTTGACGAATTGAAGGCAAAATTAAAAGCTGAACGCCAGGCTAAACTCGAGAAAAAGGCTAAAGAAATGGGTATTACTGTTGACGAATTCAAAGCCAGATTAAAAGCCGAACACTAGTGAGTCAATCGGTAATATTAATGGCATACAAGTTTTCAGCCTGCTGACAAGATGTGTCGGCAGGCTGTTTTTGATTTTATATATAATTCAAACGTTTTTATATTAACGACTTTCCCCGCCTGCAGCAGTAACAGGTGAACGATTTTCCTGATTTATAGTTGCCTTTACTACCTCGACCGGCTTTAGTATCGCAGATGACTGATTGCTGCTGACCAGTGACGGGTAAACTCCCTTCTTAGTTACAACGCTCGATTCTTTTGACTTAATATTATGCCCATCACGGGTTACCAAAGCCGCATAGGAAGTATAATTTCTTCGTACTCCGCTTCTTTTGGCTTTCTGATGTTTAGGCTCGGTCTTAGTGGGAGACATATTCGTTTCTGCGGCTTTCACGCCAGATTCAATAGAACTTATGGAAATCCCCCGCATGTGTTGGGTATGTGCCCATTCTCCCTGGTTATTATGCTGTAAAAGTCCCCAGATAGTTACCGGAAACCATGTGAATCCATAGAACGGATAAGTTATGTAATAGAAATATGCCCTACGTGGAGCCCCTTCCAGTATTAGTCCCAGCATCGGATAGCAATACCCAAGTATTCCAAACGACCACCAGAACCAGTTAGGTGCTAAACTAGCAATCGGCGAGGCAAATATGGGCTCTGGGAAAAACAATGCCAATCCAGCCAGTAAAAAATTAAGCGTCATGGTCATAATCAGGATTGGCTGAAATAGATAAATAGCACCATCTATCGGATACCATTTTCTTTCTTTAATTCCCTTCTTTATAAGTGGGACCATATATCGGAAACATACATCCCAGTGTCCCTGCAGCCAGCGGGTGCGCTGCCGCCAGGTCTGAGAAAAATAAACAGGTTTTTCATCATAAACCTTTGCTTCATGAGCCCAGGAGGTTTTTATACCGTTAAGTAATAATTTCATAGTAAATTCAAGGTCTTCAGTAAGACAGTGAGCACCCCAGCCATATTCCTTAAGCAGATTATATTCAAGACAGACTCCGGTGCCTCCTAAAGCGTTGGATAAGCCTTTATTATATCGGGCTAACTGCCACATACGGTTCATTGACCAGTAAGCAGTTGCATAGCAAGCTGTTACCCAGGAATCGTTGGGATTTTTGGTATCTAAATAACCTTGAATAGAGCGATAACCCTTTTTCAATTTAGAGTTCATTTCAAGCAGGAAATTAGAAGACACTACATTATCGGCATCAAAAAGACAGATTGCATCGTATTTTTGATCTTCCATATTGAATAGCTCATTAAACATCCATTCCAGAGCAAAGCCTTTGCCTCTCTGAGGAGAAAACCGTTCGCATACGTTTACTCCCTCGTTGCGGGCAACTTCCGCTGTGTTATCTGTGCAATTGTCGGCTATTATATATATATCGAATAAATCGATGGGATAATTAAGATTTTTCAGGCTCTCAATATGATAGCGGATAACGGATTCTTCATTGTGCGCAGCAGTTAGAAGCGCAAACCTCTTAACAGGAACAAAGTCTTTTTCTTCTTCATACTTCCACCAGCCTGATACAGAAACAAAATAATAATAAAATAAGATTATCAGTATTAAGGCTTCTGATAAGCCTACAATAACTGTGAGGGTATTAAATAACCAGCCGTCCAAAATTTACGACCTCTTTCTTTAATTTAATAAAAGTTTGTCCTATAAATAAATATCAATGTAAATTACTTCAACTTTATAAACTCTACCAAAAAACTCTCTCTCTTTCAACATATTTCGCATAGTTGAAAATAGATCATTTTATGGCAAGAAGTAATTAATGATATACTTTTTATTTTAGTTTCTCCATAAATTCAAATAATTCCTGCATGCTGCCTCTCCAATCCGGGAGGTAGGAACTATTGCCCTTGTCAATAATCCGATCTTCCACCAGGAATGTTTTAATCCCAATTTCCCCGGCAACCAAATCTTCACCAGTATCGTTACCTATCATAAGACAGGCCGAAGGATCTACCCCAATATTCTCTACAATTTCCTGATAGTATTGAGGGTAAGGTTTGCAATAATGCATATTCTCATAACAGGTAATTAATTCATATTTAAATTCCCCTACTCCGGCCCATTTTAGTCGAGCTTGAACAGCCTCGCGCGGGAATACCGAATTGGTGGCAATTACCACTTTAAACCCGTGTTTAAAGACGCCAGCCATCATCTCTGGAATCCCTGCAAAAGGTCGGCAATACTCTTGAAGACGGGGAAAGCCGATACGATAAAAGTCATCAAAAAAAGCCCGCATCTCCAATTCGTCAGCTTCCAGATTACTTATAAAATCATTCATAAATGTTTCTTCATTGCGAGTCTTGGGATTAATATCTTTTATCATAACATCTGTAGAACTGAGGATCTGGGCCACCATCCGTTTAGGATCGCAGCAGCCGCTTAGCGCCGCCATTCTGCCCATTTCTTTAAAATACATGGTCAGAAAATAATCCATATCAATGTCCAGCAAAGTGCCATCCAGATCAAACAGAACAGCTTCAAACATCTTGTACCTCTCTACTTGGAAAATCGCAGCCCCTCTGGCGTTTAAACCAATAATAACATAAAATTGGGACTTACATAAGGAGTCTGCCATTGACTGTATTGTTAAGTATACTTTAAACTAAACTCCAAAGGTTAATAGATTAACGAGGCCGTAACTTTGATTGTGTGCAGCTAGGTTGAGAGATTGCAGCAGGCAAAAAACCTGTGGGACTATTTAATGTAGACTCACAGGTATTTTATATGAAGGAATGGCTGATTGGGCAGAGAATTTGCCATAAAAAATAGAGAAAATACTAAAAACATCGGTATAATTAGATACATATGACTGGAGATCGGTGGTACCTAAAATATAAGAAGCTTGAAAGGATAACTTATGGATATTGATACAACCTTTAATCTTTTAGACATTCTAATTCACTTGGACAAATATCTTATTGAAATTATTAATAACTATGGTACGTGGACTTACCTGATTCTTTTTTTAGTTATTTTTTGCGAAACCGGTCTGGTTGTTACCCCTTTCCTGCCTGGTGATTCCTTAATTTTCGTTCTGGGGGCGCTGGTTGCCAGCGATGAAATCAATTCGCTCGTCATCGGCAGCGTTCTTATGTCGGCCGCTATTTTGGGAAATGTAGTTAACTATCATATCGGCAGATTTTTAGGCCCAAAGGCTTTTGAGGGAAAGAGATTCCGCTTCTTAAAAAAAGAACACCTGATTAACGCACGTCTTTTTTACGAGAGGCACGGCGGCAAAGCAATTGTTTTAGCCCGATTTATTCCTATTATTCGCACGTTTGCACCCTTTGTGGCAGGTATTGGGCAAATGAGATATATGGCCTTTATGTTTTATAACATAATCGGCAGCGTGGCATGGGTACTGCTATTCCTGATAGTCGGCTATTCTTTTGGTAATATTCCATTTGTGCAAGAAAATTTCGCCCTGATTGTCTATGGAATTATTTTTGTTTCTCTTTTGCCCGCAGTTATCACCTTCCTACGCCAGAGCAAGCAGGAGAAAGTGAAACAAACCGATGCCTAGAGTGAATTCCGTTACATAATTCTGATACAGGCAGCAAATACTAGTTTAAAAATAAGACTGGGAGTGATTAAAATAGCATTATTAGGCGATCCATTTGTTGCTAACGTCCCCCGCCAGTTATCAAAGGATGAATTAATGCAGGCTTTAAGGGTAGATATAGCCGGTGAATTGGAAGCTATTATCGGTTATGAGGCTCATGCCATGTCTACCGATGATACCCGTGTAAAAAAAGTTTTAATGCATATTGCTGATGAGGAACGTCAGCATGTAGGCGAATTACAGCAACTTCTTTTCATGTTAAATCCTAACGAGCAACAGATGGTTGAACAGGGAAAACAGGCTGTTCAGCAGCAGCAAAATCAGAATTTTGCACAACCGATGCAATAAAAGAATATCTTTTTAAGGGGACAGTTTTAGCTGCATGCTTCGAAGGGTGTCAGGATCATGTAAGCAGAACTGTCCCCTCGTTGTTTTACGTTTTAAAAAATCGTTTTAATACACGGTAAAATATATTTGTATATAATAAGTTAATGGATTAAACCAAGGAGGTTTACTATGAAAAGATTTAATTACGGCAAGCAAGGCAAATCAGCAAGGGAACGACAGACTCGCTTATTGGTATCTGAACCTTCTGAATTAATGAAGTTTCTTATAAATAAAATGCCCAGCAAAGGACGTAACAATATTAAATCATTATTAACCCACCGACAGGTTATGGTCGGAGAGAAGGTTGTTACCCAGTATAATCATTTGCTGAGTCCAGGTCAGGAGGTTGTTATTAATTGGTCCCTCGTCAGGGATGAAGAGCAAGTTAAAGGTTTAAAGATAATATATGAAGACTCTGAATTGATTGTAATTGATAAGCCTCATGGATTATTATCTATTGCATCAGACGCCGAGAAGCAAAACACCGCTTACCATCAATTAACAGACTATGTCCGCATAAATAATACCGACAATAGGATTTTTATCGTCCACCGTCTGGACAGAGACACCTCTGGAGTGATGCTCTTTGCTAAGAATGAAGAAGTGAAGCATTTATTACAGGATGCATGGAAAGAGCTTGTGGTTGATCGGGCATACGTGGCAGTTGTTGAAGGACGTATTGAGAAAAAGGAAGATACAGTGAAATCTTGGTTATTAGAAACTAAAACTAAGATGATGTATTCTAGTTCTAAACCCGGCGATGGCTTGGAAGCTATTACCCGCTACAAGGTCTTGCAAGCCGGCTCGAAATACTCCTTATTGGAAATTCGCCTGGAAACGGGGCGAAAAAATCAAATAAGAGTACATATGAAGGATATTGGCCATAGTATTATCGGCGATAAGAAATATGGCTCAACTACCAATCCGATAGGTCGTTTAGGTCTTCATGCACATATACTGGCTTTTCATCATCCAGTGACCAATGAACTGATGCGCTTTGAAACTGAAGTTCCCAAAAAATTTTCACGTTTATTTAACTAAAACTATACCTCTTCATCGACAGCTAAAACTTATTATTAAGGATAATAAAATCAGCTGTCGGGGAACAATAATTTTAAGATGAGGAGGTTAGATAAATGAACTTATTAACTAGAGATGATTTGACAGAGCTAATGGATAAACAAGGTGACCTATGCATAACAATTTATATGCCAACTTATCGGGCAGGAGCTGAAACACAGCAGGGTCGAATAAGATTAAAGAACCTCATGCAGGATGCAGAAAAACGTTTAATCAGCAGTGGAATGCGCTCACCTGAAGCTAAACATTTATTAGAACCCGTTCAGGAGTTGGTACTTAACCATCAATTCTGGCTGCAGCAGCGGGATGGACTAGCTATTTTTTTAGCCCCGGACATGTTTTATTACTACACCCTTCCTTTAGTCCTGG
>Ga0209639_1000456_pt1 | contig 57591 bp, 35 predicted proteins | sample EPASupsiteHSE605_FD_187268 | JGI IMG/M metagenome (GOLD analysis project Ga0209639, IMG submission 187268) | Bioremediated contaminated groundwater from EPA Superfund site, New Mexico - Sample HSE6-05 (SPAdes) (version 2) | ecosystem: Environmental > Aquatic > Deep subsurface > Groundwater >... | reverse complement strand
GCTTTCAAACAAAATTGAAGCAATTGAATGAGACTAGGTCTTATCAATTTTCCTTTGATTTTAAGTAAAGTACATTGTTTCTGAACTTCTATTGAAATAGTTGAGAACTTGCTCTCTGAATCTTTTGTTTTTTCTTAAGGTGTACTTTACTTTAAAGAAGCAGTTTACTTTTCTGTTAAAAAACACTATTTCGATTTTTCTCAAGGTTGGAATGGAATCAATCGAAAATGATTACCATCCATAATTATTAACTGTCTATATTTTAGGGATGTCAACAGTCCCCCATACTCAATTTTTTGATGTTTTTGGGGGACAAAATATGGGGGGATTGGGGGACTAATTTTTTGAAAGAAAACCACTAAATGACAATAACAAACCATTTTTTTGAAAGTCGATTATTTTTTGGGGACTATTCTATGAGAAATTATCGTTTTGGGGGACTAGTTCTCAATTCTTGGGACTAATAATCGTCTATGTGGGACAAAGATCTCAATTGTGGGACAATTAATCGTTATGAAGGGACAAGAAAGCATTCATGGGGGAAGATTTCTGAAGAAAACGATAAAAAAATTAATGGTAGAATTTAGTATTGTTTATTTAGCCTGATTCTTTGATAACAAAAAAGTTTGTTTTATCTTATTCTCTTAGATTCTTCTGGTGAACCTGGAGAGTGAAAAAAATGGAAGATGACTTTTTTATATTAATAGGTCTTTTTTCTTATCAGATTTGTGATCCTAACAAAACCATTGACAAAAAACTAATATTCTTTCAAAGGAAAAGTTAGAAAACTCTTTGAATTTGCTTTTTACTAAAAATGACTGTCAGAAAGGAGTCCCCCAAATTGAATCAAAACAGTCCCCCAACATGTGATCTAATCCCCCACTTGACATCCCTACTATATTTTTTGTTTTCCTCATCAGAACAATACATTCTTTGCCTGATAATGCTAACAATTGCCCCAATAATTTTCTTGTTGAGGCTTCCTAGGAGGGTAGAAACAATTTCACATAACAAGAATATTACCAAAGCATCTCAAACATTTACTCGTACTATGGAATAAAAACTCTAAAGGAATTCGATAATGTCTTGGACACACAAAAATGTACCTACAAAAATATTCCCTCTGTGAATAAAAGCGTACAAACCTCTTTGTTTAAGTGCAATTAACCTTTCACTACAGTGTGTATGTATACACTATCATACACTATGCATGACAATGGTGTTTTTTCAACTTATTAAGTTGCTGTCAGGCAAAATGTTGAAAAACATTTCAACCATTTTTGGGTTCTAAAAACCAGGATATCTTCGCCCATTCCTAAATAAAATATGAATAACATATCCCATTTGGCTCATCCATGGAAAATAAGAGATTCATTGAAGTTAAAAAAATGTAAAAAAGAACAATTTGAGAGTTGGTTTTATGGATACTTTCAACACATTTTTTTCCGGATCATATGGTACTTTTGATGGGAACAATGTGTCAATACCTTTTGTTGATAACCAAAAAATGTTTATTAATACTTGTGTATTTCATTTACTTGTTGCTCAAGTGGGATCTGTAATTTATTCAACAAAAAAGGATACTGTAACTGTTATCACTGCATGCTATTTTAAAAGTTGTATTGGTAATGATCAAACCAATGATGGCGGAGCTATAATGATAAACAGCCCCACAAGCTCATTGGCCATTTCCAAATCATGCGCTGAAGGATGTTTATGTTTCCAAAGATGGGGACAATTCATGTACTATTATACAAGCAACAATTTTAAAGTCCAACACATGACAATATGTGGTATCACCCCAATCGACAGTGGCCAGCGGTGCGCATTTCATTTTTATTATGGGATTATGCAGGGTCAATATATTAATATAAGCAACAATCTTGCATACTCAGAAGTTGCTTTTAGATTAAGAGGAACTAATTTAACGAAAATCAGCTATTCATCATTTGTTAATAACAATGCGACATATGGACAAATATTCCACTACACTTCTGGAGACAAATCTGAACTATCTTTTTGCAATATTATTAGGAATTACAATCAACTTGATAATAACGGTATATTCATAGCATATTCATCTGAACCATACATAAGGTACTGTATTATAAGTCAATTCACAAAATCAAATTTGTTTTACTCTGTTACTTCAACAATTACAGTACAACACTGCCTAATTCTAGGATCATATAGCATAACAGGAACAGTCTCAACCACTAATATATCTCTGCCATCATCTTCATATTCATTTACCCTGATTAACAAGTGCGCTTTTCCAACAAAAGAACCCACAACTTATTCCAACGGGTCGCTCCAAAAAATTTTAATTGCTTTTGTGGTCTTGATCTAAATGCACAAACCAGCCTTTTTTCTTCAAACAAACAAAAACGAAAATAAAATCGATTATGAAAATCTTAAAAATACTGTTTTTGATCTTGAATTAGAAGTATTTCATGCAAAATCTTTAATTTTTGAGTATTCAGGAAATTTTAATGATATTTTAATTAAATTAATGTATTTTCAGCTCTTCATTACGGAAACCGAACAGATTCTTACTGATTGGGATTCTCTTTTTGAATCATTTTTATTTGACCAGTTTTGTACTTTTTCTACGAATGAGAAATCAATTTTTCTCGAAAATTGTCTTTATTGTTTGTCTGAGTGTATTAATTCTCGGATATTGATTCCATTACAACATGATGTTCACTGTTTTGACTTCTCTATTAAAGAAGAAGTGGCAATTGTGGCAATTCTTAAATTAATCAAACTTTTACTCATAATAACTTCCGTATTCTCAACAACCTCTTTGATGCCAATATTTCAATGCATTGAAATCCAATCTATTAGAGTAGATTTGCTTGTTTTTGAATGTTTAGAACATTCTATTCCATGTTTTAGGAACCAATCTTTAGTTATATTGAGACTAATTGTATTTTATGTTCATGAAAGGAGAAGTTTTCTCCAATTTAACACACAAATGAATCGAACTTTGAGCCAAATATTATCAAAATCAATAGATAATTCATCATCAAATCTAAAAGCGTTTTATGGGCAGTATATTATGTCGATTTTTTCGATTATAGACTCCTCATATAAATACATATCGAAAAGTTGTATTAATATTCTTACTCATGTGATTAAAAATCATGATGACTTTATGCTCGAAAATCGATCTGAAATTATAAAAAAATATAGGGAGTATTATGCATTATTACCATATTCGGATTTAATCGGATATTTGGTAGAAAAGGATCCCTTTTTGATTGGTTCATTTAATATTGAGATGTCGGAACAGTATTTATTGGCATTTTATATACGATCTAAAATAATTAAAAGCATTGATATTAATGCAATAGAAGTATTTAATAACAATGATATCATTCCAATTTTCTTGTCTGCAAATGAATTATCTGTTCAAGTTTTGGATAAAATGAAAGTGTTTTTATATAAAAATCTCTCAGTCAAAGTATTAGAAAAATTGTGGAATTCATATAATAGTTATTTGTTGCAGAATACAGATATGAATAATGAAATTCTCATCTCTTTTTTAATAGATAAGCTTGAAAATCGAGTATTTCAATATTTTACCGATGTTTTAGAATATTCATCTAATTACTGTGATTTGGGTACAATTTGCAAGTTGTTTTGTTATTATTACAAAGAGTATGATTTGATTGACTTAAAGCTAAAACGAAGGATTGATCAAATAGAAAAAAATGTTGAGAGTTTTTTAATTCCTTTTTTTGTGGAAGCAATATCAATATATACCCCATTTAGATCTTTATTTGATGAAAGCCAGGTTATTGAATTGATTACTAATAAAGATGGTGGGAGAATTTGTACAACTTTTTTGAGTTGTAATCGCTATTCCCTCGAATTTTTCGACCATCTAGTAAAGCTTTTTTTGAGAAAATCGGGAAACATGGAAGTTTTTGTGTATTCTCATTTAAAAAACTCTGATGTATGTAATGAGATTAAAGATTTATACTATATTCAAGTGAGCAATTTTTTGTATGAGATAAGCAAAAAAAGCGATCAGGTGGATCCAATCGCTCAATCATTGTTTGGAATTGAAAATTGGATAGAAATTATTCCATATGCTATTGTCTCCTTAGTTAATCACTTCAGCGCTAATGATTTCAAAAAATTAATATCAAAAATTTCTGATCATGTAACAGATGAGAGTTGTATGCAAATCTTGTTGGAAAATATCGGAAATATAATTATCTATTTGTTTATATACTGTTCATCTGATGAACTTATAAAATCTTTAGAGAGTATTAAAACCATAACTGGAAAGCTACCATATGCATTTGTTCAGAAACATAAAAATGAAATAATACCATACTTATTGATTTATTCTGAACATGAGAATGACTTTATTAGAAACAACTCAAAAACAAATTTACGCTTGGTTAATATCAAAGTATCTGCATCGATAAACGAAAATAGTTATTTGAAGGCAGTATGGAATTCTATTTTTATGAATTTTATATATTACTCAACTCAGCTACTCAAAAAGGATTCCTTAGAAATCAAAAAAATGGTTATTAGGTCGCTTAAATCTTCTTTATTATATATTGATGATGTATCTGGAAAATATCATAACTATATCGATTTATTGCAAATCGCCTTAAAAGATAAAAGAGCTCAAAGCGATTGTTTAGGATTTTGGAAATACTTTTTGTGTACAATCCCTAATTTAATAGAGATACCATCATTTATGCCCCTTCTGTTGAATCAGATTCTTCAAACAGAGTCCTTTTTCTATCGCGAAATTGCCCAGATTGTGGAGATTCTGTTCTCTTTTTCTGAAAATGAGTCAAAAAGTATAATTATTTTTGTCTTTCTAAATAATCAAAACATCGACCGCAATTTATTAAATGAAGTCAAGAGTTTTCTGCCTAATAAGATTTATTATGACAAAGATCTCATATACTTGGTTTTAAGAAGCATCAAATCTGTACCAAACCATCTTAAAAAGGTTCTCCTTCAACAATTTTCACTCTTGCTTGCATCAAAAAATGTTTTGCACCTCTTTGATGAAAAAGAGTGCATGGATCAGTTTCAGATATTGTGGGGTCTTTCTATCAATGAGCACAAAGTTGATGTGTTGGAAGCTCTAGGCTCTTGTATGTCACAGTATCATTTTATTGCTAATTCACCACATTATTCTTTTGTTGATTTTTTGGATCAATCAAAAGGAAAAATTTTGGCCAAAATAGTAACTGATTATCTTATTAGTATTCATGAAGAATCTACAAGTGAAAAAGAATATTCTTTCTCTGCCATTGCTCTTCAAGGATGCCTCAAAGATATTCAGTCCATCGTAACAAATGAAGCAGAATTAAGTTCAATTATGATGGAGTTTCCTAATGATATACTAAGTACTATATCTTTTTTCCAAAAAACACACTATCTTAATTCATTAACAATTGATATAGGTTCATTCCAAAGTGATTTTCAATCTTGTTATGAATCTTATCCAAAACTTATGAGGTATTTAGTTATAACGGCCCTTAACCATATGACAAAAAAGCCCGAATCTGATAATTGTGATTATTTATTAAATTGCATATATGTGATTGATAGATCCCCTTCACTTTGTGCATTTATCCTAACAATACTGTTTTTCCATAATGTACAAAATATTTCTTTTAAATTGAATGTCAATCAAACACTATTACGATTGTTAGGATATATTGATTCTGAACAACCAACTGTTCGTTCCGCTATTAGAGAAACTATTAAAACTGTGTTTGCCATATTTGAAACCCTTGCTATGAAAATGATCACTATGAGTAATTACCCTCCTACATTTAATTGGTTATCATTTGACATTAATAATGAGATTTCTCTTTCAAAATTATCTTTAAAATGTGGTTTACACCATAGAGCCCTCTATTTTTTTGACATAGCTAACCATTATCAAAAGGATAACTCATTTGCTGAGTTTTTTAGAGAAATTTTTGCCTATTTAGATGAATTTCGAGATTTTGAGGAGGTATCTTTTAACAATATGGAGAATAGTCATTTGCATGATATTGAATTATATAATCATTTTACAACATCTGAAAGAAAACACAGTATCATTTTATCTATGTTGAAAACTGGGAGGTATGAAAGATCCTTTTATGAATTGGCAAATAGAGCTAATATACAAGATAAACCATATCTCTCATTATCAATTTCATCAGCAATTAGATTAGGGAATTGGTGTGATGTCCAGAATTCACTTAATAAATTGAAAATGATCGAACCCGAAAATAATACTACTGATAGATTTAACTCGTATTTTGAAATATCATTTGCTAAGATACTGAATTTTCTACATAAAAAAGATTATGAAATGGTGAAAATTTCTCTTGATGAAGAAAGGAGAAGAAATGCTCTGCTTCTAATAGAATCAAACTGCACTTCATATAAAAACCTATTTCCAATACTTGCGCGCTTTAGAGCAATGAATGAAATTCAATTATTCACGAATTGTGTTCGTGAAAATAAGTTATATGATTTTAGTTCGTGGAAAAAATGGATTGATCAAGCCACATTTGACTTGTTTTCTTTGGAGACATTCATTGCTTTGAGATGCTCAATGATAAGATTGTTGCAAAGTCAAACAAAGGAAGAGCAAAACAAGCTTATTGTGAAAGAATTCCTTGAACTTTCAAGAGCAAATCGAAAAGCTAATAATTTTTTGGCTGCAGAAGTTTTTTGTCAAAGAGCTCAAGATCTGTCATCTGGGGAAGATTTATTCATATGTCGATTTGAAAAGGCAAAAGTATTATGGGAAAAACATCATGATCCAAAAGCATTAAATATTCTGATGACTATATGCAATAGCATGGGGAATAAGGAACAAAAATATTTGTATTATAGAGCCAAATGGTCATACGAAATCAACGCAGGCGATATTGAGACAATTAAACATTTATTCTTGGCATCAACTGAAAGCATTGATATACAAGCAAAAGCTTTTTTTTCTTTGGCAAGTCTCTATGATGATTGTATTGATAATTATTCTTCATATATCGAGCAAACAAATGAAATGTCTCCATCAAGCAACAAATTAAGATCAATGCCATCTACAAAATTTTGGGGCTCAAAGTGGTTTCCACAGAGTATTGCGGTTTCGCTGAAAGAATCTCTGCCAAATTCTCTTGATCACTACTTCAAATCTGTTATTTATTCTAATTCATATTCTGAAGAAGCGATCCCAAGGATTATTAGTATATTTTTTGACATTGGACAAGGATTTGATTGTGAAGAAAATGGGAATAACCCATATGCAAACTGTTTTTCTATTAGATTAACTCAAACGCAAAGACAATCAATACTTCAAGATATGATTAGAATTATGGAGAATTCTTATATCAAAGTTGATCCTTCTCTTTGGTTGAGAGCTTTAACACAGCTTTTGTCGAGATATAGTCAACCAAAAAGAATTGAAGCTGTCATGTTTAAAATTCTTTCTTTATGTCTCTCAAAGAATCCGCACCATGTCTTGTGGCATTCAATGGTTCTTGCTCATTCTAATAATACTGAAAAAAACACGAAATGGGAAGAAATCAAATCGTTCTATATTAACAACAACCTAGGAACTGATGATTTTTCGATTCTTGATAAGAAGTATTCAGAATTTTCCAAAAATATTATTACTCTCACAAATGATAGCTCAGTACAACCAAAATCTGTTATATCAATTAGTATTGAATCAATTGTAGGCGATATGGTATCAAAAACCAAGAATGTGAATATTCTCCTGCCAACATATGATACTTTCAAAAATAGTATTAGGGGCTCGTTTGAGATGATTATAGAAGTATCTGATTCTGTTACAGTTCTTCCATCACTACAATTCCCTAAGAAGATAGATTTTCTTACAAATGAAGGTAGATATGTAAGTTTTTTAATTAAAAAAGATGATGACTTGAGGAAAGACATGAGAATGATGGAATATGTATCATATATTAATGGTTTATTTTCAAATGATAGGAGGTGTAGAGAACGACAATTATCAATGAATGTATACTCTGTTGTATGCTTGAATGAGATTTGTGGTATTATTGAGTGGGTTGGGAAAACAACATGTTTTGGTACAATTGTCTCCAAATTATTAAAAGAAAAAGGCTATGGTCTTTCAATGAACGAACTTAGAAACTTGCTTCAAGTAGAACCCCCACAAAATGAACCTCAATATATACAAAAGAAAACAAAGGTTTTTGTAGAACAAGTTCTTCCAAAATATCCTCCAGTTTCATTTTTATGGTTTATTGATACATTTCCTCAGTCATCAACATGGTTCACCGCTAGGAATGTTTTCACTAGAACAGTAGCTGCATGGTCAATCGTTGGTTACATTGTGGGATTGGGTGATAGACATGCAGAAAATATTCTTCTGCATAGTGCCACAGGTGCATGCGTGCATGTAGATTTCAACTCAATGTTTGATAAAGGTAAAAATGCAAAAGTACCTGAGAGAGTACCATTTAGGTTGACTCAGAATTTGGTTGATGGAATTGGTGAATATTCGATACATGGTCCTTTTACAAAAATCTGTGAGCTTATCACCGAAACCCTTCGAAAAAAGACCAAAAAACTGATTTCTGTGTTGCAAACTTTTGTTCAAGATCCATTACTCGAATGGACAAAAAACGGGAAAGAAGAAGAGGCTTTCACTGCCAAAATGACAATAAAAGAAGTTGAACGAAGGCTTCAAGGAATATCTGAGGACAGAACACATGTCCAGTCCTCTGAATTTATTGTGAAAGAGCTAATCAGCCAAGCCAGAGATACATCGAATCTGGCACTTATGTACATTGGCTGGCAACCCCATATATAAAAATTGTTATTTGGATTTGTTTTAATAGATCCAGCCTTTAACCTTGGTAAACAATTCTTCTGCATTCTCAAAAATACCAGAAAGTCCGAATCTTAAGAAAGTTGAAGGCATATATTGGGCTGACTCCAATGGTACCTTGTTCTTATCGGTACCTACGAAAGCCAAAAATATCTTGATTTGGCTGGAATTACACGGATCTGTAATTGGTTTTGAATCAGCACATAAATATGGGAGTTTGTTTGATATTGTTCTGCATGTATTGTTATCGAATGAGGTATCCCATCCAAATGCTCCAACTGTACCCGTACTCAATGACACAAATGCTGAATAAAACTGAGGAATTAATGCAGAAGCAGGAGCTCTGTAGTTCCAAGTTTTTGTCGTCTTGTTACCAATATAAAGTCGAATTGTAGAATTTTGCAATTTGAGTAATGAACATTGAGTATCAGGTATTTGTAGTAATGCAGTTTTATCCACTTTGGGATAAAAACGAACATATTTGGTCCTAAGTGTTACATTATCATACCCGTTTATCTCCGCTGTAATGGAAATTTGATCCCCTTTCGCAAAAGAAGTTGCAGATCGAATTCGAGAATCGCAGTCTGCATTTTGGCAAGATGGAGTTAAAGAAAAACTAGTAGAAAACAACAAAACAACAAACATTTTTTGGGTCTTTGAAAAAGTGATTTACGGCTTTGTAAAGTACACCGAGTTTTAGCCTTAAGGGTAAAAATCACCGCAGCCAAAAAACCGCCTTTTTGAGAATTTTACGAAGAGTTACAATGGCGCCAACATCCACTCGTCCATTCTACTATTCTTTATTTCTTCTTCTTGTACCGTCTGGGTATTTGATAGTCAAATCCTATCTTGATGATAAGAAGATGATTTTCTTTATATTAATATCTGTCTGTTCATTTTTCCTGACAGTTTATGCAATTCCTAAGTGTATGGCATTGCACATTAAGAAGGGATTGTTTGGCAGGGATATTAATAAGGTCAATGTCGAACAAGTTCCAGAAACAATGGGACTTCAGTCATCTGCTTCATATCTTCTTGCATTGTTTATCATCTCTGGCTTTTCTGATTCAAAGAAAGATCTATATCCTGCTTTTGTTTCGATTGTGATTACTGTTTTGCTTGGATTTGCTGATGATATCTTCGATATACCATGGAGAATTAAGATTGTAATTCCTCTCTTTACTGTTCTTCCTTTGGTTTTCGACTATAATGGATCTACAACAATATGCTTACATGGGTTTTTGCAGCCACTTAAAGGCATTCTTCATTTTGAATGTATTGACATTGGATATTTCTATCTTCTTTTCATTGTGCTATTCTCAGTCTTTTGCACTCACTGCATTAACATTTATGCTGGAATTAATGGCCTTGAAGCTGGTCAATCACTTGTTGTTGCATGCTTCTTATTATTCCATTCACTTTACTACTGGAATACTAATTCTCAGGCTCAAGCTGCTGCAACACTTCTTCTTCCTTTCATTTTTAGCACATTTGGTTTACTTTACTTTAACTGGTTCCCATCAAGGTGTTTCGTTGGTGACACATTCACACTCACAGCTGGAGCAACAATAGCCGCTGCTGGTATCCTTGGCCATTTCTCAGAGATGACACTCTTGTTTATGACCCCACAAGTAATCAATTTTGTCCTTTCTATTCCACAATTGATCGGCATTGTTCCATGTCCAAGGCATAGACTTCCCAAGCTTAATAAGGATACAGGAAAACTTGAGGGAATCAAAACAAATCTTAATGTTGTTAACTGGTGGTTAATTCTCTTCGGCTCGAAGACAGAAGGTAGGTTGTGTGTAGAATTATTGTTTTTCCAAGTATTTTGCTGCTGCATGGCATACCTTTTGAAGTATTTCTACAATAACACAATTTCGCCATAAAATGCAAACCATTATTTTTACTTTTGAACTTCTTTATCATAAAAATACTTAAGTAAAAGACCATTTTCTTGATCTGCATAATACCGCTCTTCCAAATGATCAAATTTATACCCAAGCGTTTTCTCATAAAGAAGTCTTCCAGCTCTATTTGTTTCTCTTACATTCAAAGACACATATTCAGTCTTAAAGCACTCTTTTAAGGTTTTGTGGGTGTATTGCAACAGTTTGGTGGCAATTCCAAGCTTTCTAAAGCCGTTATAAACTGCAACTGATGTGATGTGGCCGTGGATTGGCTCTGGTGGTTTTTTATTTCTACCCTCATCATCAGTTTTGCCTAAAACATAGCCTAAAAGTTTTCCTCGCGAGTCAACTGCAACATGGGCAGCTTGTGGGGCAATAATGTAATGGTACAACCAATACCACAAATGATAGTTTTCTGGAAGACAATGGAGGTTGGTTTGTTGCATTTGCAACAAATCATTAATCTTCACACGCCGTAAAGTAATAGGCATTGTAAACTGACCAGCCACAGATGTTCAATTCTTGTAAACTAACCCGGGTTGGTCTAATTCGGTTGCCTCTTCTTCTGCAATCAAATCATCATAATCATCTTCTTCATACTCTTCAATTGCCATTATTTTTGATGAATCATCAATAAATGATTGGTCCGTGACATAGACAAACTCTAGAGCTGATTCATCCTCTTGGGAAACCTCGACAAACTCTCCATTTTCTGGAATTGTTGATACTAATTCCTCAATAGTTGTATAGTCATTATCCACAATCTCGATAATTGATGCGCTAGAAGGTATATTGTTGCCAGATACCTCCATTAATGAGGCATCAGTATCGCTGATTTCAATAAATATTCCTTCGTTACATTTCAAAACAGACTTATTTGATACTAATTTGGGTCTGTGCAACTTTTCACTGGTTTTTGGCTTAATATCTTCGGGAAGAACAGATGGTATTTCGACTCGTGCCATATCATCATCATCAAGCTCCGTTTCCGCTGGTAATTCAATCTGCTCAACTTCAATTTCTTCTATTGGTGTTGATACCTTACTAAAAATATCTTTAAGGCTCACTGGTTTGAGTTCTTTCCTTGGGTATAATGAGACTGTTGTCTTCTCCTCAAAAACAACAAAAGGATCTCTGAGCTCCTCTTTTTCCTTTGGTACCGGTATAACTGATGCACTACCAAATGAGACGGAGTTAATATCATAATTAGCAAAGCTTGAAGCTAAACTTTTTGGCTCATTATCATCTGAGCTGATGATGTCTGAATCATCATTATTTTTTTCGGTATCAATATATTTCGAAACCAAAGGTGGCTCGGAAATCTTCGAATTGTGGTAAAACACTTCAGAAACATCATCAATTGGAGTGGACGCCACCCTATTCTTCCTTTGAACTTTTTTCTCGGTTTTTTGACGAATCTTCTCGTTTTCTCCAGTAGAAAACGTAAAATCTGTCAGTTGGGCAGATTCATTTCGACTTGGATATCGAAGATTTAAAAAAGACTCACCGCTATCAATAACAGATGAATCATGAAAATTACTACTCTTATGAGGTATCAAATTACCACTTGAATCATATTTTGGACGAGAAACACGAATTTTTTTCTTAGTGCTGCTCATTATAAACGGAAATAAAATGAAAACAAGTATCAGTGATTATGATATGGTATTATCTTCTTTAAAGCGAATCCCCCCTGTTATGCCTCAAGAGAATGTGATAATGGGGATTATTGAACAGTCGAAAGCCATTTTTTTAAAAGAGGAAAACACAATTGCTGTTGATGATCCTGTGATTGTTGTCGGGGATATTCATGGGCAGTTTTATGATATGCTAGAAATATTTAATATTGAAGAAATCCCTCCATATAATAAGTTTCTGTTTTTGGGTGATTTTGTGGATAGGGGATATTTTTCTGCAGAAGTTATGCTATTCTTGCTTGTTTTGAAAATAAAACACCCATCTCATGTGTATATGCTTAGAGGAAACCATGAATCGGAATATATTAGCAGATTATATGGTTTTTACTCTGAATGTCTGACCAAATTTCAAACTCCTTCTATATATCTTGCTTTTGTTGAATTGTTTAACTTTTTGCCGATATCTTCTGTCATTGCATCATCTGTATTTGCTGTGCATGGTGGTCTGAGCCCATCAATTCACCTTATAGAACAGATCAAATCTATTAACAGATTCCAAGAGCTCCCACAGGAGGGCCCTTTTGCAGATCTCTTGTGGGCGGATCCAAACACGAGAATTGAAGTCTTCTCGAGATCTTCAAGAGGAGCAGGATACACATTCGGAGCAAGGGCTGCAAAAACATTCGCTCACTTAAATGGAATAAGGCACATATGCAGATCTCACCAACTATCAATGAAAGGATACGAAACATACTTTGATAACTTAGTCACCACCGTTTGGTCAGCCCCAAACTACGAGTATCGAAGTGGAAACATTGCTTCAATAATGAGAGTCTCAAAAAATTCGAACCAAATAAGCCTGAAATTCTCATTCTTCGAGGCGGTCCCGAATACCGAAAGAGCAAAACCAAATGATGAGGACCAACTATCTCCCTACTTTCTCTAATACCCATTCAAAGCTAGATTCGTTATTTATGTTCTTTTAAATTTCTCCATTCAATATTTAAATAATATATTTCAATTTTTAAAATATAACTTAATCAAAACTAGATGGAACAGACGACACATACAAAGCGAAGTGCGTATTCGAGGAAATATTCGATTAATACCAGTGCCATGATGAATAATATTAACAATTTTACTCCGATTGGAGAAGAAAGTGGAAAAATGAGTTACAAAGACGTTTTTACGAGGTTTTCTTCGGATATTGGTAGGTGTGATTTCCCATATGAGTGGATTGCAGCATGGAGCTATTTTGTTTTTCCACTTCTCATTATTTTGTCATCTATTGGTTCGGAATTATTGTTGATATCGAATGTGTCAGGAACTCTGAAAAGTGTTGTTTCTTTTGTACAATACATTATTCAGATATCTCCTGAAACCAATCAAATACTCAAAAATGTAATGATCAACTCAGTTGTGTTATTTGGATACCTGGCCTATCTCATTTTTTTCCTGTATATATTGAGAGAATATCAGAATGACCGCTTTCCTTCGACATTTGAACTGAAAACATGGATATTTCTCTCAAAATGCGTTGTTCCGCTGATGACATTGTTTTTCGCTTCAATAACCTTTTCTGGGTTCAATGAATCAAAAAGCATTACGAATATGATAGTTTTTTTTAGCTTTGGAATACCTATTTCTATAATGCATTTGATTCTAACGAGGAATATTAATGTGATTTGGAATGCCTCCCCACTATTCCGTAAGAAAGATAAATCCCAAATCTGGTATTGTTATTCATCTTTAGAGATCAAATATATATACTTGTTATATATTAATATCGCTATGGAAAGGGTTCTTCAATTGGTTTCTCATGATATTGCTGTTAAAGTATTTTTTGGGGCAAATCTCATTGTACTTGGATACTTCTTAGTTTTTATTTGGAAAAGTTTACCATATGTTTTACCGTCACCCAATGCCCTTTTCATTACGGTGTTTATAATATCAATAGTCATTTCCTCGGGTCCATTGGTTTTCTTTCATTTCTCTTCAATTGGTTTATCGTTTTATGTTTCTGTATTAATAGCTACACCGATTATTTATTACGTTTCTCGCTTCATTGTGAGTTCGAGAGTTAGTAATATTATTGCCAGATTTAAATCTCTTCACTATTTGCCTGATGATGAGAATAAAGAAGACAATATTTTTGGTTTGAATTTATTGAATCCTCCTGCTGAACAAGTAAAGGTGGATTATGATGATCTTGGGCTCACTGAACCTAGTTCTATTTCTTTGTATATGAGAATTGGGTTTATGTTCAATGTTGAAGATATTAACAATCTTCGTTTTGTACAATGGGCTACAAATAGCTTTTCTCAAGGTGAAGTTGTTTTGCCAGCCATTCAGATAGCATATTCCATTCAAATTGACATGAGATACCTTAATGAATTGCAAAAACTGGTTCCAAATATCTCAGGAAGGCCTTCAAATCTCTCATCATTCATTTCTCTGTTTAATGAGCTTCGCCAAGAATTGCTTACACAATTGAATAAACCCCTTTTAGATGCTGTATCGCTTGCAAAAAAAAGCAATTCGCTTTTACAGCAGATTATTGGGGATTTTTGGGGAGCAGTTCTTAAGCAAAAAGTGGATTCAATGTTAACTCTTCTTCCACAAATTTCTACTTCTATGATTCACACAGAGAAATTATTTCAAAGATTACTTAGGAATTATGAAAGGACACCAGTTGTTTTAAGAGAAACAACTTTATTCTATCATAAATCTTTGGGTGATCATAAAGCAACTGTTGAGTGTCAATCAAATTACAATAGGAGTCGCAAGAAAGAAGCCAATGGTGATGATACTCAATCAGAGAACAGTGCTGTTTCTGGTGGTTCTCAGAATGTTGATAAACAGTTTTTAAGCCGGCTTGAGCCCTTTATGGCTGCCCAGGATGCAATTGAATCAATTCCATCTACCCCTTTGTCATTTCTATCTATTATGATGGTTTTTGGATTGTTGATTATTATGGCACTTTCGGCTGTTGTGTTTGGGATTGGACTTACGGATATGATGACATTTACTCAAACTTTTGAGCCCATTCGATTATTTTCTAACATTGCATATTCTGTCACCAGATTGCCTCAATTAGCAAGGAGATACCAATTGTTCGAGAATGGGTTTATTTTGCCTCATAATGAATCTGTTGGTCCTCCTTTAGCAACAAATCTCGAATTTATTACCCAGGACAAAATAATTCCTTCTATGGTTGAACATATCAAAATTCTTAAAAATTCTGCCCTTGAAATGCTAACCACATGCAAAAATGATCCACTAATATCCCCATATTGTAGTACATCAATATATCCACGTGTTTCTGGGTCAACAACAAAAAATGTTACCGCCTATGATCTTCTTTCTACATTTTTCAATTCTGCTGATGAACTCACTGTACTTTCAAGCGGTCAATGGTCAATCGCGAGCCAAAATTCTAATATGAAGTTTTTGTTCGAAAATTTTGATATCCTATATTCAGCAATAAGGGCAATAATGGATGTAACTAGATTCGAGTTAGTGAAAAAATCAGAGGAATTTGAATCGCAATCATATTTACTTCTCGCTGTTATATGGGGTATTCCATTCGTATTTATTTTGCCATTTGGGATTTATACCTTATATTCTTTGGATAAAGAAATAAGATTCACACTGAAACTCTTTTTTGGGCTTCCAAAGAATGAGATTTCCACACTCAGATGGTCTTCAAAGAGTAAGAGATCGAAAAAAGCAAAAAGAACGGATGCTGGACGTGGATCTGTGCAATCTGATAATTCTAATACTGGGTTGACCGAGATTCAAAATCAAGTGAATGAACAACTAACTGATTCACTTGCTACCTCAGAACGTCTTCATGGAAGCTTATTTAGTGATTTCGCTCTTCAGATGGGTGGTTTTTGTATAGTTTCGTGTATATTTACTAGTTTGGGTATATATATATACCATAAATCCATGGATACTATTCTGAATGTTGCATCTGGATTTGCTCAAGCTGTTGATACCACTTCTTCTGTTGCTGCTTCATATGTTTGGATGCAAGAACTGTTCACAACAGAACCAATATTACATAACATTACATATATTCAAATCCAGATTGAAAAATATATTGATCTTTTAATACAGCATTATAATGACTTTCTGTATGTAACACAGAGTGGAATGAGCCCTGGAGTTCTTCTTGGTGATGGGGTTATTGAGAAGTATGTAACCTCCACTTCAATGTCAAATAATGTTGATACTCAAAACGAGCCGGTTAATGGATTATTACATTCAGTTTATTTTTCTTTAAGTTGTGAATCACAAATCAATTATTTGGACTCACTTACTGATTTCTTATGTGATCCAACCCACAATAATTATTCTTTTAATTTCAGTAATATTTTCGTTTATCACTATGAGCATCTTATGTTTTCTCATCTCCAGCCACTTCTGATGAAAGGTCAAGATCTTCTTTTAGACCAAACTAATAGTATTGAACTTTCTCAAGAAGTATTGCTCACTATGGTGTTTGTATTGTTGTTTTCGGTTCAAATTATTTACTATTTTACCGTATTGTTACGCCAATACTTAATTCTTAAGCATCACCATGAAACAATAAGGAAACTGTTATTGCTATTGCCCCCAGAAGCTCTTTTGAAATCTCAGACAATTGTAAAATGGCTTTCTGGTGTTATTTCAGTTGATTCAACCCAACATAAAGGAGATCTCTCAAACTCTACATCCAAAAATATGACTTTCGATTTTATTGTGAATTCTTCGAAATGCGGCCTAATTTTGACAGATAGTAATCTTGTGGTAACTCAAACTAATTCTTCAGTAGGCGCTATGTTAAAAGTTGATACTGAAGCCATTAAAGGTAGAAGCATTAGAGAAATTTTAAGTGAAAAATTACTTGATAAAGACAAAGCCAAGCTATTCAAAGCTTTTGATCATGAAACTGGAAAAATGAAAACAGGAAGACACCTTACAAATGCTTTTTCGTTTATATCAACAATTTTGGGGAGTGGATCACAGCTTAGTTATATTTCGATATCTATAGTTGGGCATTCTGATGAAAATGATTCCGAAAATGAAGGAAAACAAGCTCCTGCGAACTCTTTTTCTTTTGTTATCATGGATCGAACAGCTGAACACTTTCAAGAAGCTCTTGTTGACTCCGAAAAGAAGAAAAGCGAAAAGCTGATTGCTAGTCTTCTTCCCCCGTCTATTGTGAAAAGAATGAATGAAGGCGAAACAGATATTACTTTTCAAGTCCAATCAGCCACAGTATTATTTACATCAGTATCTGGCTGGAATGAGCTTATCAAAGATATGAAAGCCGTTCAAGTTATGTCTTTTTTGAATCGGCTGTTTTCATTATATGATGAAGAACTTGCCAACTTTCCAGCTATTACAAAGCTTAAAACCATTGGACATATATATATGATATGTGGAGGACTTTTTTCCGATTCTTCTGTTAATTCTTCGATGGTTGTTGTAAATTATGCCATTAGGCTCCTTCAAATAGCTGAAGAAATTAGTACCGAAACCCAAATACCTTTTCAGATAACAGTTGGAGTTAATACCGGCGGTCCAATTAATTGTGGTATTTTGGGTCACACTAGGCCAGTATTTGATATTATAGGTGATGCTGTCAATGTTGCATCGAGAATGAACTCAAGTTGTGTCCCAGGATATATACAAACCTCAGAGGGTACATTTGAAGCAATCAAATTCCTTCAATACAACATAAAGGAAAGAGGAGAGATTCAAATCAAAGGGAAGGGTCTCCTAAAAACATATCTAGTGTCTCATAAAACTAGAATTGCCGCATCAACCAGCTCTAAAGTGGGTTCTGGTTAATCTGTGTCTTTTTAATAATAAAGGGTAAAAATTAATGAGTTTTTGGGATCTCGAACCAGAAGAAGATAACAATACAGTATCGTTTGTCTTTAGTTCTGATAGTATTTCTGTCTCTAAGCTACTTAATTGTTCGGATATAATTGCTGTTTTTCGTTCAAAAGATCATTCATTAATTGATTAGTATGTTTTTTTTCTAATATCAGTTTAACTAGAAAAGAATCCATAGAAGAACTTACTAGAATATTATTCTTCCAAAATGATATTAAAGTTTCCAGGATTGTTGTTCAGCTGTTTATTTTTGGTAATAGTCCAATCCAAATGGAATTTTTTTCTAATATTAAGTTATGTGAAGCTATAATTGAAAAGTATGATTCCTTTTCTTTGCTACAAACTGGGTTTCTATCACAAATTATTTGTGATTATCTAACCAAGAATCCAAACTGTGAAAAAGGCCTTTTTATTACTTTTTCTGCTAAAGCTGCATATTACAGTGAGAGATCAAGCTCATATGATATTATTAGTGCAGTAATTGGTTCTTTTGCTGAAGAAGAGAGATGGATATATTGGTCTTTGTTTATGGCTGTGTGCGAAACTGAAAGTTTAAGCATTCCTGGTGAGTGGAAAGCATTTAATGATTATATTATTGATTTTTATCATCGAATTTATGGAATATCTAAAGGAAACAAGCTTGCTCTTTTTGCAATGGTTAAAGAATGGGTTGTTTCCAAAGAAATTAAAGCTGAAACAAAGGACATTATATCTTCTCAATTAAACATCCTTTATGATATATACGAAAACAGCAGGTCTACTGTTTTCGAGATTGCTTTAGTTGTTCCTATAAATATACATTTGATGAACATTGCACTATCTAAAGTTCTTGAGAATAATAGTATTATGACAAAAACTGATGTTTTAGCTTTAAAATACATTTCTAAAAAGCCTGATATTCTTAACTTCAGTTCAGATATTCCTAAATTGTTCTCCAACTTTTACAACAACAAGAACAACAGTTTTCATCATGAAGCCTTTGTTAGCCTGATTAAGAATTCCATTAGTAATATTGTATATCATGGAGAAATACTTTCATATTTGAAAACCGAAATAATGAAGCACACACAGATTAGCACATGGAGGAAATCTGCATCAATTATTTGTCACATATTTGAAATAGCTAAATGTATTGATCCATATATTGTTGATGAAGAATGGATTAATTACCGAGATACAACTCTCAAACAATGGTATAGGCAAAATTCTGAATCTCTACCTACACAAACGCCTGTTCTGGTTAAAGATGATGATTTTGAGTTTTCTTCAAACAGCGACGATGATACAGATCTTGAAAAAGCTGCAGAAGCACTGTTTGATCCATTTGGTAGCTTTAGCGAAACCACTGAGCTTGATGGGATTAATCCGATCAAAAAAAATGATGCAGGAATTGATTTCGAACAAATTGTCGTTGATCTTGGAGATGAAATAGAAAATTCTGATGAAATAAATTTCGAGTTTCCTCCTGATGGTGCTGAAATTCCAGAAATTGAAACTAATCATCCCAGTGAAGTATCTTTTATGGAGTTCAATGATGACAAAATAACCAAAGAATCTGATGATTTAGTGTTCGACAATGATGGAGAAATCAATGAAATCGAGCCTTTCGATGTTGATTTTGCTTTTCCTGTTGAATTCAATGTCCAACCAGATAATAATATGTTTAATAATATTGATATATCTCAATCTCATTATGAATCTTTGATCAGCGATGAGCACATGATTCCAGATTTTCCCCCGTCTGAAAACACATTTAATTTTCAGCATAAATTTAAATCATCTGAAGAAGCATTTACCAATATAATAAAAAATCCACACTAAAAATATCCTTAATTCTGAGTTTTTTAGGGTTTAAATTTATCAAAGTTTTGAAAAAAATCCACTTTTTGTTACAATGTTTGAGATAAAATTAAATCTTGTCATTCGTTCGATGGTCATGTTGCTGCTATTTTGTAGTTTCTGTTTTGCAAATGAAATTGTTTCCCCTACTTTATCTGAGGAAAATGAGAACATAAAAGCTAAGATCTCTTCCTATTCACTCACTTATACTTATACAAATACATATTGTTATACAAGTATTTACATATCTACTTATACTAATGTGATTACATCATTATATTCTTATACTTCTATATATACTTATACCTATACTTATACTCCTAATTATAATAAGAACACCTATAAGTACACATATTTAGATACATACACTTATAAAGATACATACACATATAAATCAACAAGTGTTTATTCATTTGATTATACTTATGCAAACACATATACATATTATTCAACTTATGTAAGCTCAGATGACGGAAGTATAATGGTCCTTAATGCAATGATTATTAATTCCTACTATAACTTAAAGTTTGGTTCGTGGATATTAGCTTTGATAGCTTTGATATTATTCCCTGAAAAAACAAGGCAAAAAAACAGAGAACCTGGCGATCCTGAAGTTGCTGGTCTGGAATTTGATGATGATGATGCAGTACCCAGGGATAAAACTAAAAACTCTGTTGAAGGATACTCACAAAATGTGATTGTGATACAAACAGGTGTTATTGCACCTCCTTTGCCATATAACCCTGCTATGCAACCAGTTGGTCTGCCTCCACAATCATACTATTATCCGCCTCAAATGGCATTACCTCCTGGTTACAATGCAGGTTACCAAATGCCTTACCCGCAACAACCAGGACAACTTCCACCAAATGCAAGATACTCTGTTCAGCCTAATATGGCTCCTCCTCCTAACCAACCTCAACCATATATGGCTCCTCCTCTATACCAACCTCAACCCAATGCAAGATACTCTCTTCAGCCAAACATGGCTCCTCCTCCTAATCAACCTCAACCATATATAGCTCCTCCTCTATACCAACCTCAACCTAATATGGCTCCTCCTCCTAATCAGCCTCAACCTAATATGGCTCCTCCTCCTAATCAACCTCAACCATATATGGCTCCTCCTCCTAATCAGCCTCAACCTAATATGGCTCCTCCTCCTAATCAACAAGCATCCACAAAATATGAAGTGTCAAATACTGACGCAATACCCCTTCATAATCCATACACCCAAACTAATGAACAAAACAACAATGGAACAAATAAACACGAATACTAAACCTATGGATATTCCTCGATATCATTTTTGTTGTTAAAGATGCATGTCCTGGATATTGGACATATTTCACATTTTGGCTTTTTCGCGCTACATAATGTTTGTCCAAACCCAACAAGTGTATGATTAATTGGCTCCCAATATTGTTTGGGGAAGAGTCTTTGAAGCTCTGTCTCTGTTGACTCTGGATTCTTTGTATTTACCCAACCAAGCCTGTTGGATATTCGATGAACGTGTACATCCACTCCGATGCCAATTTGTTGGTTCCAACAATGAGCCATTGCTAATGTTGCCATTTTAACTCCAACTCCTTTAAATGCAGTAATTCCTTCAAATGTAGTTGGAATATCCCCGTTATAATCCCTATCACATATTTTTGCTGCTTCAATTATATATCCTGCCTTTTTTTGAGCAAATCCCACGTTCCGAATGAGTCCATGAACAAGAGAAATCTCTGAATTTGCCAAAACTGATGCTTTTAGACCACCTTTGAGTGTCTTTAAACTTTGCATTGCTTTAGCAGTATCCTGATCACGAGTCATTGCGCTTAACATTAATGCAACCAGGGTTTGAAATCTGTAATGCTTTGATTCCTCCTTGTCTCCAAGACAATCACACCCCATTACATCAACAGGAGCTTCATGGCTCTTCCTATATTCAATAAGCTTATTTAACTGTTCAATACACCTCTCAAGACTGACTGAAGAAGACATCTAAATTTACTATACGATACTCATCGGGACAACTGTGCAGCACACGTATGGGGGGACTATCCTTTGAAGGGTGGAGTTTCCAAACAATGATAGTTTCTGTAAAGACTTGCAGTTGAGAGACGCTTCGATGATTTGTATCATATCTATTTCACTGAAATCACAGTTATCGAGTGCCAAAAATGAAATAGAAGGACCTAATTTGAGGTATTCTGTGATGAAATGGGCTCCTTGTGATCCCAAATCGTTGTTAGACAAGAAAAGAGCATGAAATTCCCGAATGGATATTGCATTCACTAGAGGCCATATTCCTTGAGAAGTAATGCCGCATTCACTAATATTTATTGATTTCAAAGTCTCACTTTGGCTAATTAGTCCGACAAGCATCCATATTGACTCATCACCAATTAGATTCATAGATAAATCGAGAGATTCAATTTTGGACCTTTCTAATTGCTTTGCAAGCATAAATACGGATTTTGGTAGCATATTTATATTAGAAAACGTTAATGAATTCAAACTAAAAGGCAAAATTGGAACAATATACTTGAAATCTTCAAATTTCACATTCTGGTCTCTGATTTCGAACGATTTTAATTTCGAAGGCCTTAAATTAATGAATTTTTTCAATAATCCATCGATTTCGGAATCAATTTCCTCTTCTTCGCCCGAAAAGAATGAATATTTAATATGAACACAGAATTTACTCATGTTATGACATGACCTGGAACACACCAGCTTCAACATTCTTTGATATCAATGCGAGATGGCGATTAAAAAGAGCGATTTGTTGCGCGTTGAATTGTTTTGATTGCAAAGCCTTTTGAATAATGCTATCTATAACAAATATCTGATAGTTCTTTGATGCCTCTACCATTCTCCTGAACAACTCTGCAATTTCTGTATCATGGTTCTGTGAAACAAACTTAAGGCAGTCCTCATATCGAAATACCATAATCAGGAGCTGGGCCTGATATATGAGAATGTCTCTATACTGTTTTTTCATTATTGGAGATGGGGATACCCACATGGTTTCGTTATCGAAAAAATGGCTATGCGCCTTTTCAACAACATTTAGAGCAAGGTCAAATCTATCAACTCGGGTATAAGCTTGAACCGTGTTGAGGACGGAATCAAATAAAACAGGTAATGGAACTTGGCCTTCAATAATAATACCCACAGCTTCTTCAAAGGTATTTCCAGCGTGGTGAGGAAAATCAAAACTCATTTCTACTTTTCCCATTTCAATTAATACAATTGATGTGAGATAGTGTTTTGAAATCGTTTTTAGTACGTCTATGGCGACTCTATAACAATGCAGTCCATCAGCAAGTGATATGGACCATGTTTCTTTCACTATCCTCGAATAATCGTAACCATATTTTGCATTCTTAATAAACAGTCTTGCCGCATGAATTGCTGCCTGTACTGTCCTTGATTTATCTTCAATTTTCAAGTAGCATTGCAATTCCCCGAATTTGGCCAGTCCAGCCAGAGCACATTCAAATGGATTGGATGAATCTTGTGTCCGAGCCAACTGATCGAATAAGGCAGCTGTTTCATAATTATTTCTTTTTGTTCTAAAAAATTTCGACAAGTCAGACATATATTGATCGAATTGCTCAAAAAACATTATTAAAAATGATAAAAACAAGTTTTAATCGACAAACTCAACTGAGTCATGTGACACTATCTTGATTGTTTTGTTTAGGCGCTTACAATGCAAAACTAGAGCCTCAAGGTTGGCCTTTGCATACTCAAACATTGGAGATAAGCAAGTTCTCGGGGCAAACAATGAAACAACATAATGAAGATGTTCAATATTCGGAATATCTGAAGATATGAGAACACAAAAAAACATAGAAAATAGATCATCAAATCCCAATATTTGTTTCAAATCATCTTGACTAGGCTCACGGCCTAATGATTTAGAAATTGAGCCTCGATGTATATATCCCATTGCACAATGAATTTGGTAAAGACTATCAACTGGGTTGTAGAACAAATAAGCCATTTCTAGCAATCCAGAGGCTTTTCGAAAAGAATCTTCACGCAAAAAGGAGGCTCTAACATATTCATCAGATTCTGCAAACCCATTAAGATCTTTGGGTAGTGTAACTTGCTTAATTCGGATTTTATCAAGAAAACTATAATTATTATATTCTGATGGAATAAAAACATGAGAATAGATCTCATAAGTTCTATCCATGATCAATCTGTAATACAATAACAGACCAATAGACTGCTCTTGAGGATTCCTAAAACAGAAATCCTTAAGCAAGGCTGAACAAAATTCTATAATCCTGTCTCCAAAATCGATAAAAGATCCCTTTGCACATCTTGCAATAAAGTCATCAATTGGATGAGATATTCTCCTATTCCCATAAAATATGCTACGAGAAAAAAGAATCTCTTCTGGAAATGATTCGAAGTAGAATAGCTCTGTATTAATTTTGCTCAATGCAATTGAAACTAAATTCATGAAAAAAGCACTAAAACTGGAAATCCATGAAGGGTTTGGAATATTGACAATATCATGGAAATAAGATTTAATCTTCACTTGCATACGCAATATTTCGATATTGTATTGATTCTTCAAATCGAGATCGAAGAATGAAGGAGTAACATTTAATATAATAGATTGTGGAAGCATATTACTAAACAAAATGCTCCGTATATTATTAACATATACTTTTTTGTTACAACAATGAGAGATATGGTCCTTCAGATATTGAACTTTTCTTTCTTTCACCGACACCCTCAAAAATGTCTGTATCCTCAGTTTATCATTATCTGTTTGTTTATCAAATATAAAACCTGTCGGTTTAGGAATTTCAACGCTTTCTTCAGTATCTAATAATTTTCGTATTTCTTTGATTTTTTTATCAATTGAACCCAAGAAACTAGATAAGTCTTCAGTAAGTCTTCTATGCATCCTAATTCTCTTGTTCATAAAAACTTTAATCTGGCTCTGATTCTGACCAAAGGAGAAAAATTCTAAAAAATCTGCTATTTCCTTATTTTGTTCCCTCCAGTCATCAAATGTTATCAAAGAACCTGATGAAGTATGCGACATTTTGAATGAAAATGTAAACCGAATAGTTTGAATAGTTTATTCTAAACATTAATCAGGGTTGTATTACTAAATAAGGTTGTCTCATTATCTGAAGACGAAAGCTTCTTCTTCTTGAGTTCTAATTGCATTAACTCGTTTTCTTCTGCCAATTTAGCAATTTTTGCCTCAAGATCCTTTAGCTCTTCGACTTCTTTAGGATCAGCATCTGATGTACCGAATCTCTGAGCTGCCCTCTTAGATTCAATCAATTGGGATTTGTTCTCGAAATCTGATCTTAATAAATTAGCCTTCTTTTGGAGGCCAATGAGCCGAGATTTTGTCATGCCTCGCTTGGATTCGGCTTCGGATAATCTCTGTGCAAGTACTTTGGCTTGGTTTTCATAGCTATTTATTGAATCTTCAATACCTGCATTTTCCTCTTCTATGTTTTCGATTTGAACAATCAAATTCTTCATTTCTTCAGTAAGCCTGGTATAACTATCTGTGATCTTCTTCTGATGTGCTCTAGATTTATGATCAATATCAATATGTCGTTGGTGAATCTTCTGCAATTCTTCTGTAGATGATTTTTGGATGTTAGATATCTTATCTCTGAGAATTGAGTTTTCATTTGTATATTTTTGCCTTAATAGCATATTTGATTCACTTTTCGCATCGATTATCGCTATCAAAGCTTCGCATGCATCGTTTAAAGATATCGGAGGAGGGACCTTCGCATCTGGAAGAGTATCTTTCCTCATTTGAACTAAACTACCAATTACATAATTCTCAAGGGTTTCATTACTATTTTCAGTTGCCTTCACTTCTGCTATTTTCCTATTCAATTCCCTGTTCTCCAAAGCCAGTCGCTTAAGATGAACATCCAAATTGACTCTTCCTGGAGACATAGAAACTGCTTTCTCTTTAATTTTTAAATATTTCATATAAATAGATCCATCACCAAGGGCAGATAAAATTTTCTCCGAAAGCTCAAGTACTTTCTGCTCCGCGAAATCCATTTTGGATTGAAGCCGTTTATGGTGTAAACTTTGTAAAGGTAAGTAAATGATCAAAGCTAAATGGAATCTCGGGAATATGAAATGGAAAATTATTGATATATATAGAGTATCTAGTGTAAATGATGATTCAAACGATGTTTTACGGATTAAATTTCTTGTTATTTCGCATATGATGGCGCTTAAAAGAATTCCCAGTATTTTCAGTGAAAATTCTCTTGATATTTTCGGGAAATGTCAGAAATCGTGTTTTGTTTTTATTTTTGATTTATTTTCGAATTTTTGTGAAGAAATGATTTCTGATAGATTTTTAAAAATTGAGAAATTTCAATACAACCCAAATACGGACCCACGAGGCGATGTATATAATTTACTACAAAAAGCATACACCCTTTACCAAATGTATTATTTTAGAGAAAAAAAACCATTATACATGACATCATTCCTTTTCTTTGAGGAAAATGAGTCATATACAGAGCCTTTTTTGCTTAAAAGTGTACCAATATTAAGAAACGAATGCTTAAGTTTTAGAACAGTGATTCAAGGATCATTGAATGCTATAGTTAAACCGAGAAAAGCAATTCCTTTGAATTCATTTGTTTTGCTACCACCTTATGAAAATCCACTAATAGTTGTCGAATCAAGTAATGACATTCTTATGTTAATGACGATGAATAAGGAATTTATTAATATTAATACTAGGCATGACCCATTTGTTTTATTATCGAATCCTTCAATTGTTTTGAAAAAATTTTTTGAGTTTAAATCAACAGATTTTCGGAAACCCTATCCCTCTATAAATACAACACAAAATTTCTTATTGAATTATGAGCCTAAGGAGTTTATAAAATTTGAACCTGATGAGATTGAAGCATTTTTTCTGGAGAAGAGCACAAAATCAAAGAAAAACGAATGTCAAATTGAATTTGAGCCATCAAACCCTCAAAACATTATAATGGAATTGGAAAGTGATTCCATATTATCTGAAATCTTGATGGAAAGCTTTGAATCTCGAGATTTTTATCCAAAACACTCTTGCCACTGCTCATTAATGATTTCTAGTTTTTTATCATATTTTAGATTTGAATTTGGTTTTTCACAAGTCACCCCTCCACTTCATGCGCAAAACATTACCGATTTGTCTGACTGTGAGTATATTCAATTAGGGATACCCTTATTAGCGGTCAAGAAAAGAGGTGAGAAGGTGTTAGTCCCAGCCAATGAAATCATCTACCAATGGGAAGAAGAAATGTATACTCCGATTAATGGTGAAAAATGTGGCCATTTTGTTGTTTTTTGTGATTCAACTATTGGAGCAAATATTCCAATGCTGAAAACCTTCATTAATCAACTCTCCGATAAATATACAATGTATGGCTTTGGTTCAATGACAGAAATTCCTCATACTGAAGCATATCATATGGTTCACCCTGCCTCATTGCCTGATTATATACATAGTTTTTTCCAAAAACGAGCTTTGTCTGAGTTTCGACATATTCCAATAATTTCTTATATTGTAAGCTCACCAATATTTCATCCTTTGTTTATTCCACATTCAATTGCCGCATATATTAGTCCAAATTCAGTTTTATCTGCTTCTGTCTCTGATATCAAGACATTGGCATTCATCACATATTCTAGAATTCGTTTTTTTTCTCCCTCTCCTTATGGAATGTATCATGTTTCTGAAAGAGAATCTGCTGCTCTATTTTTTGGTTTTCGTTACCAACATCCTTTCTTACTTTGTCGAGATGGTGAGGCGATTACAATTCACTTTGCTTATGATTCTGAATCAAAATTACTCTCATGTGTTGACGACATAGGCTCGGTACTCCATGTTCTTCCAATGGAAAGTTTGGATGTTTTACCATTATTTTTGGCTGATCTAAAGGTTCTCTTGAAAAACATTCCATTACGGTTTACAGTTTCATTATTCAAAGAATTCATCACGAACAAAGAGTTTAATCAAATTACCAGTATATTCGAGGGTATATCGGAAGAAATTGGTATTTATACTATGTTTCCTGAATCATCCATTCAATTATATTCTAGCCCCTCTCTGATAGATGACGCTTTTATTATCGCGGAACCTGAAAGCCATTTTAGATTTGAATCAGATATTCATATTCCGATTAAATCTGGTTTTATAGTATCAAACAATCATCCCCCATACTCTGTATCATTGTTATTCCACAAATCTAATAATGATGGTGACTCCAACCTAATTGAGTTTGTCAAACATATTTCTCATTTATCATGGCTGTCTGTGAAACCAACATCAGAAAAAAGGACTGTATCTTATCCACCACATCTCGCAGCTCTACTCAGGAAGAATAACTGTGACTCTCGTATTGTATCCAATTTTGAGTTCCTACCCTCTGTAGAAAGAGTATAAATGTTTATATATTCATTTTTAATCATTGGCTCCTGATGTTTTATCATTATCAACATGAATATCAGAGGTTATTGATTGTTCTCCAATAGGTTGATTTTCATCCGATTCTCTTGATGTTTCGAGTTTATCACTCATTTTAACAAGAGTTCCCTTCAACATATCCCTGAATTCTTGCGCCATTTGCTCTGATTTAATGATATTATTGTGAATTGTCTCATCTTTTTGGGTTCTTTGCCTCTCAAACTTATCTCTGGTGTGTCTAATTTTCATCTGGGTTTCAGCAAGTTGTCGCTCCAAATCTTCAACTTCTTGGTTAAGTTCGCTGATTTTTTTCCTATAATCATTCTGCTGAACCTTGAATTCTCTAGTAATATCATTAATAACATCTTCTTTGTCCTTCAAAACCTGTGCTCTGTCTTCCTTCATTTCATTAAGAAGTTTCTCTTGAGCTCTTAATGATGAAGTGAAGCTATCTACCTTAGACTTTTTCCTGTTCATTTCAAGCTCAAGATTCTTTTCCTTTATGTTAGATTCGGCAACTGGATCAACAGAGGGAATCGTTTTGGGCACAGCTTTTGGAGGCATTTTCAAAAAATACACTTTTCCGTTTTTTATTCCGAAAAGTAATCCTAAACCTAATCAACTCATAACATGAAACAATATCATATTCCTATAAAAAAATACATGTCTTTAACTTTCAGAATGATTTTCATTTTTTTTCATTAACTTGTTGATTACTCATCGAAATCTGAATATAATGAAAATATCATATTTAATTTTTTATGAAATTGAAGATTTTTAAAAAACTTTTTGGGGATTATGGAATATTGATTTTCATCTGTTGAAATCATCAAAGTTGTGATTTATCAACATATATGTCTTATGATACCAGGATGAGGGATCAATTCGAAATCTGTGGTTTGAGATCAGATATTAAATAAATTACTATTGCCATAAGTGATTATTTCTGATGTATCTGTGTATTTACAAATAATCAATTTTGCGGAAAACTTTTTGATTCTGTTTTCAATTATTTGAAATAACACATGTTAAAATTCTCAAGAAAATTCAATCATTTGATCAAAATAAAATAAACGTCTTTGTTTGAAGTAATATATAAACACAATTTACTCAAAAAATGAATTGATTCTTTCAAATTTTCAAACAATCATAGCCAGAATAACGCTCTTATTGGTTCCTACCTGAACTGGATTTGCAGGATTCTTTCTTGTTGGTGTTCCACTTAATGTAGGATGTATTTTAGCCTTTGGTTGTCTCATTGTTGGCCTAACATCAACCATACTTATACCCTTAACCCTTAAAATAACATTAAAATTTGATTTCCTTTGCTTTTCTATCTTTTCAATTTCTCTTTTCCTTTCATATATAAGCCAATGGTGATTGAGAAGCTCTTCAATGGTGGGTCGAGAGTCAGGTTCATATTGAATGCACATTCGAATAATATCTGAGGCCTCTGCTTCAATTGAAGATGGTAAAACATAGTTCTTACTAAGAATCTGCTTCCTAATAGCATTTTCCGATCCCTTTTTCCATGGAAACTCTCCATGGACCAAAGTATATAGGATAACCCCTGCTGACCAAACATCAGCCTTTTCAGGTTTATATTCTATATATAAAAGAATCTCTGGAGGTGTATAGAGAAGAGTCCCAAATGTTTTTGAAAACGTATTCTGCACATTAGTCTGACAACAGCCAAAATCAGTCAATTTAAGGTTCATATCATCATCCAATAAAATATTCTCGAGTTTTAAATCAAGATGAGCAATATTCCTAGAGTGAATATAGGATAGCGCACATAAAAGTTGGTAAAACATCCTCCTTGCAAAGGATGAAGGACATATTCCATGATTCTGCACAAAATCTAATAAATCTCCTTTCAAACAAAACTCTTGTATCAATACAATTAACTCCTCTGTATAGATAATCTCATAGAGTTTAACAATATTTGGGTGATCAAGAGTTTGATGAACCCTTATTTCTTGCTCAAAATTCATTAACAACCCATTCTCGACCAGATAATTCCTCGAAACAACCTTAGCAGCAAAAAGTTCACCAGTACTTATTCGCTTAGCCCTAATTACAATACTATTTCCTCCAGAACTGATAGTGTCCTCAAGAAAATAATTGCCTACAATTGATGGATAAGATATAATGAAGTGTCGCTGTGTGTGTCCAGTCTTCATAAACTACTGTTTTCAAACAATCAATTCATTTTTTCAAAAAACTCATAAGAAATTAAATATGTTTTCACTTTTTAATAACCTTGAAAGAAAATTCTGAAGAGCCAATTTCTTAATAATTCAATTCAAAGAATTTTCCTTTTGAAAAAAATAAAATAATTTCTGATAATTTAGGGTTGATTGTTTATCACATCTTCCGAAATAAAAGAATAATTTAATCGTTTCAAATGGGTAGTGAATATTGTACTAAAAGTGTCAAAAATACTATGGGGATCCTACGTTTGGGTAATGTAAGTAAGACTTGACAATTCTCTGGTAAAATGTGTAACATATCTAGTGTTGTTTGAGAACTTGATAAAATGGTTATACTGCCTGAGATGATTGTCGCACCACCGAGCAAACCAATATTCGAATTGAATGAATTTGATTTGAACAATATATTGCTCAATGTATATGTACCTTGATTAAAATGAAAAATGCTAAAATAGTTTTCAGAATTCATGGAATTATTCACTACATTCATGTTAAATAACTCTCCTTGTGATAATTTTGTTTCTACTATCATGCCAGTCTTTGATGATGTAAGACTACAAAATCCTGCATAGATTTTGCTAGAATAAAGACTTATCAGTAATGCATGGCCTGTCATGTAGCAGAAAGAAACATTTATGTCAATGAAATAGTTAAGGAAATACTCTTGACGAATTGTTTGGTGAGTCCCATCGCTGAGTTTGGGGCAGAATGCCGCGGATGTCATATTTACATCACTTCGTCCTGATTTCAAGCAAAAGAGAATGAAATGACCTTCTTTAGATGAACACTTATGACCACATAAGTATTTTGCATTTATTAATGTTGAGTTTTTTATATATATTCCACCTCCTACATACGAATTTGATGTCTTGCAATTATCAAAAAAACAATTTTCAACATTAACAATACTGGAATCAATCGTGATCGAAACTGCACCACCATTTGATGTGCCTGAAAACATATTTTTAAACAAACAATACTTCAATATGACTTCATTGCAATTTGGAATCAATCTTGATGAAAAATCACCTGAGAAAACACAACTCAAAACAAACAAAAACATTATTTGAGTTACGATTTTTTGGGGACAAAATCTAATTTTCTTTATCCAAGTCATGATGGCTTGTGTATTAAATTTTGTCGTGGATGTATTCCCATTGGGTATTTATTAGTAATAAATGATTGACTCTCTTTTGGTATGTTTTTAGTAATTTTTGATCTCTCATTAATTTTGTTAATTCATTCTTCTTCTCCTAAAACACCAATTCAACACATATTTTCTCGATTTAAACAATATTATATTTTCCACTATAAGAGGTGGGTAATATCAATTTCTTCTTTGTCTTTGAAAATATACTTTAAAGAGAATGTACAAATTTTAATTCTGGTGTATGAGTCATAAAAAACTCATTGATAATATTTGGATAATTATGGATATTTCACAGATGATTTGAAAATGGAAGAACAAAAATGAGCAATGGAATGGGTGTATTTGTGAATGGAGAAGATTTCTCGATTTGGCATTTCTCTGGTAAAATGTGTGACATATCTAGTGTTGTTTGAGAACTTGATAAAATGGTTATACTGCCTGAGATGATTGTCGCACCACTGAGTAAACCAAGATTCGAATTGAATGAATTTGATTTGAACAATATATTGCTCAATGTATATGTACCTTGATTAAAATGAAAAATGCTAAAATAGTTTTCAGAATTCATGGAATTATTCACTACATTCATGTTAAATAACTCTCCTTGTGATAATTTTGTTTCTACTATCATGCCAGTCTTTGATGATGTAAGACTACAAAATCCTGCATAGATTTTGCTAGAATAAAGACTTATCAGTAATGCATGGCCTGTCATGTAGCAGAAAGAAACATTTATGTCAATGAAATAGTTAAGGAAATACTCTTGACGAATTGTTTGGTGAGTCCCATCGCTGAGTTTGGGGCAGAATGCCGCGGATGTCATATTTACATCACTTCGTCCTGATTTCAAGCAAAAGAGAATGAAATGACCTTCTTTAGATGAACACTTATGACCACATAAGTATTTTGCATTTATTAATGTTGAGTTTTTTATATATATTCCACCTCCTACATACGAATTTGATGTCTTGCAATTATCAAAAAAACAATTTTCAACATTAACAATACTGGAATCAATCGTGATCGAAACTGCACCACCATTTGATGTGCCTGAAAACATATTTTTAAACAAACAATACTTCAATATGACTTCATTGCAATTTGGAATCAATCTTGATGAAAAATCACCTGAGAAAACACAACTCAAAACGAACAGAAACATTTTATTAAAACTGTGATGGCAGTTATTATTATGTGACTGTTAGAAAATACCTTTCTTCAACAAAGAAATTGTAAAAAATCCTTATTATAGTAGGGTTTATATTTAATATATTAGTATGTGATCTTTTTTTCTGTTTCTTTTGGTAGATTAAATAAAACTCGAAAAAAATGCATGTTTGGATGGAGAATTGCCTATTTCAACATTTCATATTATTCATCTGGTTAAATCATTTTTCTTCGGTTCTTTTTAATCAAATTTGGGCTTTTAAAACTATAGATGTAAGAGGTTTCATAAATAAATGGATGGGGAGAAACATAGATTTATTTATAGTTTTTGGATAACTATTGATATTTCACAGATGATTTGAAAATGGAAGAACAAAAATGAACAATGGAATGGGTGTATTTGTGAATGGAGAAGATTTCTCGATTTGGCATTTCTCTGGTAAAATGTGTAACATATCTAGTGTTGTTTGAGAACTTGATAAAATGGTTATACTACCTGAGATGATTGTGGCACCACCGTCAAACCCCAGATTCGAATTAAATGAATTTGATTTGAACAGTATATTGCTCAATGTATATGTACCTTGATTAAAATGAAAAATGCTAAAATAGTTTTCAGAATTCATGGAATTATTCACTACATTCATGTTAAATAACTCTCCTTCGGATATTAAAAACGATTCAACTATCATACCAGACTTTGATGAAGTAAGACTACAGAAACCCGAGTACATTTTGTTAGAATTAAGACTTATCAGTAGTGAATGACCAGTCATATAACAGAATGAAACATTAATGTCAATGAAATAGTTATAGAAATACCATTGAATAATTGTTTGGTGAAATCCATCATTGAGTTTGGGACAGAATGCTGCGGAGGTCATATTTACATCACTTCGTCCTGATTTCAAACTAAAGAAAATGAAATGACCCCAATTGGATGCACAATTATGACCACATAAGTATTTCGCTCCAATGAACACAGAGTTCTTAACATAAATACCCCCTCCTTCATAGGAATTTGGTGTCTTGCAATTATCAAAAAAACAATTTTCGACATTAACAATACTGGAATCAATGGTGATCGAAACTGCACCACCATTTGATGTGCCTGAAAACAGATCCTTAAACAAACAATACTTCAATATGACTTCATTGCAACTTGGAATCAATCTTGATGGAAAATCACCTGAGAAAACACAACTCAAAACAAACAGGAACATTATTGCTGATCTCTTTTTTACAATTTTTGAAAGGATCTGTAAAATATATCGAGTTTATCTCAATTTTTCAATCATTGAAAGATTATTTCCTACAATAAAAATCCTATTGTCAACTATTTCAAAAATGATGAAAATTGAACCTATTTGAGTTTATGGGATGAGAAATTACCTGAAGGTTGAGACACTCCCATATTTTCCACGGGGAAATGGGTTTCATACTGAAGAATTCATATAATGAAAAAACTTTGGCACTTTTTAAAGCAATTATATTGTTTGTTTAATGTCTCGATCTCTTCAGGAATTTTTGCTGAATCATCATAACAAGCAACAACAGATGCAAATAGCTGGAATAAATGACTCTCCAAAGGATTTTGGTGTAATTCCGTGTCTTGAAAGGTCTTTTTCTCTCAAAAAAACTGGTGAAAGGGAGTTAATGGATGTAATATTTCTTCAGGAACTTGAAAATCCATCAAAGTTGGTTTTTACTAAGATTTGTCCAGAATAAATGCTGTTTTGCTGTTTTACTCGTATTTACGATCCTTCTTTGAACTAATATACTATTTATCAAAGCATTTTGATTTTGAACCTCTTGTTGATTGTGATCTAATTTAATGACAACACAAATATATAATAATACCCATCTTATCTGCGTTTCTGATAATGGTGATGTATTTTATGCACAAAATAATGAATTATTTCACATATATCAAAGCAAAAATAAAATGATCAAATTAGACTTAGAAAACGGAGAAACTATTAAATCTTTAGAAATTATAGAAGCAAATTCTGGCATAATTGCTATAGGAACTAGTCTGGGAAATATTTTTATAATTGATAAGTTAAAAGTTGTGTTTATGTTTAGAATTGGCAATTCCTCCATTAATAATATGAAGTTATATACCGAAGTACATGATTTTTTTGTTTCACAGTCGTGTTTCTTAATGATAACAACTTCTTCTGGACTAATTTGCAGAATTCCAATCAAAAAGCTTATTTTGGCAATAAACTTTGTTGATGCATCAAAACTTGAGAGGGATGAATATATTTTAAATCGCGAGCAAGTTGTATTTTCCGAGTCTGTTACCTTGGGAATCAACTCAATGGTTATTGGAAGAATAATATCAAGCTCAGCAATTATTTCATTCGAACATCAGTCTTGCATTTCTACATACGTCTTACCCGAGAATCCATCTGTTTCATTGGTAGGATCAATCAAGAATGGTATTTTTAATATTTTCTCCAGAGGAAAAAACAGTATCCAGTTAAAAGAGCCAAAACTAAATTATTATGTCACATATGATGATAGTATGAACCTTTTTATCAAAAGTAACTCATCATGTAGATGGTCTGCTATATCAAATTCTAATTGTCGTGTAGTTATATATGACTGTCTTTTTGGATTCATTACCGCTGTTTTTAAAGGTGTGAGGGATTCACAAATAGCATGGTACGAATCTGAGCGCTTATTCTTAGTTATTTATGCTCCCCACCGTGGGACAATCATATTTTTATGTGCACCCAGTTTTGAAATTATTTGTGCATATAGGGCATCAAAAATCGGACATCTTGTTCAGTATACTGATAAAACAGGTAAATATAAAGCATTATTTGTCGACGAAAATGGTCAAGTTATGCTTTTCCCTAAGAATTTCTATGAAAATCACAAACAATCTTGTATTGTTGAAAAACATGTTTCATCAAATTATTATTTTAATTTTCAGTCTCATATTGCAAACGAAGGCACATCAATATTAAAGAACATAAACAATATCATGTCTAAAAATTATATTGAACCAAATGAAATTTTTGATATTTTCTCGGAAATAAAAACACATTCACTTGCTCATGATGCTATTAAGCTTGTATTATCATGTTCTTCGATCAATGATGGTACTCTGCTCACAATACTCCTTAAAATGGAGATACAATTGTCAATTATATTCCCATCATACAATAATGTTCAACTTAAGAAGTATTTCGAAAACTCGTTTGATTGTTGTTATAGAGAATGTGAGAGTATATTAAAATATATTTATCTCGCAAAAATATGGAAAAAATACTCTGAAAAAAGAGAAAAAGATCATTATGTTCCAAAGAGCCAGCTATACCAATATTCTCTGAAAAAATATCGCGATCTAATGTTCTATAGGGATAGATTTGGAACGAATACTCCATTGCGCTATTTCCTAAGAGATCCTTTGAAGTATCATATGATTCTCTTCTCCACAATTGGAATTAACAAGTGTGACAATAATCCATTATCCCTATATAGAAACCTTCAACCAATTAAAATGACGAGTTTCTTAAAAAGTCTGGCATTTTGGTGTCTTCAAACTTCTTTGTTGATTCTCGTTGAAGTTGAATCAATTCTCATTGAGTTATTCGAAATCAAAAATACAAAAGATTTTGTGCTTCAACACTTAATGAAAGCAACAGATGAGTCGACTTTTGCTAATAGAGACATTATAATGAGGATTATGAACAAATAGAAAAAGAAATTCAGTATTTGTTTTAAAGGAATTTAGATAGCCATCTGAATCCTTCAGCATAACCAATCTTCTCTTTGACACTGCAAGGGAAAACGCGGATTGCGCGTGTTCCTGGTTGAACGGATGAAACATTTTCTGCTGTCTGGTTGAAAATACCAAGTGTGGCAGCAATTTCGTTAGGTGAACGAGCTCCTGGAAGATCAACTTTGTTTGCAAGAATTAAAAATGGAACGCTCCTCATATCCTCTTCTGAAAGGAGCTTGTCAAGTTCCTTCTTGGCTTCGGCAAAGCGATCTGGTGCTGCAATATCAACCATGAATACAACAGCACTGACATTAGCAAAGAACTCAGACCAGCTTTCACGAGCGTGTTCGTGGCCACCAAGGTCATAAGCAGAAAAGTGAATTCCTTCAATAGAAAGATCTTCAACATGATAACTCTTTGTTTGGTCAAACTGCATAAAATTGCCTGTTGTAAGGCGCTGAAGTAATGTTGTTTTCCCTGCATTATCAAGACCAAGGAGCAATAATTTTCCAGTCTTGTTCCTCAGCCCAAGCCAATCAAGAATGTTAAACAGCCAGTCCCAAAAACCCATTTGCTTTAAAAAAAATAATCGTTCTGGAGGTTGTTTTTGGTCAAATGGATTAACCCATTTTTCGACTTTTTCTGATAAACAAAATGGTCAAATGAGTTTTGTAGCTAATAGCTGCTTCTAGATGATGCTGGTATAGTATTTGTTACATATCTGCAAAAATTTTAAGATTCGTAAAATTTTAGGAAAAAACAGATTTTGTATGAGTGGTGCTGTTTTTGGGAAAAAAGAGCCTAGCAGTAGCAAACAAAAATCACCTAAGAAATCTAAAGCACAGAAGTTTTTCCAGAATTCTCTTGTTCCTCCTTTGCCTGTGATTGAGTATCCAAAAACATCTGGGTGTCTCTCTCCTGTAAACCGCCCTTTGAAGCCGATTGAATCGAACTATCCTCAATATGACCCCGATAATCCATTTACCAAAATCGAAAAAGTTACAGAAAATATTGGTCAAATTGTCATGAACTATGAAGTTTCGGCTGAAGATAATAATATCAAAATGATGCAAGATTTTGATTTAGCTTTTCATGCAAATTCCATTGATCCGTCTCAGATTATCCAACAATCCAAGCTAATTGTCAGTCGTTTAGTCGATGAAAATAGAGAACTCAAAGATTCTCAATCGTCTATACTCACAGAATTATCTCACTGGCTTAGGAAAGAAGAAGAAATGCTCCAGATGAGTGACGAATCAACAAAAGGGAGTCTCGATGTGATTTCAAACCCAAATAATGGAAATCCAGTAATCAGTACAATAACCAACATTAAAGGTGCTAACCAAGAACGCATCTCTAAAGCAATGACTCTTCATGGAGATATAGTATCACACGCCTTGATGGCTATTCAAAAACTTGAGAAGATCAATAGAGAGCAAGGTATTTTGATAAAAGAATTACAATCTCAATCACCAATTAAAGAAAACCAAACAAGGAAAAAATCAAATGATCCATTAGCAGATCAAAAGAAACAACTTGAAATCGCATTTTCGAAAATTGCTAATCAAGAAGAAACCATTAAATCTTTGAATGCACGGATTGAGCAACTTATTGCTCAATCAATTAATGGTATTGATTCTCCAAAAGCATCAAATAATGCTGGTTATGAAGAAGCCTATCAGAATCAGAGTTTATTGATAAAACTGAAATCAAAATTAGAAGAGAGTAATATTGATATTGAATCAAAATTAAATGATATTCATAAATTACATGCAAAGATATCAGCTCTTCAATCTGACAATCAGGCGCTTAAAAACCAAAACGAAAATCTTAATAATCAATTAGAAGAGGAGAGACAAAAATTGGATGCTCAGTTAAGGGGAAATTTGTCTAGGATCCCTAGTGACTACCAAAGTATAACGAGATCAAGTAAAGGAATGGGCCAAGTAAAACAAATGATGGATCTTCAAAAACAAGTTATTGAATTACAAGGTCAACTTCAGGAAACAAAAGAAAGGGGTTATCAAGAGGTTCAAGAACAAATTCAAATTATTAGGAAAGAATTTGAAGAAAGAGAAAGAGAGATTAAAAAAAGATCACAAAGAGATAGGAGTAATGATATTTCTAAACAAGAAATCCGCGCACTATCAGAGGCTCATCAAAGAGAAGTATCAAGCATGAGAGAAGCTAATTTGGCCAAAATTTCGGAAGTGAGGAATCAACACATGGTAGAATTAACTAGAATCTCACAAGAAAATTCTCAAAAAATATCAAGTCTCGAGCATAAAGTTCATGAAACAATGAAAAGGGATTCCTCTCAAGCAGAACTTAATCAATTGAGTCAAATCAAGCAAGAATATGAGAAAAGGTTTTTTGAGATTCAAGCATCATCAATGAACAAAGCAAAACAAATGTCAATTGAGTATCAAGATATTATTAATGGCTTACAAAAAGAGATATCAGAGAAGAACAGTGTTATAGAAGATCTATCAATGCAGCTTTCAGCCTCTATCAATAACATTTCTGAAAATGGAAAACCTTTTGAAATTGATGAAAACTTTGATAATGAAATCAAAGATCCTAGATGCATCGATTGTTCTGAACAACTTGAGAAGCAAAGGGATTGGTTAGATACTATTTGGTCTCAGAAATTGAATGCTCAAAGAGATGAAATTGAAAAATTCTGGGGATCACGGATTGAGGAAATGAGCAACATTTTGAAAAATGAACTCTACGTAAAAGAGAGTTCATATTTGGATAGGATATCTAATCTTGAAGGTGTAATTAATGGATTTCAGCAACAAGATTTATCTAATGATGGATCAGATAAGATTATTGAGCTTCAATCTCTTCTCAATCAGAAATATATTGAAATTGAAGCAATTACAAGAGAACTTGATATCTTAAAGGATCAAAATCGTGTATTATGTCAATGTTCATCGATAGATGAAATGCAATCATTAATTATGGATATGTCCCATGATCTTTCTGTTCAAAAAGATAATGTTAATGAACTTCGAAAACAAATTGATATCAAAAATAATTTAATAGTTGACTTAAGCAATAAATTAAAAGAAGTTGTTGTAGAAAGCTCCAAGAGGTTTGATCTCGTCAAATTCGATATAATTTGCATTTCTAATTATAAAACAGAAGTCATACCTAATTCGGAATTCAAAGTGGTAAAAATGGGTATGTTTTCACACTATATGGAAGTTTTGCCAGGTATTGAAAATCTTTTGAAAAAACAAACAGGTGCAGATACTTTCATGTCAGATAAGATAATAGATAGCTCATATATAAAAACATCAAATCTTGTTTTGAGGACATCAATACCTCAGATTTCTGAAATTATTGGAGGAATAGAAAACCAAAATATCAGCGATTCTAATTCTGTACAGGAAACTAGATTGTATATGTATTCTTACTCTAACCTTTTTAATAGACCTCAAAAACAGTCTTCGTTTTCGCTTTTTTATCCTCAAATTTTAAATATTGTATCATCATTGGATCAAATATTATATGTTAGTAATGATCAAAATCCAAAATCATACGTTTTTTCCAGGAATAATTGTGTTATTTGTGGTTTCGAACCAAAAAATATTCAAATTAGATGTACTAATGCATGTCAGGTATCTTTAATTGAAACTACATTATTAAACAAAAAGAATATGCAGTTAATTCCTTCTGTTGTGCTATTTCAACTTAATCATTCTAATTCATCCCCGCATCTTGTGGCAGAGCTATCCCCTTTCCCTAATATTGATATGTCACCAATTGTTAAAGATATACCTCGGGTTATTTTGACAAAAGATGGTGAGAGAATTGATATTCCATCTTCATCTGAGATTTCTGAGCACACAAATCCTAAAGCAGTTGCAATGGTGGCAAACTTTACCATAGATAAAGCTCAAGATATCACTCAAAATTTGAATATAGTTTTCTCTCAAATGGAGACTATTAAAAATGAAACGAATTTTCAAAAAAAGCTATCTCTTCAAGAAAGCTTTGGAAAGCACCTTGAAATTGAAAAAGATAGTCTTGTGTCTGAGATGAGGGAAAAAATCACCGAACTTGAAAGTGTTCTTAAGAAAGCGGGGAGAAATGATCCATTAAAAGTTGAAAGAAATGATTATAATTCAGAAGCGTGGCAAGTTGGTACCCAAACTCATAATGATATCACACTCGACCCATTTGATACGGCCAACAATCAAATCAAACGTGTTGTTGATTATTCTGAGGTAGGAATCAATAGTGGAAGGCCCATTAATAATGTGGAAAGAAGTTTCTCAACTATTTCTCATATTGATACTGTTGATCAAACACTGAATAGAAATAAAAATGGAATTCGAGCCCAGCTGAGCTTTACCACAGGTATGAATATTCATAACCAACTCCCATCAATTCTGGTCCAAGATGATAATGATTCTGTTTTAGCAGTACCAAAAATCAAGCCCCAATTAAGCTTAATGAGTGGGTTATCTTATTATGAGAATAAATCTGGTTTAAATGATATTGGGGTAGAACATGGAAAATTGAACAATAAACAAAAATGGTCAATTTCATCTCGGCTGGATGAGATTAATGCATATCCCATTAAAAACAAAAGCCATGATGTAATTCAACATGGCCCTAAACATATATCGTCACAATTAAGCATGTCTAGGCATCTCTCTATCGAGACTGCTCCGAAACCTATGCAAAGTACACATGGTGTTTCTATTGAAACCCAAATGGAATCCCAAAATCAGATTCACAAAACGGAACGGATTAATAACAATAGTGTTATTACTAATAAGGATATTGTAACTTTTTCTCCGAAATATGATAAAGTTGAGCTTGATTATAGTGGAATGATGGAATATAGTAACCCTGATGTGGGGGCTGATCTTTCAAAAAAGAGGGTTCGTCCCAAGATGATTTTTGGATCCCTCGATCAAAAACAGCAACCACAAGCACAATTATCTGATGAGATAATGATGATAGAAGATTTGAAAGATAAAGTTAATTCTCTTCAAAAATCAACTGGTAAAGAAGCATCTTCAATAATCAAAGATATCCAGAAAATGTTGAATCAAGCATCAGACTCTCTCCCAGTTTTTGAAAAAATGGTAATATCTGACCAACCTCAAGATTCATCAGTATATGATAATGTTTTTAAATCAAAAGATCTTCAAAATGCATTGGAAACATCTCAAGAAATTGCTGAACAATACTATCAACAAAAGAATCAAGCAATGATAAAACAGGAAACAATTGTATCTAAACTCCAAGCTGCTACTAGTGAATTTTTAAATAAAATTCACAATTCCAACTCAAATGACCCTATCTTACAATCTGATTTTGTCAACCGAATTAACAGTCTTGCTTTGGAAATGGGAGAATCTGTTTCTTTACTTCATGGAGACATTTCATCATACATGGATATGAAAAAGGCAATGGAAGAGGCATTGAATCAATTGCACAACGAAGAACTACTTGTTCAGTCGCTTAAGCATGAAATTCATAAGCTTAAAATGTACCAAGATGCATCTCCGATATTCGTCGAGCTGAAAAAAATCAAAGAAGAGCTATCAAATGTAATTTCTAATAATGCAAAAAATAATATTCTCATCACAAGTCTTCGAGATGCACCAAAATATGTCACACAGATTATGAATAAAGCCAAAACAGATAATTCTGTGGCTGCTGCAGGAGGCCTTCCAATAGTTCATGCTACACTTGATCTACTCAGTATTGGTCATCCTCAGTGGTTACAAATTCTGGACCACTTGAAAAAGCTTGAAGATGTATTATACATTGATCTCATGAGAACCAGGAATAAAGAACTTGTTTCCGAACTTGAATCACAACTCAATACTTTGCATGAGGAGAATCAAAAATTGAAATCACAATTATATTCATCAGAGCAGGAATATATGATAATCAAAGGATCAATGAATAGGGAGCTAATTAATACAAAAAGATCTCTTGATAATGCTATTGAGCAAATCAAACTATTAGAGCGGCAACTATCTTATCTTCATAATGAGGGAATCCTCTCAAAGCATTCTGAAAATCTATCTGAAGAGCTTCAGTTATCTCAAGAATTAGAAAAAAAGAATCTAAAAATGCTTCAAGATGAACAAGAAAAACGAAAAACTCTTGAATTAGAGATTAATGAAATGAATATGAAACTAAACCAAACAAAATCTCAGTATCAACAACTCTTTTCAGAGGCTACTGATACCCAAACTAATAAGCAAATTCTTGAAAGCAGGACAAATGAACTTTTAAAGCAACTTGAAATAAATCAATTAAGAGTGAGGACTTTGGAAACCATACATAATGAAATAGTTACTCAACTTGATAGGTTGACAGAACAACTATCAAATGCTTTAGCTCAAAATGAGGAAGAGCATAGGCAAGTTATTGAAGCTCAAACAAGAATTGAAGAATTACAAAATGTTTTGATGAAAAGAGACTCTGAAGAGATTATTCAAAGACTGCCTGCTAATCTAGATGATGCTACAAGGATGATCCGTCTATATCAACAGCGCGCCGATCAATATCAAGTACAACTACAGAGGAGAGGAAATGAAATTATTAATATCAGATCTAAAAGAGCGGAAGATATGAGAAACATCATTCATATGAAAGCCGAGATCCAAAGAGCTAGAAATGATCTCAGACTTCAAGTATTAAGGTTTGAGTCATCAAAAGAAGAAAATGATGTTGTCAGAAAATCATTAGCTGCCAGAGATGAAACAATTAGACTTCAGAGAAGAGAAATTGAGAGATTAAGAATATTATTAATATCACAGAATAACACCAAAGATGCGATACGTAATAGCTATAAAATGAATAATGACATTACTGTTGAGATTGAGGAAACAAAAACCAAGATAAAGGCCGCTAAGAATCAATTATCAATTCTGTCGTCAAATCCAAAGGCTTCCTCCTACTTTGATGGCTTTTTAAGGCGTCAAGTTGATTCATTGGCAAGACTTGAAAGAAAACGTAAACAACATCATGAAGCAGAGGAGCTTTTAAAGATAAATGCCTTGCGTGCCCTTTCTCATGTTGCTAGAGAATCTGAACTAGCTATTCCTGAAGAAACAATAATTAAACTTATGCCTAAACCTAAACCAAGTAATCAAGTGATGAAGCAAAAATTCCAGATGAGCCTTAATGAACACTCTGCCCAGAGTTCTCCAAAGCAAGATATTATTTTTGATAACTCTTCCACTGTTAATAAAGTGGGAGTATTACAAGAGCAATCGTATGCTGATACATTGCGTATGATAGGGTCTTTATCTGGAACCAAATCACCTCATGAGATACAAGAAATGCTCCGCAATGCAAGACATAATAAGGTAATACTTCCGATAAAAAATATACCCAAAAAAGACTCTGGAACTATTAGTTTATCAGTTAAGCCAATTAGAATGAATAAATAATGTGTTTTATTAATACTTCATGGATGATTCTTTTTTTCAACAAATTCTTGATGATCTTATAATGAATAATTTTGTCAATGAATCGAGTATTATTAATGAATTAATGAATTATCCGGAGTTTTCTAGCTTCTTATCACATAGTATTATTGATAATTCCAAATCTTACGATTATAGGATGATTTGCGCTTCAATAATGCATAAATATTGTGTTGAAATTGATCAAGATAGCTTACTACATATATTTGACTTGTTAAGGGATGAAAACGTGTTGTTTCTACATTTTATTGCGAATATCATTGGAATGAATATTAATGATTACTCGTTTTTTATTAAAAACAATACTGATATCAATTCACAGTATTATTTAGGCATTGTTCTCTCGATAAGAGTATCAATTCAAAAATTCAACCTTATTTGCCCAGAAATACTAGAGTTTTTTTTAAATTTAATATTATCCTATAATAATTATGACGTAAAATATATTTGCGCAGATGGTATTAGCTTGATGATTCAAAACGATGGTGAAATTGATTGTGATTTAACCAGTGTTATATACCCAATTCTAAAAATAGAATTTTGTACTGATTTAATCCCTACATTAGAAAGAATTCTACCTCTTTTGAATCTTATTCCTGAGGACCAAGAACTATCAGAGATATTAGTTACTATTCTTAATTCATTATCGAATACATGTTTTCCTAAGAATTCTTCATCCTATTCTTTGGTTTTTTACCTAACAAATCAAATTAGTCGTCATATATTATCTGGTTTCGATATTGATATTGAAATATTGGTTACATCTTGTTTTAGGCTTTCATTATTGTCCGATTATGAATTAAAGAGTTATATAGAAACTATTGATAGTTTTTATACCAGCTTCATATATAGTGAGGATGAGGAAGATGGTTTAATTAGATCGTCGTGCTTTTTATTGTTAAGTATGGATGAAATAAACGAGTGTTCATTTCAGGCTGTATCTGAACTCTTGTCAATGGGTGGGTATTACCAAGAATGTGCATTAGCATTTTGTGCGAATTTTGGTAGAAATAATGAGATTATTGTGGCTTTAAAGGGATTGAATCCTGATCTTGTAATATCTAATGGGCATAGACTCCTTTGTTTGGCAATAAATGAAGACTATCCAAGCTTTGAAGATGTTGTATCAATGTTAAGTCATGATGAATATGTTTATCCACTTTTTGCCTTAGAAATATTGAGAGTTGATAGCAGCTATTACAAAGAATTAATACCAATTGGTATTTGCAAGGGTCTCGAATTAATTCCGACATTTGAAACTGACGTTGTTGAGACATTGATCTTTAATATGAGTGTCTTGGTTATTGAAAAAGGTATTCCATTTAATGGTTATTGTGATAGAATTTCCATTTTAATTGTGGAATCTTTGAGTTTTATTGCTCATCATTCTTCTTCTTGTGATGCATTTGGAGATTTTTTAAATAAGTTGATTCTGATTGAAGATTTTTCTCAATCGTTTATTAGTATTGTTTTACCATCAATAATCAGAGTTTGTAATTCGGAGTTCTTTCAAGAGTGTGGAGTTATACTTTTATCCCATTTAATTAAGAATCTGAGCTTACCTGTTTCACATATATGTCAATCTTCTTTTTTTGCCGAATTTGCTTTTTCTGGATCTTCAGATTCATTGTTTGAGTATTTTCTTGGAATTTCTTCATATATGGCTCGAAATCATATATTTTCCGACATTTCAGAATGGGTGATTGATTCTTTGGATAGTTCTTCTTTCATAAAAGTGTCTTCATTAATAGTTCCATTACTAATTAACATTGATATTATCTGGGGAACTGGAATAATGTACAAACTTTTAAATATCTCATCATCCAGACCCGAATTTTTTTCATTAGATTGTTGTGTTTCTCTTGCGTCAATCTACTTAATAGATCAGCAAAAATTCGATTTATATTTATCTAATATGGATGTATCCATTTCTAGTATTGTTAGTCTAGTCTCAGATGGTTTTTCTCATATATGGACACTAATTGACCAGGAGATCATTCTTGCATTTTTATTCACAGTTTCTGCTCAATTTCTGGGCTTGATCAGCAGTGAAACATTAGTAGAGCTTCTAACAAGCATGATAATGAATAATCCTGCTGCTGAAAAATTATCATTCGAACAGATTCATCATGAGTCACTTAACAATTTTTCTTCTTATTCATTCATTGCACATGACCCTATTCTGCAAAATTTCTCATGGCTCAATGGATCTTTTGAGAATTATTTGCTATATCTCGGGAGAATATCAAACATATGCTTCCAATTCCCATCCAATGTTCAAAAAAGACTGTTGCAAAATGAGTGTGTTTGATTATTCGTTTAATGGACATTATAATGATCTTCTTGCACTAATACAGGTTGACAAATCTGTTATTAATATGAAGGATACGATGAATAGTGGATATCATAAAAAGGGATCAACTGCAGCTCTATATGCTTGCGAATCCGGTCATAAAAATGTTTTAGAATTACTTATATCTCATGATTGTGACCTAAATATTCCAAATGATAGATTCTAATTGATTTCAATGGAATTTGTCCAATTCATTTTGCATGCAAAAACCAACATCTAGAGATTGTGGAGCTTTTAGTTAAAAATGGCGTTTCTCCTAATCAAATTGGAAATAATAACACAACTCCTTTGCATTATGCTGCAACATGTGGTTCTATTCCAATAATTAATTTTTTGATTAATAATGGAGCGAATATCAATGCTATTGATGAATATATTTATGTAATTATCATTCAAAAACACCATATGATTTGGCATTAATGGCTAGAAATGAAACAGCTGCAAAGATGATCATTCCGACCATAAAGAGATCTAGATCGTGCCTTCTAATCTAAAACTTAATTTTTATTTATAAAATTATTAAATTAAGCAATATGAATAAATATGGTGCAAAATGACCCACCTTCAAGCTACTAGTATGAGGAATCATGTACCTAATAATCACAATCCCAGATCCTCCACTTCCACCAATCCCATTCCCATCCCATCTTGATGCTCCGCCTCCTCCTCCGGTATTGGCCACACCAAATCTACCATATTGGCTCGAAGTAACCCCCCCAGCAGCTCCTCCTCCAAGACCACCTGTTCCTACAACTCCAGAAGAATCCAATCTATGAGGAGAACCGCCGCCACCTCCAGCAAACCATCCTGGTGGAGATCCAGCGTGCATAAATTGCTCGAAAAACCTACCATTTCCCCCATTTCCTGCATTATGAAGATCAGTGGTGCTTTTTCCGCTTTCTCCAGCTCCGCCACCTCCACCACCAACACCATTCGAACTAGATCCTGTATAATATCCATTTCCCCCGCTATATCCTTGTCCACTAGTACCTGATGCTCCTAACTTGGTACCCTCTCTTCCTCCACCTCCGCCTGATCCACCACTTTTCGCAGTACCATCATACCTTGGACCTGCTCCTCCTCCGATTGCTGTATAATCCAAAAATACAGAATTGCCTCCATTTTTACCTGTCGAGTCTGCAATCCCAGTTCCACCTAATCCTATCTTAACAGAATAATTCCCTGCATCAATTTTTCTGCTTGAAACATAAATCAATCCTCCTGCTCCTCCGCCTCCTGTAACATCTCTACCACCACCAGCCCCACCGCCACCAATTACAAGAATTTCAGCATTCATAGGATCAGATAAATAGAAATATCCATTCCCTAGGAAAGTATGAATAATATAACTCCCGTTCTTAATGATATTTCCACCAATAGATATAAAAAGACACAAAAGTAACATCTGCAAACTGTAAAAAAATGGAAACTGTGAACTGTTAAAAAGAAAACACCCAATAATTGCACCATATACGTCAACAGCAACAGCCAACAGAGTAAAAGAAAGGCTTTTATTGCATACCTGTTTTTTCATTCATTGTCTTGGTGATAGGTTTAACGCTTTGCTCTAATCCTGTTCCAAACTTCACAAAAGCAAGATTAGCATCCTCAAGAACAGTAAGTTCGTGAGATTGACCAGCATAATAAAATTGTTGAGTTGCTTCAACAAAATAGGCTGGTTGGAAGTGAATCCTGGACCTTTTGCCTTCAGGAATGGAGTTAAAAGAGTGAATGTGGATTGGGTCGTTGATATCAACAGTAGGGATGGAGGAATCCATTTATAATGAAAAATTATCGAAAATCATAAAAGACTAGCGTTGTTTAAAGATCAACTGGAACGCAGGCCATGGAGGCTTCACCGCATTGGTTGGACTTGTCCTTGATCATGCGGATATAACCCTTTTCACCCCAGCCTTGGCCCCATGAGTTACGAACGATCCAGAAGTTCTTGCCGTTTTCAGAACCATAACCAACACAGCCAACACCGTGATCGAGGTCTTCTGGTGAGCACTTCTTTTCATCATAAACACCACCAGAGTAGAGTTGGAATGAGTAGTGGGAGGCATCGATAGCAATGCAAGCAACACCGTTTTGAGCAATCTTGGCAGCAAGATCGGCTTCAGAACCTTCAACAACTTCAACATAGCCAGTAACCTTTGTAACACCCTTAAGCTTGTCGAACTTGCAAGCACCTTGGCGAGCAACGTATGGGTAATCTTCTTCCTTCATGAACATTCCGTCTTGGTACTTGATAACGTAATCGTAAGCAAGAGTCATAAGACCACCATTGCAACCGTAGCATGTCTTAACGCAATCAACAAGGTTGGATTCGGAGAGTGAATAGAGAGTGCCCTTAACCTTAGCCCATTGGGATTCTTGAGCTTGGATTGTGGAGAAAGCCCAGCAGGAACCGCATTGACCCTGATCCTTGACCTTGTTAACGAATCCCTTTTCACGGTAGTCAATAGCATCGTTAGCAACAAAGTTTGATGGCTTAGCATTGCGTGGCTTAAGGGAAACCTTAAGACCAAGAAGAGACTTGTATTCAGCAGGAGTAAGGTGAGCGAGGTGGTTTAATTCAAGGGAGAAACCGAGTTCAGCACCATTGTGTTCTTGAACAAGGCGGCTGTTAGCCATCCAAATTCCGAAGCGGGTTTGGTATTCTTCACCTGTGAAGAGGTTGTTTGTGGTTCTCATCCAGCTAAGGAATGACTTTTCCTCATGGGCATGGAAGAATGCAGAATATGCTGTTGAAGCAAATAGAGCAAACATGCAAAATGTGAAGTCAAGTGTGAGATGAGGTGGTTAACAGAGAGGGTCAACCGAAATTCAATTTTGAGAGCGTGGTGATGTGAGATTTGAATCAGTCAGATTAATTGATTTTTTAAATTACGATTTACAAACTCTACAAATCGTGAATATTTACATCACAAGTCTGAAACTGGATGAGTAGTTTTTCGAAGGAGCTGGAGAGTCTTCTTATTAAGGAACAGTTTCTAGTATCAAAAAGGGTGATTGATATGTTTGGGGCGTCTCATGGTGGTTCGGATAGTGAGATTTCGCCGAATTTTTTGGCTGATCTGAAAACAGAGCTTTATAGGCTGAAAGATCGGCTTTTAAGGTCTCAAGACAGTTTTAAGAATGCCATTAAGCCTATGCATGCACAGTTTGAAATTTTTTTGTCGAATAATTCGAGAATTATTCAACCCACCGAATCAGTTGGCGGAAAATCCACTTCTGTAAAGAAAGCTCCTTCAAAAGTCCGTAAAGAATCTAAAGGACAACTTGTACAGAAGCATTCTGAAAGAAGCTTGAGGTCTTCTGATAGGACAATTTTATCGTCAACTTCAGGGAATCCTCTTGATATTTGGGTAAAATCATCGCCATTTTTCGCTCCATTACCAACAACAGATGATATTAACAAAATGTTTTCAATTAAATCAGATCGGAACTCTTCTGAGCCGAATTTTGAACTGATTGTAAAAGGAACAAAGAAACATTGGAGTGAAACAATGATGGAAAGGGTGAAATCACTCATAAAAGATACCAGAAAATTTCCAAAGCTATTGATGCCTCCTGGTCCACCGCCATCTCCATATGATCGATCTGAGTTTTGGAATACAAATTCATGCCCCTTTCCAATTGAGAACGCTCATAAGTTTAACTGCGATACAATACACTGCTTACTATCATCATTAGTTGAGGTTGATACCCAAACTCGAAAAATGAAGACGAGCAATAATGAAGTTTTATATTTACCTTTGAATGTTTTAGCTCCTTCAATAGAAAGCGAGAAATACTTATGTTTTCCTTTTACCTCCAGGCTTGGATTTGAACTTGAAAGCATTGGATTGAATAAGAATGAGAGTATGATCAATACAAAAGAAGATGCATTTTCTTCTGATATTGAAAATCTCAGGAAAAATATTGAAGAAATAGAACCCAGGCTTGAAGAACTCAAAAGAAGTATATTGAAACAATTGATGAAATTTTCAGAAGATGAAGAGAGGAGGATTATGGAACAAACCGAGTTGAATGATTTGCTGCAAAATGTTGGATCAAAAAAGCGCAAAAGGTAATTGTTTTTAAACTTTTAATACCAATGTGTTTTACCGAAGGGAATTACTGTTTTCTACATCTAAGCAAAAACGATTCCAATCAATGTCACCCTTTGAATTGCATTTATAGAATCGCAGTAATGACTGAACATCAGGTTCTTTCATAATGATTCCAAAAGATTCTATACATTTTCTAAAATCAGAAGAAGAAATGGGCACATTCTGATACCCAGAAAAAGGAGCTCTAACTTTTTTATGTCTCGCCAGTAGTTTTTCTCTCATATTCCCGATGAATATCATTGTTTTTTCATCTGCTTGGGTTATATTATGAGATTGATTGCTTTCTAGTATTGAAGTCGACATATTATCTAAAAATAACAAATAATTGACCTTGTCTGATGTTTTATCATCAGATAACAATTCAACTAACATGGTAGCTTCCCCGGCATTCATGGGCAAGCCAATGTTTTCGAGAATTTGAATGAATTTTGATCTTGATATTTTCCCATTATTTGATACATCATATTGAGCAAATAGTGGTTTTAATTGAACACCATTTGTACATAAAAAATTTGAAATTCTCTCCAACAATGGCTCAATGGCATTTGGGTTGGGGGTGGTCTCCGATATTATTGACTCTGCAAGTTTAGGAGATTGATCAATTCTCCTTTTTCCAAAATCTCTAATGTCTTGGCAAAATTGGGGATATGAAATCAAAGATGAGCTGCTTGCAAAGAAAGATGTGAGTATATCTACCTCTTCTTTGGTAATTTGAATTGGTAATTGACAAAAAACTGCTCTAAATGATGACTGGTCTATCAACCCATTCAGCTTCTTATCGTACAATCTGAATCTTGATTGGATGTCAAATTGATATTTATCGCAAATGTAAGCCACTCTTGTCATAGCCTCCAATGCTTTAGTCGCTCCCTGATCTCTATCAAATTTTGGGAGTGGTGGGAGTTTTTCTCTATCCTTTTTCTCATTAAATACTGGATCTACCATATCGCAAAGGGATTGAATAGAAATTGAACTGTCAACTCCTCTCCCAATTGAAGTTTTGAGAATATGGCTTTCATTTGGTGTCATATCAAAACCAATTACTCTTAGAACAGCTGATAGTTGTGAAAATGTAATATTATCTGTTTCTCTATTTGAGTATTTTGAAAGTCTTGGTCTGAGTTGAATTCGATTATGTTCCAAGAAATCACACAATCTATTAAGAATATCCTCTGTTTTCATTACTGGTTTAGATGGGGGGAATAAATCATCCAAAAAATCATGATAATTTATGTTGCCACTCTTGTCACCAAACTCGGACTCTATAATACTAGACTCGTTACTTGTTAGTTGTATTCCGTTAGTTTGCATTATTTTGAAAAATCGAGATATTGACAACATTCCTGTGCTATTGGTATCAAGAAAAGCTAAACTTTCTCTTATTTGGAGTTGTCTGTTCTTCAGAACTTCGCATAATTTATCTCTAATTTGCGAATATGTCAGAATGCTTTCTATCTTTTTATTTCCCAGTGAAATTTTATCCATCAAATCTTCAATAACATCACAAAATGTTCCATAATCAACCATTCCATCTACCATAAAAGTATTGGCCAAATCATTCATTTCATTTGGAGAGAGATTTACTCCAATGTTGCTGAGGTCAGAAAGAAAAATCGCACTTGTTATGAGAGATTTCTTATACTTGTCGGACTTTCCTAAGTAGTTTCTAATGCTGACCCCACTTGACTTAATAATACGAGCCAAAGAACTATAGTATGGTGGGTATTGAGAAGGTTTTGTTGCCTTATTTGATTCTGGCTTTGTACTTAATACTTTTTCAATGTCTTCATGTAGCTTAAGATATTCAATTTCCCCGCTTGCCTGATTAGTGTAATCAGATGACAAAGCCAATGTAATAGGAGTATTACCAAGCTCACGCAAGAAAATCTCTGAGCCGACCCTCCCACATCTTAAGCGATCATATATTCTAAAACATTCCAAAACGCTTGACCCCTTATTTTTGAGGTCTGATCCGAGTTTTCGAAGGTATGATTCGTTGGATTTAGATAAATGCTTCGTTTCCCTGGCGTTAGCTATATCGTTTAGAAATAGTTTGTAATAAAATAACCCTTTATCGCTAAATGGTGTAATTATAAACTCAAACTGTTCGTCCACTACAAAATGATTGATATTCGCTAACAAATTCCTAAATTTTTCTACGGGTATAGTACCCATATTTGTTTTGTCATACTCTTTAAATAAATCCTCGAGTAATATCCCTTTTCTTTTCGCTTTTGATTGAATTTGATCTACAAACAAAAACACTTGTTCCATTATTATAAACGTACACAAAAAGGAATCAATCTTGATAAAAAAGGTAACATGAGATGAGAATTATAAAAAATGGTTATTATTTTCAATCACATTGCATTGAGAATCAACATTATACTAAAAATAGCAAAAAATTAATGCTATTCGGTTCTACAAATGCGGTTTCATTCTCATCATATTGTTATTATGGAATTTTGATTTCTGTTTTTTGGATTACCACTACTTGCTATGGATGAAGAACAATAGTATAAAATTATTTTTATGAAAAGTTAGAATTCCTGAAATAGCTATGAATGCAAAAAAGGCCAATATGTCAGCTTTTGTTTTTGAAAATGCTTTAATAAAGCATAGAGGAGGGATCAGCTGATTCTTTCAATATATGTTCCAAAATACTTTGAAATATAATCTAATAATCATCAATAGAAAGATTATTTAGAAACAAATAATAAAATTTGAGTTTTTGCCCACATTTCAAGTTTTTTAAATAAAAGTATTGCATTCAACCTATTAAATTCAATTAATTATATTTAAAAAAAATTCAAATTTTTAAAAATATTACATGTTATTTGTTTAATATCACACAATCTTCATGAATGTTAAAAGGTTGCTTTAGTCATTCCTAAAATTCATTATCAACATGGTTACAAAAAGTGACCAAATAGAAAACAAAAGATCACGAAGATATACTTCCAAATCATCTTTTAAAATGCATATCATACTATCATAATCGGTCCTATAATGGTTGGTGGTGAATATTCTAAAGAAAATAAGAAAATAAAAAAATAATTATTAATTTCAACGATTTATTTATTCTTATCGATACATATCCAGCGTATTTAGTGAGAATACAATTCAGAATAATATCTTCAGAAAATCTGGTTCTTTAAACGATTTTGAAGAAAAATCCCCACTTATCTTGTGCAAACATGATTTAAAACATTCAATAATTCTAGAAAGATAGCGCTCTCTCTCAAGCCCAAATAAGATTTACAGACGTACCAGATAGTATCGAACGTTGATCATTTAGGGGACTGTAGGAGAGATTAGTGTTTCTATATCTATCGTTTTTGGAGAAAAACTTTTTGTGAGAAATCATGGTCTGAGTTAACAAAGTTTTACCTTTGTTTCAAAAACTCGGCATCAAGGTCAAATTGAACAAAACACCTTGATCACTTCATTTCGCATAAGGATGAGTGATTGTACTTATGAGGAAATTGTAAATAGTTACATGAATGTTCCAATCAACGAAGTTATCAACAGGAAACTTATTATCCATAAGCAATTAGAACAGTCAGCTCGAACTTATGTTGTTTACTCCGATCTTCATGGCTCATATCGCAAGTTTTTATATTGGCTGAAGAATGGTTTGGGCCATTACCAGATTGCAATTGAGACTATTCTTGGTACTAGCTATATTAAAGATATTTGTGAGCACTATGTGAAACTACTTCTTGTTATTAACTATGAGAGGGTGAACGTTATCGAAAGTCTCATTGAACAGGGCGAAACAATGGCATATAAATATCAAGATTTTTTCGGCGAACCTGTTTCTGAGAAATTCATTAAGTCTCTTCAGAAGATTTTGAGTTATGGGATAAAAAAGGAGAGGGTAATCGAGGATTTATTGAAAATATTAAGAAAAATCACAAAGGAGGATGAACACAGGATTATGAAAGTTGTCCCTCCTGTGTTTATGGAAAACATACTCACACTTTTCTTTAAAAAAGATCGTCCAAGTTATCATTCGTTAATTAAAGGCATTACCGATAATGATTGTGTGTTTCAAGTTTTTGCCGTTGTACTTGTGAAGCTCACTTTGATTAATATGTTTGATAAGCATGTGAATTTAGGAGATACTTTTGATAGAGGAAATGAGCCCGATCATCTCATTGCTCTATACAAGATGTACTTTAGTAATGATGGTAGTAATATGCCTCTTCATTATATCCTTGGCAATCATGATATATTATGGATGGGAGCTAGTATTGGTTCTCCAATGCTCTGCGCCACAGCTTTGCGAATTTCCATGAGGTACAACAATATTGATTTTCTTTATAGGTATGGATTTGATTTATCAAAACTTAAGGAGTATGCATTATCATTATATCATTTGAATCCAACTGGAGTTTATGGAAAAGCGAATAATTGTAAATATTGGTCTCAGGAAGATTCGGTAAAAATGGCAAAAGTACTTTTAATTCTTGAAGAAAAATTAACTATAAAATGGCTAGAAATGGCAATGCAAACCCCCGGAGATATTGATTATACAATTGAGCTGAAAAGACATAAAGATCTTTTATCTCTTTTGCCAACAGGCTTACCAGAAGAACAAAAAACATGGAATGAGTATATGAAAAAGAATCCATTATTTTCTGATGTATATTTTCCAACAATAGATCCTGCTGATCCATCTAAATTAACACATGAAGAAGAGATGATTACTGAGGATATTGTTAATCAGTTCACTACACTTCCCAGATTCCAAAATGATATGAGATGGTTTTTTGAGAAAGGAGAAACCTATCGAGTTGTTGATAATACATTATTCTTCCATGCCGCAATCCCATCGACAACATCGAAAGATTTTGAAACAGTAATGGACTACAAGGGTAAATCGTTGCTTGACTTTATCCAAAACGATTTGAAGAGGATTCAAATCAACCATAAAGAAGGAAATGGTCATTGCATTCGTGAAAAGGTGTACTTTTGGCATCTTTGGTGTGGCCCATCATCACCTTTCTTTTGCAAATCAAAAATGGCAACACTAGAGTGTGCTGTTTTCAATGAAAAAGAGGGTTCAAAGTCGAGCTTAACAACATGGAAAGAAGAACCAGATCCATACTATAAGAATATTCGAGATGAAAACTTCCTATCAAAGATATTTTCCGAGTTTCATGCTGATAATGTATGCATGGGACACGTACCAGTTAAAGGAATAACGGAAAGTATATTGAGTGATGTTCATGGTGCTTTCATTGTTGATGGAGGTGCCTCTGAAGCCTATGGCGATAGAGGAGAAGTCCTGATTAAATCGCCAGATTTCACATATGTAACTATGCATCCTCCTCTTAATCAATTAATTCTTGCAGAAAGTAATGATTCTCTGCCCCATTTTGATATTCGAGTGCTAGAGCAAAAGAAACAATGTAGAATTCGAGACATGGACAAGGGATACTCATTGAAGAAAGAACTCTCTGCCTTAGAGGCAGTAATTAGTAGAAGAACCGAAGAAATATTCTCCGGGTATTTTACGAAATAAATCAGTAAGTTATATTGATCTTTTATATTTGTGAAATAAAATATAAACTATAAATTTTGAAAGAAAAAACCGAATAATTTTCTTTGAAAAATTAACCCATTTTATGCTAACGCTCTTCTTGATGTTACATGTGTCCGTTAAAGACACCTGCTCTTCCGCATGCTGCTCTTGCCGTGAGTACTATAGGGATATGAAGGATAAACCAACCAAGACGGAAGAGGAATTGATTGATTTAAAGCGTAACTCTTTGGATAGTTGTGGCAATCCATACAGCAATTATGTACAAGGATTTAATGGTTATGACTACTCTGATTGTGTTTATCGCCGTGCATTGTATTGGGATCATTATAATGAACTTGTAACCAGTTCTTCTCATGATGATACCACCCTATATCTATGTAGACGCTATGGTTCATGCACTTCAACATGGGACTATATTCTTTATATCTTATTGGGTCTTGTGATTATTGGAGCAATTGCCTTTTGTGTCTGGTATTTCGTGCTTAACAAGAATAAGATTAACCAAACAAATCCATAAATAAACAATCATAATAAGATGGTTCTATTATCTTGAAATTGAAACATTATATATATCAAACTTGCTATTAATGGTAAATACAGATCAAAAACATGGAGCATCTCTCAAAACAATCCACTAATGATACTAAATAGGGTTTTGGAGTTGTTACCAAACTCGAGCAAAATTGAAATCCTTGATGGCATTTTTTTTTGTCGATGCCAGAAGTTGTTTTTCAATGTCAGGATAGAACAAAACATGTTGAAAAGAGCGTCTTGTTGTGTTTAAAGAGATATGTTGATGACTATTCCACAAAAGATCGGATTATTTTGAGTGATTCGTGTGATTTTGAAGTTTTTTGTCATTTCATTGATTTTCTTGTGTCAGGATGTATTCCTAGTGATAGAAATGATCAGATTGGAGTTATTAATCTGTTGAGGGAATGGGAATCACATTTTGGAATTCTTGATGGTTTTCGTTTTCGTCTTTCATGTCAAGAGAAAGATGGAATTGTTGTTTATAATGGGGAAGAGTATGAAGTGAATATTGGATGTTTGTTGTTTCATAGTGATGTTTTTCGGGAATTCTACAAGAATAGTTGTGGAATGGTTTTTAACTTTGATTCATCATATTCTAGAGAATCATTTGAAGTGTTTCTAGATCTGATTCATAATCGAATCAGTTATCCAAGTGTTGAAAAAGCAGGTGATGTTTATGATATTTG
>Ga0209639_1000455_pt1 | contig 57756 bp, 49 predicted proteins | sample EPASupsiteHSE605_FD_187268 | JGI IMG/M metagenome (GOLD analysis project Ga0209639, IMG submission 187268) | Bioremediated contaminated groundwater from EPA Superfund site, New Mexico - Sample HSE6-05 (SPAdes) (version 2) | ecosystem: Environmental > Aquatic > Deep subsurface > Groundwater >... | reverse complement strand
AATATTAAGCATTTCGTTGACTGATAAAACTCATCTTCGAGACCTCTTTGATAAAACTAAATTTCAAAATGACAAAGAACGATTTGGACCAAATGGGCCAAGTTTATTTAATTATTAATAACGTCCCGATTTTAACGGGACACTAATGATTTTTAGTGTACTGTTATTTCTTTTGAGATAGTTTTTCGAGTACATATACCAATACAATTCCAAAAACAATTAACCCCAAACCTTCCCAAAGGTGCGAATTTGGAAGTATATTTTCTTCTACCAAAGGTTTTATTGTACCATGACTGTCGGTAAATGTTTCGATGGTTTCTTTCCAAGGCCATACCTTATTAAGAGAACCCAACATAAAACCTGCAAGGGTAGCAATGGTTGTGTTGTGATATTTCCTAAGTAGAAAAGAAAGAACGTTGGAGAAGCTGGTAATGCCAATAAAAGCTCCGCAAACAAACACAAACATAATCAGAATATTGAGTGATTTAACAGCATTCATGATATAGAAATACTTCCCTAACAGAACCAGAATAAAGCTCCCAGATATACCCGGTAGAATCATTGCGCAAATTGCAATAGCACCGCATAAGAAGATGAAAAACAAATTACTTGGAGTTTCAGTAGGGGTTGCCACTGTAATAAAATAAGCTCCAACAGTTCCTATAATAAAAAAGAGATATGTTTTCCAGTCCCACTGCGTAATTGTCTTTGCTACGAAATACGTTGAACTGAGTACCAATCCAAAGAAAAAAGACCAAACCAATACCGGCTGATTTTCCAGCAAGTAGGTAATAAGCTTTGCCAACGAAAAAATGCTTATACCGATACCTGAAACAAGTGCCAGTAAAAAATTAGCATTAATTGCTTTCCAAAAAGCAGCTATACGGAAAGTAAATAACAACTTTAGATTAGTTGGGTTGATGCTTTTAATTGAATTGATCAACTCTTCGTAAATACCCACGATAAATGCCACTGTACCACCGGAAACGCCGGGAACAACATCAGCCGCACCCATTGCAATTCCTTTCAGTAGCAATAAACCATAATCATTAATTGTTCGTTTCATATACTAATTGCTGTTTTCTTTCTTCAATAAATAACGTTTCGATAGAATCTGGAGATATTTTCTCCCTTTAAAATCAGGATTTATCGAATTAAGGGACCTTTCGTAACGAAATAGCTCATTAAAATCTTTTTTTTCTATCAAAGCCACTTGTTTCATGAATTTTTCTTTGTTTCCTGTTTCCAAATAGGTTTTTGCTAAAAGCAGGGGAAGTAGTGGAATTTCAGAATTTGATTGTTCAAGAGCTTCAAATAATTTGACAGCATGTTTACTATTTCCAGATTGAAAACTAGTTAAACCTTGTATGAACAATACGGATTCATAAACATTTTTCTTTTCACCACAATCAATTCTAATTCTATCTATTTCCCTGTTAATATTAGACTCGTCAGACTCGTGGGAAAATAGTTTGTTGAACATCATTTCCATTAAAGTAAACTCTTTAACTTCAGGATACCTTTTTGCCTTTAGTTTAACTACTTCCATTACTTCGTTGTCCAAATCTAATTGTGCGCAGGAATGAAGATACCCACCTAATATTGCCGGATCATTTTTGTCTCCGTAAACCTCAAGGATTGACTTAAGGAGGGTATATGCTTTTTCAAATTGTTCGGTTGCAATATAACAATTCGCAAGCAAAGGTTGAATAGAACCATCTGGTGTTTCTCTTATAATTTCAAGATATACCTCAATCGCCTTATCATAGCTTTCGTTTTCCATCAGGCAATATGCCTTCATCTTTTTTGCTTCGCTATCACCTTCTTTGCATGTAAGAGCAAAATCGAGAGCCTCTACGGCTTTCTCATATTTCGATAGCTTAGTATATATTGTCCCTAAAAGGAGCCATACTTTATACGAATATGGATTATCATCAATCAACTCATTTGCTAAAACAATCGCTTCCTGATCCTTGTCAGTAACATGTAAGAAATATAAGAGAGATTCTTTCAAATGTCTGTTATCCGGAAACAGTTTCAATCCTCTTGTAGTCAGATTTATTCCTTCAACAGAGAAATCGTTATCTGCCAGCAGGGACGCAAATGACTCATATATTTCTTTAAGATCATCATTATCATCTTTTTCAAGACTATCCAAATAGGCGTTTACTTTATAATATTGTTTCATAAAACAATAGCATTCCATACGTACCAAATGAAGATCCGGATCATTTATATATCCTATTTCATCGGCGTATTTTAGGGCTGCTTCATAGTTCTCATTAAAACATTCTCGTTCAACTCTCTTAATCAGTAAGGATTGGTTCTCTGGATGAAGCCTTAGGCCCAAATCTAAAATCGGACTTAAATATTCTTCTGCGTCTTCATCACTAATCCCAACTAAAAGATCCTCTATTTCATCTGCATCGAAATAGGGATCTTTGCCTTCCGCCATACTTGCTTTGAACTTTTCAAACAAGTGCGAAATGTTTTCATTCTTCATTTATATACTAAAAAATATTATGATTTGTCTTTTACTTTACTCCATGTATCTTTCAGGGATACGGTGCGATTAAAAATAAGCTTTCCTTCTTTACTGTCCGGGTCAACATTGAAATAACCAAGACGCTGGAACTGGAAATTATCTAAAGGCTTTGCATGCAGAAGCTCCTTTTCAACACGACAGTTTGTTAAAACTTTTAGAGAATCAGGATTAAGCAGCTCAAGGAAATCTTTGTCTTTTTCTTCAGCTGGATTTTCAACCGTAAACAGGCGATCGTATATACGAACCTCAGCAGGCAGACTGTGTTGAGCCGAAACCCAGTGAAGAGTTCCTTTTACTTTGCGATTGCTGTCGGGCATACCACTTTTAGTCATCTCATCATATTCTGCATAGATCTCTTCAATTTCGCCGTCGGTATTCTTCTTACATCCGGTACATTTTACGATATATGCACTTTTCAGACGAACTTCCTGACCTGGGGTCATACGGAAAAACTTTTTGGGTGCATCTTCCATAAAATCTTCTCTTTCGATAAATAGTTCTCTGGTAAATGCAATCTCGTGACTTCCCTGTGATGGGTTTTCAGGATTGTTTACAGCTTCCATCATCTCAACTTTACCTTCAGGGTAGTTGGTTAGGATGAGCTTAACAGGATCCAAAACTGCTGATACTCGTTGAGCTGTAGCATTTAGATCTTCGCGAACAGCATGTTCCAAAAGAGCCACATCAATAATACCATCGTATTTTGTATATCCAATTTTATTAATGAAGCTACGTATCGATGACGATGTAAAACCTCTGCGGCGATATCCGCAAATAGTAGGCATACGAGGATCGTCCCAACCATTTACCAAACCTTCTTTCACCAATTGGAGTAATTTGCGTTTACTCATTACTGTATACGTAAGATTCAGCCGGTTGAACTCAATCTGCCGGGGGCGGTAATCATCGCTTTCCTTAAGCTGGTCAATGAAATAATCATATAAAGGACGGTGAACCTCAAATTCCAGTGTACACAAAGAATGGGTAACCCCTTCAAAATAGTCGCTCTGACCATGGGCAAAGTCGTACATGGGATATGCTTTCCATTGCGTACCGGTACGATGATGCGGGTGTTTGATGATACGATATATAATCGGGTCGCGGAAATGCATATTACTGGAAGCCATATCAATTTTGGCACGAAGTATCATGCTGCCTTCTTCAAACTCGCCTTCATTCATACGGCGGAATAAATCAAGACTTTCTTCGATAGGGCGATCTCTGAATGGACTGTTGATTCCTGGTTGCGTAGGTGTTCCTTTTTGCTGGGCGATAACTTCGGCACTCTGTTCGTCTACATAGGCTTTGCCTTCCTTAATTAATTTTACAGCAAAATCCCATACTTGCTGGAAGTAATCAGAGGCATAGTAAATGTTTCCCCAATGAAAACCAAGCCATTCAATATCTTCTTTGATAGAATCTACATACTCCACATCTTCCTTAACAGGATTTGTATCATCAAAACGGAGGTTACAAATTCCGTTATAATTTTCGGCAATACCGAAGTCGAGGCAAATGGCCTTTGCATGTCCGATATGTAAATATCCATTGGGTTCCGGCGGAAAACGGGTTTGAATTCTTTTTCCGTTTTTACCTTCGGCCAAATCGCTTTCTACGAAAGCCTCAATGAAGTTAAGACTCTTTTTACTTTCTTCTTCCTTAATAATGTTTATATCGCTCATACGTCACAAAGTATAATAATATATTATTCTTTTTTTAAACCACAAAGATAGGGTTTTCTTTGTTGAATTAACTAATTTTGCGCCCAAAAAGAACATAATGGATGCAGAGATAAAGTCGAAGATGATTATCCGGGTTAAAGAAAATCCATATTTAAATCACCTTGGAATTGAGTTTACAAGTGTTGAAGAAGGTAAAGTTGTAGCCAAAATGCCTTTAGTCGATGAACAAAAACAATATAGTGGAGTAATACACGGAGGGGTAGTGGCTGCCCTTGCAGATACAATTGCTGGTTTTGCAGCCTATACAGTAACCCCTGTTTCCCATGATGTACTTACCGCGGAACTTAAGGTCTCCTTTTTACGTGCCGCATGGGGAAAAGAACTTATTGCTAAAGGCTATGTAATCAAATCGGGCAAAAGAGTCCAATTTTGCGAATGCGAAGTTTATTGCGATGAAATATTGGTAGGGAAAGCATCTGGTACATTCTGTGTTGTAAATGAATATATCAAGCCAGTTCCTTCACAAGAATAAATAAAGAATCATTGAAAGTTTTTATCCAATCAGGAAAGAAATTGCAGATTATTCTGCAATTTCTTTAGCTATCAGACTATACCCTTTGGCATTTGGATGTAAACCATCTGTAAAAAGGGATTCATCAATTTTCCCATTTGAAAGCAGTAGGAATCTACTTACATCTGTAAAAGAATATCCGTCCTCTTTGGTTAGTTGCTGAATGCGCTTGTTCAGGTCTGCTACCTTTTTTTCCGTATCACGTCGAGGAAGAATGCCAACTACCTTTATTTTAGCTTCGGGTTGACGCTGGCGGATAGCCTTCAGCAAAAAGCGAAGACCATTCATTATCTCGTCGTCGCTGTGCCTACCCAAATTGTTTGTGCCAATTTTAATTACTACCTTTTCGGCATTAAAGCCATCTAATTCGCCATGATATACACGCCAGAGAACGTTTTCAATGCGATCCCAGCCATATCCGAAATTTCTGAATCCCGCTGGTTTCATAACAGCTTCCCAGCTATCCTTTCCGGTTGCATGAGGACCTTTAGGTTCGCCTCCCCAAAAGTGCATAATAGAATTTCCTAATACAATTGCCTTCGGAGGATTTGTTCTGTTTAGAGCAAGAATTTCTCGGTGACGTGCCTGCCATTCGTAATTATCGGGTTCCCGCCTTTGGGTTACAGGTTTAGTGGTAACCGTATTGCCAACAGGCATATGCAGAATTTCACGAATGATCTTGCAATATGCATCCGCATAATTCTGCATACCCAGATCTGATGGATGCACATAGTCTACCCATCCGTCGGTCGATAACTTCAAGTCTTTGTCAGACAGATACCAAATATCTTTAATTCCTTCGGTTTGCAAAGCTTTATAAGCCATCTGGGAAGCTTTATTTAAACGAGTGTAATCTTTCATTCGTACGCTATCCAGGCTACTGCTGCTATATCCTGCATGCTCTACCAATAAAATTGGTGTAGCGTGTTTGGATCTTATTTGCTTAACTGCTTCGATTATACGAATATAAGCTTCATTATCACTGGATTGGGTGAGATTGGGGAGGCAATCTAAAATATATAGTTTTGCATCCAATTCGTTCAGGTAATTAATAACCTCTTTTTCTAATTTGCCGTTGCCTGAGAATCCCATATTAATTAGTGGATAATCCAACGTGCGAGAAACAATATTTGTCCACGCCATTGCAGGTCGCGAAGCACATGCCCCTTGGGTAATGGAAGTGCCATAGGCCACAATGGGTTTTTCTTCTCTAACAGGGATAAACTTCAGTTCGGTATTTTCCGGTACACCAACTTGCAACCACTTAACGGTGTTATAGAGTGGGAGATAGAGTCTATATTCGAATCCCCGGTTGTGAAATTTATCTTTGCCTATATTCGTAAATGTGTAGCTAATTGTGTCACCCCATTGATAACTTCCAGAGGCATTCATCCAATTTCCATCACTGTCTATTCCATATAGATCTATGCCTGAAACTCCGGTATTAGGCATATGAGGCATTGATAAAGGACCGGATACTCCATATCGTACTTTTATTTCAGGAGCATTTGAATAGAAGTGAATAGCTAAACCTGCCGAATTAAGTGAAAGATTCCATAACGGTTTGCGGACCTCGACCTCTGCCCTTTGAGGCAAACGTGAATACGTATTGCCAAGTTCTTTTATCCATCCTTGATTCTGAACAACCGGAAACCCTGCCTCCATTGGGGAGTACCATTTTGTTTGAGCATTTGCCGGTAAGAGAGCAAGGCAAAAAAATAAAAGATTGAACAATTTAGCGTTTAACATAATGTTAAAATTAATCGTATAACAATTGGGGCAAAGATAATCGATTTTCAATAACAGTTTCTTTCCAAATCCGCTTATATTTGCAAAATTAAATTATAATTGAATAAACCATGAATGTAAAAGTTTTATGTTTAACCTTGTTTGTTGCCGGGGGTATGAATTTGCTGGCACAAAAAAATTACCAGTTACAATCGCCCGACGGTAAATTAAAGGCTGTAGTAGAAGTAGACAAATCCATCGAATTCTCTGTCTCGCATGATGGTACCGAAGTGTTGGCCCTTTCGCCCATTTCCATGTCGCTTCAGGGAGGTGAAGTGTTGGGAGCAGACCCAAAAGTATCAAAGGTTACCAAGGGTACTGTTAATAAAATAATCCCTGCGCAGTTTTATAAGAAAACGGCAGTTACGGATACCTACAACGCGATGACTCTTTTGTTTAAAGGGAATTATTCTGTTGAATTCAGAGCTTATAATGATGGATTGGCCTACCGGTTTGTTACTAAGAAAAAAGGAGAAATCGTTGTCACGGCCGAAGAAGCCTCTTATAATTTCAGTAAGGATTATTCCACTTTTGCTCCTTATGTAAACAGCAGAGCTGCCACTTTCGAAGAACAATACTTCAACTCTTTCGAACAGCCCTATGTAAATGAACCCATCACAAAGCTTAACGATAAAAGATTGATGATTCTTCCGTTTCTTGTATCTTTGGATAACGGGAAAAAGCTATGTATAACAGAGGCTGATCTGGAAGATTTTCCCGGTTTATTTCTGAATAACACTACAGACAAACCATCGTTAAAAGCTGTTCACGCACCTTATCCTAAAGTTGTTGAACAGGGTGGACACAATCAACTGCAAAAACTTGTCAGAGAGCGTGAAAGCTTTATTGCCAAAACATCCGGTACAAGAGCATTTCCCTGGCGAGCGTTTATAGTTTCGGAAAGCGACAAGCAGTTGGCCGATAACGATATGGTATTTCGTTTGGCTTCTCCTAACCGTGTTGGTGATGTTTCCTGGATTAAACCGGGAAAAGTAGCTTGGGATTGGTGGAACGACTGGAATATTTACGGTGTAGATTTCAAAGCAGGCATTAATAATGAGACCTATAAATATTATATTGATTTTGCTTCGGCACACGGTATTGGCTATGTAATTCTGGACGAAGGCTGGTCTGTAAATATGCAGGCAGACCTGATGCAGGTTGTTCCTGAAATTGATATTAAGGAGTTGGTTGCTTATGGTAAATCAAAGAACGTGGATATTATTCTTTGGGCAGGTTACTGGGCTTTTCATCGTGATATGGAAAATGTGGTAAAGCATTATTCCGAAATGGGAGTTAAGGGCTTTAAGGTTGACTTTATGGACCGCGATGATCAAGAGATGGTTAACTTTCTTTACCAGGCAGCCGAAGTGTGTGCCAAATACAAAATGATGGTAGACTTCCACGGAGTATTCAAACCAACCGGATTGAACTGTACTTATCCAAACGTAATTAACTATGAAGGAGTAAACGGACTTGAACAATTGAAATGGTCGCCCGAATCGTACGATATGGTTACTTACGATGTAACAATCCCATTTATCCGTATGATTGCAGGGCCGATGGATTATACTCAGGGAGCGATGCGCAATGCGGCCCGAGGCAGTTATCGCCCAATCAATTCAGAGCCAATGAGTCAGGGCACACGTTGTCGCCAGCTTGCAACCTATGTTATCTTTGAATCTCCGTTTAATATGTTGTGTGATAATCCATCCAACTACATGCGGGAAGAAGAATGTACCAAGTTTATTGCTACTGTTCCTACTGTATGGGATCAGACAGTTGCTCTTGACGGAAAGGTTTCGGAATATGTGGCTATTGCCCGCAAACACGAAAACGACTGGTATGTAGGAGCTCTTACAAATTGGGATGCACGAGAAATGGAACTTGATCTTTCGTTCCTGGGCGAAGGTAACTTTAAAGCCGAGATATTTAAAGACGGAGTGAATGCAGACAGAGCTGGCCGGGATTATAAGAAAGAAGTAATTACGTTGCCTGCCAACAAGAAGCTGAAAATTAAAATGGCTCCCGGTGGAGGTTTTGCTGCGCATATTTACAAATAACAGAACTCGAATTTAATTATTATTATAGCGGCAGTACTTTTTCGAAAGTGCTGCCGCTTTCTTTTTTTACAACTATCTTTTGTATCTTTGTCCTCAAGAATAGGGAAATAAAAACAGAATAGAAAGATGAAAGAAGATATGAACATCCTGTTTCCAGCCGAATGGGCTCCTCAGAGTGCTGTTCAGCTAACATGGCCCCATGAGGACACTGATTGGGCGCCTATCCTCGGGGAAGTAATTCCCTGTTTTGTATCAATTGCACGCGAAATTATCAAACGCGAGCGTCTTCTTATTGTTTGTACCAGCAAAGAAGAGGTTAAGCAGCAGTTGGGAGAAGTGGATTACGACCGTATTATATTCCGGGAAATGGAAACAAATGATACCTGGGTGCGAGACCATGGTGGAATTTCCGTATTTATTGATGGAACACCTGCAGTTTACGATTTTGTATTCAATGGCTGGGGAATGAAGTATGCAGCTGATAAGGATAACCTTATTACTCGCCTTTTATTTATGGCGGATACCTTCAACGATGAAGTGTTGCCACTAAATATGCAGCCTTTTGTATTGGAAGGTGGAAGTCTGGAATCCGATGGGAAAGGCACTCTGCTAACTACCGCCGAATGTCTGCTTTCGTTAAACCGTAATGAATATCTTTCCCGCGAAGAGTTGGAGTTTCAGTTGAAAGATCTTTTCGGATTCAAACGTATCCTATGGCTGGAAAGCGGCTATTTGGCCGGTGATGATACCGATAGTCATGTAGATACTCTGGCCCGTTTTTGCAACGATCACACCATTGCCTATGTTAAGTGCGAGGACGAAGAAGATGAACACTACGCTGAACTTAAAGAGATGGAAGAACAGCTTATCGCCTTTCGTATGGCGGATGATACAGCTTATACGCTGATCCCGCTGCCAATGGCTGATAGTGTTGAGTGGAACGGCGAACGCCTGCCTGCAACCTATGCAAATTTCCTGATTATAAACGGAGCCGTTTTGCTTCCAACCTATAATTCTCCGAAAGACGAAGAGGCAAAAGCTCAGTTGGCAAAAGCTTTTCCCGACCGCGAAATAGTGGGTATCAACTGCCTGCCACTCATTAAGCAACATGGATCGTTGCATTGTGTAACCATGCAGTATCCCGAAGGATTTATAAAGTAGTATGCGAATGAAACTAAAAGTAGGATTAGTACAGCAAGCCAACACAGGCGACATTTCTGCTAATATCGCTAAACTGAAAGCGAATATAATACGCTGTGCGCAGGATGGCGCGGAATTGGTTGTTTTGCAGGAATTGCACAACGGACTCTATTTTTGTCAGACCGAAGATACCAATCTTTTTGATTTGGCCGAAACTATTCCCGGACCTTCTACCGATATTTTCGGTGCGTTGGCTAAGGAACTTAGTATTGTTCTGGTGCTCTCATTGTTTGAAAAACGCGCTCCTGGGTTATATCACAATACGGCCGTTGTAATAGAACGTGATGGCTCCATAGCAGGCAAATATCGTAAGATGCATATCCCCGATGATCCGGCATATTACGAAAAGTTTTATTTCACTCCGGGGGATCTGGGTTTTGAGCCAATTGACACCTCTGTAGGTCGTCTGGGTGTATTGGTTTGCTGGGATCAATGGTATCCGGAAGCTGCCCGTTTAATGGCCATGCGTGGTGCCGAAATGCTCATCTATCCAACAGCCATCGGGTGGGAGAGCAGCGATACTTCAGAGGAAAAGGAACGTCAATTGGGAGCATGGGTTATTTCACAACGTGCACATGCTGTTGCAAATGGACTACCTGTTATCTCTGTAAATAGAACCGGTCACGAACCTGATCCGTCCGGGCAGACCAACGGTATTCAGTTTTGGGGTAATAGCTTTGTCTCAGGTCCTCAGGGAGAGCTGATAACCGAATTTTCAAACAATGAAGAAATGGTTCAGGTAGTAGAAATAGATAAAACCAGGAGCGAAAACGTTCGACGCTGGTGGCCATTCTTCCGCGACCGTCGTATTGATGCCTTTGGCGGACTAACAGAACGTTTCTTAAAGTAAAATGAAACAATATTCAAAATCGGAAGCGCTTGCCCGGATGAACCAGTTAGGGGAAGCGGGCAAGCCTTTTCTGTTTATAATTGATTACAAGCAGGAACAAATTCTGTTGGAAGAGACTTTTGCTGTTAAACCGGATGAATGTCTGTATAATTTAAATGGGTTCACAAATGTGCTGAAGCAAGATGATTCCGTGCTTCCAATTAATTCCGAAGCGATTAAATGGGAGCCCAAACCTATCTCAATGAAATCATATGAAAGCTCCTTCCAAACAGTTGTTAATCATATCCGTAATGGAAATTCATATCTAACCAATCTCACTTGTTCCACATTGGTTGAAACAAATCTCTCCTTACGTGAGCTCTTTTTCCGTTCAAATGCTTTGTTTAAAATGTGGCTGAAAGATCGTTTTGTATTCTTCTCTCCCGAAATATTTGTTCGTATCCGTGAGGGGCGTATTTATTCCTATCCCATGAAAGGAACAATTGATGCTACAATTCCTGATGCAAGAGAACAGATTTTAAACGATACCAAAGAAGCCGCGGAACATGCTACAATCGTAGATTTGATTCGCAATGATCTTAGCATGGTAGCCGGCGAAGTTGTGGTTGCTAACTATAGATACATCGATGAACTGGTTACTAATCAAGGAAATCTACTCCAGGTTAGCTCTGAAATTATAGGAAAACTACCCGACGATTACCTTTCGCATCTAGGGGATATACTTTTCCGATTGTTGCCTGCAGGCTCTATAACCGGTGCTCCTAAGCCAATGACTCAAGCCATTATTGACGAGGCCGAAACCTATCAGCGAGGTTTTTATACCGGGGTGACAGGATATTTTGACGGTCATCAACTTGATAGTGCTGTTATGATAAGGTTTGTAGAACAAGACGGTGAAAAGCTCGTATTTAAAAGTGGTGGAGGAATAACTGCCCAAAGTGAAATGGAACGTGAGTATAATGAAATGATACAAAAAGTATATGTGCCACTACATTGAATCCATCTGCATCGAAAAAGGGTTGATTTACAATCTGAAGGGTCACAATGACAGACTAAACAATACCCGTAAGGCTATCTATGGCGATGTTTTACCGATCAATTTAGCCGACTTTATTGATCCTTTACCGCATAAACTCCGCACCAAATGCCGGGTTGAATATGCCAGAGACGTAATAAATGTAAGCTATGCTCCATATACTCTGCGTCCCGTTTCATCGCTTCGACTAGTAACCTGCAATGATATAAACTACAGCTTTAAAAGTACGGAGCGGAGTAAACTGGATGAACTCTTTGCTATGAGAGGCAGTGAAGACGATATTCTGATTGTAAAGAACAATTGCCTTACAGATACCAGTATCTGCAACATTGCTTTATGGAACGGATCTGCTTGGGAAACGCCCATGTACCCCCTATTAAAGGGAACACGACGTGCCCAACTTCTGCTTGAAGGCAGCATAACAGAAAGAGATATCCTTGTAGAAGAACTGGAAAAATATTCACGTATTCGATTATTCAATGCCATGATTGAATTTGGTGAGATCGAACTGGAATTAGGGCATGTAAAGTAAAAAAGGCATGCAAACTATTTGTCCGCATGCCTTTGTAATAACTGATACTTAAATCTTCCTGTTTTTTTATTTCTTACCTTTTACTTTTAATTCAGGTTTAAGTGTAAGTTGCATTCCCAGTTGCTCCATGAATCCAAGGTTATCCTGCAAAATCCATGTTTCTTTTAATTTGCCATTAGAAAAGACTGAAATAAAAATCGCAGCCCTGGAAATTTGTTTTGCTGTTGGTTTAATTCCCATGAAGTCGCTTTTCTGAATGCCAAACTGAGCAATTTTAACAGCTACAGTGTCGCCTTGGACAATCATATTTTCTACGCTGTATTTCAAGTCCGGAAAAACAGCTATATCCTTTTGTATATACTGAATCAGGGAATCCAACGTATAGGCTTTAGGTAAACGAGGCCCCGTCATTTTATAATCCGGTGTATAAAATTCTTTCATTTTTTCGAAATCCCTGGCATTAATTGCTTCAAACACCTGCGTAATAGTTGTCTTGTTTTGATTTTCTATCGCGCACCTTGCTTTCATTTGATCATATTCCTTTTTATCATCTATTCCAATTACACAGCTTGTTATCATAAAAGCAAATAACATAAGCAAAATAGCACTGATGAATTTAAAGCTTGAAGTTTTCATATTTACCTCCTTTTTAATATACTGAGTTTAATATCCGCTAACATCTAACCTGTCTCCAGTTACAGACTTCCCTGTTAAGGAAGAAGTAGGTACACCATCAAGTATGGCAGCCTTTATTGTTGCAACAGTAGCTCCCGGATGCGAAGCCAGATACAATGCGGCTGCACCTGTTACGTGAGGAGTTGCCATGGATGTACCACTATAACTGGCATAACCTGAAATTAATGTACCTTTTGTTGATTTGGGAATGCACGACCAGATAGATGATCCGGGAGCTCCTATATCCACAGAAGTTACTCCGTAATTGGAGAAACTTGATAGTCCCCCCGTGCTGGTTATAGATGCTACCGCGATAACGTTAGAGTTTGTATATGATGCAGGATAGGAGGGGGTAGAGTCAATATTCAGACCCTCATTCCCTGCAGCAGCAATAAAAAGAATACCTGCTTCACTTGCCCTTTCAATGGCAGCCATCAATCCCGTAGAAAATCCGCCGCCACCCCATGAATTGTTTGTGGCAACCAGTTTAATTCCATGAATGGTCTTTAGATCAGTAAAGTAGTCGACCGCTTTGATTGCATTCGCAGTGGTTCCACCCCTTTTTCCAAGAAATTTAGCTCCCATCAGCTTCACATTCCAGCATACTCCGGCAACACCTTTGCCATTTCCACCTATGGCACCTATAGTACCAGCCACATGCGTTCCGTGATCATCATCTTTACCATCAAAAACAGAATTATCATTTTTAGCAAAATCCCAGCCATATACATCATCTATATAACCATTTTCATCATCATCTAAGCCATTACCGGCAATTTCGCCCGGATTTGTGCCAGCATTGTTTGCCAGATCTTCATGAGTGTACATATACCCTTCGTCAATTATACCAACGTATACAGTTTCGGATCCGGTATGACCATTAGCCCAGGCTTCACCAGCCTGACACCCATAGGCATTTGCCGGTGTAGTGGAAGAGCCATACATGCCCCAAAGCTGATTATTAATATAATAGGGATCATTAGAGACCAGGTCGGTGGTGTAAATGAAGTTAGGCTCAGCAAATTCAATTTCAGCAGCACCTTTCAAATGACCAACAGCATTCAGAACAGCCATCGGAGTTTTTACCAGAACGAGTCCTTCGTTGTCGCCTGCATGTTTCATTGCATGGGTAAGAATCTTTTCAGCAACCACACCGTTCACTTTGCTTAGCGCAACTGTACGTGCGGAAGAAGAAGCTCCGGGTTTAAATTTTACCAATACTTCATTTGGAACGAAATTCTGTCCCGGAAGAATATTAGTGGCAGCTTTAGTTAATGCAATATCTTCCGACAAAGCATTAAAGTCATCCTGTTCGTTCGAACAGGCAGAGAAGAAAACAACTCCTACTCCTACTAGAATAAAAGTAAACAGAACTGATGTGACAAAGCTTCGTTTCATATATCATAAATTTATGTTATTTAGTCAAAACGATTCAATTTGCAAACAGTAGTTTCAATTAATTAAGAGAAATGGTTTTTCTTTATTTAAAACAAATTCATTAAAGAGAAAGTTTGTGAATATACATCCTTATGTTATACATTATTAGTCTTTTGGGCTATGTTTTGATAAGTAGTAAGTATAAATGAAGAGGGCACCCTTTTGGGGTACCCTCTATTTTGTTCGGGAGTCGCCTCCCGTCCTCATGTGTAAGCTGTGAGGAAGGATTTATAAATGTTGCAAATATAAAATTAATATCTTTTTCCTACAACATTCCAATCTACTATCTTCCAAAGTTCATTTAGATGATCTGCGCGGCGATTCTGATAGTCAAGATAATATGAATGTTCCCAAACGTCGAATCCTAAAAGAGGGGTTAAACCTTTGGTAACAGGATTACCTGCATTACCTTCTTTCGTAATGAATAATTTGCCATCTTTATCTTTCGACAACCATACCCATCCAGAACCGAATAGTGTTACACCTCCATTTACAAACTCTTTTTGGAATTCTTCGAAAGAGCCCCATTGGTTTTCAATAGCCTTGGCTAATTCGCCGCTGGGCTTACCTCCACCGTTTGGAGAGAACTGAGTGAAATAAAGATTATGATTTAAAACCTGACCTGCATTGTTGAAAATAGCTCCATCCGATTCTTTTACGATCGTTTCAAGATCTGCATTTTCAAACTTTGTTCCCGGGATAAGGTTGTTAAGATTGTTAACGTAAGCTAGAAGGTGTTTACCATGATGGAACTCAATGGTTGATTTACCAATTACAGGAGCCAACGCATCAGTAGCGTATGGCAATGATACCAATTCGAATTTCATAACTGTTTCTTTTTTATCTGTTATTTGACTATTTGGTGATATTAGCAATAATAAGCTAAGACATAATGTAAGCATAGCTAGTATCTTTTAATTGTTTGTTTAATTACAACACGACTAACCCTGATTTTGTTCGGATAGTTGTGAAATAAATAGTAGATTATTAATATTTTTTGTCTGTAAACGAGTTACATTTTACCTGTAAATATTGGTAGATCTGTTTACAATTCGTATATTTGAACTGTATCTATATAAACACAAATGGTTATGAATAAGTTATTTATATATGGAATAGCTTTTCTATTCATGCTAAATGGATGTGCTACGATGGATCAGACATCGAAAACAATTGTTGCTACTCAAACCGGCAGCGCTATCGGCAGTTTATTCGGTTTTGTTATTGGTGATAATCTGGGAGGCAGGCATGGTTCTTTTGTCGGGTCCACGATTGGCTCAGTTGCAGGTACAGCTGTAGGTGCACTTGTTGTTGCTCCCCGGGGAAATGAGCGTGAAAAGCGCGTGTACGAGATTCCTGCATTTCCTGCACCTTACTTGGTTATTACTGATATAATTCTGGACGACGAGAACTCAAATGAAGGCATTGATGCTGGTGAGAAGTGTAAACTTACTTTTGTAATATTAAATGACGGCAATGCTTCTGCACATAATGTTACACCAATTATAACCAAAAGGAAAGGTTGTAGTCATTTGAGAATTTCAGATCCAATGGTGATTGAACGAATTGACTCTGGCGAAACTTTACGGTATGTGGTGTATATTTCAGCTTCTCGTAGTATTAAAACAGGCATTGCCGACCTCGAAATTATTCTTGAAGAAGGAAATGGATTTGATACAACCGGAGAGGTTTTTAGTGTTCGAACAAAGGCTGCTTTGCGTTAAAGGTATTGTTTTTGGAGTGTAATTCCTTTTTTCGTATCCTTTTTAGATTAGTTTTGTAAGGTTTATAATTAAATAATTGTTGAATAGACGTTTTTTTATGTTTACTATGCGTTTTATCGGAAAGAAGTTCCTATTTTTGCAAGCTCATAGCATATATTAATAAGTAAAAAAGTTTTTGTAAATGGTAAAGAAAGTTGGTAATTTAATTCCAAACACCTTTTTTATTACAAAGGGAAGTGGGGAGTCTGATCTTGAGAAGCATGCAGGTTCATACCACATGGCTCTTTACGATGCCGGTATTTCAGACTTTAATATCATGACGTATTCGTCTGTTATTCCTGCTACCGCTCATTTGGTTACCATGGATGAAATAGATCTTCCTCCATTTGGTTCGGAAATGAAAACCATCATGGCTGTATCTCATGGATATCAGGATGAGTTTGTTTCTGCAGGTGTTGTTTATGCCTGGATGTACAAAGATGAAAACTTTGATGAGAAGTTAGGTGCTTTAGTTTGTGAAGTAAGTGGCCGCTATCGCATTGAAGAATTGGAATCTCGTTTGATTCGTGTTATTAATGATCTGCACCAGAAAACATACGGTAAGTATTATTTAGGTGAACTGAACTTTATAACAGAAGGAATTACCATCGAAAAAAGATATGGTACAGCTTTAGCTGCTCTTTGTTTTGTTGATTTCCTTCAACCAGCGATTAAAGATTAATCTTTCTTTGCTTTTTATATTACACAAGATAGAGCTGCACTGGTAAATAGTGCAGCTTTTTTTTGTTTACTTGCCAATGTTTTATTTACTTTGTAGACACTTGTAGTATGTATTGCTTATTTTACTGAATATAAAAACTTTCTTTTTGCAGACTTGTTTTAGTGTTGGATGCGAATAAATTCGTTATCTTTCAAAAACTTATTTAAATTCGATTTAATATGGAAGGAAAGTCGCAAGGTATGGCTATCGCCGGTTTGTTGGTTGCCATTGGTTTAGTTTTGCTTGGGTTATGTCTTAAATCGGCCATCGATAATTTTAAAGATAAAGACCGCGTGGTTTCAGTAAAAGGTCTGGCCGAAATGGAAGTAAAAGCCGATCGTGTAATTTGGCCGCTGATGTTTAAGGATATTGGTGATGATTTACCAGTATTATACGTGAATATGGAGAAACAAACGAAGGTTATTGGTAATTTTCTGAAGAGTAATGGCATTGATACGTCTGAAATTTCAGTGGCTGCTCCCGAAATTATTGATATGAAGGCCGAACGTTATACCAATGAAAAAGCTGCTTATCGGTACAATGTTACTTGTGTTCTTACTGTTTCATCTAATAAAGTAGACCTTGTTCGCGAACTTATGATAAGACAAAGTGATTTGCTTAAGCAGGGTATTGCCATTTCGGGAGGAGATTACCGTTTTAGTACCCAGTATTTGTTTACTAAACTAAATGATATCAAACCTGAAATGATTGAAGAAGCGACCAAAAATGCCAGAGCTTCTGCTGAAAAGTTTGCTGCGGATTCTGACAGTAAGCTCGGCAAGATTCGTACAGCAAATCAAGGACAGTTTTCTATATCAGACAGAGACGCAAATACTCCCTATATTAAGAGTGTACGCGTTGTTACAACAGTAGATTATTATTTAAAAGACTAGAAAATGAAGTTTATAGGCGCACATGTTAGTGCATCGGGTGGAGTAGAAAATGCACCTTTGAATGCACACGAGATAGGGGCTAAAGCGTTTGCCCTGTTTACAAAAAATCAACGCCAGTGGAAAGCAGCTCCGTTAACCGATACCAGCATCGCTCTTTTTAAAGAACGTTGTGCCGAATTTGGTTATCTTCCTGCTCATATTCTGCCGCATGATAGTTATCTTATTAATTTGGGACATCCTGAAACCGAAGGTTTGGTTAAGTCACGTGAAGCATTCCTGGATGAAATGCAACGTTGCGAAAAGCTGGGACTCGACCGGCTTAATTTTCACCCCGGAAGTCATCTGAGCCTTCTTACAACAGAAGAGTGTCTTGCACGTATTGCCGAATCTATCAATATTACGCTTGATCAGACAGCAGGCGTTTGTGCTGTTATAGAGAATACGGCTGGTCAGGGAACCAACCTTGGACATACTTTTGAACAACTAGCTTATATTATTGATAGAGTCGAAGATAAATCGAGAGTGGGGGTGTGTATTGATACGGCTCATACACTGGCTGCAGGATACGATATTAAAACGACCGAAGGTTTTACCGAAACTTTTAGTAAGTTCGATGAAATCGTAGGATTCTCTTACCTGAAAGGTATGCATATAAATGATTCCAAGAAGGATTTGGCTTCACGTGTAGACCGCCACGACAGTATTGGTAAGGGGTTAATGGGCATGACTACTTTTACAATGCTGATGAATGATCCTCGTTTCGATAACGTACCTATGATTTTGGAAACTCCCGATGAAACTTGCTGGGCCGAAGAAATTCGGTTATTGTATGAATTAAAATAAACAGGAGTTATAAATGTCTTTCTTGTTTTTCGTAGAGAACCACAGGAAAAGGTTACAAATAGATTCAATTTACTAATCAACTATTAAAAAATAACGTATGTTTATTTTAATGCCTATTGTTTTTGTTTTGGGAATCTTAGCCATTGCACTTGAGGACAAAATAAAAATTAATAAAGCCGCAGTGGCCTTGTTTATGGCTATTTCGATGTGGATGATTCTAATGGCAGATGCGTATTCAATCTTTATCGAGCGCTCAAGCCCTTTGTTTCAGGAATTTCTAACTAAAAATCCTTCAATGGTAAGCAGACCGCTTACTGAGCAGTTCATATATTTTATATCAAACCGTTCCATTGTATACAATTTAGGGAATGTTTCGGAAACACTATTCTTCGTAATGTGTTCTATGCTGATTGTTGATATTGTAGATAAGCATGGTGGTTTTAGATCGATGACCGGTTATTTGTGTACAACAAATAAAAGAAAATTACTTTGGGGTGTTTCCATTACAGCATTTTTCTTTTCCGCTTTGCTTGATAATCTGGCTGCAGCCATTGTACTTGTTGCAGTGTTAAGAAAAATTGTTCCAGACCGGACTGATCGGCTTAAATATGCCTGTATGGTGATTATTGCTGCCAATGCCGGAGGCTCCTGGTCACCAATTGGAGATGTTACCACCATTTTGCTTTGGGTTGGTAAGAAAATTACAGCAAGTCACCAGATTTTACACTTATTTATTCCTGCATTGATTAATATGCTTGTTCCTCTTACTATTGCTCATTTTTGGCTTTTCAAGAAAGGGGCTACTTTGCGTGTTAAAAGTGAAGAGGATGTAGATGAGTATCCGGAAATCCCGGTTCGCGCCAGACGAACTATCTTTATTATAGGGGCGCTTTCGTTAGCAATGGTTCCTGTTTTCCAGATGGTTACTGATCTTCCTCCATTTCTAGGTGTTTTACTCGGATTGGCTATTCTCTGGATTTATACTGATATTATGTATAGTAGACAACTTCACATTAAAGAGTCAGATAAATTAAGGATTGCAACGCTGTTGCCAAATATTGATTTATCTACTATATTTTTCTTTTTGGGTATACTGATGTCGGTTGGTGCTCTTGAAACTTCCGGTCATTTGGGTTTGCTTTCCAATTATTTGGATAATAGTGTACACAATCCCTTTCTTATAAGCTTTATGATTGGAGTATTATCTTCGAGTGTGGATAACGTGGCATTAGTTGCTGCAACTATTGGTATGTATCCCACTATACAGCAAACTGCAGACCTTTCGCCTTATATGATGAACTTTATCATTGATGGGGGTTTTTGGACATTTTTAGCTTACTGTGCTGTTACTGGTGGCAGTATACTGATTATTGGTTCGGCTACGGGTGTTACCGTAATGGGTCTTGAAAAAATTGATTTTATGTACTATACAAAACGTTTTTCGATTCTTGCATTAATTGGCTATTTATGTGGTGCGGGAACGTATTTGTTGTTTTTTATTTAATAAATAATGATGAAGAATAAATTGATGGTAATGGCTGCATGTGCAGCTCTTTTAACTGGTGCCAGGGCTACAGCTTGCACCAGTTTTCTTGTGGGAAAAGGAGCCTCGGCAGATGGCTCGGTGATGGTAACCTATGCTGCTGATTCGCATAGCTTGTATGGAGAGCTTTATCACTGGCCAGCAGCAACGTGGCCTAAAGGTTCTATGCTTGAAATACGGGAGTGGGATACGAACAAGCCTTTGGGTAAAATACCTCAGGTAGAACAAACCTATTCGGTTGTAGGTAATATGAACGAACATCAGGTTGTTATTACTGAAAGTACATTTGGAGGTCGTCCCGAACTTGAGGATTCTACAGGTATAATGGACTATGGAAGCTTGATTTATGTAACCTTGCAACGTGCTAAATCTGCCCGGGAAGCTATAAAAATAATGACTGATTTCGTAAAAGAGTATGGTTATTATAGCAGCGGCGAATCTTTTTCTATTGCAGATAAGAATGAAGTCTGGATTATGGAGATGATTGGTAAAGGAGTTGGTAATAAGGGCGCAGTTTGGGCTGCCATTCGTATTCCTGACGATTGTATTTCGGCACATGCCAACCAGTCTCGTATACAACAAATTCCTTTCCAAGATAAAGAAAATTGTATGTATTCGCCAGATGTTGTTTCTTTCGCAAAAGAGAAAGGCTATTATAAAGGAAAAGATAAAGATTTTAGTTTCGCTAATGCATATTGTCCCTATGATTTTAGTGCTTTAAGAGGTTGTGAAGCGCGCGTTTGGTCATTTATGCGTAAGTTCGACAAAAGTTTGGATGCATTTATTCCCTTTCTTAAAGGAGAATCAAACAAACCTATGCCTTTGTATGTAAAAGCTGATAGAAAACTTACATTGCAAGATGTAAAGAATGGAATGCGCGATCATTTCGAAGGAACTGAATTCTGTATGATGAATGACGCTGGTATGGGAGCATTTAAGTTGCCATATAGATGGAGACCTATGACTTTCAAGGTGGATGGGCAGGAGTATGTTAACGAACGGGCTATTGCTACTCAGCAGACTGGCTTCGTGTTGTGCGCTCAACTTCGTAACTGGTTGCCAGACGCCATTGGCGGTGTGTTGTGGTTTGGTGTAGATGACGCTGCTACAGCTGTATTTACCCCAATGTATTGTTCTATTACAGAATCTCCGGAATGTTTCCGTGTGGGTAATGGCGACATGATGACTTTTTCATGGACTTCGGCTTTCTGGATTCACAACTGGGTTGCTAATATGGCATACAGCAAGTATAGTTTCATGATTGAAGATATTAAGCCTGTACAAAAGGAGCTGGAACTTGGATTCGAAGCAATGCAACCAGCCATCGATAAGGCTGCCGCAGACATGTATGCAAAGAATCCGGCAGAGGCTGTTAAGTTCCTTACCTGGTACAGTTCGAGCGAAGCTAATCGCAGTACTGCCCGTTGGAAAAACCTCGGCGAACACCTTATGGTAAAGTATATGGACGGTAATGTAAAAAAAGAAGAGAACGGACAATTTAAACAAAATGGTTATGGCTTGTCTGCTTCTCCAAACTTTCCTGGTTATGATGAAACATATTATCGCAGCATTGTAAACAGTGCTGGCGAACGATTGAAAGTAAAATAAGGTTATAGATTTAGTATTAGTAATTATTGGGTAAAACTTTTAAAAAAAAGAGTATGAAAAGAGTAGTTTTAGTATTTCTGTTTGCGGTTATGACACTGGGATTGTATGCACAGCAAGGAGCTTCTTCTGTAGGCTTAAGTGTGGGATATGCACTCGATTCGGAGAATACTACAGTGGGAATTGATTATCGCTACAATGTGTCTGATGATGTTCGTATCGCGCCCTCTTTAACTCACTTTATGAAGCATGGAGGAATGAGTGCCTGGGCACTTGACTTCAATGCGCATTATGTAGTTAAATTGGATCCTTCCTTTGGATTTTATCCATTAGGCGGTGTTAATTTGACATTCTTTGATTGGGTTAACGGTTATGATACTGTTAGCCGTCTTGGTCTTAATATCGGTTTGGGAGGCGAAGTGTATGCTTCAAGAGAACTTACCGTAGGGCTCGAGATGAAGTATAATCTGATCAAAGATTTCGACCAGGCATTGGCTGCCGTACGTATTGCCTATAACTTTTAAGCGTTTTATATCTATTTTACCCAATAACAAGGGCGCCCCAAATGGGGCGCCCTTGCCTTTTAATATAAATGTGCTGATTAATCGTTTTCTGCCGGCTGGTACAAGTATCGCTTGATACTCCTTTTAGGTGTCTTTTCAAACTCTTCCTGATATAGTTTAACTCCCGATATTTTACTAAAAGAAGGTAGTAATTCGTTAAGCTCGCGGATATTCTCCTGCATCAGATTTTCGATATCATTATGATCAATATTTGCTTTGTCAATTTGTTCCCAGTCAGGATAAATCAGAGCAACAAGCTTTTTATTCTGTGAAATAATCAATGATTCGGCTACATAAGCCATGTTGTTGAGTTGATCTTCTATCTCTTCAGGATAAATATTTTGACCAGATGCACCTAATATCATTGTTTTGCAACGTCCTCTGATATACAGGAATCCGTCTTCGTCGATAGTACCCAAGTCGCCGGTACGTAACCAACCGTCTTTTGTAAATGCTGCGCTGGTTGCTTCCGGATTTTTATAATAACCTAACATAACATTTGCTCCACGAACAAGAATCTCTCCAACAATGTTGGCCGGATCTTCTGAATCAATACGAGCTTCCATTCTGTCTACAATACGGCCGCAAGAGCCAATTTTAGATGTATCCCATTGTTCGTAAGCAATCAAAGGACCACATTCTGTCATACCGTAACCAACAGTATAAGGGAAGTTAATTGACTTCAGGAAATTTTCAACGTCGCGGTTTAAGCCAGCACCACCAATACAAATTTCTTTGAAATTACCTCCAAATGAAGCCGTAAGTTTGGTTGAAACCATATCGAGAATTTTCTTCTCTATAAACGGAACTTTTAATAAGAAACGTGTAAGAGGTTTTTCCAACTCCGGAAAAACTTTGCTCTTGATGATCTTTTCAATGATTAGCGGTACCGCAAGAATTAAAGTCGGCTTTATATTTGTAAATGATTCTGCAATTACTTTTGGAGAAGGAGTCCGGGTAAGAAAATGGATATGACATCCTTTATTAATACCGTTCAAAATTTCAAAAGCAAGCCCGTACATGTGAGCCATTGGAAGCATGCAAACAAAATTATCACCTGCATGGATAAACGGAATATTATCGTATGCATACTGTGTATTGCTCCATAGACTACGGTAAGGGATCATTACACCCTTCGAAAAACTTGTTGTTCCAGATGTATAACTTAATACAGCAAGTTCTTCAGGCTTCTCAATATGATACTTAACATCGACAGAAGTGAAAGAACGGGGATATTTTTTACCGAAATATTCATTGATTCGTTCCCGAACTGTATTGACTTCCTTATTTTTTGATTTGATGATTGTGAAATTATCAAGCATCATAAACAACTTAACATCCGGCATTTTACTGTCGTTCATGTTTTCCCAGTTACTGCTTGCAGCCAGCACTGCTTTGGATCCGGAATGATTTACGATGTGGTGAATATTATCCGGCTTAAAATCATGTAAAATGGGAACAGCAACAGCACCGTAAGCAAGAATACCGAAAAAACAAATTGCCCAGTTAGAAGAATTACGTCCTACCAGAGCAACTTTATCTCCCTTTTTGATTCCCGCATGTTCCAAAATAATGTGAAACTTTTCGATTCTGCGGGCAACATCTTTATAATGGTATGTATGCCCATCATAATCAGAAAATGCAGGCAAATCCCAATGCGTTTTTATGCTTGTCTCGATTAATCCTAAGAAACGATTCTCCATATATTTGAAAATATAATAGTTTACTATACTAAAACAAATAGTGCACCAAAGATTTGTGTTATGTTACAAACACAATTGCCGAAGATAAATAAAAGAATGATTCAACTGACTTTATAATAAAACTTTAACTATAACCTTTCTTATTGCACCGAGTCCGATTCCAGGAGCATGTCCGTCTTCCGGGTAATAAATCACAAACTGCCCCGGATAGATCTTAGTATAAGCCGTAGGACGGTCAACATAAAAAGTAATGTCTTTTTCATGGTTGTAAGGAACAGATACCTGTTGAAGTTCGCTGCCCGCTTTCCATCCAATCTTCTCGACACCCAGCAAGGGTAATTGTATATCAATGTATTTATTGTGGGTTTCGATACTTGCTTCGTCTTTCGCTTTGCCAAATATACTCGCGACAGTAACAGTAAGTTTGTTCTCTTCAAGAATAATCTTGCCATCTTCCATTTTAGAAAAATCAGTTGCCTTAATAAAATCAAATGCTTTTTTAAATAGGGGATGAAGGGCTTCAATTCTGGAAGAGTTTGATAAAGAATCAAGTATCATATTGGTTGCATTTTTAGTTTAACTAAACAAATGTCGACATTTTTATTTATAAAACCGGAATGTTTACCTTAAAATAATTCTGGAATTCTACTAAGAAGTTTATTATTAGTGGAATATTGAATGCGTTTCTGATTTGCATTTAACAGTATTCTTTTTACCTTTGATGTTTATAATGAAAATTATCAGTACAGAATTGACTGATTTATCTTTTTACAAATTTGAAATATTGATTAAAATGGGACATAGAAAACAATCATACAATGAAGAAGTAGCCAATACGATTACCCACGGAATGGGGATGCTGTTTGGTATTGTTGCTACAGTTTTTTTGCTTGTAAAAGGAATCCATAGTGCGGATTATTGGGTGATATCTGGCTTTTTAGTATATGGTATAGGAATGACTTTATCTTATGTAACTTCAACTTTGTACCATGCATCGCAGGTTGAATCAAGAAAAAAATATCTCCGCAAATGGGATCATAGTGCCATATTTATTCATATTGCAGGTACCTATACTCCGTTTACCTTAATATTACTTAGAAACGAAGGCTGGTGGGGCTGGAGTATTTTTTCGGTTGTCTGGCTCATTGCTTTAGTAGGCATCATTTATAGTTTTAGAAAGATGAAAGAGAAAAGTCCATTAAAAACAGCATCCTATGTTGCGATGGGTAGCGTTGTATTAATCGCTTTAAAGCCAATGATGGATATATTTGAACGTGAACAAATGATGGATGTCCTTTATTGGCTGATTGCCGGAGGTGCATCTTATGTTTTAGGCTCTATCGTTTATTCTTTCGATAAAATAAAATATATGCATACGGTATGGCATCTTTTTGTTTTGGGCGGTAGTATTTCTCATTTTATTGCTATATATAAATTAGTATAGAATTAGACAAAAAAGGGGCTGTCTCAAGAAATTGAGACAGCCCCTTTTTTTGTCTTATCCTTTACTGTTCTTTATTCCGGGTAAGTAAACTTACAATAATAATTGCCAAAACGGAAAGCGGCAACGCAAACAAAATCGGATCGATTGCAAACCAGGGAAACGTATCGATAAGAACTTCTTTCCCAAACAAAGCTTTGCATAGTCCTACTGGTGCAGCCTCGGCTTTATGTAGAAAAAGCATGGCGAATACACTTGCAAGAGCTCCGGTCATCAAGCTAGCCATTGCACCCTGCTTGGTTACTCTTTTCCAGTATAGCGAACAAAAATAGGCAGGAAGAAAGGTTACAGCACATATACCCATAAAAAGAGCGGTACCTCTTGCAATGATACTTGCGCTTAGCGTGTAACAGATGATATAACTCAACAAGATAGAAATTAACACCCCGATTCGAACTCCCATAGTCGAGTTTTCATTTTTGCGTCTTCCTAGCTTTGTGAATACATCAGCACCAAAAGCAGCCCCCATTGTATGAAACTGAGCACTCAATGTTGACATGCTGGCAGATAAGATGCAAAGCATGAAAAGTGCCCCAAACCATTCAGGCATAGCCTTATTTATGAATAGTGGAATGATTTTATCAATATCTTTAACTGCATCGGAAGCAACAACGCCTTGTGTCTTATAGAAGAAAAGGTTCGAAAGAGCGCCAATGTGATAGATGGCTCCAACAGTTACAATAAGAAACACACATCCAATCAATACACCCCGGTTAATCTGCTTGCTGCTCTCTACCATCATAAATCGGACTACAAGTTGTGGCTGAGCCAGACAACCTATACCTACTCCTAAAATAAGAGAAGTTACCAATGTATACCATTGAGGTGATCCGGTAACTGGCATGCGTGTCCATCCCTGGTGACCAAGAGCTTGATATTTTTCCGGAACCAATGGTGCAAGATCCGATAATTGCTGATTGGCTTCAATAAATCCAAGATCCATGGTCTTATAAAACCAGAACAACAGGAATAACATGCATACAAACATAATAACAGCTTGCAAAGCATCTGTATAAAGAACGCCCTTTATACCTCCGGAAATAACATAAGCAGCTACTATTAGTGTAAATGCAAGAAGAGCAACATGCAAATCTATATCAAACATCTGTTCAATAAAGACAGCACCACCTTTCATTACAACTGCCGCATAAAGAGGCATTCCAATAAAGATGATGGAAGCTATAAAGATTTGAATAGCTCTCGATTTATAATGCATTCCCAACAATTGAGGGAAAGTCTTGGCATTATGTTCTGCACCCATCTTTCGCGTTTTTCTACCAAATACAATAAATGCTATTACAACACCCATAAACATGTTTAAAAGGCATAGCCATTGTATTCCCATCCCAAAAGTAGCTGCAATACCTCCAAAACCGACAATGGCTGAAGCCGAGATAAAAGTGGCTCCATAGGAGAGGGCCATTATAATTGGATTAACATTTCTGCCACCAAGTAAATAGTCGCTGGCGTTTTTTGTCGCTTTATATCCTAAGTAGCCTAAATAGGCTACTAAAAACATGTAAATAATTACTACAATACCTAAGGTTAACGTACTCACTTGACTGAATTTTTAGAGTTAGTATCATCATCTCCATCCTTGTTCCAGTTCCTGATTCCAAACCAAACAGAGAAGGCCACACACAGAAAAGCCAATAAATAGGCTGACCAAATACCCGGATCGTCTATTCCAAACATAGTCTTGTTATTATAAATTTAGTAAATCTGATTCTACAATACACTCCATGTTTTTCCGACGAATCACATCAAGGGCAGCATCTCTGTTATTTGTCCGCAGTATCAAAATAGCTTTTCCATACATGGAAACACAATACATATATTCAATGCTTAATCCGGCTTGTGTAAAATTAGTAAGCGTGTTTGCAAAGCTTCCGGCTTGAGAGCCAGAAACGATAGCCATTACTTCCGTTAAGTTTGCACTTACATTGTTACTTTTAAGAATGTTGTAAGCTCTTTGTGGTTCACTAACAATAATGCGAAGAATACCATATTCGGAAGTGTCTGCTACCGTGGCGGCAATTATCCGTATATTTTCTTTTGCAAGTAAACCCAGAATTTCGCTAAGCTTGCCATATTTATTTTCAAGAAAAATAGAAATCTGATTAATTGTCATGGTTTTAATTTATTAGAGTTATTGATGTTATGATAACTTGCGTAAATCCTTCACACGCACAGCCTTACCTTCCTGAACCGGAAGAGATCCTTTAGCCACCAGCTTCAAATGTGGGGTAATCAGTAATTCATCTTTAAGCTGACGCGTAATCTCTTTAGATAACTTTTGAAGTACACCGTAGTCGTCAGTAAACAGATCGCTGATTTCTACTTCAACTTGCATTTCGTCGCTATTGCCTACGGTCTCGATGGTTATAAGGTAGTTGCTTGCCAACTCTTTGAAGTTCATAAGAATCTTTTCTATCTGAATTGGGAATATGTTAACACCTTTAAGTATAATCATATCATCACTTCGTCCTTTAAATCGATCTATTCGTTTGTGTGTACGTCCGCATGGACATTCGCCCGGCAGAATCCGGGTAAGATCGCGGGTACGATATCGGAACAAAGGCATTGCCTCGCGGTTGATGGTAGTAAGTACAAGCTCACCAACAGATCCTTCGGGAACAGGTTCGAGAGTTACCGGATCGATAATCTCTACTATTACATAATCTTCCCAAATATGAAGCCCGTTCTGCTCTGTACATTCGAACGCCACTCCGGGGCCGTTCATCTCGGACATTCCGAAACAATTGTAAGCCTTTACTCCAAGCAGTTGTTCAATACGTTGCCGTTGTTCTTCGGAGTGAGGTTCGGCACCAATACAGATTGTTTTAAGTTTAGTATCTTTCTGTGGATCCATACCCAACTCATAAAATACTTCAGCCAAACGGGTAGCATAACTGGGTATAATATGCAAACAGGTAGTCCCAAAGTCGGTAATAAACTTTATCTGACGCTTCGTATTACCTGCTGCAGCCGGTATTGTTAATGCACCAAGCTTCTCGGCTCCATATTGAAAACCCAGTCCACCCGTAAACATCCCGTAACCAGATGTATTCTGAAATACATCCGTGTCTCTGAGACCTACCATATACATACAACGGGCAACCTGATTGGCCCATTCATCCAAATCTTTTCTTGAGTGAAGTACCACGGTTGGATTCCCCGTAGTGCCACTTGATGAGTGAATACGAACACAATCCTTTAGAGGAATTGCTGCCATTCCGAAAGGATAGCTGTCTCGTAAATCTTCTTTAGTTGTAAATGGAATTTTCCGAAGGTCGTCCAATGATTGAATGCTATCGGATGAAATTTCTAATTCTTTGAAAAGCTTTCCATAGAATGGAGAGTTTATTGCTGATTCGATTGTAGATTTTAGTCGTTGAAGTTGAAGTTTATCCAAATCAGAACGATTCATGGTTTCAACATCTTTCTGCCAATACATCATAACTTTTATATCTTTATAAGTGTGTTTTCATTTATTAGAGATACAAAAGTATGTTTATTTTTTGATATTTATTACAATTTTATATCAAAATAAGAATATATCTACGAATTCGTTGCATTTATACGAACCATTCATGCAGATCTTCAACCGATATTTCAGAGAAATCGGGTATAACTTTATATACTTTATCTTCCAGTTGCTCAGCAGGAATAGTACTGCTTACACCTATCACTTTCATTCCGGCTGCTGTTGCAGCTTTTATGCCGGCAAAAGAATCTTCGAAAACGATGCAGTTTTCAGGTTTTGCATTCCAATCGTTTGCAGCAAGCAGATAACACATGGGGTCTGGTTTACCTCTGGTAATACGGTCGGCCGTAACAATCGTATCAAATACATTGTGAAGCGAAAGTATCTGAAATGCACGTTCCATTTTAAAATCCTGCGAGCTGGTTACAAGTCCAACTTTTATGCCATCTTCTTTTATCTTATATAGAAATTCAAGCGCACCATCAATAGTGGGGAAATTCATCTGCTTCTCGAACTCATTGCTCTCGCGTAAAACGTTTTCTCTGGTTTCTTCAGTAGCATCAGAGAAGTAAGTCTCCATCACATAGGGCATGGTTGTTCCTTTTATTTTAGCTGCGAAATTATCACCTAACCCATAACGAAGACCAGCTTCATTCCAAAATATATCGTAAATAGGTTCTGTATTTACAAGCACTCCGTCAAAATCAAAAAGAACATATTTTTGCTTAGCCATAACTCTATACCCCAAATTTATATATTGAACACAAATCGAATTTCGAACTGCAAAGATACAATTTTGTTTCTTGGGAACAAATTAGTCTACAACCGGCTGTCAAATACCTGTTAATGGGTTCTTCGTCACTTTAGGTGCAAGCAAACAGTTTCAAATGCTTATCCAATCAAGATTATACATGCATTTTTGATAAGCCATTTATTAAATCGGATAAAAAGTCTACATAACACCAGAAATGAGAGGCTTAATATAATATCTTGCACCAAAAGTGACGAAGAACCTGTTAATGTCGATTTAATCTGTTATCTATCACAAAAGGTGTCAGATCCCTTTGCTGGTCGGGGTTGTGCGAGTGACAGATGCCTTGTGAGGGATGCAAAACAGCTCTCACCTGTCACTAATCAATTTTATGGTCGCAACAGGAGGATTCCCGATCAACTTATAATTAGCACCCGACTAAACGATAAAGTATAAGAAAGTAGTAAGTAAACTAACGTTAAGACTACGAACAAGTATTCGTTTGCCAAATGACAAACATTCATTCAACAGCTGTATAACGATCATTCAATAGCTGTTGAATGATCGTTATACAGCTGTTGAATGATTACTTGTTCGTATTGAAAAAGATAAAAGACTATTGGAAAGATAGTAAAGTATATTGTAATAATGTTAGTTTACCTGCATGTCTTATCACAGAAAAATGAAAATTGAGATAAGTTTTATTTCCTGATGAAGTTGAACAATATAATCTTCTGATCTACTTCGTCAGGAATATTTTCGGTGGAGGTAAGTTTCGTAAATGTATATTTATCTCCATACTTATTTATAATAGCCTCCACATTCTTTTCGCAAGCCAGAAAATAACCTTTTTCGGGCTGATTGTCTGCAAAATCATGAAATATATTACCCATATAGTAATTTAGACCGTACATGTTTTCATATTCAATAAGATTATTCATAACATATACATTTGTCTTGTCTATAGGATATTCTTTCATGATCTGAGTGGCAAACGATTTGCATGAACTGCCTTCGCGGATACTGTGCATAAATACCCCGTCAATTAGCACATTCAACATAAACGCCAGACCGATAGTTGCATAGAGTATCTTTATATTAATCTTACGTGCCATCTGATAAAAAACAACACTAAGAGTAATAAGCAACAACCCCATAATAACCAAAGTAAGGGTTGAAGGGTGGGATAGGGTGTTATTAATTAAAGAAACTGTATACAACGTACTTTCCCTGTCTGTATACTGTGCAGCAATTGTATCAAGATTTATAACACCAGCCATAATCAGACCGGAAGCTATAACAATCATAGAGGTTACCGAAACAAGAAATGCTGCAAAAACACGGGTAGCCTTTGTGCGGTATTCCGTTATATAAAGTGCATATTGCGCCAGGAAGAAGGCGATAAACGGATAAGCAGGCATAAGGTATACGCTTCGTTTACTGGCAAGAATCGAGTAAAAGAAGATAACGCAAACTATCGCAACCAGACTAAATAACTTTACTTTTTCCATCGAACGGATTTTGATCCAAGTATCCGTTAGAATTTCTTTAAGGGACTTTTCAGGCTTATGTATTTTCATTCCGAAAAGTGAAAATACAAAAAGAATTGTCCAAGGCATAAATCCGGTAATTAACGTTAAAAAGTTATAGAAGACTCCATTTTCGTGACCAAGTTCGTAATTGATCTCAGGCGTACTTGTATTGAAAAAGCGACCAAAGTTCTCGGCAAGCACAACGTTCAAGAAATCGTCTCCTCCTTGTTTCCAAGCTGCTATATACCACAGAAAAGGAAGGAAGATCGACGAAATTCCCGCATATAACAAGGCTTTGAAAATACGGATAAAACTGTATTTGCCTAAAATAAGAAGATAAACGCCAAAGACAAATAACGGCAATATAATCCCAACCGGACCTTTTGTTAGCGTGGCGCATCCAAGTATAAGAGGAATGCCCAAAGGGATCCCTTTTAATTCCAAATGTTCTTCCCATCGGTATAGTTGAATTAGTCCGATTACTATAAAGGTGGTAAGAATCATATCAACACGGGTAGTCATAGCTGCCCGGTGAATTTCGATGCAGGTTATTAGCAATAGCGAAGCTATAAATGCTTGTTGAAACCGGGCTCTACGACCAAAGAAAACTAACATAAAGCTTACCAGTACAACAAAGGCAAGCGCTGAAGGAAGTCTGGACGTGAATTCGGAAACATGTCCCTGAGGATAAGAAAACGCAGCCATCATCCAGTGACTTAATGGAGGTTTATATGCAAACTCATCGGCATAAGCTTGTGGAAGTATCCAGTTTCCGGTTTCAATCATGGAAATAGCTATAGAAGCTTCCCGGGGTTCTCCCTTGGTAGAAAAATCTCCTATACCAATCCACGGTAAAACAGAAATTATACAGATGAATACGACCAATGTTATTGGTTTTTGTAAGTAGAGATACTGTAATGTAGGTGTACGCATATTACTTTGTTAAGAGTGAAAGCTTCAATTTCTTTTAAATTAAACACAAAATAACAACTTTTTGTTGAATTGATAAGCCTTTTAAACAGTTTTTTTATGCTCCGAGCGATTCTTTGATAGCCAATCGTATCGCAACCGCATCCTCTTTGTTCTCCTTTAATATAGACAATATGAGATTGAGGTAGCTCTCTTTATTGTTGATGCCAATAATTGAACATAGACGACTCTGTGGAAGCATTCCTTTCTGATTATAGACGCGCAGAATCTGCGGATAGTTTGCAGACGAGATATAAGTTTCAAATTCAGTCTTAATCTCTTCGTATATTTCGTAAACATGTATGTTTTGTTCGATCATTTCTATATGACCGGCTAATTCTTCAACTGTACTAATCTTTCTGTCTGTTGTTGTTTCCAGCTTTTTCCTTACACGGTGTTTGGCATGTAATATTACCTGGGCATCCAGATCTTTCTCAAAAAGTCGTATTATGTTCTCTTTAACCTGAACGAAAACTTCTTCGGGATTTTTCATCAGTCGGCGTGCTACGGTCTTTATTACCATTTCTATCAATAATAAGTTCTCAACCTCGGCAACATCGGGTACAAGAATGTTTTGTTCGCGCAGATAGGAAATTTCGCCTTGTGTACGGCGGTCTCTATCTACAATACCTTTCGAATCGAGCGTATGGAAATTTTTAAGCTGACCAAAAGCTTTGGTAGTTTCAATTACTTTCTGACAGCCACCCATTGGCTTTACCAGATAGTCGGGGAATATATAAGGATATAAACGGCTGTCTATGCTGTTTGAGTCGTTGCCCTCTATAAATAGGATAGGTTTCCGGCTTCCCAATATTTCCAGATAGACTTCCTCAGGATAGCTTTCATTGCTTTCGATTAGTTCGTAATCCCATTGCTGTTCGTCTGCATCGTAAGAACGGACCCATATTCGTTTTCCCTCCGAGCGGGCTGTTGCAAATCCAATATCGTGGGTCAGGTAGATGTACGTACAATCCGGACGGCAGACTTCTATTTCATTCCAAAGGGCATTTTTAATGGAATCGTGTAGCAAAACTTCCGGCTCTTCTATTATGAGGATAGCGTTTGGTTCTGCACAAAGAACAGCTCCAATCAGATAGAAAACAATTTTTTCGCCATCACTCATACGTTCGGCATTATACGAATTGCCGTCTCGGGAAGCGGATACAAGTTCAAAAAATCCTGATTTACGAACCAATCGGTTGTGAGGAAACATTTTCTCCCAGATACGCTGAATGACATCTATCTTGGTTGTAGGTGGTTCCAATCCCGGAGTATGTTTGCTTGTTTCCTTATAGTTTACAGCAGCTTCAAACTCTTCTTGTTGCAATCTTAACGTTAGCATCTGATATTCGGAAAGCATTGGTAGCGACGACCGATCTGCTGAGATAGTTTTAAGGCTGAGTGATTCGCTTGAAATAAATAACGACCGCATCCCCGATATACCAATTGCATGTTCCGGATAACGTGATATTATATCCTTTCCAAACGAACTTTTGCCGGCTCCATTGGCTCCGATTACTACAAGCACTCTTGCATCTTCGATGACTGGAGGTGTAGAGGTATTTAATTTTTCAGGAAGTACTAAATTCATACTGCAATTGATTAGTAATGTTTATCAAACGATCCAAAGATAGGAATAATTACTATTCGATGTCTTCTTATAAAAAGGAATTCAAAACAAAAAGGGCACCTAACATAGGTGCCCTTAAGTATATTATCTGATATTTCGATTAGAAACCTCTGATAGCTTCAATACCTGGAAGAACTTTGCCTTCAATAGCTTCAAGAAGAGCACCTCCACCAGTTGATACATAAGAAACTCCATCAGCCAAGCCAAACTTGTTAACACAAGCAACAGAATCGCCACCACCTACAAGAGAGAAAGCTCCGTTCTTTGTAGCTTCTACAATAGCTTCGCCTACTGAACGTGAACCAGATTCAAATTTGTCAAATTCAAATACTCCTGTTGGGCCATTCCATAGAATTGTCTTAGAGTTTTTGATAACTTCTGCATAAATCGCCTCTGTCTTAGGACCGATGTCAAGACCTTGCCATCCGTCAGGAATTACGTCTGCGTCAACAAAATCAGTATTAGCATCGTTACTGAATTTGTCAGCAATTTTAGCATCAACAGCAAGAACCAAATTAACATTGTTAGCCTTAGCTTTATCCAACAATTCCAATGCAAGTTCTAATTTGTCGTCTTCGCAGATTGAACTACCAATCTTTCCACCTAAAGCTTTGGTGAAAGTAAATGTCATACCTCCGGTAATGATCAGGTTGTCTACTTTGCCAAGTAAGTTTTCAATGATTTCAATTTTAGAAGAAACCTTTGAACCACCCATGATAGCAGTAAACGGACGATTGATTTCGCTCATTACTTTTTCTACCGCTTTTACTTCTTTTTCCATCAAATAACCAAACATTTTGTTATTGATGTCGAAGTAAGCAGCGATTAATGCTGTAGAAGCGTGTGCACGGTGTGCAGTTCCAAAAGCGTCATTTACATAGCAATCGGCCAATGAAGCCAATATTTTTGTAAAGTTCTTCTGACTTTCTTTCACTTCTTTCTTTGCAGCTTTCTTTTCTTCTTCAGAAGCATCTTCTGCCAAACCTCTTGGTTTACCTTCTTCTTCAGCATAGAAACGAAGGTTTTCAAGTAACAATACTTCACCTGGTTTCAATGCAGCAGCTTTTGCAATAGCTTCTTCGCCAACACAGTCGTTAGCAAACTGAACGTTAACCCCAAGTAGATCAGAAACATGGGCAAGGATATGTTTCAATGAATATTTTTCGGTAACGCCTTTCGGACGACCAAGGTGTGAACCAATAATTGGGCTACCTCCGTCGGCAATAATCTTCTTTAGAGTAGGAAGAGCAGCACGAATACGGTTGTCGTCTGTGATGTTGAAATTCTCGTCCAGGGGTACATTAAAGTCAACCCGAACAAATGCCTTTTTACCGGCAAAATTGAATTTTTCGATTGTTTGCATAACTATTATATTTTAGAATTATGATTCTCTTAGTAAACGCCCGCAAACTTACACAAAATTATTTTATTTCAGCGTATGGGCGGATAAAAATACATATAAATGATTAAATTTCTTACTTCCGATTATTCTTCAAGTTTAAACCGGAGACGGAGTCTTCCTTCCTGAAAATCGTAGTTTAAAAGCTTGAAATGACCTATTTCGGCGGTGTTTGAAACATGAGCTCCGATGCAGGCACAGGCATCGTAATCACCAATCCGTACAATACGCAACGTTTCACTTGCATCATCAGGTAATTTACTAAGGTCTACCAGCTTCGAAGCTTCACTTCTGGGAATTAATTCGGCTGTAACCGGAAGATGCAAATCAATTATTTCGTTTACCCGTCGTTCAATTTCTTTCATAATTTCTTCAGACGGTTCTTCGGATAAAAAATAATCACACTTCGATTTTTTTCTCTCTATATGAGCATTTTTGGAGCGGGGGCAACCAAACATTCTAACCATTGTTTGATTCAAAATATGCTCGGCACTGTGCATAGGTTCGCAGTAATCTTTTTTGGGTTCGTTAAGCATCATTATATAGCTATTTATAGAACATACATATAATAAGAAAGGGGAATTGTAAGTTCCCCTTGATTGATAACACTCTTATTATTAGAGATTTTCGTCTTTTCTTTTACGCATAGCCAAACGGTTTAAACGTCCCTGCAATTGCATGAGTTCAATAAGGGACAATTTTTCGTAGGATTCTATCGACAAAACAGGCTCTGGTTCAGCAACTACAACAGAAGGAGTTATTTTAGCCTTTTGTTCGTTTAAAACTTCAAATAACATACCGAAAATTTCTGCAGCCTCAATACCATTAGCTCTGTTAAAAGCATCGGTTAAGTCATTTTTAATTTTCTGAACCTGAGTGTATTTAGGTCTTCTTCCCATATTAAATGCTTATTTATTAAGTGAATATTTTTACAAATATATAAATAATATAATACCTTTGCAGCATCTAAATAAAAAAAATATAATAATGTCAGTACATCAATCGGAAGATAACAGAAAAGTGACGACTCATCGTCTTATCGAGATGAAGCAGAGAGGTGAAAAGATTTCCATGTTGACTGCTTATGACTATTCTATGGCTAAAGTTATTGACGAAGCCGGAATGGATGTAATTTTAGTTGGAGATTCTGCCTCTAATGTAATGGCCGGAAATATTACAACGCTTCCAATGACACTGGACCAGATGATATACCATGGCACCTCTGTTGTAAAAGCTGTAAAGCGGGCGCTGGTAGTTGTGGACATGCCATTTGGTACCTATCAGGGTGATGCAAAGGTGGCTCTTGCATCGGCCGTACGCATAATGAAAGAGACTGGAGCCGACTGTCTCAAACTGGAAGGTGGCGCAGAAATACGCGAATCGTTGGAACGGATTCTCTCTGCAGGTATCCCTATTATGGGGCATTTGGGATTAACTCCTCAATCTATCAATAAATTTGGCACTTATACAGTTCGTGCTAAGGAAGAAGCCGAAGCTCAGAAGTTAATTGAGGATGCACACGTTTTGCAGGAAGTTGGTTGTTTTGCCTTGACATTGGAAAAAATACCGGCATCTCTGGCAGCCCGCGTTGCTTCGGAATTAACCATTCCGGTTATAGGTATCGGTGCTGGTGGAGGTGTTGACGGTCAGGTATTGGTAATGCATGATATGTTGGGAATTAACCAGGGCTTTTCTCCAAGATTTTTACGTAGATATGCAAATCTGCACGAAGAAATTACCAAAGCAGTAAAGAACTATATTCACGATGTGAAGATTTCTGATTTTCCTAACGAAAAAGAACAATATTAATTATTTCGGAAACGTAGTCATAATTATTGATTTAATAAATAAAGGGAATCCCGAATGTCGGAATTCCCTTTATTGTTTAGTATAGTAAGCTGACAGATCAGGAAATGAAATTGATAATCTCTTTTTTATCATGGATGATGTATATATGCTTAACTGAAATTTTGTACCTTTGCATCTTGTTACGAAAGTAAAAAAGGAAACAATAAAATTTAGAATAAAAAATGGCAAAAGAGCTTAAAGAACTTACTCCTCGTAGTGTAAGTTACTCCCAATGGTACCAGGACCTGGTAATTAAGGCTGAATTGGCAGAAAACTCTGCCGTACGCGGTTGTATGGTGATAAGACCCTATGGTTATGCCATCTGGGAAAAAATACAACGCATATTAGATGATAAGTTTAAGGAAACAGGTCACTCTAATGCATATTTCCCTTTGCTTATTCCTAAATCATTTCTAAGCAAAGAGGCCGAACATGTGGAAGGCTTTGCAAAAGAATGTGCTGTAGTAACTCATTACCGCCTCAAAACCAATCATGATGGAACAGGGGTAGTAGTAGATCCGGAAGCTAAACTGGAAGAAGAACTAATTATACGTCCTACTTCAGAGACTATTATCTGGAATACTTATCGTAACTGGATTCAGTCTTATCGCGATCTTCCACTTCTTATTAACCAGTGGGCGAATGTAATGCGCTGGGAAATGCGTACCCGTTTATTCCTTCGTACTGCTGAGTTTTTGTGGCAAGAGGGTCATACTGCACATGCAACAAAAGATGAAGCTGAAGCCGAAGCAAAACTAATGCTTGAAGTTTATGCGGAATTTGCAGAAAAATATATGGCAATGCCTGTAGTTAAGGGTGTTAAATCCGCCAGCGAACGTTTTGCAGGAGCATTGGATACTTATACAATCGAAGGTTTGATGCAAGATGGAAAAGCTTTACAGAGCGGGACATCTCACTTCCTTGGTCAGAATTTCGCCAAAGCTTTTGATGTTAAATTCATTGACAAAACAGGGAAGAGCGAATTTGTCTGGGCTACATCATGGGGCGTTTCGACCCGTTTGATGGGTGCTCTTATTATGGCGCATTCGGACGATAATGGTTTAGTGCTTCCTCCAATGTTGGCTCCTATTCAGGTTGTTATAGTTCCTATTTACAAGAACGATGACCAGTTAAAACTGATCGACGAGAAAGTGGCCGGTATTGTTGCTGGTTTAAAAGCACTTGGTATTTCTGTTAAATACGACAATGCAGATAACAAAAAACCGGGTTGGAAATTTGCTGAGTACGAATTAAAGGGTATTCCTGTTCGTCTGGCAATGGGAGGCCGCGACCTCGAAAACAATACCATCGAAGTGATGCGCAGAGATAAACTTGAAAAAGAAACTGTAGCCTGCGACGGTATTGAGGCATATGTTAAGGATCTATTGGATGATATACAGAATAACATCTATAAAAAAGCATTCGATTATCGTGCTACTCACACTATAACAGTTGAGACTTACGATGAATTCAAAGAAAAAATAGAAGAAGGTGGTTTTATTCTTGCCCATTGGGATGGAACACCCGAAACAGAAGAATTAATCAAGAACGAAACCAAGGCTACGATTCGTTGCATTCCATTGGATGGCGACAAAACTCCGGGTGTTTGTATGGTTACAGGTAAACCTTCTGCACAGAGAGTCGTTTTCGCCCGTGCCTATTAATGCTTCTTTTTAATTAAACAAAATAGGGTAGCTCAATTATATTGAGTTACCCTATTTTGTTTAATTACTATTCATGGTATAGTTCAACTAAAAATCGAGCTTTAAGTTAGAACCAACGAATTTTTCTAAAAATAACAAACGCAGCAGCAGATATTAATACAGAAAGAATAACGATATAATAGAAACCATACGGTAAATTTTCTACGTGACTCTTTACGTTCATCCCATAAAAACTAGCTATCAAAGTTGGTACCATCAGAATGATCGAAATTGATGTCATACGCTTCATGATGGTGTTCACATTGTTCGTAATAATAGAAGCAAATGCATTCATCGTTCCAGTAAGGATATCACTGTATATGTTTACGGTAATGTGAGCCTGCCTTAATTCAGTTTCCACATCTTCCAGCAACTCTTTATCAACATAATCGGGACCCTGGAAGATACTTTGCAGTTTGGTAAGCATCACTTCATTACCACGAATAGAAGTATTGAAGTACACCATACTTTTTTCAAGTCTCATTAACCGAAGCAGGTCTTCGTTACGGATACTTTTTTCCAATTCTTTTTCGGCCATTCGAACCTCACTGTTAACCTGTTTTAGGTACTTAAGGAACCATACGGCAGACGAATGGATAATTCGAAGGATAAGATCGAACTTATTGCGCACCATAAGCTCCTTGCGGCGGGAGTAACGTATAAAGTCCGCAATCAATTCGCTTTTGTAGTAACAAACAGAAATAATTATTTCGCCATTGGTAATCATACCGATGGGAACTGTTGTGAAAGGAATTCCTTGTTCGTTACTTTGCACAGGGATACGTAAAATGGTAAGCAACCATTTGCCTTCGTATTCAATACGAGGTCGTTCGTCGGTATCTTCTATATCGGATAGAAATGATTCTGGTACCAGTAATTCGTTTGTAAGGTAATTGATATCGTCCTGAGTAGGACACTCAACATTAACCCAGCAATTAGGAAGCCATCGATCTGTTTCCACAAACCCTGCTTCACAATAAAGAAATGTTCTCATTATTGCCTCCTTTCGTTTATTTACGCAGGGTGGAATAATGCTTCTACCTCTGCTAGTTTACTTTTTATTTACCTCAAGCGGGATACTGTCATCCATAATTTAATGATTGATTTTATATCGGGCACAAAGGTAATCGAATTTATTTAGAAGGCAAAAAAAGAGGACCTCAATCGAAGTCCTCTTTCTATAATTAACAATTTGATCTAATTCTATTTCATATTCGGTTTTTCAAGACCATATCCTTTCTTTTTATCTTCTGCCTTAAGCATCAAGGCTACAATAAGCGCAAGTACTCCAAACCCGGTAAAGATAATCATAGGAATAGTATAATCGTATGCAGGTCCGTCTCCTTCAAGCTTGCAATAACGGTCCAATACCCATCCAATAAGCGCAGGCACACCCATTAAACCCCAGTTCTGTACCCAAAAGATTAAAGAATAAGCTGTCCCCAATTGCTTTTCAGGAATAATTTTGGGAACTGAAGGCCACATGGCAGAAGGAACCAAAGAGAAAGCAACACCTAAAATAATCATAATTATCGTAGCAAACCACCATTCATTTAACAACGGAAGTGCAAATAATAAATGAACTCCAATTAACATACAAGCTCCGATAACCATAATGGTAGCACCTTTACCTTTTCGGTCGTATAAGTTACCAAAGAACGGTGTGAGGAATAAGGTTCCCAAAGGAAGTAAACTCGGAATAATACCAGCTAATTCCGGGTCGACCGCATATTTATTTACCATTAGGTCGGTCGCATATTTTAAAAATGGGAACACGGCCGAATAGAAAAGAACACACAACATAGCAATCAGCCAAAAACCTTTATTTGTGATAATTAGAAGAATGTCTTTCATCCGGAATGGTTCTTCGGCTTCCTTATCTGATTCAGAAAGAGAAGCATCTAGTTTTCTATCCATAAAGATATAAACTATAAAGGCGATTAATCCTATGCAAAGCATTATGAAGCAAAGTAGGATAGGAGCAGACACACTGCCAAAATATTTAGCAAAAGGAACAGAAACAGACATGGCCAGCATTGTTCCGATACGGGCGGTTGCCATCTCGAGACCCATCGCTAACGCAAGTTCTTTCCCTTTAAACCATTTAACAATAATCTTTGAAACGGTAATACCTGCAATTTCAACACCAACCCCAAAAATGGCGTAACCAAAAGCGGCTACTGCTACCTGAGCTTTCCATCCAAGAATGAGTTGTCCGTCCATGTGGAAGTATTCCGAAATGGCGTAATATTTAATTCCGCACCCAACAAGCATCAGCAAGCAGGCGTTAAATCCTGTAAAGCGAACGCCCATCTTATCGAGAATTATACCGCCGAAAATAAGCATAAACAGGAATACGTTAAACCAGCCATAAGCACTGGTGAAAAATCCGTAATCGGTGCTACTCCAAAGTAATTCTGATTCGAGCATCGGTTTTAGAGGAGACATTACGTCGGTCAGAAAATAACCGCACAGCATGGTAAAAGCAACCACGCTGAGTGCTGCCCAGCGAGCACCTTTCGAATCGCTCAATTTTTTTTGAATTTTTTCAGTCATCTGTTTTTTTTATTATTAGAGTTTCAATTATAAATGTCTTTTTGTTTTCAAAGAGATCATAGCATCAGCAACTACAAATGTGCTGCCGCCGATAAAAATTAGATCATCTTTGCCTGAATTTGTTTTTGCTGCAAGTATTGCACTCTCAACAGTCGGATATATATTCCCTTTTAATCCGTACTGACTGGCCATAGAAGCAAACTCTTCGGACGGTAATGCTCTATCTACCGATGCCTTCGTGAAATAGTAAGTAGCATTTTGAGGTAGTAATTTTAAAACGCCGTTAATATCTTTGTCGTTTACCATACCAATAATAATATGCAGCGTATCGCAGGGAGTTTGCTCAAGTTGTCGGGAAAGATATTCCCACCCACCTGTATTATGACCCGTGTCGCAGATTATTTTGGGATTTTCTTGCATAACTTGCCACCTTCCCATTAATCCTGTAAGCTCTACTACATTTGCAAATGCTTCTTTTACAGCTTCCGGTGTAATTTTATAACCGAGTTCTATTAATTTGCGAATGGACAAAAGAACCGTTTTGGCATTTTTTTCTTGCACCATACCGCCTAATTCTCCGTTAAGTTCACCAAAATCGCGGCTCTCAAACGCCCATTGCCCCGAATTAAGATGAGTGGCAGAAAGTATTACGTCCGACTCTTCTGCAAAGAAAATAGGCGCATTTGCGTCTGTTGCCTTTGAAACAAATACTTCTTTTACGCTTTCTTTACCTGCTTCACCAATTACAACCGGAATACCCTGTTTAATAATACCTGCTTTCTCAGAAGCTATCTTTTCCAGGGTATTTCCAAGGAATTGAACATGGTCCATGCTTATGTTGGTTATAACGCAAAGATCCGGAGAAATAATGTTTGTACTGTCAAGTCGTCCGCCCAGTCCAACTTCAATTACGGCCACATCCACAGCCATCGCTCGAAAATAATCGAAAGCCATGCTCATTGTCAGCTCAAAAAATGAAGGTTCAAGGGTCTCAAAATAATTTCTGTGCTGATCAACAAAATCAACAACGTACTGCTCGGAAATCATTTCTCCGTTTACACGAATACGTTCACGGAAATCGACCAAATGAGGTGAAGTATATAATCCAACTCTATATCCCGATTGCTGCAGTGTTGCAGCCAGCAGGTGAGAAGTAGAGCCCTTGCCATTCGTACCTGCAACATGTATAGTCTTGTAGGTAGAATGAGGGTAGTTAAAATAGGCATCTAACGCTATGCTGGTACCCAGACCTGGTTTATATGCGGATGCTCCGCTATGCTGAAAAACAGGTACACGTGTATAAAGATAGTGTAGAGTTTCTTCGTAAGTCATTTGAATTTTTTTTATAACGGGCAAAAATAAAGAAAAAAAAGAACTTATTAGGTTGAACATCGAAGAATTGTCTTTATAAATCCGGCGGATTACTAAATCATGTTGCATAACAAGAAATTTAGTAATGTTTAATATGGCAAATCAACAAACTAATTGTTTATTTTTGTTGTTTAGTTAATATTATATTGCTAATCATTAAAAAGAAAGATCATGGGAGCAAAGAAGAATTTTGTGCTTGATACCAACGTTATCCTGCACGATTATAAGTGTATTGAGAACTTTCAGGAAAATGATATTTATCTGCCCATTGTGGTACTTGAAGAGCTTGATAAATTTAAGAAAGGAAGCGATCAGATTAATTTTAATGCCCGCGAGTTTGTGCGCGAACTTGATTTGCTTACTAGTAACGACCTTTTTCTTAAAGGAGCATCTCTTGGTCCGGGCAAAGGAACTTTGTACATTGTGACAGGAGATAAATACCAAGAGAAAATTGCCTTGTCTTTTCCCGAACATACTGCCGATCACCGAATTTTGTCCAGCACACTGTTCATCGCAGAAAAGAATCCGAAAATGCATACGATTCTTGTTACCAAAGATGTCAATTTACGCATGAAAGGACGCTCATTGGGAATTGAGGTGGAAGATTATATAACAGATAAAGTGATTAATGTAGATATTTTTGAACGTGCCCAGGAGGTATATGAAAATATTGACCCGGATTTAATTGATAAAATATATGGTTCGCCGGAAGGTATAACTGCCGATCTTCTCGACTTTAATGTAAAATTGGATCCAAACGACTGCTTTGTATTGAGAAGTGTACGCAACTCTGTATTAGCTCGTTATAACCCATATACTGATAAAATCAAAAAGGTAGACAAGACGCCGAGCTATGGTATTACTCCCCGTAACGCTGAACAGAGCTTTGCGCTTGAAGTACTAAATGACCCCAACATAAAATTGGTTGCTCTTACAGGAAAAGCTGGTACGGGAAAAACGCTCCTTGCTTTGGCCTCGGCTCTAAAACAAGCAGACTTATTTAATCAGATATTACTTGCCAGGCCTATAGTGGCACTTGGAAATAAAGACCTGGGGTTTCTTCCCGGCGACGAAAAACAGAAAATAGCGCCATACATGCAGCCCTTATTTGACAATCTGAACGTTATTAAAGCTCAATTACCTCCGGGAAGTGCTGATATTCGGCGAATTGATGAATTGCAGAAAAACAATCAGTTGGTAATAGAAGCGTTGGCTTTTATCCGGGGGCGAAGCTTATCAGAAACTTTCTGCATTATTGATGAAGCACAAAACCTCACTCCACACGAAGTGAAGACTATTATAACGCGTGCGGGAGAAGGGACAAGAATGGTATTTACAGGTGATATTCAGCAAATAGACTCGCCCTATCTTGATGCTCAGGGTAACGGCCTGGCCTACATGGTAGATAAAATGAAAGGACAGGAGTTGTTTGCTCACATCAATCTAATAAAGGGTGAACGAAGCGAATTATCTGAATTGGCATCGAATTTATTATAAATTACTAAGAAGAACCTGTACCTTTGTGGAGTAATTAATCACGAAGGTACAGGTTTTTTCTTTGGGATTATCTGTTCCGGACTGAACAATCCGCAAACCTTTTTGGTTATAGGTGGTGTGAACTGAACAGATATTGATGAAAAGAAAGATTACAAAACAGATTCTCTTCGCGTGGTTATTGATGTTTTCAATAGCTCCATTGGGTTTCGTGAAGGAATTTCACCATCACAAGTCTTGCGATGCAGGAACCTGCGATAATCATCATGAAGAATCTGCTCCCGACGACTGTTCTATCTGTCAGTTTCATCTTTTACCTTTCGAAGAACCAATTGTTTTTCATATTGGTTATTTCCGTACATTTACAACAATTAATCAGGCTGTCTATCTTTGCAAAGTAACCTGTGCAGAGCCCTTCGGCTATTATTTACGTGCCCCTCCAGCTTTATAGGTAAATATCATTTATCTATAATTATCAAATAAAATAAATTTATGCGTATCGGATATATTTCGGGCGTTTTAGCGTTATGCATTTCTGCAGACGCCTACGCGCTGTATCCCGATTCACTCAAGGTAAGTCTGCCGGAAGTGGTGGTGACTAATAATTACATGTCTGGTCGTAACCGAACAGAGACTGTGCCTGTAGAAGTGATAGGGCAAGAGTTCTTGCGCGAATTTCATTCGGGCAGCCTGATGCAAACATTGGGCAAGCTTCCCGGAATTCAATCAATGGATATAGGTTCGGGTTTTTCCAAGCCTGTAATCAGAGGTATGGGTTTCAATAGGGTAGCTGTTACGGAGAATGGAATCCGGCAGGAGGGGCAACAATGGGGTGCCGATCATGGGTTGGAAATAGACGCATTCAATGTTGAACGCGTGGAAGTCCGCAAAGGTCCCGCATCGCTCCAATATGGAAGCGATGCTATGGGAGGGGTGCTTGAAATAAAACAACTACCTCCGCCTTTAGACAATCAATTGTTTGGAGAGGTGAACCTGCTAAGTAAAACTAACAATAATTTGTGGGGAGGATCTGTTATGCTGGGTATTAAAAAGAATGCATGGTATATACAGACTCGTTTTACCGAACAACACTTCGGCGATTATCGTGTACCCACCGATTCCATTGTTTATCTTACTCAGCGAATACCTATCTATTACAGACGTATGAAGAATACAGCAGGGATGGAAAGAGACGCCTCGGCATCTGTATCTTACCGTAAATCGGCCTATCAAGGTCAGCTGTTTCTAAGTAACGCCTATCAAAAAGTAGGATTCTTTCCTGGTGCACATGGTATTCCGGATGCATCCAGAGTACAGGATGATGGAAACTCGCGTAATATTGATTTGCCTTATAGCAAGGTAAATCACTTAAAAACCCAATTTCGGCAACAGCTTAATCTTGGTAAAAACCTTGTTGAGTGGAATATAGGTTACCAGAATAATCACAGGGAAGAACGGAGCCTTTTCCATACACATTACAGTACGCAACAACCTCCGGCAATAAATCCGGATCTGGAGTTGCAATTTGATTTGCATACATTTAGTTCTGCTATGAAATGGACTTTTCTGCAGCAAGACGATTGGAAGCATACCGGAGGCATCGATTTACAGTATCAGAAGAATGGAATAGGGGGGTACGGCTTTTTATTACCACGTTATCAGCGTGAAACTGCCGGAGCCTATTACATGGCCTCTTTCGCCCCGGCAGGTCCGTTTTCATTTAGCGGAGGTTTTCGCTTTGATTACGGGCATATAAGAATATCACCATTTGAGGATACCTATTTGGAAAGCTACCTGCAGCAAAATGGGTACAGTCGGGAAACTGTTGAGTTTTATAAGCAACGAAGCTTCGAAACCGATCGTTCTTTTGCCAATTATGCCGGGTCCATTGGAGTTGTATACACTCCATCGGAAAAGCATATTGCAAAGGTGAATATTGGACGAAGCTTCCGACTACCCGGAGCTAATGAACTTGCATCCAATGGGGTACATCATGGCACTTTCCGGCACGAACAAGGAGATGCGACGTTGAATTCAGAGCAAGGTTGGCAGTTGGATATGGGGTATACGTTCCATGGTAATTCTGTCCGGTTGGAGGTTTCACCTTTTATAAGTTGGTTTACCAATTATATTTATCTCCAACCTACAGGTGAGTGGTCTATTTTACCTCATGCAGGTCAGATTTATAAGTATTCGGGGGTGGAAGCCCTATTTACAGGAGGCGAGATATCGGGGGAAGTTGATATCCTTCGCGAAGTAACCCTTGCTGTTTCCGGCGAATATGTCTACACCTATAATCTGGATGCCAATACAGCTTTAAGTTTTTCGCCTCCCGCATCGTTACGTAGTACGTTATCATACCATCCCGGACAGATGCGGTTTTATTTGGAGAACGAGTGTATTGCAGCGCAAAACCGTATTTCAAGGAATGAGGATCCGACTCCCGGGGCACAGCTATTCCATGCCGGAGCAAGCTTTTCTATTCCTTGGATGAAAAATAAGTTGGAGGTTACTATCTCTGCTAATAACTTGTTTGACACCAGGTATTATAATCATTTAAGTTTTTACAGGAAAATTGACATCCCCGAACCGGGACGAAATTTTCAGCTTTTAATTAAAATCCCTTTTAAAACTCTATTAAAATGAATAAATTAATTTATTTACCAGTTCTTTGCTTGTTTGCAACGATGTTTTTTGCTTGTGATAAAGATTCGGAAGATGTTTCAAAGCCGGTTATTAATTTGATAGAACCGGAAGATGGAGATTCTTTGAAGATTGGAGCAGCGGTCCATTTTGAGATGGAACTTTCCGACGATACGGAGTTAAGATCCTATAAAGTAGATATTCATTCTAATTTTGATGGACATACCCATACAAAGACAGCTACTGAAACAGTTGATTTTACTTATTCCAGGTCATGGGATGTATCGGAATTGAAAAATACGCTGGTTCACCACCATGAAATTACCATTCCCGTAAATGCTACCGAAGGCAACTATCATTTGATGGTTTATTGCACAGATAAAGCGGGAAACGAATCGTACGTAGCCCGTAAAATTGTGTTAAGCAATGATGCCGCCGAACATGTAGAGTAATCTATTCAACTAAAAGATCTACTTCTCCGGAATCGTCCGGTTCAGGAATGCTGTCGGTCGTATTGCTTCCCGAGAACAGAAAATCTTTTGCAGGGCCCGAGAGAACTATCTCGGGCTTTATTTTTGCTGCATCTTCTTCCGTTATTACCCCTTTAATAAGCAATCTTTCTCCTAGTAATCTGAAGTAAGATCCAAGTGCCGGATTCAATTGCATACTATCCGTAAAACTCCAGCGAACACGTTTGGGCTTTGGAATAATGCTGGCAAGAAAGATAGCTTCATTGGCATTCAAATCTGACGCCTCTTTTGCAAAGTAGAATCGGGAGGCTTCCTGTGCCCCGTAAATCATGGGTCCCCATTCAATAATGTTCATGTAAACTTCGAACATACGTTCTTTGGACGTAAGCCTATTTCTTTCGATTAACCAAACTATAAGAGCTTCTTCCAGCTTTCGGGCAATATTTTTATTTCTACTCAGGAATACATTTTTGATAAGTTGCATACTGATGGTACTTCCTCCCCTGGCAAATTTTTTGACCTTAATATCGTGTATCAGTGATTCACGAATGGCATCCGGCAGAAATCCGTTATGATAGAAAAAGGCCCCGTCTTCCGATTGCATCACTGCCATCTGTAGCAAAGGAGAGATAGCTGTAAGTGGTCGGAAATTAGGATTAGAAGATCCTGTCTCGAAACTTCGGACGGGCTGTCCATTCTCATAGGCAGTGTAAGTAAAAGGTTCATTCATCTTCCTAAGATCTGTATTGCCAAACGAAAGAATACGGAATTTATTAGGAGTAAGCGTTGACTCAAAAATCAGACAGTCTACATTTCCCAAATTAACATCAAACAGAAAGTGATAGGAGAGGTTCCCGCTTGTTTTGATTCCTTCGAGGTTACTAAACAATCCCTTCGGCAGGGAAGAAAACAGTTCATCCGATGGAAAATTTTGTTTGTTTATCGACACTTTAATCCGCCATGAGGTATCCTTTTCAGCCCTTAGATAGGGATTGAAATTAAGCACATTGAAACGAACAACCGAAGAACTGTCGACTTCAAAATAGTTGTCCCCAACCTTAACCCGGTAAGAGAAATTGGCATCATTAAGCAAGACGGTTTCCGGTGAGATACGTTCATGGAAAAGAGTAAGCCCCCTAACCGATGCATGTCCTGTTAATTGTCGTGCGTCATCATTGGTTTTGCTTTCTCTGATTTCGAAAGCAAGGGTGTCAAATTTCAAATCGGCCCCCCATTTATAACTAAGAAATGGCAATGTAACTTTGCTGGTATCTTTGGCGAACAATCTTGCTTCTATATCGCGTTCGGAGTCCGATAAAATGCCTTCGGCAATCAGACGGTTTTCAACATTATTTTCCGTAGCACAAATTTCAGTTCTAAAGCGATTGTTCTTAATCGGCATTTCAGAAATACCTATAGAAAGGTGGTGACCTGGAGCCTGGAAAGTAACGTTGAAATCTCGTAATATTCCATTCGAAGGTAATACCTTGAATATCATATCGAAAGTGTGATGAATAATTTCTCCGAAATGAAGTGGAGAATTTTTCGCTGAAGAGTCTTCTGAATCGCTTTTAATTGTTTTTCCGTTATTCTTTGATTTAAACAAAAAATCAAAGTTTGACGTGATGGAATCGGTTTTAATAAAATTAATTTGAAGCCTGTCGATAACAACATCCTGGACATCTGCTTTAAGTAAAAGCAAATTGAGTAGTTCAAGTTTTATATCTATCGATTTTGCTTTCAGGAATGTATCCTTATTTAAAGGAACAACAGACAGATCGTCTATTTGAAGGCCATTCAGTCCGTCCATTCGTAAATCCTTATAGTGAATAGACAGTTGATATTTATTTTCAATTACCGCCAGTTTTTTGTTGGCATAATTACGAATAAACAGGTTTCTTGTTGCAAAAAGAGCCACAAAAGCAAGAAGTAAAATGCCGGTGCCTATGGCAACTCCTCTTTTTAGCTGAGACTTCTTAACCATAAAGAATCATTATATATTGGATGCAAAGATAGGTAATTTATACCAGATTGATTAAAAGTCCCGAACTTTCGAGAACCTTTGATTGTTTAATTATAAAACTTACTAATTATGGGTTACACTATTGCATTTTTTGGAGCGAAACCTTACGATATTTCCTCTTTCGATCAGGTTAATGAAGCTTTCCATTACGACATAAAATATTATAAAGGACACCTTAATAAAAATAATCTTGTTTTAACGCAAGGTGTCGATGCTGTATGTATTTTTGTAAATGATACTGCTGATGCCGAAATAATTGACGGATTAGCCAAAAATGGAGTTAAACTGCTTGCTCTTCGTTGTGCGGGATTTAATAATGTAGATTTGGCAGCGGCTAAAGGGAAGATGACAATAGTACGTGTTCCTGCCTATTCGCCTTATGCAGTGGCCGAACATGCCGTAGCACTCATGTTGTCGCTTAACAGAAAAATTCACAGGGCTTATTGGCGAACACGCGACGGTAATTTTTCTTTACATGGATTGATGGGATTTGATATGCATGGTAAAACAGCAGGGATTATCGGAACCGGAAAGATTGCCAAAATCTTGATTCAGATTCTCTCCGGGTTTGGAATGAATATACTTGCCTACGATTTATATCCAGATAAAGAATTTGCAGAGAAACATCACTTTACTTATACAACGCTCGACGAGCTTTATAAACAATCAGATATTATTTCGCTGCACTGTCCACTTAATGACAAAACAAGGTATCTGATTAATGACATTTCCATCTGTAAAATGAAAGACAATGTGATGATTATCAATACGGGTAGAGGTCAGTTGATTCATACGAATGCCTTGATTGAAGGTCTGAAAAATAAAAAAATAGCTGCAGCAGGTCTGGATGTTTATGAAGAAGAGGGCGATTATTTTTATGAAGACAAATCGGATAAAATAATAGACGACGATGTGTTGGCCCGTCTTCTTTCCTTTAATAATGTTATTGTAACATCTCATCAAGGATTTTTCACCAGGGAGGCACTACACAATATTGCAGAAACAACACTGCAAAATGTAAAAGCATTTATGGAACAGCGTCTGTTGGAAAATGAAGTTACCTTACCCTGATAAATGGTTTAAACGAACTATAAAAATGGAGTATTAAGGTATCATTATGATTAGGAATGATTACATTTGTTCCCTTTATAATGATATCGAACGATCTATTAATTACAAATTGAAATGAGTAATACGTTTAAACCGGATACCCTCTGTGTTCAGGGAGGCTGGAATCCGAAGAAAGGAGAGCCCAGAGTTCTTCCTATATATCAAAGCACTACGTTTAAGTATGAAACAAGTGATCAGATGGCTAAACTCTTTGACCTGGAAGAGAGTGGCTATTTTTATACCCGTTTACAGAATCCAACAAACGATGCGGTTGCATCTAAAATATGTGCTTTAGAGGGTGGAGCAGCGGCAATGCTCACTTCATCTGGTCAGGCTGCATCATTTTACGCTATATTTAATATCTGCTCTGCCGGCGATCATATTGTTAGTGCATCCACTATTTACGGCGGTACTTTCAACCTTTTTGCAGTGACCATGAAAAAACTTGGTCTCGAAGTTACATTTGTTGATCAGGATGCGCCGGTAGAAGAAATTCTTAAAGCCTTTCAACCGAATACAAAGGCCTTGTTTGCAGAAACTATCTCGAATCCCGGACTAAGTATCCTCGATATCGAAAAGTTTGCCGGAATAGCTCATAGCCAGGGAGTTCCTTTAATTGTGGACAATACATTTGCCACGCCAATTAATTGTCGTCCGTTCGAATGGGGTGCCGATATCATCATACATTCAACAACTAAATACATGGATGGCCACGCCAGCAGTGTAGGAGGAGCCATTGTTGATAGTGGTAACTTTGATTGGGATGCTTATCCAGGTAAATTCTCCGGATTAACCGAGCCAGATGCTTCTTACCATGGACTAACCTATACAACTTCTTTTGGAAAAGGTGCCTATATTACAAAAGCAACTGTTCAACTGATGCGCGATCTGGGATCTACTCAGTCACCGCAAAACGCATTTTTACTAAATCTTGGACTTGAGACCTTGCACCTTCGTATGCCCCGTCATTGCGAGAATGCTTTGAAAGTTGCCAAATACCTTTCAGAAAGAGACGAAGTTGCCTGGGTAAATTATTGCGGATTGAAAGGCAACAAATACTATGAACTAGGTCAGAAGTACATGCCTAACGGTTCTTGCGGCGTAGTAACTTTCGGATTGAAGGGTGGACGCGAAGTCGCTATTAAATTCATGGACAGCCTTAAACTTGCAGCAATCGTAACTCATGTTGCCGATGCACGTACGTCTGTTCTGCATCCGGCAAGTCATACCCATCGTCAGTTATCGGACGAACAATTACTGGCGGCAGGTGTTGCTCCGGATTTAATTCGTTTCTCTGTAGGAATTGAAAATGCGGAAGATATTATTGCTGATATAGAACAGGCCCTGACCAACAAATAATTTCTTTCTGTGATGGAGGAACAAACAGGACTTGTACTTGAAGGCGGAGGGATGCGTGGTGTCTTTACCGCCGGAGTGTTAGATTATTTCATGGATAAGGGAATATATTTCCCTTATACCATTGGAGTATCAGCTGGAGCAACCAATGGACTTTCGTATGCATCATGCCAGCGGGGAAGGGCAAGATACAGTAATATTGATTTAATGAGCCAATACGACTATATCGGCCTTAAACCTTTGCTGAAGCAGCGAAATATAATGGACTTTAATTTGCTTTTCGACATTTATCCTGAAAAAATATACCCATTTGATTACGATACCTATTTTAAATCGCCTAATCGTTTTGTAATGGTAACCAGCAATTGCCTTACCGGCGAGGCTGTATACTTCGAAGAAAAGAAAAATAAAGAGCGTTTGCTCGATATATGCAAAGCTACTTGCAGTCTACCTGTTTTTTGTCCGGTTGCTTACGTGGATGGAATCCCCATGGTAGACGGTGGAGTTTGTGATGCACTGCCTATCCGAAAATCCATAGCCGATGGGAACTTAAATAATGTGATTGTTTTGACTCGAAACAAAGGGTATCGCAAGACAGTTAAACATAGAAGCTTACCGGGTTTTATTTATAGGAAATATCCGGAACTAAGGCGCCAGTTAATGCTTCGGCACGAACGGTATAATGAAACGATCGAATATATAGAGCAATTGGAAGCTCAGGGCAAAGCACTTGTTATTCGTCCGATGGAAAAGATTGTGGTAGACCGGATGGAACGGGATGTACAAAAACTTACAGATTTTTATAATCAGGGTTATGCTTGTGCACAAAAAGCATTTGAAAAAGAAAAGGTTTAACAGATGGTTTGTTCCATCAAAAATCAGCTATATTTGTGATTAAGATTTTTACTAATTTATAAACTTGAACAAGAATGAAGAAAATGCTTATGGCAGCAGGTATTGCCGTTATGCTGGGAGTTTGGACAGATGCTTCCGGACAAGCGGTGAAAGTGGATGCTAATCCCTTTCTTACTAAGTATACAACACCTTTTGAGGTTCCTCCTTTCGACCAAATTAAACTTGAGCACTACAAAGCTGCTTTTCTTAAAGGAATGGACGCTCAGGCGAAAGAAGTAAATGCTATTGTAAACCTGAAAACAACGCCTGATTTTGAAAATACAATCGCCGCTTTGGATCAAAGTGGTAAGTTATTGACAAAGGTTAGCGCCGTGTTTTATGGACAAAACAGTGCGAATACATCAGACGAAATGCAGGACTTGAGCCGCGATTTGTCTCCATTGTTATCAAAACATGAAGATGATATTAAGCTGAATGCCAAGTTGTTTAAACGAGTTAAGGCTGTATATGATTCAAGAGTTAAGCTAAAATTAAACAAGGAGCAGGCTAAATTGCTGGAAGAAACCTACAAAGATTTCGTTCGTGGGGGAGCAAATCTGAGCGTTGAGAATCAAACCAAATTGCGAGAGCTTAACAGCGAACTGTCTTTGTTGGAACTTACCTTCGGTCAGAATATGCTGAAGGAAACAAACAGTTTCAAACTGGTAATCGATAATAAAGAAGATCTTTCTGGTCTGCCGGAAAGTCTGATCGCTTCTGCTTCCGATGCGGCTAAAGCTGCAAAGCTGGAAGGTAAATGGTTGTTTACATTGCATAATCCGAGTGTAATGCCTTTTCTGCAGTATTCCGACAAGCGCGATCTGCGTGAAAAGATTTACAAAGGCTATATTAATCGTGGAAACAATGGAAACGATGCCGATAATAAAGAGGTAGTTAAGAAGCTGGTAACCCTTCGCCTTGAAAAAGCTAAATTGATGGGGTATAAGGATTATGCTGCATTTGTTCTGGAAAACCGTATGGCGAAGGACGAAAATAAAGTTTACGCTTTGCTGGACGAAGTTTGGAAACCGGCTTTAGCTAAGGCTCAGGATGAATTGGCCGATATCAATGCCGAGATCAAAAAAGAAGGAGGTAACTTCGAACCCGAAGGTTGGGACTGGCGTTATTATTTTGAAAAGGCTAAGATTGCCAAATTTAACCTTGATGAAAACGAAGTTCGCCCTTACCTGGAACTTAACAACGTTCGCGAAGGCGCTTTCTATGTCGCTAACAAATTATATGGCATTACTTTTACACAAATAAAGGGCATCCCTGTACCTCACGAAGAAGCAACTGCTTTCGAATGCAAGGACAAAGATGGAACGCATTTGGGAGTATTATATATGGACTTCTTTCCTCGTGAAAGTAAAAGAGGTGGTGCCTGGTGCGGTGGTTACCGTTCGCAGACCTATAAAAACGGCAAGCGCGTAGCTCCTGTTGTAACAGTAGTGTGCAACTTTAGCAAGCCTTCCGGCGACAAGCCTGCTTTATTGAATGCAGATGAAGCGGAAACTCTTTTCCATGAATTTGGTCACGCGTTGCACAGCTTGTTCAGAGACGTTCATTATGACGGAGTTGCAAGTGTTCCCCGGGATTTTGTGGAACTACCCTCGCAGGTTATGGAACACTGGGTATTCGAACCCGAAGTACTGAAAGTGTATGCCAAGCATTACCTGACAGGCGAAGTTATTCCTGCTTCTTTGATCGATAAACTCGAAAAGAGTGGAAAATACGGTCAGGGATTTGCAACAGTCGAATACCTTGCTGCTTCTATGTTGGATATGGATTATCATGTACTAAAAGAAATTCCGGCCAACCTGGACGTTACTAAATTTGAAGCAGATGCGATGAACAAACGCGGACTTCTTAAACAGATACCTCCTCGTTACAGATCAACCTATTTCAATCACACCATGGGTGGAGGGTATACTGCTGGATATTATAGCTACATTTGGGCAGAGGTACTGGATGCCGATGCTTTCGAAGCCTTTAAGGAAACAGGAAATATTTTTAATCCTGAGGTTTCATCCAAGTTCCGCAAGCATGTACTTACTCCAGGTGCCATCGACGAAGCGATGGATATGTATAAAACCTTCCGGGGTAAAGAACCAGGAACTACACCATTACTCAAGAACAGAGGATTGATGTAATACTTGCTACTTGAAATAAAAAAGCCTTCGTAATGAAATTCATTGCGAAGGCTTTTTTCTATTTTGTTAATACGGGTAAGATAATTTTTGAAGCCTGATTTTTCTGATGGAATATCTTTATTGCGGATTTCACAAAATATGAATCACTGCATTGATAGATATTTACGAACTGCTGGGGGTTTCTATCCACGTAAGGAAACCAGGAACTTTGGATCTGAACCATCACCCGATGGCCCTTTTTGAATGTATGGGCAATGTCATTGAGTCGAAATGAAACAGTGGTTTGCTGATTGGGAATAAAGGCTTCCGGCATTTCAAAACTTTTACGGTATCTGCCACGCATAACGTCTCCGCGCACCAGCATTTGGTAACCGTTCAGTATACCTCCTGTATTGTCTGCATCATCAGGAAAAACATCAATAAGTTTTACAACAAAATCAGCATCGGTAGTAGAGATGGATACCTTTAAATCGGCCAACAATTCACCTCCAAGAGTCATATCGGCACTTAATGGCTCGGTATGATACGTCAGCACATCCGTACGTCGAGAAGCAAATCGCTGGTCGCCCGTCATAAAATCGGCACTTCGATATCGTAGTATCTTATCTGTGTATGGAACAGGGTGGGAGGGATCGGAAACATACTGTGAAAAAGAAGCAATTGCCTCGGGAGCCGTAAATTCCAACTTTCCCTTTTCACCAAGATATAAGGGAGTCATCTCCACTTTTTTTGGTGGCCATTCCGTAAAGTTTTTCCACTTATTTTCGCCGGAGAAGAACATGATAACCTTTTTCCAATCATCCGGATTACCTTTTCCTTTCAAGTAGTAATTAAAGAAAGGAACTTCCACCTCTTTAGAATAATAAGCAGCCGTGTTCATACCAAAAGAAATATCGCCAAGCGAACTAACGTCATTGGAATTCCATGCACCATGCGACCAGGGTCCCATAATAAAACGAAGTTTAGTATCCGGACTTTGTTTGTTTATAGCCTTGTACAAGCCAAGAGCACCATAACAATCTTCAGCGTCGAAAAAACCTCCCACTACCAATACAGCAGGCTGTACATGGTAACAATTTGCGAGTACATTACGTGCTTTCCACCATGCATCGTAATCCGGATGCGCCATCATCTTGTTCCAGAATGCTATACTGTCGCCAAGCAGCGCAGAGAAATTGATAATAGCCCCGGTTTTCAAAAAGAAAGAATATTCATCTGTCTGATAAAAAGGGGCTCCTTCTTGTCTTGTCGAAACTGGTACCGGGCGAGGTCGTCCTTGCGATGAATGAAAGCTGAATGCATCGGCCAGCAAGAAAGCGCCGTTATGATGAAAATCATCACCCATAAACCAGTCAATAACAGGTGCCTGCGGACAAATGGCGCGAATAGCAGGGTGATTGCTGAGTCCGCCCATCAAAGCATAAAAACCGGGATAAGAACATCCCGACACACCAACGTTTCCATTGTTATTTTTAGTATGTTTCAAAAGCCACTCAACTGTGTCGTAAGTATCACTGGCTTCATCTATATCTGTTTTCTTTTTTTTGTTAGGATTAAACGGGCGCACATCCATATATGTTCCCTCACTCATCCACTTACCCCTCACATCCTGAAATACAAAGATGTATCCTTCTTTGCTATAATCACCATACGACTCCCAAAGCGCCGAACTAAATGTTGTCCCGTAAGGCGCTGCTTTATATGGAGTTCGCGTAATTAGCACAGGATGTTTTTCGGATTTGTTAACCGGCTCATAAACAGCTGTAAAAAGCTTAATTCCATCTCTCATGGGAATCATTACTTCTCTCTTTGTATAGTTGGCTTTTACCCAGTCAGCATCAATCTGTTGAGAATAGCCTGTAAGAAAAGTAAAGAGAATGACAATAAGTAAACACATGCGTTTCATAATAGGTGGTATGATATTGATAATACTACAAATGTAGTTAATTATTATCTTGATTTAAAGGACGAAGTTGTTCTTTTTTTTAATTATTGGCACCTGATAGGACCAAGATATCATTTTGCATAACTTTAAAATATAATCTACGACTGTTCACGTATGCTTTAATAAATAAGGGCCGAAAGGTAAGCTCGTCCTTCAGGCCAGTTCATTAGATTTGAATTCGCATTTATATGCCCTTTATTTCCTATATTTACAAAAGTACTTTTCCAATGATTAGCAAGGACTTCGGCCTGATCAATATTCATATATTCGTCGTTTGTACTTGCTAAAAGAATACTCTTGAAGGGCAATTCTTGCATAGGTACAGGTGAAAATCCTTTTATTACCGTTCTTAGTTTTTCGCATTCGATATTTGGGGGAGCAACCAGCAAAGCACCTTTAATAGATAAATTTGTATTTTGCGCCCAAATGGCTAAGGCTACACACGCTAAACTATGCGCAACAACAACGACATCGTCTGAACTCTCGCGTACGTACTTCTCGATTGTATCAGCCCATTCGTCTGCAACAGGGTGGTACCAATCGCGTTGTTCAATTCGGATGTATTCCTTATTTTCTTTTTGCCAGTAAGATTGCCAGTGGTTATCATCCGAACCACAGTATCCGGGAGCAATGAGGACTTTAGTTGCCATAATTGCAGGTCTTTTAATTGTTTAATTTACAATACAAAGATCAGCAATGATACATTTTACTGAAATACCTCATTCTTGGTAAATTAAATACCAATACCATGTCAGATCAGTAGGTGAAGGAACTGGAAAGGAATGGATCAACGACAAAAGTTGGGTCAAAAAATAAAATGGTATATCTTTGTCTTCATAAATACGATCAAATGGACAAGGATATCAACCAATCATTATTAGAGTTAATATTACCAGAAGGAATACTTGAAT
>Ga0209639_1000454_pt1 | contig 57890 bp, 45 predicted proteins | sample EPASupsiteHSE605_FD_187268 | JGI IMG/M metagenome (GOLD analysis project Ga0209639, IMG submission 187268) | Bioremediated contaminated groundwater from EPA Superfund site, New Mexico - Sample HSE6-05 (SPAdes) (version 2) | ecosystem: Environmental > Aquatic > Deep subsurface > Groundwater >... | reverse complement strand
AAGAAGCATCTGAAGCATTCCTTGTTGGTTTGTTCGAAGATACTAACCTTTGTGCTATCCATGCCAACCGTGTTACAATCATGGAGCGCGATGTTCAACTCGCCCAAAGAATCCGTGGTGAGAGAAACTAAAGACTATTTTGCCGTTTAAAATTATATTTATTATGAACAAAAGCGAAATAGATCAGATTCTTTCTAGTTTGTGGAAATGTCAGTTACCTATCATAGGGCAATGCAAGTCTATTCTTGAAGAAGGGAAGGAAATACTAAAGAAAGAGCCAAATGTCCTTAAGTTGAAATCACCAATTACTCTTGTGGGGGATATTCATGGTCAGTTTTACGATATGATTGAACTTTTTGCTGTTGCAGGGAAGCCTCCTGAGCAAAATTTCCTATTTTTGGGAGATTATGTTGACCGTGGCTTTTATTGTGTTGAAACGTTTCTTTTATTGATGGCTTTAAAGGTCAGATATCCCACAAAAATATACCTTTTAAGAGGTAATCATGAATGTCGAACTGTTACTGAAGATTATGGGTTTTTGGAAGAGTGTAATCGCAAATTTGAAGATACTTCAGTGTATAATTATTATATAAATGCATTTGACGCACTTCCCCTTGCTGCTGTTGTAGATAATTCCATTTTTTGCGTTCATGGTGGACTTAGTGAGGATATGGATACAATTAGTGATATTGACAGCATAGACCGCTTTCAAGAGCCACCAGATAATGGTCTTTTTGCTGACCTAATCTGGTCTGATCCTGAGGGCGAGGTTGATGCATATCGGCCTTCTCCAAGAGGGGCTGGATGCATCTTCGGCAAGGGTGCAGTTGAGGAATTCCTTTTGAGGAACAATCTAAAATTCATGTGTAGAGCTCATCAGGTCGCACAAGAAGGATATGTGAATTGGTTTGATAGCAAAGTGTTCACTGTTTGGTCTGCCCCAAACTATTGTTATCGATCTTCAAACCTTGCTTCTGTGATGGAAATCGTTAATGAAAGCAATTACCGTTTCAAAATTTTTAGAGAAGCTCCAGCAAGTGCTCGTGGAGAGATTCCAGAAAAAAGGATATCACAGTACTTTGTATAAACAATATTTTAAGAAAGATAGTTTATTCACATTTTGTGGAAATAGAGAACTGGTCAAGTAGAGTACATATACTCTTTTTCATTAAGTTCAGCTCATCAATAGCTTGTCTTGAATCATTTTGCTTGAATGATTGGTTGATTTGATGAGCAAAATTTGATAGTGACTCGATTGTTTCTCTATCATTCTCGACAATTGACACAATCATTTGCTTCAGTTCTTCATTTGCAGAATTCTTCCTGGCCTGAATTTCAGCAATCCGCCTTGTGTTCTCATTTGTATCACAATGGAAAGCTGAAATGTATACAGAGTTTTTTTCATATCTTTGTTTTAAGTCTTGATGAACAATCGATGATTTTTGAATATGTGTTAAAAGTTGAGAAATATTTGATTGAATCTGAACGAGGCAATGCATTTGTTTTGAATTATACTGTTGGACTTTAGATTCTTTGGATTTTAATTTCTTAAGTTCGGCATCATAATAAATAAGCTGATAGTTTTGAATATCTTGATATATTTGTATTGCTGATACTCTTTGTTTATCTTCCATTTTGGATATTGAGTTAAAAAATCCATTGATATCTAATGGATCAAAAACAATATTCATTAAAGACTCATTATTGAAACGATATTGGAGGATTTCTATTTCTTTTAGTCTTTCGGAATTAATCAATTCTCTTTTTGTGGATACTGCTTTAACCTTCTTTTGAATTTGTGATGAATAGTTTTGTAAAGATGATGTCGTGAGATGATGTCTCATTATGCTTGGTGAAAGTTTAAGACACTCGGTTATAGATCCAATAAATTCATGGCGCAAAGAAACCAAATCCGATTTAATGCGGAGGAATGCTCTATTATCGTAAAAGGACAAAGCTTTGGATAAAGTTTCATTATCATATTTACCATCTAGAGGCAGGTTATTAATCAAACCTTTGATATCTGAAATAGATTGCGATATGACAGACATGGATTCATTTAATGCCGATTTAAACATCGAGTGCTCTGATTGTGCCCTTTTCAACTCATTGAACTTGTTGCCAAGAGTTTTAGAAAGTTTCATTTCGTTTACCGATGATAAACGACTAGCATATGAAAACAACCCATTTGGGGTACCAATCAAGGGGAGAGAGCACTCAAAAACAAATTCTCTTTGCCAATTTCCACTAAAATACTTCCATACATCACCAGCAGGTTCACAATTTTCATTATTACCTCCTGCAATAAACAATGCATTATCTTTGACATAAGAAACGTGTTTATATCGGGGAGAAGGACCAATAGCTGATATAAGAGTCCATGTAGGGAAAAGAGGCGATGTTGTGTATGATAATTCCCATAAATCTCCTAATGGATACCCATTAGTGTCGAGTCCTCCAAACAAATATATTCTATTTTGGTATGTTAACATTGTATGATCTGATCTTGGAGATGGGCCGTTCTCCATTTTAAACCTAGAAAACCCGCAAAACAACTGTTCATCATTGAGATTATCATTATCAAAAATGATAATATCTAACTGTGAGTTAAACTCATCACTACATTGTCCACCAAATGCATACACAACAGTCTTATTTCTCCATGTAATCGAAGAAGAAGCAAATCTTGTCCTTGTTTCAGTCACAGGACCCAACATTTTCACAGATTTCCATCTCTTTTGTTCTAAATCCAATAAATAAACATCATAATCAACACCAGCTTGTGATTCTCCGCCAATTAGTATAATTTTCGTAGGGTTGATCAAACATAAAGAAAAAAGCGATCTTTCATAGGGAGCATCTTTGTATTCAGCTGTTGAAAAAACGCCTGGAATCTGTGAAACACTCACAGATAGCATATTTTTGTGCGATTTTCCGATAACAATCACTTGATTTGGTATGCATATGGCTGCTGCAGCTGTCTGACCCTTAATATCATTGCTAACATTAATCGGTCCGGAATTTCCCTTAAAAATCTGCATATAGGGAATAGAAATGCGATTTTGAACGCGAATCATTTTAGGGATCATTATTTTACTTTCTGTCTCATTTGATACAATACTATCAGATAAAAATGTTGAAACAATTGGCGGGCTCATGGCGGGTGGTAATGTGGCTAATCTAGGTAATAAATCAACACTCTCCTTGAATGTTTCAGCAGAGGACAAGGTTCTAGGTTTCCTTCCACTCATCACAGTTTTACAAGATGTATTTATGAGAAATCAACTTTTACTTGCATTGTGCTCCAAAAGGTAATTGATTACATCAATATGGTTATTTCTTTGAGCCAGAGAAAGCGGGGTTAATGAAAGAAACATGAGAAAATTGAGGCATTAACAGCATTGATATTAGCATTGTGTTCAACAAGATATTTCACGACATTGATGATACCATTACGAGATGCATAGAACAATGGTGTTTCATAATGTGAAAAATTTGGTTATTTGAATCTATAGAATCAATTGATGCTCCATGTTTTAAAAGCAAACTTACCATTTCAGTACTCCCAAACATTGATGCAATATGTATTGGTTGACAAGTGAAGAATTTTTCTTTGATTGGTTGGTTAACATCAGCTCCATGATTCAATAAGAATTCTAATACATTGCAGAATTTGTACTTGCATACAGGATACAAAATATTTGGGGCATTTTTCCAGTCTGGATTTATTTGCGATCCCAGTCCTACAAGATATTCTATCACATTAAGATGCCCATACATTGCTGCTCTAAATAATGGGGTTTCATCAAACTATTCATCTAAACACTATCATTCTTAGAATCGATTTCAGCTCCATTTTTAACTAATAGTTGAATGATATCCAGATTTCCATTCTCGGCTGCAATATGAAGTGGAGTAGAATGTGTCCAATTAAATTTATGGATATCTGATCCATTGGCTATTAGGTATTCAACAATTTTTGCGTGGTTTCCTTTGATTGCAAAGAAAATAGGGGTTTCTAAGAAAATCACTTTCAAGTTTCTCTATCCTCGTTATTAATGTTTGATCCTTTCTCGATGAGAAGCCTAACAACTGCTTGGTGGCCATTTTTTGCAGCCAGATGAAGTGCTGTTCCAGAATAATCATTTAGATAACCCAACAATTCCTTGCATCAACTTCAGCTCCATTGTGTATTAGGAATTCAACAACACTCAAATGACCACAATTTGAAGCTTGATGAATTGGTCTTTCTAAAAAACATTATGATTGGCATGCATATTATTATGATTAACGTCAACACCATGTTCAATAAGATAATGAATAAGTGAAAGATGACAGTACTCAGATGCTTTCATAATCACATCTTTAAGATCAGAATCAACTCCATGGCACTGATGAAATATATCTAAAAGGCCACAGCTAACACTACTCTCCCTTACAGCATCAGTAATTCCGAATCCACATAATAAAAGATATTTAAAGCAATTCAATGAACCAAAAAATGCCGAGAATGATAATATATCTAAATAATCTGGTCTACGAGACCATTCAAAAGGACTCCATTTCATTTGTTCTGGTTTATGAGTATCTTCGTTAAATGTATTCTGTAAAGCATTTATATCATCATATTTTAATATATATTCCAATGAACCAGGAAAAAATCCATATTTATAAAGTATTTCATACTCGTTTTCATTTTCTAAATACATTTCATCAAATTCAAGCAAGAAGAATTTGCCTTTGGTAATCTTGTCAAAATCATCAATGTATTTTTTTAAGTAATAACCCAATAACAAGCATGATTTGTTACTCAAATATCTTTCAATATCAAAAAAAGAAAAAATCCCCAAGATAAATAATCTGTAAACAATAACAGGACATGAAATTGATGCCCTATCTAAAAGTTCCTTTTTGAATTCACCATTATTGCAATACTCTTTACATAACAACACAACTTGGTCAAGAGTGTGGGGGCGAAATGTAGGGAGAAATGCTAATCTGTCTGCATAGAATTCCACATCAGTTATTTCGGATAATTTAATGGGGAATTTATCCATATAAATCAGTTTCTCAAAGGAAACAAGAGTATCCATAAAAAGTGTTTATGATGTTAAAAATCCAAATCGGAATATTTGAAAGAAAAAAGTAGGAAAAACAAATTAAAACCTTTTTCAAGTATTTCTGATATATATTGGAGATTTGCTATATAATTCAAACAATACATTTGGTTTATTAAATGTGGCCGATACTTCCTTAAAGCTCAAGCAATGATCTCATTGATTCATCCACAAAAACTATTATTTGTATTAAAGCCTCTTCAAAATTAAAATATAATCTCTGATATTGAGTCTAAAATAAACCCATTTTTCAAGTGCAAACAAATCATCTGAGTTTGATTCATTCATATTAATACTCATCAAATACTGATATAAATTGTTGAATACTCAAATTAATCGTGCTATCATCTACATTGAATAAACATTTATCCATCTCAATACTAGATTTTCCATATCTCATTCCAATTTCATTTTCTCTTTTGCCAGAAAAAATACAATCATTTATGGTGACGATTTGATCAATTGACTGAAGAGATATTGATGATGAGTCGTGTTGACAATCGTTATAATAAAATGATACTCTATTGAATCTTGAACGATGTTTTATGTGAAAGCAACAGAATGCACCGCTTCTGGATATTGAAGAATTGTTTAAGAAAACAGAATTTCTTATGTCATTTACAAGAGGATCACAATTAAAGTCAAAAATGCATCCACATACATTAGCACTATTAGAACTAAACATGCAATACGATAAAGATGAGCATGATCTATCGATTCTCAATGCTCCTGTCCATTTTTCGGCCTGGTTCATTGACATATTCGTTCCTGTTATTTGAACATTTTGATCTTGTGATGAAATATCCCCATTCAAAGCTCCATTGTATGTTGCAGTGTTATTATAGAAACTTGTTTTGGAAATACTGATCCTAGATGAAAACATTGAATGAATAGCTCCTCCAATATCTGCATTGTTGCTTTCAAAAAAGCAATTTCTCAATCGAATTTCGCAAAACTCCGCATAAATCGCCCCACCCCTTTCTGATTCACAACCAAAAAATCGTGTTTCAACAATTTCAACAATAGTATTTTTGAAATCTTGATGAAAAATCTCATCAGAAAAAATACTTCGATATTTCGATACAAATATAGTGCTTTTTAGATTTCTTTTAATGCATGATTCTCTGATTTTTAAATGAAAATTACTTGAACCGTAGAAAAAGCTTGAGAAGCAATTCCATATTTTGGAATTAAATACAGAAAAAGTAAGTGGAGGAATCATAGACGAATAAGAAAACATGGGAGCCCTTTCTATTATATTGATTAGATGAATTCCATGTATTTGGAAATTAATCATGTTCAACAAATAATTTTATTAAAAACATTTACTTTCTAGAGTGATTGGTAGACACACTAGTTGGCATTAGCGGAGGCAGCTTCAACACACGATATTGAGATCTTGATGTTAGTACATTCAACTGTTTTGGTTTTGAGACTTGGTTATTACTCATCAGTATTGCTGTAGAATCATTTTTGTGTTTAAGTTTCCACAACTTCTCCTTATCTTGGGCAATATCTTCATGGAATTTAATAGCTCTTTTTCTGTTCTCAAGAGGAATAGACTCAATTTTCTCCATTGTTTTATTTGCCTGCATTTTTGTTTCTTTAAACTTATTCAGAGTGTCTATCTCATCTTTGTGTTTCTGCAATAACTTATTCAAAGATGTCTGAAAATCCGCATTTCGTCTAACTATCATGTTCTGCTCCTCTATTCGCTCAAGTTCATCTGCTACCAATTGCACTTTATAAGCTTCGTCAAATACATTGCTTGCCATTAATTTTTGTTGTTGATCTCGCAAGTCTCTCAAAGTAGGAGAGATTTGTCGATATCTTCTGTTTTTAACTTCTGATGTCCATTCCTGCTCATGCATAAAAATTTCTTTCTCGTGTCTCTCAAGCAAACCTCTCATTTGATTCTCAAACTTGATTTGAAGATTTGTTTCCCTGGCTCTATTCATGTGATTAAATATGACAGTATCTGTCTCAGAGTGGCCTTTTCTAATAGATATATCCATTAACGCAGCTCTTTGGGCTTCCAACTTTGATGCCTCTATTTGAGCCTCCCTTGCTCTTTGGATCGCACCTTGAACGTGTAATGATTCTTTGAGGTGTCCCTGTTCAGATAGCCTAAGACACCTGTTTTCAAGATCAAAAACGACTAATCGAAGTATTTGTGGATCTAATTCTTCTACCTCTTCGCCAAGGAGAAACTTTGTTGATGTTTTTTCAATTTGGTCGCTCTTTTCATGTAAAAGAATCTCACTGGTTGGATTTTTCGCTTTATGGTATAAATTACGATGCAATGAAGGCGATTTATCAGGCATTCGAATAGAATGACGTGCACTTTTACTAGGGAGCGGAGCTGATCTTGGATTCCGAAAATTCCTACAATTTATAGCTTCCGTTTCGTAAGGAGATCGAATACTCTTCTCTTCTGTCATCACATTGTCGGGTTGAGTGGATTTAAACATTCTAGATTTTAACGTATTGAATATTTTATTTTATCGTCTAAACTGGCACATAAGGTTTCAGGTAGGTCTCTTCACTGATATAAGTGAAGCAGGATGATATGAGTACGGATATTGTCACAGAGAATGCTGTGAGATTGGAACCTATTTCCTGTTCTTTTTTGCTTAGTTTATTGTCCTTAAGAATCAAATAGTAAGTATTCACATAGCTCAGACCACCAACGGATCCGACTAAGAACACGAAAACAAACTCTGACCAGAGAGGCATCCAATGACGCATTGCTTGAGACATCCAGATGAAAAAGTTCACAATTTGCAAAAATGATAATAGTGAAAGATATGGAAAAACAAAAAGATTAAGTGATCCTGCAAATATTAAAACTCCAACATGCTGAGTTAGTCCAAGAAGTGGGAATAAAAATTTCATTTTGCGTCTTTCTGGAGTCTGTGCGCAGTCCAAGAAAGCGCCGGCTATTACATACTGTGCAAAGTAAGTTATGTCGCATGTAGTAATGTAATACTTAATCTTTCCAATAAGGCTACAACTACCCTCGAACAATTCTTGGTTATTCTGAATAGCCAAATCATCTGGAGAAGACACCAAACTATCAGTGTAGTTTGATATGATCTCGGATGGCACCTTTTGTTGAGGGCGTTGCCTTAAAACATAAAAATAGCATGAATAGTACAGCAATACTAATGGAAGAAGTACTAGAAATGAGAGTTTGTAATTTATACCCCATAGTAAACACATAACAGTATATCCACTTCCCATTATACCAGCAATCCCTGTTCCAATTCCCCAAAATTTCATTAATGTCTGCTTTTTGATATAAGCCAGATACCCAATTGTAACAGATTCTCCAAAGTTGCAAGAAAACCCCACAAATAAAATAGATACACAAGAAAGCCAAAAAGAAGGTGATAGAGCACATCCTAATAAACCAATTGCCATACAAAAGGCATTAAATCCAAATCTACTATCATAAGAAAAATTGCGAGTAGATAACATTGTGTTGATATATCCTGCAAATAACCCGCAAAATGTGCAAGACCAGTTAACAAGCCCCAACTTCCCAGGTTGTTTGAAATGATCAATAATCCTTTGCGAACTGGACATAACCATTAGAAAAAACAAGTTATTCACCAATCCAACAAAAACCATCGAGAATTTTTCTCCTATTGATGCAACTTCCTGATCTTTCTCGACCTCATGAGCCATTTAAATATGTATATTACAAGTTTACTCTTCAGTGATAGTCATCATTGGGAGACCAACTGGCTTAGCTGTTGCTTTTTTAGCGAGTAAGTTTGCTGCTGATCGTTGTCTATTTGATGAAAGGAGGGCTCCTCCCTCAGGTGCAACCTTCTTCTTAATGCTAGTAATCTCTCCAATGGGTTTGACACCAATTAGATTTTGCGATGAAGCACTCCTAATGCATAGCATTGGTAAATTACTATTGTCATCTTGGTCACTATCATCAAAAGGTGAGAATATACCGCTGTTCGATCTCTGAGAACTTCGAGCAGAAGCTTCAGATATTTCTTCAATTGACAACCCCTTCAGTGATGGTAGAGATGGAGCACTATTTTTAACAGGAATAACTTTCTTGTGCTTGGATTTTGCCGCCATTTTCATCCATGGGTGCTTAATTATATCATCAATTGTAATTCGGTCCTTGGGATTAACATTCATCATTCGAGTTATTAAGTCTTTGCATTGAGATGATACAAATGGAGGAACCGTGTATGATCCCTTCAAGATTTGCCTGAGCATAATCGAAGTATTCGATATATTCCATGGATGTTCGCCTGTAACCATTGCGAATAGTATAACGCCCAATGACCAGACATCAGATAGCCTACCATCATATTGAACTCGGCATAGGCATTCTGGCGAGCAATAGCAAGGAGATCCGCAAAACGTTTTCATGAGCTTTTGATCGGATATATAACCACAAAGTCCAAAATCAGACACCTTAATAGAAGGAAAACTTGAAATCAAAACGTTTTCTGGTTTCAGATCACGATGGGCCACGCCAAGTGAATGGCAATACTGAAGGGATGATGCAATTTGTTGGAAAATCACAGCAGCTGTTGGCTCATCTAGTTTATCATGCGAAACAATGTAATCAAATAATTCACCGCCGGGGCAGAAATCCATCATTAGATAAAAATTGTCGTCATCCCAGATAAAATCATAAAGCGCCACTACACTTTCATGTCTCAAAAAGGCCATTGCATTAATCTCTCTTTGAAATCTATCTTGATCGCCTTGATCAGTCAAGTTAGTTTTTGGGAAAACCTTACAAGCAAAAATTTGGCCATTTTGCATATGTCTGGCTTTGCAAACAGTACTAAAGGCACCATGGCCCAATTCCTCAAGAATCTCAAAGTTCTTGATTTGTTTGGGAATTTTGACTGGCTGGTTTGATCCTTCCGTCATTTGAATGATGAAAGAATTGAAATATTTACATCACTTTTCAATTGATTATGGAAATATTTGAATAAAGTAGCTTTATAACTTTTTGAAAGGTATAACAGGATTTTTTCAAATCTAAACTCAGAATTATTTTTAAGAAAAAACCGTTGAATGTCGATAAACATTCAAAAAATGAAAGAATTTCTGATAAAAAATCAAAGAAAATTTTAAATTAGTTTTCTAGTATTTTTGTAAACAGAAAAAACGATTTTTTTCTTCAAAATCATATAAATGGTCGACCATTTATTTGAAAGAAAGTTTCAATGATATTTTGGTGACCACTTATAGCATATTAATGAATCAAGTTATTGGTATTGACCTTGGCAATAAAAACTTTGTTATTGCTGTTCCATCAAACCGTGGTATTGATGTTCTTCTAAATGAATCGTCAAACAGGTTATCGCCTACAATGGTTACCATAGCAAGTGATAGGAGATATTCTGGAGAAATGGCTTTTCAGAAGCAAATAGAATTTTACAAAAGCGCAATTACGGATCTTAAAAGGGTTGTTGGTCTCGAATATGATTCTGAAGAAAGAGAGATTATTGAGAAGATTGTTACGTACAATTTAGTTAGGCTTGGAAATGGTCGAACAGGAATCTCTGTTGAATTTCAAAACCAAACAATTGTCCTGGAACCGGAACAATGTATTGGATTTTTGTTGAAATCATGCATGAAGTTAGCTAAAACCCAAACGGATATTCATCAGCAATGTCTTGTTTCCGTATCTCCTTGGTGGAAAGACACTCATCGTCGTTCTATTATTAACTCCTTATTGATCGGTTCAATTGAGAATTTGGGTATTGTCAATTCTACAACTGCTGCTGCCGCTGCATATGTGAAAACTCATCCCCAAAGATTGCCAAAATCCGATGAAGATCCTGTCCCATATTTATTTATTGATATGGGCGATTCTTCTATGAATGTAGCTGTTGTATTGTTGAAACAAAACTTTGTCCAAATATTATCTCTGGCATATGATGAGCATCTTGGAGGGTCCCATTTCACCACAGATTTTTCGAATTATTTATTAGAAAAGGCAGCTGAAAAGTATAAATTTGATATTAAAAGCAATCCCCGGGCATTAATAAGATTTCGGGCTGGAGCAGAAAAGCTAAAGAAAGTACTATCAGTCAATCCAATAGCTTTGTTTGATATTCCTAACTTCGTAAATGATATTGATGTGAGCTTTACTGTGAAAAGAGAAGAACTGAATTCTACTATTCAAGATTTGGTATCTAGAATCCCATCACCTATTGAAAAGGCGCTTGAACTCTCTGGAATTAAAAAGGAACAGATTGTTGGTATTGAAGCACTAGGTGGAGGAGCTAGAATTGTTGCTGTTAAAGAGAAAATTACCCAGACTCTTGGAAAAGAACCAACACAAACTCTGAATCTTGATGAGTGCTTTGCCATCGGAAGTGCCTACATCGCATCATCTTTGGCAGGAGATCCTGATCATCAATTATCAATTACCGATGTTTTACATTATCCAATTAATGCTCAGTGGAAAGATGGTGAAATTGAGCACAACGAAGAAATATTTAGAATTGGTACACCAATACCTACCCAATCATCCTTTAATGCTCATTTGAGAGGTGATACAATTATAAAAATTGTCGCCAATAATGAACAAATCGGTATTATTGAGATAAAAACAGGTAGCGAAGCAGATGTCTGTATCAAATTCTCAATTGGATTGTCTTTATTGTTAAACTTCCATAATGTAACGTTTGCTGGAACTGATAATGTTATTGAATCATGTTTCCACTATAACAATGAATATACAGATGAAATTCTTCAGTCATTTAAGAAGACCGAAGATGAGATGTCGCAAAATGATGAAGCTCAGCTATTGATCGATCAAATTAGGAATGAGCTTGAGGCCGCAATTTTTGAAGCAGAACGAGGGATAAACAAAGATTTTGCTGAATGCTTTGATCCGTCAAATATTGAGAATTATAAGAAGGAAATTGATGATATTCATAGATGGTATGAAGAAAATGAATTTGAACGACTTTCTATTGATGAATATAAGACAAAAATAGAGACTATTAAGAAAATATTAGAACCTGCTAAACAAAGAAGTACTATATATAAGACTTTGACAGAAGAAATCTCCCCATTTAAGGAAAGAGCTAAAACCCTCTTGGACAATGTAGCAAAAGATCCAAAGATACCTAATTCAGATCTAAGAGAAGCCCTTAAGAGAGATATCCAGATGTATTTGGAGAATCAAGATAAAGCACTAAAAGCTGAAAAATACTCAGAACCAACCTTTTCTTCTGGGCACTTTGCTGAAAATTTCAGACAACTTGAAGAAAGGTACGAAGAGCTTAAAAAGCTTCCTCCGCCAAAACAAGAATCATCAGATTCGAGTGATTCTGATGAAGAAGTAGTTGGATATGATTTCTGGGGAACCCCAATTACCAGGAGAAAGCAGAAACCAACCAATCAGAACTGGAGCAAAAATAATCCTAGGGATCCAAGAAGGATGCAATATGATGATGAAGATGATTTCTGGGGACCATTCAGGGGTAGAAGAAGACCCGACCCAAGAGCAGAAGAAGAAATGTTGAGAAAACAACAAGAAGAACAACTCCGCCAGAGAAAAATGCAAGAAGAAATTCTAAGAAAGAAGAAAGAAGAGGAACTGATGAGGAAAAAAGCAGAACAAGAAGCTGCAGAGAGAGAACTTGCCGAAAGAAGAAGGCAGTTAGAAGAAGAAGAAATGATGCTCAGAGGACAAAACAATCCCTTCTCATCAAGAAGACCACAACGCAGGCAACAACCTGGCTTCTATGATGAAAATCCATGGGGATTCCCAAGACAACAACCTAGGAGAAACCAGTTCTTTGATCAACCATACAACCCCTTCTACTTTTAAACATGTATTTTTATATCGATTTTTTTAATGGAACCATAGAAAAGCATTCAATAATTGCCAACAAAAACTATCTCTTTCTAGAGATACAAATAAAAAGTTAACTTTTTCCCATTTGATGGAAATTGTGATTAATAGTGGATAAATCTGTAAACACCAGGCAATTTTTACATAATCGGAACCAAATTACATCGACTAATTGTCAGAAGACAATTCTGGCATCATCATTGAATTTTTGAGAACCATCTGACACAATTTGACAACCAAAATTACAGTAGTTTACAAAAGCATTTTATGTTCTCACTCCTCTTTGTACTTGCATCCTCAAGAATCCACAGGAGACACCGCCGCTTTGAGCCAAATGGCACTGGTGATTCCATTGTTAGCTATGCTCGTGGTAAGCTCGGCTGTTCATACGTTTACGGTTCTGCCGGCCCAAGCACTTTTGATTGCTCAGGCCTTGCCCAATGGTGCCACAAGCAAGTTGGAATTTCCCTCCCACGCACTGCTTCCGAACAATCTGGCCGTGGTTCATCCGTTTCATGGAACAGCTTACAGCCAGGCGATCTTATGTTCTTCGATACAGCTGGAAGTGGTAGAGTTACACATGTTGGTATTTACTCCGGCAGCAACAAGATGATCCATGCTCCAAAGCCAGGTGATGTCGTTAAGGAGGCTTCTCTTCAATACTACTGGCCAGGTTGCTTCGTTTGCGCCCGCCGCAACTGGTAAATAAACCTTGCTCAATAAAAATCAGTTTTTCTTAACTGTTAATTGTTTACTTGACTGTGGATAAATTTGACAGAATTCTATCAGAAAAAAACAATGACATATTTACCATTTTTATGTCAGCAACAGTTGGTGATTCGATTGTTACTCATGCTCGAGGAAAGCTCGGCTGCGAATATTCCAGTGGTTCTGAGGGCCCTGATAAATTTGATTGCTCAGGTTTCGCAAAATGGTGCCATAAACAAGCAGGAATTACACTGACACGCACTGCTTCCGATCAGTCTACCCATGGTTCATCAGTTTCCTGGAGCGACTTAAAGCCTGGTGATCTTGTGTTCTTTGATACTGCTAGCAGTGGGGCGGTTACACATGTTGGGATTTACTCCGGCAACAATAATATGATCCATTCTCCAAAGCCTCGTGATGTCGTTAAGGAGGTATCTTTGAAAACATATTGGCCAGAACGCTTCATTTCTGCTAGAAGAAATTGGTAAAAACTTCGCTTAACAGCATATCCCGCCAGATCCATTTTTTTCTGGGACTGGCACTGGTTTTGCTGATGGCATTGAGCTTTGAAGAACAATGTCACCAGATAGAACAGATTGAGCTACTGATCTTGTGAGTTTATAAAAAGATTCTTGTATTCCAGTATTGTTTTTCGCTGATGATTCGATAAAATCAACATGGTGTGTTCTAGCAAACTCCTCTGCTGCGGATCTACTGACCGATTGCGCTTCAATTAAATCAGATTTATTACCTACAAGGATAACTTGCGCCATTGGATGGCACAATGTTCTTACATCATCAAACCATTTATCTAGATGGTCGAAAGAGTCACTATCAGTAAAAGAAAACACAATTAACACACCAACAGCATTTCGAAAATAGGCTCGACTCAAAGCTCGATATTTTTCTTGTCCCCCAGTGTCCCAAATTTGAATTCTAAGAGGAGTATGATCAATAACAATGGTATAAGGAATAAATTCCGCGCCAATTGTTTCTCTGCTTTCAGAGTTAAAGTAACCATGGCAAAACCTTTTAGTAATAGAAGTCTTTCCAACAGATGAGTCTCCAATTATCAAAAACTTATAGCTGCAATTTGCAATAGAATCAAAACTCATTTATTATACGTTTAATATTAAAGCTCTCTACCCTCGAACTCGGATCTTTTAATCCATTTACCCATTCCATCTACAATTGATTCTAGTGTCTCCGTAAGATTTTCCTCGTTGTGTACGAAGATAAAGGCATCTTTTCTCGGGTTATATATCCAAACCCCACGTTTTTCTTCCATGAATTTAAATGGTAGGTTCTGGAGACCAGCAAACCATTTCATCTTGCTCCTTGAGAAAAGTTTTTGGTTCTTTAAGAAGAGCTCAGAAGCACATGACCCAACACTTATTATGCAATTGACTCTACCACCCATACATTTGTCAAGAAACTCATCAGGCATGAGAACAATGCTATCATCATTTGTTGTTGAAGCTGCTAGCTTTTTGGCAAAGAACTCTTCAATGGCGGCTCTGATTGACCGAAAATTGAATGCTCCTTCATATTCTTTGTAATCAGTCCCATTGTGGAACAAAATTCCTGGTACTTTTTTGATATTAAATGTCTGAGAAAGCTGGTTATCAGATGATACGCCTATTCTGATCGATTTCCCATGAAAGAAAGATGAAATACCGGCCCATATTGCTGGAATCTTTGGCCTATCAGTAAATAGAATAGCTGATGGATTGCCTATCATTGTATCTATCCAAGATTGATCTGCTTGTGCTGAAACATCCTTTATAAAGCTTGCAGCTGTATTTAAAAAGCTCTTAACTTTTCTTGCTCCCGTGTATTCAACATCTCCATCAGTATGGAAAATCCTGAACTGAGGAATTGACTTGATCAAATATGTCATTGAAATGTTGGGATATCTATCAATATCTATCACGCCGAAACGTACCATTCCATTCGAAAAATCAGAAGCGTTTTTAAATTTCGGGAAAGCACTCTTACACGCAGGACAATTTTTCCCCGAGAACATTATCATCCAAACGATATGTTTGGGGCGATTTAACACCTGCTTCTTAAACGAAATATCTGTAAGTGTTACAACAGATGACCCCGTTTCATCTGGGAGAGAAATTACAAGAGAAAGAACATAAAAAAACATAGAGTATTTGGTCGCTTTTTTTTAGTTTTCTTATCATATTTTTCGCATCTATGAGAGTCTAAATTACTTTAAAAATGAACATTCTACTATATCTTATCGGTGACATATTTTCACACAACAGTTGGATCTTTTCATATGTAAGGATTTTCAATCAAATTTGTATATGTCAGAGGATCCTAAAACAAGCACACATTTTTTAGTGAAAAACTTGAATGGAACCAGTGATAATAAATGCACATGCTGCAGTTCCTGGGTTGAACACCATCTGAAACACTCAAAATCAACGAGAAATGTATGTAGTGCTTTGGGGTGCGGGAAAATATTCGAAGCAGGGGCCCATGTTCAAATTAAAGACCCTGAATACAGTAATAAATGGTATATAGCATTATTGTGCTCTACTTGCAACAACCCAGCAAACAATGTTGAGTTTTTTATCAAAAAATCTGCATATCTTGTGTCTGCCAGGTGTGATATGTGTAAAAACAACCCAGAAGTATTAATTAAACTGAATGAGAAGTAAAAATTCAAAACATTTGCTTTATCCTCTTGTAGAGTAATATATGATATCCAGCATGCTCAAGTGTCTATCGTTCCTACATCCATCATGCTCGAGCAGAAAGCAGCTGGCCTACATTAATGCATTTGTTGGAGGCCTTTTGGAAATATCCCTAAAGATATCAGTGTAAAAAGATTAAATAGTAAATAATCGCACATTCCGTTTTTAATATTTTTGATGGAAATTGGGGCAGGACAAAAGATAATTTTTGATCCCGAAAACAACTATAAAATTCGTGTTATTGAGCCTGAGCAATTTAAAGAAACCAAGAATCTAAAAGAAGGCTGTGATGTGTTTTCCAATGAAGTTAACGAATTCATGTCTTCTGTCAAAGAGTTTCTAGAGTATATGGATGCCCAAAGTCGTAGAGTTGAAGACCAAAAACTTAGATCTATTGCATTGAGAAATCGTGTCCAGGATGAGATTGATTCTAGAAAAAGGGCTGCTAACGATCTTCAGAGTATTTTAGATTCAAAACAAAAGGAATTAGAGCGTATTAATGCAGAAATCCGTTCTTATGAAGAGCTAGAAAGGCAATTGAACGAAAACACTGAGAAATTGAATATGATCTAAAACAAATGTTTTAATTTTTTAAGTCGAAATCAATGAAAATTGATGCATTCACTTGGTAACAGGCATATTTTTGGGAAATAGTGAAATGGTTGATTCCAAATAACCAATTCACGGGCAAATTGATTTTATAAACCTGGCTCGAGCACCCAAGCTTAATAAAACTAGTTAATTCATTTAGCGATTAATAGACACCAGAATATGAACCGAAAGGGTCTCTCCCAAGTAATTAATAAATCTGATTCAATATGGTTTCGAAAGATTTTTATAAAAATTTGTGATTCTTCTCTCTCTTTGGATTTAATAGTTCTATGTCATTATCTACCACTATTCGCATTCAAAGATGGTTCGTTGATTTGATGGGATCAAAAAAGTCCATTTTAAACATTCCCTAAGTCCAACAAAACCATCCAATTCAGCTAATTAAGCATTTCAAGATGAAAGGCTACATTTTTGAGTTTTAACAATTCTCAAGTATCTTTAGTATGTACAACCTCAAATCAAATTATTGATAAGCAGATATTTTTCGGACAAATGATGTTTCAAAGGCTTTCGGGAAAGACTGGGTGAGAGGTTTCATTAAAAGGCACTCTGAAACAAATGAAAAAAGGTACCTGTTATCGAATTTGAAAGGGCTTCTTTGAAGAAATCAAACATATGTTTCATTATTGAGAAAATGAAAGAAGTCCTTTTAAATAAGAATTACCTAAAACTAATCCTAAATTTGGATGAGAGTGGATTTTATTGAAGATAAGGTGAAAAGTTATAAAGTTGCGTCGTTTACAAACAATGTGAAGTTCAGATCAGCAAGTGACCATTATCATATTTCAATAGTATCTTGTATAACAACAAATTGTGATTCATTATAACCAATGGTCATCATACCAAGAAAAACTTTGGATTGTGATTATAAATATTCATTTGTATTACATGACAATGAGATCAAGTATTGCAAAAATGGGATATATGACAACAGAAACAATGTTATCATGTGTACAAAAGATATTGATACCATATATATCAGACAATAGGGATAAACTCCTTTTCATCAAGGCTTTCTTCCTCCCAGTCGTCTTTTTCTTTGTACAACTCTATTCCTCCTTTACTCTTGGGGAATTGAACAACATTCGATTTACCATTTTTGCTGGCTTTTACCAATGGAGTTTTCCCATTTTTATCTTTTGCATTTATATCAGCTTTATGATTAACTAGATATTCAACAACACTAAGATGACCATCAATAACAGCAGAATGAAGAGGAGTACATCCATCTTTATCTTTAGTGTTTATATCAGCACCTTGATTAACAAGATATTCAACAACACTAAGATGACCATTAGCAGCAGCATAATGAAGAGGAGTCCAATTAAATATAAAAACTCAACACTTGTAGTTTTTGCATTTATATCGGCTTGTTGATTAACTAGATATTCAACAACACAAAGATGACCTTTTTCAGCAGCCCAATGAAGATAACTTTGGCTATTAATCCCATATCGAAAATCAGCACCTTGATGAAGAAGATATTCAACAACATTAAGATAACCATTATTAGCAGCCCAATGAAGTGGAGTCCAATCAAATATAAAAACTCAACATCATCATCTTTTGAATGTTCATTCTAAAATGACAATATTCTATATTATAACTTTTCCGAAGACGATTCCTCCTCAGAATTGGTTGATTTGTTTTTGATATCTCATTTTCCATGTAACCTTTAAACCTGAGCTTGATGACATTATCGAAAAACCTAATGAATGTGGTTTTTAATCCTCATTTTACTTATTGTCCTCCTTTACTCGTGATGAATTCAACAATATCTGATTTTTTAGCTAATCCCAAAGGTGTTTTCACATTATTATCTATTGCATTTATATCAGCTTTTTGATTAACTAGATATTCAACAACACTAAGATGGCCATATCTAGCAGCCCAATGAAGAGGAGTCCCAGATGGATATCCATTTGATTGAGTATTTATATCAGCTTTTTGATTAACTAGATAATCAACAACACTCAGATGACCTTCTCGAGCAGCATAATGAAGAGGAGTCTGATTAAATATAAAAACTCAACATTTGTAGTTTTTGCATTTATATCAGCTTTGTGATTAACTAGATATTCAACAACACTAAGATGACCATACCAAGCAGCAGAATGAAGAGGAGTCCAATTAAATATAAAAATTCAACATTTGTAGTTTTTGCATTTATATCAGCTTTGTGATTAACTAGATATTCAACAACACTAAGAAGACCATTATAAGCAGCCCAATGAAGATAACTTTGGTTATTAATTCCATCTCGAAAATCAGCACCTTGATTAACTAGATATTCAACAACACTAAGATGACCATTTTGAGCAGCTAAATGAAGAGGAGTCCCTTCACTGGAATTTGCATTTATATCAGCTTTTTGATTAACTAGATATTCAACAACACTAAGATGACCATTTTCAGCAGCATAATGAAGAGGAGTCATATTAAATATAAAAACTCAACACTATATTCTTTAGCATTTATATCAGCTCCTTGATTAACTAGATATTCAACAACACTAAGATGACCTTGTAGAGCAGCAAAATGAAGAGGAGTCCAATAATAATTATCTTTTGCATTTAAATCAGCTCCGTTTTCTAACATGAAAACTAACAAAGGTAGATGGAAAAACTCCGATGCCTTGAAAACACTCTCATCAGATAATAACTGTTGGCCTAGGCATAAATGGAATATATCTAAACAGGCACTGCAAACAACCATTGAAAACACATTCTCGTTGATCTCCAATCCTTTCATTAACAAATGCTTAAAACACTTGATAGAGCCAAAAAATCCAGCAAAGGATAACAAATCAAGATACTCTGGCTCATAACTCCACTCAAAGGGACTCCATTTAGCTTCTTGATTTAAATTATCAATATTTAATAAATCATCAATTACATCATACTTGAGAGAATACTCAATACTGGAAGGAAGAAAACCATATTCAATCAATTGATCCATATCATTTTCATTCTCAAAGAATGATTCATCAATACCATAGGGTTTGGACTTATTTTTAATAAAACTCCCAAAATCTTTGATCTCTTTCCGAAAATAGTAGCTTAGCAAGAAAGTGTTGTCATTTTTTAAAAAAGGTTCGATTTCTTCAAATACAAAAACACCTCTCTTGTACAATTGATATATCAAAACTGGGGATTCATTAGATTTTTCTACTAGTTTTTGCCGGAAATCAGAATATTTGCAATACTCGACAGATAATCTCACTGCTTTTTCAAGTTGATGTGGCCGGATCTTTGGCAATTCGATAATTCTATCGACACAAAACTCAATATCTTTTATTTTAATCTCATTTCCTTCTCCAAAAAGAAAATTCTCAAATGAAATCTTCTTTTCCATCTGATAAAAAATGACTTTTTATTTTATGATCAAGATGTAGTGATTTAATTCCTTGCACACAATCAAAAAACAAAGAGAAGGTTTCTTCATAATATATTATTGATTATCAAATCAATCATTTATTACTCCGATGGAACTCATTATCCAATTCATTTAGACAAGTTTTTGACTGATAAATAAGATTTCTAAAAGACTATTTATCAAATAATGATGTTTTTTTTCAAATACTTGTTAGCATTCATTGAAGAAGTAACAATAATAAAATTCATTTCCCAGAACTTGTTTATTGGGTTCACATATTTAAAATCATTCAAAAGTTATCTTGAATTATATTATATTATATAAAGAGAAGTCTTACTAATTCAGGGATTCAATTATGTTGAAATATATGCTTGAAAATAGTAAATCAAAAAAATACACACATCATATTATTTATTACTTTTGTCACATGCTCACAAATATGAAATTGTAGTGTGCAAGATCACTTGTATTACATGATTGAGAGAAATACCATTCTTTTGGAAAATATAATCTATATCATCTCTTTCATTGAGTCATTTTTGATGCTTTTTATTTTCTCCAATTTCATTTCTCGAATGATAAGAGTATATTGATTCTCATCTTCAAGCTTCTCAAATATATGAAGCGAATTATCTCTCACAATCATATTGTTCTCATGCTGCCAATATAAAGATCTCTATCAATCAAACCAAAACAAAACAAAAACATATTATTTTTGTTGCTAATTTGCCTCATTTTCCAATGAATATTTTAAAGAAGACTATCAATAAACTATTAAAAGATGAAATATGATTATTTTTTGGGTGTTTATCCATTATACATAAGATTGAAAAGCGTGGCTTAAGGATGTAAAAGGTTTCACCAGAAAAAACAATGAAATAGTAACATTGGGCTCTGTTTCATTTTTTTATGACTGATTCTGAGATTTCTTACAAGATTTGGACCCTAGAACATATCACCCAATCCACTATTTAATACAAAATACCAAATTATAAACGAACATGTTTTTGCCAACTATACAAAAGGACATCAAATATTGATTGATTTATTAATCATTTTTTTGATGTTAGTATCCGAGAATACCCAACCAAACCTCGAACAATTTAATAGTTTAGTTAACTTGGTATCTTTGAATCAAAGGAAGATTAAAGAAGACAATACAACTACAGCTCTGTTTAATACAGTCAATTGCTTGAAAATACTAGGTGATAGTGCTGCAAGCCATGAGATGATACTTACTGAGGTGAAAAATAAAGTTAATGCATTACAAAGTGATGTTACAACATTGAAGGCTGATGTTGGTACTCTGAAGGCTGATGTTACGACTCTGAAGGCTGATGTTACGACTCTGAAGGCTGATGTTACGACTTTGAAGGCTGATTTTGGTACTCTGAAGGCTGATTTTGGTACTCTGAAGGCTGATGTTGGGACTTTGAAGGCTGATGTTGAGACTCTGAAGGAAGATATGTCCAAAATGAACAAAAACATGATTGAAAAGTTCGATTCAATTCCACAAATAATACAAAGCACCATCAAAGAATCACTTAGCAAGGTTTCCATCACAATAACAATGATTGAGTAAAAATCAAACCAAAAATCTTTTGTTTTTCATGTTTTACCAATTAGTTGCTGTTTCATTAAACATCGACAGTATATGTTCAAGAAAATACTGGCGCTTAACGATTTTCGAGCTGCTACAACTGATTCATTCGATAAAATGGTTGTAATTTTCATCTGTTATCCAATGATAAGCTAAATAATACACAATCGTACTCACTGATTTGAATGACTAACAAACTCACAATGCGAAGAAGCCTCAGAACATATTTGAACTCTATATATTTCATCCACAATGAAGTTTGCAAGAAGATTCTAAAATTTCGCAACCAGCGCAGAAGTCAAAACATTTGTCTTTGGATTCAACAATGTCTTAATGAGAAGAGCATGAATAAACCAAAACTGATTGGGATCATCGGAGTTAAATAGGTAAAGTATCCATAAAACACCAATAATACTGGTGGATGAAGAAGAAAACACAATACAAAATGAATCTTTCATAAATAAAATGCATTTAGCACAATATGAAGCTTATTCTGCAAAAAGAACACAATCACTTTTCTCAAAAAACGGAGGAAGTCATCAGATGTTCCATCAGTAATATACATGGTCTATTTCTGCATGAATTATACATTCTCCTTTGGTGGGCATGTTTACACACCTGCTATGCAAAATTTATGATCGAAAAAAACTAAAAGAAAAACATAATCTTTGGTAATTGCTGTTTTGAAGGAACAAATCGAATGCTATCATTAAAAAAAATTGAGGCTGAAATATAATGGCGGATCGAAAAACTTTCCGATAGATCTGATTAACAGAAGCTTATAAACAGGTGCCATTTATGACAAATTTAATAATTTGGTTTATCATCAGAATAAGTCTTAATTAAATGGCTTTTTATTGAACATGTTTCTTTTGTTGCTCATCTCGTTGTTTGGCATCTTCAATTTCATATATTGAAATATTTCTTTCTTATAGATTTCGATGATCTAAAAATGTGGTAAACTTTCAGATTTGCTTGATTGTTCAACTGATTAAGTGGATACTGGCACTGAGAATCTAATTGAGGAGTTCATTGTATTTGATAATGATTGTGAAATTGAATCAGATACTTGTTTTGATGAAGCTTTAGGTAATCAAAAAATCAAAGATATAAATCAATTGGTGCATTTTTGAGTGTAATGAAACAAAACCAATCATGGTTTCTGCCACTTATGTTGATTAAGAGTAGAAAATTCATTCTATTCTTTGGCCGAAGTAAACCATTGGAAAGGATTGGAAAAATCAAGGTAAATGGATAATTTAGAGATCATAGAATAGAAAAAATTAGAGATAAAGTGGATGATTTGTATAATTACCAAATATACAAGTTTTTTAAATGGAAATCATGGTCAATATAATTGAGGAAAAATTAAAGGACATGAAAAATCAAATCACATAATAATTAGTGATCAATCAGACTGCCAACAACAATATTATGATCTCAAACATAGTTTCGCAAGATATACAAGCAACAAATAACAGGATTATATATAGAATAAAAACACTGAGAACCTGTCTTTCAACTAACTTAGAAAAGTGGCATTTAGGATGAATGTTGATTTAGCAGATATTACTACGATATTCCCTGCTGATGACAGAACAGAGAATATGAATAGATTTTTGGAGCTATCTAAAAAGGAAAAATGCATTGGAGGGAGTGGATTTCATTGGCCAACAGAGTTAGACCCTAAGTGCCAAGAAACTCACGACTTAATAAAGAACAATAAAAAATAATATTACTAACTAGGACGTTTTTACTTAGATGCAACCTTGGGCGAGCATGGCCTCAGCAACGCGCTTGAAACCAGCAATGTTGGCACCCTTGAAGAGTGGAAGGTTGTATTCGGTGGCTTCCTTGTGAGCAGCCTCGAAGATGCGGTGCATGATGTCCTTGAGCTTGTTATCAACTTCTTCACGGGTCCAAGCGAGTCTCATGGAGTTTTGTGTCATTTCAAGACCAGAAACTGAAACACCACCAGCGTTAGCAGCCTTACCTGGGCCATAGAAAATGTCGTGTTGAACGTAGAGTTCGATTGTTTCGTTGGTTGATGGCATGTTAGCACCTTCAGCAACAAGTTTAACACCACACTTGACCATTGTTGGAACGTGTTCTGGGAGAATTTCGTTTTGTGTAGCACATGGAAGACCAAGTTCGTATGGGATTTCGCAAGCCCAAACAGACTTTCCAGCAACATATTCGTAACCAGTGAGAGCTGGGAAGAGTTCACCAATCTTTTCAAGGGATGTACGAGCAACATTCTTGACATGCATAACAGCCTTGAGGTGTTCTTCTGTCATTCCATCCTTGAAGAGGAGTACACCATGGGAATCAGAGAATGTAACTGGGATAGCACCAAGTTCAAGAAGCTTTTCAGCACAGTATTGGGAAACGTTACCAGAACCGGAAACCATAGCACGCATTCCCTTGATTTCTTGACCACGGGACTTGAGCATTTCGGTAACGAAGTAAACAAGACCGTAACCAGTGGCTTCTGGGCGGATGAGGGAACCACCGTAGGAAATACCCTTGCCAGTGAGAACGCCTTCGAAAACATTCTTGATTCTCTTGTACATACCGAACATGTAACCAATTTCACGGGCACCAACACCGATATCACCAGCTGGAACATCGCAATCGGCACTGATGTGGCGTTGAAGTTCGATCATGAAGGATTGGCAGAATCTCATAACTTCGCCATCTGTCTTGCCGGCTGGGTCGAAATCTGAACCACCCTTACCACCACCCATTGGGAGTGTTGTCAAGGAGTTCTTGAAAACTTGCTCGAAACCGAGGAACTTAAGAATGGAAAGATTAACGTTTCCACGGAAGCGGCAACCACCCTTGTAAGGACCGATGGCACTGTTGAATTGAACACGGAAACCACGGTTAACACACATTTCACCCTTGTCATTAACCCATGGAACACGGAAGATGATCATTCTTTCTGGTTCAACAATCATTGGGATAAGCTTTTGGTACTTGGTTTCCTTTTCTAAAACTGGGACTAATGAAGTAAGAACTTCTGTAACAGCTTGTTGGAATTCCTTCTGGTCGGGATCGCGAATGCGAACTTGTTCGAGGACTTGCTTGACGCACTCCATAAAATAAAGTGAAGTGTTCAGAGAAACCAGAATTCACATCCCTCAAACGATTACAATTCAATTTTCCCTTTCAATATTCATAGAGAAAACTATAAACATTTCAAAAAAATGGTCGGCCTATTGAAAAAATCCATCAAAATTGGGAAAGTGGCTAAGTGAAGTGAAATATTGAGATAAGCAGCATTTCGATGAAAACGATGAAATTGAGATGAAGTGTTTAATTGAATTTTTGAGGATATATTGAGAGCGAAAAGGGGTTTGGGGAAAAGGAGAAAACGATTATAGTGTAGAGAATACAGTGTTTATCAATTTTTTTCTTTGAGCGATTGGAGGTTTTTCATAATTTCTTTTCTGTGAAATTTCTCCTCTTCTAATTGCTTTGATAAAGCATTAATGTATTCTTGGTTGGAGCAGTGAGAATTAGAAAGAGTTTTCAGTTCGAATCTGAGGCTATCATTGGATTTTTGAAGATCATTAATTGTCATTTTGAGTGTGTGAATAGCAACAATATCTCCATTATATGCTAAATCAGATTGAATATATTCTCTTTCTTTTTGTGATTCAAGCTTTGTTATGATTGACTTGAGCCTCCGTATTTCTTCTTTGTGTATTTGGATTTGCTCATCATTTGAAGGCTTTTTCTCCTTCTTGAGAATGCTAATGGCTTCTTGGAGTTCAAGATTTTTCTGAATTAATTCCTTTTTTTCAATTCTTGATGATTCATCGTTTTCTATTTCATCCTGAATCATAACTAACTTTTGATTGGAATCTTGCAATTTTTTCCTCAAATCTTCAATTGATGATTTTGATTGCTTCTGTATTTTCTCCATTTCATGATCTTTTTGTTGTAATTGTGAGTTAATTCTGGAATATTCTGATTCTGATTTGGAGAGTTTTTCTTGGAAAATTATGAGTTGCTTTTTAAGTTGCGAAATTATATCTTCAGCTTCTGCCAATCTACTTGATAATGCATTTGACATTGAATTTTTTTCCTGCAAATCTAGTTCCCTTTGATTTAATGCTTCTTCAACAATGCACTTTTGATTAACTGATTTTTCAAGAGAGCCAATTTCGGCTGTTTGTTCTTCTAATTGAGCCATCAAAACTTGATTATCTAATGATAGTTCATGTGCTTCTGAAGACAGCTTTTCAATCTCAAGTTTAAGGTTTTTTTCTGATTTCTCCAAATATAAGATTCTTGATCCCATCGAATTATTTTTTGATTGAAGGGATGCATTTTCTTTTTGAAGATCATTTATAGAAGTTTGAAGTTGTAAGTTATGCTTTTTGGTAACTAATAGTTCGCTTTCCATTTCTTCAGCTTTGGATCTATTCTCATTGAACAAATCGAGCAATTCATCTCGATTTTTCTTGATTTTCACAAATTCTTCATTGACTTTCCTATTCTCTTCTTGAGTATCCCTGATCAAAATATCCTTTTGACTTAATAAATCGGTTGTTTTCTTAATCCTCAATTCATATTCACTCATTGTTGCTGATAATTCATGATTCTTTGATATTTCTTCTTTAAGATTTGATCTAATTTCTCTACATTCTCCTTGTAATTTCTCAAGGGATTTTCCAATAATCTCATTGTTCTTTTCTAAAAGTGAGTATTGAGTAGATAATTCATTTTGATTTTTCTTCTTTTCAAGAAATTCTTGAGACATCTGAGCAAATTCAAGATTGAGCTTATTGCATTTATTTGATAATTCCTCATATTCTTGATTTTTTTGGGTATTTTTTAAGAGCAAAACTTCTTGTTCTTCTTCAAGTTCCTGATTTCTTTGTGAAATTGATTCATTTTGAACTCTTACAGCAGTCAACTGCTCTTGTAATTGGTCAACTTTTGCCTTCAAAGTATCATTTTTATCTACCAGAGCGCTATTTTCTCTGCTCAAATGATCAACTTGGAAAACATTTGATTGGGTAGAATTCTGAAGTTCTTCTAGTTGTCTCCGTTTATTTTGAAGCTCACAAGAAAGCAGTTCATTTTGTTTAATAGACATATTCAAATCGTTATTTAAGGATTGTATTTGTTTTTGATACTCAATAAGCTCTTCTCTTTTCCTTTCATACTCTGATAATCTTATTTCAAGAGTCTCTTTAAATGATCTTTCTGAAGCGAGTTCCTCTTGTAATCTTTGAATAGAAGATTCCATTTTCCTTTTATTTTTTTCATTAATAATCTTTTCATTCTTTAGAGTTTCAATCTGTTCCAAATAATTCTTAATCTTATCCCCTCCTTTAGGAAGAGCAGGTTTGGAATCTATTCGGATTTTCGCTTCATTTTTAATCAGATTATCAGGAGCCTGATTCTCTTTGATAGGTATTGATGATCTTTTCATGTTAACTTGCATACGTTTAGAATTTATTCACCTGTATTCTTAAGGCTTTCGAGTTCTGAAGCTTTCTCACACTGTATTTGGATTAAACCTTTGAATGCCGTTTCATGATCTGTCCTTGATCTACCTTCTCTTTTTAACCAAGCAGCAAGGAATGAGCAATCTGTTTGATTCCTGAGAACAATTTTGCTAAGCCCAATTTTCTTGGTTTCAAGATCTGCAAGTTTATGCTCCAGATCCAAATTTTCTTGTAGAATAGATTCTACATCTATTTCTACTGTTTCCTCGGATCTAACATGAGATTTCAAAGAATGTAGCTCCTTTTTTAGAGACTTAAGCTGCTCTTCAAATGAAGCCATAAGATTCTGTTGTTCAAGTTCGATTTTTTGGCATTCAGACGCTCTAATTTTACATAAATCTTTTAATTCTTTTTCTTTTGCTTCTAATTCACCCACAATTAAAGTACAATGGTTTTCCAAATCAGCATATTTTGATTTCCATTCTCTAATTTGACTTTTCAAATCGTCCAAATTGAGGGACCCCTCGTTTTTGGATTTTATTTCATCCCTTAATTGATTATTTAAGGATTCAAGATCAGATATTCGGGAAAAAATCGAAGATTTTGCCATTTGAAGCGACGAAATAGAGCTTTCGATCGATTCCTTATCTCTTGCAAACGATACTCTTCCGCTTTCGAGTGATTCACACAATTCCCTGGCCAGTTCAACTTCTTCTTCCAAATCCTTAAGAGTCGAAGAATTCAGCTCCTGCATACGTATTAACTCCCTTTTTTTCGTTTGAAATAGTGTTTCAATAAAACCAATCTGGTCAACAGAAGATACTCCTTTATCCATTGACAAACACTGTTCTTTTAATCCCTCAATCTGTTCTTGAATCGTATTTATGCTTCTTTTAAGCTCATTTTCCTCTTTTTGTAAGGATTCAATTCTGGTTGCTTCAGATCCAGAAAAAATACTATGAAGAAACGATTGGGAATTAGCAGAAACTTGAGAAAGTTGCTCAGACAACATGTGATTCTCGCTTTTTAAAGAAATCAATTCCTCTTGAATTTTTATAAAACTCTCGATGTTCTGAGACATTAAAAATGGCTTTTAGTAAAGGATAAAAAGAAACACATATTGAACAAATTGATTATGATGAGGGTAGTTATTACTAGTGATATTATAGAAATGCTCACAGAATGTGTTTGGTGTCATAATCAGAGTTGGTGGGTTTAACACAAAGCTACATGAAAGGGTTGTTGCTGATTGTGGGTTTGATACATCATATGTACATTTGGAAAACAGAACCACAGAATAAGAATTTCTGAGGTAGACTGATAATTTATTATTCTTGGAAAACATACATTCAGTAATTGTTATTGTATCATATTCATAAACAAAGTAATTATTAATACTATTATTAATAAATGAACAATAATGTACTCTTGCTTCTTGTTGTCCGTGTGCAATTTCGTTATGAATTGAGTTATCTTTATGAAGAATGAAACGAAAGAATAGTCCTGTAATTGAGGGCAAAAATGACGCCATCGTTGAAGAGATGGTGTTGCGTGTTACATTATTTTCGATCGCTAATTGATACCCATTATCATTTACAAAACCTTGGGTTATTGTATTGCAGTGGCATATACTTGTGAGATTCTGCTCAAGTCTTTCAGTTGAATATGTATAAGTGATGGGGCCCCAATTATGAGCGAAACACCTTAGGATACATACCCTAGATAGAAAAGTTTTCTTTCCAATAATGAGATACGCTCCACCAGATAGAGAATCACCTCTTTGTGGATATTTAGTATTAGCAGAAGAAGAACAGTTCTTAAAAACAACATCATTAATATTACATTCACATAAAGCATTATTAATAGAAATCGCACCGCCAGAAATAGTACTTGAATAGCAATTCTCAAAAATGGTAAATGAAACACTAACATAATTAGATGTGTAAACTGTTTGCTTATTTTTGATGTTCATTCCATCGATATATCTAGTAACTACTATTGGTGTTTCAAGGAAACTCCTAAATCGAGAATAATGCAAATTAACATTGGAAAGAGATTTAACAAATGATCCAAAAAATCGATTTAGATGAATATTAATCCCAATGAAGCTCCTTTGGGTAACAAATGGAGATGATACTATACTAGAACATAAAACAAGACTGTGCAAAGCATTATTCATTTTTAACAAACTTCTAACGTTGTTTTGGCAGGACAGAAATGAATGAATCCAAGAAGAAAATCAGCTTTTTCTCTCTTAATAATATTGAGATTAATATATTTTCTAGACTTTTTAAAGATACCGAAATAGTCCGTCATACGGAAAAGCTTGTTTTCGAAGCAAACGATGAATTGAAAGTTTATATTGTTGAAATTGTCGGACCAGTCATGTTTACAAGCCAAAAAGATGTTTTTACGGGAGGATTTTCTATATTTTTGCCAGATTATTTGGTTAGGCATGTTTCTGGTGATAAAAAGGTATATTTGTATCCGAAAAACCCATATCTGAACGAAAAGATAACAATTATAGCATCAAAACCTGAAAATAGCCAAGTATTATATAATAAAATAATGCTATCTATCAAGATAAGCAAAAACTACTCTGCCGAACTTTTTGATTTTCCTGCTCAATGCCAGCTGTTGAACTCTGTTTCCTATGCTACAACTCAATCAGTTCTTATTGTAAGCCAAAAATATTTGCAATTAGGAAACGAAAAAGTTTATTATGACAAATCCCTGAATATCATTACCGCATTTGGGGATCAAAGTGTTGAATCTGGATGCCGATCAATATGTTTAATAGTTTATCCTGACTCAAACCATAAATATTATGTCATAATACCAGAAATCGACTCATATTTGTCGGTTCTTTTTTCTTTAAGAACCCATGTATCTCGCTTAGTTTTACCACCCAATGTTTCAACCAGTATTGTTTTCCCTCAACTTTCAATACCCTCATTCGATAGTTTTCATATTCCAGGATCAATTCTATTTTTATCACCTTCAAGTTCAAAATTGTCCTCAACATCAAAATCAACTCCTGTAGTAATTGCCAAGAATGCTCATCCAAAGAGTGCCACACGACAACTCAAAATTATTAATTATGATCGAGAAGTGAAAAGAAATATATTGATTTACAATCAATTCAAAGATTCGAATAAAGGAAATCATAATGTTATATCTCAGGCTTCACAAAATGAGATTCCTCATGTTTCCCATTCCGAAGAACTGAAGTCAGAGATTTTCAAAATTCAAGAAAGAATTACCAATGATTTTATTTCGTTGTCTACCATAAAGTATCCTGATCTTAAAGCAGAATGTGTCTTCCAGCTTCATGATACAATGGATTGTAGTTACTATAAATGTGACTCGTCATCTCTTCAAGATGGATTGTTTTGTTCAACAAAAGAAAATCAATCATCAGGTGATTTTGATGAGTTCATTAAAAGGGTTGATTTCAGAATCAATAAGGAGCCTTTATGTTTTTATATTGGGCAGGATGAACTCAATATGTTTGAATCCCTTCTTCAAAACATTTCGACTGCGAGATGTATCACCACCCAACTTGCTTTTAGCTGCTGTGCATGTATTTCCCGAATATTGACGGACTTAGTGGATATTCAATGTTTTAGCAACTATTTGTTTGATTATTTCGCTTCAGAAAAAGTAATTAGCAAGTGTATTCCTCCATTATCGAAATCATTTGAGTATGACATATTTGCATTTATATATAGAATGATGAGGAAAAAGATGTTGTCTCGATTTTTTTCATATATTTCTTCCGATATTAAGTGGAGGACAGTTTGTTATCCTAGGTGGTCAATAATGAACTCTCACAAGTTTTTGTTAAGTTTCATTGAATCACTTAAGGCTCTCGAGAAATTTCCTGTTCAAGCCAAGTCACCCTCAAAGAATGAAACATTGTACTCAATTCAATTATCAAATCCTAATGTTGAGTTTATGATTTACTATACATCAAAAAAGATTATTGAACAATTCAGGCATGGTTATATGGTTAAAGATTGTGAATATTTGCTTGCCAAGCTTATACATCAAATAATTGAGTTTATATCTAGTTATTTGAATAAGAAAGAATATAATTCTGTTTGGGATTTCATTTCTGTAATTAAGAAGAGAAAAGTGAATGATACTTCTCATAATCATATGATATCTGCATTTGATTCTATCAACACACAAGAAATCAGCTCAATTAAAAAAGCTGGATTGTTTTTTATTGAATCAATACAATACAAAGAGCCACATAAATGGATTTTGGCTTTGTCCAAATTAGCATATGAAAACAAAACCCATCAGCCTGAATCTTCAATATTTTCTTACAGAAAAAGCATAAGGGTTTGGAATTCGCTCAGACTTCTCTCATCTTTGAGTCTTCGAATTGATACATGTGTCATCAACCAGTTTCCATCATTGTTTTACTAAATTAATCGAATAAGTTTTTTTAATCACACATTATATAATAATCCCAATGTTTTTTCATTATCATTTTCATAATGACAATCAACGCCAGGTATTATGGAAATCAATCATTTGCTTTTGATACATATTCTTCCATTTTGGATATAAAGTCATTTGAAAGTAAGAAAATCCCGCTTTGATCTTTTATGATCCAGCCAAGTCGTATTAACTGCAAACATGATACCAACTTGGCAATATCTTCTTCTTTCATTTTACTTCCATCATTCACAGGCAATCTAAGCACACATGGATGAAAATAGAGTTGAACAATAACCTCTGCCGCTGTATCGCTCAAAACTTCATTCCGCAATTGGTGAATCAATTCTTTTGGAATCTTTAAAAGCTTATTAATCAATATCATCTTAGACAATCGAGATTTTAGTGTTTGGCGAGGCATGTTACGAACAATATTCCGAAAACTTACAGACATTCTAGATTTTCAACAACCAATTTGATTATTTTTTCAATACATTACATAAAGTTAGTTTAATAAATTTTTAATCGCTTTCGCTCCATGACATATCGCTAACATGGTTATCGGATACAACAAATTTTTCATCATCAGAATTAATGACTTCTTCTTCCGATGATTGTTCTTTCTTGGATTTCTTCTTTGACGGTTTCTTTTCAATTGTTCGAGTTTTATTTCTACTTTTCTTTGAAATGATTTGAGGTTTCTCAGAAATAAGATAGTCATGTCGAATTTCTGATAATTTCCCAATCAAACCTGATTCATTTGTATGTCTTTGTTTGTATCCTTTTGTTAGGGCTGCTTTAATTGCAGGTTTTGGCCCATCTTTTCTTGATTTTGGCTTTTCTTTCATTTGGAGGAATGTAAGTAATTCCTCGATATGTTCATAGTCATCCAGGATTAATTCTAACTCATCAAGAAGATCTAATGCAGATTCCACATCAGGGTTTCTGCCAGTGAGATGAGAATCAATTTTGTGCAACAAAAGTGAAAGAGTGGTATCAAAAATTTCATTTGAAGGAACACTGCAATTTCTGGAAACTCTATTACTAATCTCATGAATGTATCTTTCAAGCTTCTTGCCTTTCGATAATTTTCCCCAAAACATTGGAAACTTGGCCATGGCACCCCATTCCTTCCCTGGGGTTATAAATGATGGGATAACTGAGGAAAACAGTCCTTTTGCGGTTAAAAGACTCCAATCATTCTCCTGAAAAATGAGACTATCAAAAATTTCCCCTTGAGCAATACTATCCAAGGAATCAGCCCATTTCTTTATATCACCAGAAAATTGAATGTTCTCTTGAATATAAAGCGGAACTAATGAATAATCAACAAAAAAACAATCAAGTCTCTCTTCAAGAGGAGTAGTTGGCTTCAATAATCTCATTGTAGCATCAACCGCATCGATAATTGGAATGACTTTGCCTGCTCTTTGATTTAGTGCTTCTCCGTCCATCGATTCTCCTTGAGCCCAGAATTGAAGAGTATTGATTGAATTGCGAATATCACCATTTGCTGCTTTAACTATGCTCAAAATTTGATCACTCTCAATATTGATATTTTCTTTTCGGGCAATTTCTTCTATTCGTTTTGCTGTTTCTTTCATTGGTGGATTGATGAATTTAATATCAACTGCTCTTTTGGCCAAAGTATCAAGTTTTTTATTAGAGCGATCATTGCAAATGCATATGACAGGGTTTGTACTTTTATCCACATATTTAACAAGTTCCTGAAGGCCTCCTCTGTCACCAGCTGACATCCCATCAACTTCATCGAAAATTAAGCATACTGGTTTCCCGCCATCAAGGATAGATCTATTATTAAATATATCTGTGTATTCTTCATTGATTGACTTTTTTGATCTTGTATCTGATGCATTAAGTTCAAATGGATGAAATCCACAATACTGAGCAATCAAAGATGCACTCGTAGATTTTCCAATACCAGGAGGACCACTAACAATGGCACATTTAGGACCCTCGCCGTTCTGAAAACCATCAAAATAATCAATAAGCTGATTGATTGCCCCAAGATTTCCAATCACATCGGACAAAAGCCTGGGTCTATACTTCTCTGTTAATAAAGAAGATATTGGGAAATCAAAAACAGATAATGGTGTTCCTCCTTCAATAACAGGGGGAGGGGGCGGCACCCATCCAGGATTTGTGAAAGCCAAATATTCAAAAAGACCATCCTCATCAATAATAGTAATTTTTTTTGCTTTGGCATCAGCAAGTTTCTTTGGTCCAACTTCAATACATCCTCTAATGAGAACGTTAGTCTTTCCTGATATTGACCCAGTCAATCTTCCTCCATGTTTTTCTACAAGTTCTTTTAAATCATCCCTTGTAATTGATGGCATTGTTCCTGTTGCCACAAAAGTTAAACCATTTAAGCAACCAGGTTTGCCAACAGGTATTGGTTTTTGGCCTAATAATGGAGGATTATCACTTAAACCCGGCCTAAATCCTTGATTAAATGTGAAATCTTCGGAAGGAGGAGAAAAGGCTGGGATATTTATCTGGACATTACTTTTTCTAGGGGGCATTAATTGTCTTAACGTACAGTTTTCTTTATGACATAATAGTGATTCACTATTAGTGAATTTAAAACTAGTATTCATGGATAATTGACAAATATATTTCTTCATATCAATCCTTTTGGAATATATATTACCCTCACATATCAATCTTGATGAAAACCACCCAATTAATAATTGTTAGGGGGGATTTATTTTTGAATTCTTTGTAGCAACCACACATCAGAGAATCTATTGCTACCAACTCATGGACACCCCTTTATGGATTCCCTTTGTGGACAACCTAGCCCAAACTTCCTGACGCATTTCCATGAAGTAAACACAATATGCATGACCCAGATACAGTGTGAGTGTTGGAATGCACTACCGGCGCACAAGCACATGAAACCCACAGGTTCATGTCCATTTATGCGCTTATCTATACACAGTATGTGCTCTTATACATGTCCACGCCTACATTGTACATCCATACATCATGTTTCGAAATTATGAGCTTTTTTTTAATTGATTTAGTAGATAGATCGTTTAATTCAAATCTGTGAGTAGATACTATGAATCTCCACAAGAGCAACTCTTTTTTACATATTATTATGAAACGTGAATCAAAGAGAATTGAACCATATTGCTCCTCAATGATTATTACGAGTACAATTATATACATTGAGTAAAAACTACCATTAACATATTTTATTCAAATCTCTCCAGATTATTATAAATCTCTTGAGAAGAAACAATTTGAAATATTAATTTTTTTACATAGGACCTTCCTTGATCTCAACTATCATTTTCACACCAAAAACCAACATTGCAAATAATCTTATTATCATTCAACCACAAATCAAAATTGAATATTAACTTTTACTTTGATCAGAAGACATTATCATGATGGTGTTTCTTTTTATGATCTCTTCTCCAAATGGTACGGCCAAAGGGAAAAAATAGAATAATTTTGTAGAGTAATTGATATTCAATATCCTTTCATTGAATAATTCTTTTCCCTAATCCTTTTCATGTCAAAAGAGCTCAAGTATCGATCAACAAATTAAATATTATTCCTAATTGTACCAAAAACCATATATTCTGCAATTTTTTCTCTCTCTAAACAGCACATATTCCAAAATTGTCTTTTGATACTGCCCTAACCAATGATTAATCAATAAACATTTAGTTGGCTCTTCATTGAAATTTTCCTCCTTTACTCTTGATGCTTTTTTAGAATCCGAATTCCAGTATAGTACAAATAAAAATTGAGAATCTCCATTTTTGTTCTGAAATCAGCCTTATTAACTATAGATATTTAACAATAATTGGAGCATGACGAAGGGTCAACTTTTTATGGATTATTTATCACAAATTCATTAATAAACGTTTACAGTTATTTAATGAATATTCTGGTAATAATCATAATTTTGTTTTTGGTTCTGGAAAGTTTAAATATAGTTTTATTGTATTTTGCGCCCGAATCAACAAAAGGTAATTCTCTTGGATACTTTGAAGCATTTGAAAAATCAAAAAAAGACCCAGACGTTCATTTATTGGTTCTTTACCTGATAAACTGGGTTGCAGGAACAAAACTTATTTTCATTATGTTATTAGTAGTGATATTATGTTTTGGCGATAGTAAGACCATATTCTACAGTACAGTTGCACTAATTGGGACAATTTCTGTATTTTACTGGCGTTTATATCCATTGATACGGAAAATTGATGATGATGGGAATATCACACCAAAAGGATATTCCAAAACCCTTGGAATTATGATTGGAGTTTTTATCCTTGTTTTTCTTGTTGGAGCTGCATTTTATTATCAGAAGGTTTATTAGAGAGATCGGTATATAAGATGTTTAATTAACCAGAAAGTAAACTATAATTGCCAATGGACTTAAGGACACCCTCGTATATATACTGATATGCCAGATCCATTGGACCAAAAATAAAGACACTACCTGATTTCACCTATCAATTCTTATCAATGAGACATAAATTAAACGTGACATTCGTTGTAGTAAAATTGTAATCAAAAATTCTAAATTGACAACTTTTTTTGTTTTTGTGACAATATTTCAATCTGATGGCCCACCAAAAACTTCAAAGCTAATTCTTGTAGAAACATTCTCTTTATGAAAAATAACCTATTTTTATGCAAAATATCGGGAAATGAACAACAATTATCCACAATTATTATGATTGCTTATTCTTATAAAATTTCAAGTGTTAGGAAAAAACTTAAAACTATTTTCTACCAATGCCAATTTTTTGCAATATTAATTTTGTATAGTTTTTTTTTGAATTATTCTAATGTTCTTAGTTATTTAGGGGAATTCCTCTGTTATGAGTATCTAGAAATAGCAATCAGACGATTGAAGAATACCAAAAATTATTTGTTTTCCTTATTTGTTCCCCCAATATTCTATAAAAAAAGACTTAAAAATACTTATATAAGTATCAAAACAGCCAAACAATTAAGTTTCCCTCATCCAATAGCAACTATTGTGAACATTATTAACGTATTATTGGTTATAATAATTATTAAGAAATTTGAAACATTAGATAATCTTGAGCAACACATGAAAATATCAAATATAATTGGAATTATTATGAAAAAAAACTATATTGTGCCTTTATTATGGTTGAGTGATATAAATAGAATTTGTGGTGTTAGTGTTGGGTGTGAAAGTGAAAGTATAGATCAAGGAAGGTCTTATGTAGACAAAACTATCAATATTTCTCGCTGTTTCTTCTCAAGGTTTTTATCATACTCTGGAAATGGTGGTGTCATATATGTTTGGGGTGGTTCTTACTCAATGAATCTCAATTCCTCAATGTTCTATAACTGTGTATGTTCCAATCAAGGAGGAGCAATATACACCTACTTTTCTAATTCATTTCTCAGAATGATATGTGTTAATAGATGCTCTGCTTCTTCCCATCATTTTGCTTATTTGAAAGCTTCATTGGTGAATCAAGTGGAGTATCTATCAGTATCAAATTGTTCTCATACTACATCTGGACATTATTCAATTCGCTTAGACTCGGGTGATCAGAGTGTTGACAACACAAACAGCTCGATGAACAATGCTATTCAGGGTTCTGGTATTCTTATCTCTTCTCCATCCATATTCACAAGCTCATACTGCACATTCTCAAACAACAAGGTATCTGATTACATTTGCATATGGTTCTATTCTGACTTTGGAATAATATCAATGTCATGTGCTAACATAGTTCATGACAACAGTCCATCTGCATATGCAGTTGTACTTGTTGAAGGAGGAGGATCAAAAAAAATGATGTATTGTATATTCCAACAGAATCAAAACTATCTATTCTGTGTTGGCTCAGGTTCATTAGAATTATCTCATTCTTTCATAGATCATTCGGAATCATCATTCTCTATAGCAACAGCAGTATCAACAACAAATAATTCATTGACAAATAGAGTTACTTATCAAATACCTTTCTTCAATTCTCATCATTGTAATACTGATATACTTCTAACAGAACCAAAACAAATGATTACAATTGATCAAAAATATACGAAATCAATTTTATTCTTATATACAGTGATAATTCTAATGATATCATGAGTAAATGGTCATTTTATGATTGTTATTGAATAGTAATTGAACAAAAATGATTTTTTTTGTGTGTTTTGTTTGGGGTATAAAAATGAAAATATATTGATCAAGGAAAGAATTTTGTCGATAAAAATATCAAAATTTCCCAGTGTTTCTTCTTAAGGATTATTTTTTGAACCTTTTTCTCTTTCAACAATTAAAAATTTTATTCATTTCTAAACGTTCATGAATGAAAAGAAGCCAAAAAAGCCTAAACCAATATATGTGAACCTAACTTATACGAAATATCCACTAATTAAAAAGTGCATAGATGAAATGGGCTGGAAAATAACAGAATCCGAAACAAAAAACATGCTATTCTGGGTTGATAACGAAGGAAGTGTTGATTTTGCTCATAAAATGGCACGATACCAGTTTTATAATCATTTTCCTGGTATGTGGGCTATAGCTCATAAAGTTGAATTAGCCAAGAACTTGGGGAAAATGAACAAATTATTACCTGATTTGTATAATTTTCATCCTTTAACATTTATATTACCTTATGGGTTGCAGAGTTTAAAAAAACAAATGTTATCTATACCTAAAAAATCACAAAGGACATTTATTGTGAAACCAGATATGGGTGCTCAAGGGAAAGGAATCTTTTTGATCCAAGAACCAGATCAGCTAGATGAATATTTAGAATCTGCTGTTGCCCAAAAATACATTGATCCGTATCTGATTGATGGTTTGAAGTTTGATTTTCGAATATATGTGTTGGTAACATCTGTTGATCCACTGAGAATATATATAAACGAAGATGGGCTTACAAGATTTTGCACGGAGCAATATTCTCCGCCATGTGGCAATAATATTGACAAACAATTCTCACATCTAACTAATTATTCGTTGAATAAGAATAACCCAAATTTTGTTATTGATGCAGAGTCTGGTGGTGGGTATAAAAGAAGTCTTCAAAGTGTATTAAAGTACATGGAAGACAGTGGAAATGATTCAAAAAAATTGAAAAAAAATATCGATGACATTATTAGGTTAACATTAATATCAATTCAGCCCCATCTGTCATCCTTTTATCACTCATCTTGTCATGTATCAGATGGAAAATCTAGGTTTTTCGAAATTCTTGGTTTTGATATCCTAATAGACAAAGATCTGAAACCTTGGCTTATTGAAGTTAATACTATGCCTTCTTTAACAACAGGAAGCATTCTCGATCATACAATTAAAAAGAATGTTGTATTAGACACATTAAAGATACTGAATATAACTCCTGGGTTTAAGAGAAAATGCAAATCAAGATTCTTAGAGTTTTCTTCAGCAGGAAAAGCTCCAACAGAAAAATTATTCTCTCCCGAAGCGGAGACAGAGATATCTAAATCAACTTCATGGAGGCAGATTTACCCAATTTTGAATCCCGAATCAAGCCCAGAAACCATTGAGAATTGTATCAAAGCGATAGAACAAAGTTCTAATCCAAATTATTCAGAGAACTCAACATCAAAAATTAGGAGAATGAATAGCCAGAAATCCACAATAGCACCAAAACAAATAGAAGTGAAAAAAACAATATGCAAACCAGTTCCAGCCATTCAGCTAACAAACCCAGTACGACAATACAAAACCCCAAGATCAGTAGTTCTAGCAGATGATGCTAGAAATCGAAAAATGTCAGCATTGGATAAAAGAGAAATAACGAAAAACTATTCCTCATTCGTTGCTCAATACATCGATACACCGAAAAACATTATAATTGAAAAAGAAGAAAAAGAAAGGTTAAAACATTTACGTTCAAGAATATCCGCATCATCAATGCTTAAAATGTTACCATCAATTTCCAATCTATTAGATGGAATAACACTCAAAAAGCCAGACAATCACACAGTGCAGACAACAAAAGAAGTTATTAACCTTGGAATAGCAATAACGATTAACAGAAAAGTTCTCTCAAATTAGAATACAACTATCACACAATAAATAACTGTAGTTTTATCAAAAAGTGATGTAAACTTCCTTCAAAATAAAACCGTAAGTTTGAAATAAACCGTTGTTCAAAGAGATGCAAGAAACTGAGGAGATCAAGCTTGTTCTTGTTGGTCACCAATTTGTCGGAAAGACATGTATTGTTCGCATGGCAACCACTGGATCCTTTGAGGCCGATACAATTTCTACACTAGGTGCTTCTTATACGTCGAAGACAATTAACGTTAATTCCACAGAAGTTAGACTTCAAATATGGGATACTGCAGGTCAGGAGAGATATAGAGCTATGACTCCAATGTATTACAGGGGGGCCCACGTAGCTCTAGTTGTTTATTCTGTTGATAATCTTGAAAGCTTCCAAGCCATTGACCAATGGGTTGAGAGCCTTAAAGAAAACGCAGATGCTAATATTATCATTTTCATTGCTGGTAACAAAGCAGATCTTGAGGATAGCCGTGTTATCACCACTGAGCAAGGCCAAGAAAAGGCTAAACAATATAGCGCAATTTTCTGCGAAGTTAGTGCTAAGTCTGGCATGGGAATTGACGACCTCTTTAATGATATCGCCAACACATTTTTAGAAAGAAATCACAAATCGACATCAGGAGGGCAGCAAGGCAAAGTTAGCATTGAACAGACAACTATCAAGAAGAACAAATGCTGCTAATCACTAAAAATTCAACCGGATCTTTTTTTTTGTAAATTTTGTAAAATCAAACAAGGCCAATGTCTAAGTTGTCTTTCGATTTGGCTCATTTGAGCGTTTTTGATCAATCAAACGTGGATAAAGAGAAGCTTGCTGATAGCTCATATCTTTTATCCAAAGCGAAAGAAACCTTCATTGCTTTCTTCAGCCAATTGAGTGGACTTGATCATGAATCCGAAACAACCGTTAAGCTTCCTAACCCCGTATTAGAAATTCCAAGAGAGAAGCCCCTTCCTGCTGAAAAACCAAAGACTAGATGGGAGAAATTTGTTGAGCAGAAAGACCTCAAATTTGAAAAGAAGGAGAAGAAGGAGTTCGATGAAAAAACAGGAGAGTGGAAGTTAAGATATGGCTATAAGAGGGCTAATGATCCAAACGATCAATGGTTAATAGAGGTACCCAATGACTCAACACAGGACCCATTCGAGAAACTTTCCAAAGATAAGAAACAAAGAGTTCAAGATCAAGAAAAGAGAGAAAGAAGGAATAAGAAGCGTGCAGCTCGTGCTGTTGCTGAACTATCTCAGATTGTTAGTGTCAAGAACAAAGAAAAGCTTAAGAATGATGCTAAAAAGGCTATTGCTTTAGCATCTCATCCATCATCAAGCGCCTCAATGAATCAATTCAATAAGGTGAAGAATAAGGTGGGAATATTTGAAGAAGGCAGCCAAGTTCCAAAGATATTTAATAGAAACAAGGGACAGAAGAAGTCTAAATAGTAAAGAATAGAATGATGCATGTTTTATTTCCGAAAATTTGGAAAATCCGGCTTAAACTATCGATAAAGTTATTATTGTTGTTCTTGATACTATATTTAACCAGAGAAATTAACAGGATTGATACTGATGAAGACATTAGCAAAAGCGTTTGGATCTTATATGAAGGTTCATATGGTAATAAACTGATAAATAATAGGTATTATGGATGGGAATACCGATCGGAATCTGAAAAATATCAAAAAATAGCACCTTTCCAAATTCCATCAGTATTATATCCTGAATTTGGTACATATTCTTCTCATGATATGTCAGTTTTGAAATATCATGTTAGTTTGATTAAAGATTTGGGGATAGATTCGGTAATATTTTCGAGCAATCATGATAATCATTCTGAAGTAACTCTTGAGTATCTTTTTCAAGCAGCAAATGCTTATAATATTAGTATTGGTATACAGATTAATCAATATAATAACATTTCAAGTGAGTCATTGTATTCAGATATTGTTAATCTAATTGAAAAACATGGAAATAAGAACAATTTTTTAAAATTGAATAATAAATATGTTATAATAATATATGAATCATTTCATATACCATTTGTGTTCAAGACATTTCAAAAACTGAAAGAAAACAACTATGAAGTTTATCTAATCACAACATTCCATCATATGCATTCTATAGGAACCCTTGTTGAAGATGGATTTGATGGTTTATATTCATATTTTGTAACAGATTCATTTACAGAATCATCCGATATGAAAAAATGGCCAGTTATATCAAAATCATGCAGTCAAAGAGGTATATCATTTTTTCCAACTGTTGGCCCAGGATACAACGGAGATTTATATAATGATTGGGCTGATGATCTAAAACAAGATAGAGACAATGGTGAATACTACATCAAAATGTGGAAAAATGCGATCTCTCTGAATCCAAGAATTGTGATAATTAATTCATTCAATAATTGGAAAGATGGTACTTCAATTGAACCTGCAATAAATCGAACTGGTTACATGATGGACCAGAGTAACTGGGCGAACATCACCAATCCCAGCTATTATCTGCATCTAACCAAAAAGTGTATAAGGCAGTTTTTGTCATTTCAGGAAATATGACGATATATTTTACATAATCACTTTTTTCAATGTTTCTTCTGTTGTTATCAAGTTGTTCTTGTGTTATACACAAGTTTTCTCTTGCCCAAGATGCTAAGAATATTTCTCTGGAGGATATAGGTCTTAAAGCTAATGCAAATATCACCATTAATTTAGTTAATTCCAATTTCACTGATATTGTTAATTATAACCTTAGATTTTTCAATGAAACCTACATGATTGAGAAGAAAGGTTTTTCATTGGAATGCGGTGTTACTGGTTTGGGGCCAAACTATGAATTAACCTCTGTATCTGGAAACGTCACACTTTTGATAAAAATGGAAAAGGCAGGCACATATCATCCATATTTAATTCAGTGCGGAAACTCAGCAAGAGGTTCTGTAACAGGGGTAATTCAATACAAGAATCCTGATTCATATTTGGATGCCAGAGCTGATAAGTACAAGAATGCTTTGGTCATTTCATTTGCTATATCCGCTATTGGTGTTGCTGCCATTTTTGTTTTCATGTGCCTTGGAAAAGGTAAGTTTTTAGGTAGGACTTTAATATTTGGAGTATTGATGTCAATTTACAGCGGAGTATCATTCTTCGACTATCTTGGGTATAAGAATTCCGAAGTTAGCCATTTACCATCCTTTGTTAAGTATATTTTACTCTTTTTAGTCATATTTTATCTATATCATACATTGATAATGCATTCTGGTGGAATTGGTTTTATTGAAGAAAAAATTAGTTTTGGTTTGAAAACAGGGATAACTATTTCTTCAATACTCTCTGCCATGTGTGCTACTTGGTATTACCAACCTAGCGATATTATTCAAGTTAGTATTCAACTCATATTGTTTATTGCTTTGTGTGTGTCATTATTCTTTGCATTTAAGGTCAATGGTCAGTATGAAGAAACCATAGGTGATAGATATCCAAATGAATTAGGCGCTTCATTTAAAATATACTTGCTACTTTGGTTGGTTTTCTTTATTGATTTTGTTGTGTCATTGGATCTTGGTGGAGGACAGTTTTCGGACTATTACCTTTCCATCACAATCCATTTATACTCTTACTGTATTTATTTGATAATCTTGATCATTGTTTTAGCCAATGGAGCATTGACTGAAAAAACCCTTGAGGCCAACACAACAGTCCTTCCACTCACTGCATAATAAACAGTTTTTAGTCATCATGAGTGTTTCTGATCTAAAGGATAATATGATAGGCAACTATATTATTTTAGATAGCATTGGATATGGTTCATTTAGTAATGTTCACCATGCAATTGACAAAACCAACAATGTGAATTACGCAATTAAAATCATTAATTTATCAGAAACAGAAGACAAGGATAAGATAATTGAAAAAACTCAAAAAGAAATATCTATATTGCATTTCGCTGAGCATCCTCACGTGGTTCAACTTTATGACGTAATTAAAACAGACTCTGATTGGTACCTCATTTTGGAGCTTGCTCCACATGGTTCATTGCTTAATTATATTCATAATAGTTGCAATTACGATTATTTATCAGTGTCATCAATTTTTCGACAGATTATATTTACTCTAGATTATATTCACGCGAAAGGTATATGTCACAGAGATATAAAACCAGAAAATATACTTCTTTTTGATGGAAATATGATTAAATTTGCCGATTTTGGATTGTCTCATATCAAAACATACATTGATTCATACTTCTGTGGCTCTTTAGCCTATGCTGCACCAGAAGTCCTTTATGGAAATCCATATGATGGTAAATTAGCTGATATTTGGAGCTGCGGAGTAGTGTTGTATTATATGTTGTTTGGGGTTTTGCCTTTTGTTGATGAATCTTATAGTTGTCTTAAAGGCAAGATTCAAAGAGGACTATGTGAGATTCCAACACTAGAGCATGGGTTGACGGATCTTCTTAAAGGGATTCTTTGTGTAGAGCCTTCTGAAAGATACACTCTGGAAAGGATTAAATCACACCCATTTCTTAGGGCTGGACTACCCGAAGAGTATTGTATTCCCACTCCACTATCACATATATGCTTTGATAACCCTTTTTGTGTAGAATCTCTTACAGAAGATGAAGTGTTAATGATCAAAGAAATGGGGAATACTATTATTTTTGAAGAGATGAATTGGGAGGGGTATAATGAATCAAAAGGGTTCATATCAAGATTTGAACTGAAATGGGAGTTTCAAACTATATTAACAATAGGAGATGAGACAACTTATGAAGTTATGGAAATTGCCCAAAATCTCGCAAATGTTTTTGACATTCAATGGTGCCACCCTGATGAGTTTACTCTGTTTTGTCGAAAAGACCTGCTATCCTTCTATATTTCATATGAACCCAGAAGTATTACAATACTTCATGATAGTGACCAAGATACTGTTTACCATTTTATAGAACAGTTCAAAGCGGAATTCTAATTGGTGTTTGATAAATTATATTTTAGACTCATGTTTTAAATCACACAAAATGCTGAATGGCAGAGAATAAAAAAATTCGCCACTTTCCTCATGTTGATGGTCAATGGGTTTCTCATGTTTCTATTGGGATAAATATAGATTACGATCATTTGGAGGTGCCTGATGGGTTTCAGAAGTTATGGATTGAAAAAGATTTGCATATTTCAATCTCTCCGTTGTTTTCTCTCAGCAAGCACCAAGTCCCTATTTTTCTTCAAAGATGTGAAAATATTTCAAGTTCTCTAAGGAAAGAATGCATACATCTTTATAATGGTGTTTATCTATTTGACCACTCTAGAACATCAACTTTTTATTGTTTAGAAATTCAAGAGAATTCTTTGATTCAAGATATATATCAAAGAATACACAGGATCATTAATGTATTTAAGCCAAAAATTCTTGAAGAATTCTCTGAGCCAATCCATCACGTTTCAATTGCAAGGTCACCAATATTAATTCATGATCCTCCTCCACAACATAAGGTTATTGTTTGTGTTATGATCTCTTTAAATATATCAATTGGTGGTAAGATCACTTCATATGTATTAAAAAGATGAGCATTATGGTTTTATTTCATTCACACATTTCTTCTTCATCTTCTTCTTCTTCAATAATGACAACAATTTCTTCTTCTTCACATTCTTCTTCTTGATTCGAGTCATCTTTATAAATGTCTCCATCTGGATTAAAACTATGGCTATTTGTTAATTCTTCATTTGAATCAATTTGGAAAGAGAGATTCTCAACATGTTCTGTATGGTTTGAACTTTCATCACAAACATCCTGACAATTTATAGATATAGTTGATTTATACTCTGGTATAAAAATGTTGGAGTTGGGCAATGGCACATATCTTGGATGAACCCTTTTGGCCATTGAATACATTTCTTTTGAACGAGGAGATTCGATTATCAACGATTCAAGGCGCCTTTCAGTTTTTGGAGATTTGACCATGCTTTTTGATGGAGAACAGACCTTATAATATTGTGATATGCTTGGAGGGGCACCAAAAAGTTTCGTTCCTGGTTCATCATCAATTTCTATAATTTTTGGTTTCAAGAATTCTGGTACGTATTCAATACCTTGAAATTCAACATAAACGTGCATCTCATCATGAAGTTGATTTATATGTGTAATATTTTTCCCATTTAGATCAAATATACTCACTACTTCCTCATTTATTCCAAAAATTTGCTGAATCATTCTGCGCTGAGATGATAATGATGCTTGTATTGGTACATACTGGGATTTGTCCAAAGCTTTGGAAGTGACATATAACAAAGAATGAGGATTATTCCATTTGGGAGATTTTTGGATAGTATCTGAGAATATTCCAGTATTCTGTCTTTTATTCGGCCTTGGAGTCCCATTTCTTGGAGGTGTTGCACTCATAATTTTAAACGAACACAAGATAAATCTTTCAAAATAGTCTGTTTAGAATTACTGGAATGAAGAATAAGACTTTGATTGGATTTAGGACTAATATTTCGTATGTTTTGGTTAAAAAATCCTGTAAATCTAAGAAGAGTAAAAAGATCCTTGTTCCATCAACTTTGAAAAGACTAATGAAAGATATTAAAACTGCTTTTAAAGAAAAACGAGAGATACTTCAATTAAAAACTGTAAATGGGGAAGATCTAACAGATATAAGAGATGTGATTTCAGGTATGACACTCATTGCTAGTTTTGAGATTGAAATCCAGGAAATTGAAGAAACTGAAGAAGAATGTGTGAATGAAACACCAGAGAATATAATTCCAGAAAAAGTTGTTAAATCACCCCAAAAAAGTATTCCAATAGATAATACTATATTAGAGGAAGAAGAAGACTTTTCTGAAAGCTACTCATCAGATGAACATGAAACAACTGTGCAAAATGTCCAAATTGAAGAAGAAACATTTGAAGAAGAAAAACCAGAAGTGTCACCTATTAATCAACTAATGCATGATATCTTTGTTGATTCGGAAAGTTTTGATTATGATCAAGTTTTGCCCCCACAAAGATTTGAGCACTTAACAAAGAAAGCAACGCTTGAGGAAGAACAAAGAAAATTATGGCTAGACTCAATGAAAAACACAGCATATGACTATTTTTGCGATCCTTTATATGATCAATTCATTCATAAGTCTGACATTGCTGATTTTGTTTCAGATATTACAGAAAAACATAGATTTTCGAAATCTAATGGAATGCTTTACAGGTTTAAAACAGTGTTTTCTGGACCAAAGAAGAGTGGATGTTCATCTCTGTTGTTGGAACTGATGAATAGCATTATTTTTAGCATGGCATCAAGCGATAATTGGAAATCAACTTTCATTTTTGCGACTGATTTTAATAAGCTTTTTTCTGATGATCATATGGTGTTTTATCAAGACCTTATCAATGGCATATTCACACAGATTATTAACCAAAAGCCAGTATTAAAACCAGTTGTTAATACTATTAAAGCAGCTTTCCTCTCGGTTGTTGATTCGATTGGGAATGTATCCCTCCCCAATTCTTTACTTCAGCATCCAGTTTACAAATCATGGGCAGCAAAACTACAATCCCTGCTTTACTCCTTATCATTGTATTGGTTTGATCCAACCAAACAATATGATTGGTTAAAACTCATTGTGTCATTAGTTGTTCAGATTCCGAAGATCCTTGGATTTAGTAATTGTTTAATTATTATTGATAACTTTGAAAACAAAACCCAGATATTCAATCCCACATATCCTTTTGAGCAATCTGAGAAATCATATTACAATTGCGATTTATGGTATGATACTCTTTCAATGGCTGATTATTTGCTTTTTTCGCACCTAATTACCATACAATCGTATCCAATTGGGACTGAATTCCTCTTAATGAGTGATATCGTATCAAATCCCCTTTACCAAAATCGAACACTGAAGATTTCGACCTCAAAAGGAGCAATAGCTATTAACCATTCCACTTTCGCTGGAATCCCCGCTCTTCTTCAGCATTGGTATAATTTGCAAGAGTTATTTGACACCCAAGACACAATTCCCAAGAATTCCGATGAGTATGAAGAAAACACACACAAAGCAATGATTTTAGCAGAACAAATGCTCCAAATAATATATCCCGATTTATATGATGTCCAATCAATAATCAGGCAATAAAAAACTGTTCATTTTAGTGTTTCCCGATTTTGAAAGCAAAATGGAAAAGTCCACAAGCAAACACATCGGGGCTGATGTTTCCCAGCGATGGTATGGATCATCATCATAAGAGCCAGTATTGACCGGAGGGAAAAATGAACTGACCAAAGCGCACTTTTTGTAAATACCAAATTTTGTCTAAATAAAACATTAAAAAAATGATAGAATTCTCGGCAAGCGACCTAGATGATCAGTCTATGAAGGAATATCGTAGTAAGAGTGTGTTTAATATTGAGTATTTTAAGGGTGATTTTTCAAGAGTTACATATGTTTTGAGTTCTGATTTGGAAAAGAGTCATTTGGATTTTTTGGAAGATGGATCTGAGATGGTGGCTATTGATACAGAATGGAATCCTAATACTGAGTTGGGAATTGATTCGCCCCCACATCTTATACAAATAGGTACATCAAAAGGAGCTTTGATTATTCACATTGAGAAAAATTTGTCAAAGGAATTTATCGAGATGTTTAAGGTATATATTGAGTCGCACAAGTTTGTTGAAAAAGGAAGCTTAGATGTGAAAAAGATTTTGTTATTGTTGGGAGAAGATACAAAGTGCGATTTTGACAATATTGAATTGTCAAGGTTAGAGCCTTATGATTATCCAAAGAATTTTACCAAAATGGTTAACTATTTTGTGGGACAACCTGTGAAAAAGTTTAAAAACAAAAAAATAACATGCTCAGCATGGGATAAGTATCCTTTAACAAAAGAACAAATTATTTATGCTGCGTTTGATGTTGTTGCTTTATACAAATGCATTTCCAAATTCCCGGATCCATATCTTGAAGAGTTTGAAACAGCGTGTACTGTTAAAGTGAGTGATCATGAGCATTTTTACCGACACCTAAAGAAACATTATCTTAGTTGTATCCAAAGGGTGGTACAAAATTTAAATAACCCAGAAAGGTTTCGGATTCACTTCAAATCAAAAAATAAGTTACTTTGGTTTTTGAAAAATTGCAATCCCAAATTCAATGTTAAAAGATTGGATCAGCCAATTAGGTGGTGAAAACATTTTTTTTAGTAAATGGCAGATTTGTGTCATATATCAATATTACAAGTGAAAATGGTACCATTTATTAAATGACGTTTCATATGAGGACAATCTTGGATTGTGGATCCTTTACGAAAATATTTTTTTGAATTCAATTTATTGTGATAATTTATCATTCAAACAACATTCAAATTAAAAAATTGTAAAAACCAGCTTTGGTTAATGAATTACATGTTCTTGTCCCAACTGTACGAAAAAAGACTAATCATGTTTTCGAATTTTGATCAAATTACATTTGATAGCGAAAGAACAGAATATCTACTATCAAACAGCTGTTTGAGAAGAATTTTCAATTTTTGCAATTATGTTAATATTTTTAGAAATTTATTGAGATATATTTATTTGGAATCAAAGAGATACATAAATAGTAGATTTTATGCCTTATTGCACAATACAATTGCTCCATTAATGTTGGGTTTTCAAATCGTTTGGGGTGTTGGTTATGGGTGCGAAAATGAGATAATTGATCAAGGAAGGTCTTATTTCGAACAAAATATAGATATTTCAAATTGTTTTTTCTCGAGAAATATTCAATATTCGGGAAATGGTGGGGTTGTATATGTTAATGGGGGTTCCTATTCAATGAATATCAATTACACAATGTTCTATAACTGTGTTTCTTCTGGTGATGGAGGAGCAATATACTTTATTTCAACCAATTCACTAATCAAAATGATATGTGCAAACTGTTGTTCTGTTTCTTCTCTTTATCATTTTGCCTTTATTCAAGTTTCTGAGATAAATCATGTTGAACATTTATCTGTATCAAATTGTTCTCATTCTCCATCTGGAAGTCATTCAATTTTCTTATATACAGGTGAACAGAAAGTTGACAGTACTAATAGTTCAATAAACATTGCCAAACAGGTTTCTGGTATTTGCATCTGGCTTCCCTCCTCATTCACAGGCTCATATTGCACTTTTTCAAACAACAAAGTATCAGATTATATTTGTACCTGGTTCTATTATGCCTATGGAACAATGTCTTATGCTAACATTGTTCATAACAATAGTCCGAACTATGGTGTTATATATTGTGATGGACCAGGATCAATGAAGATGACATATTGCATATTCCAGAACAATCAAAACTATCTATTCTGTTTATGGTCAGGTTCTCTTGAAGTTTCTCATTCTTTCATCGACCATTCAGGATCATCCTTCTCTACAAAGACAGCAGTATCGCAAACAAATAATTCATTAACTAATATGATGACTTATCAAATACAATTTTTCAATTCTCATCATTGTAACGCTGACATACCCCTATCTGATAAAGCACCAATCAAGACAATTGAGATTTCTCCAATGAGTTCTTTTGAAGAAACTTTGACAATCGGAACCTCCCAAAATGAAACTATCCCTAGGACATATGTAGAATTAATATGTACTGATAGAATGGGGAATTTTAAAGGTATTGGTGTTATATTTTCTATCATGAATTCTATGATAATTCTTGTATAAGAAATCAATGATTAAGAATTTTGTTATTTCCAATTGTCTTGACACTTGTTCTTGGATCTTTTTGACTGTCAGTGATAAAAGTGACATTTATTTAACAGCAGCTCTTTTTATTCTCTTTTAAAGGAGGTCCTTCTCTTTGTTCTTCGTCGCAAGTTTTCTTATTTCTTATGGCTATTTCGCATATGGAGTTTATTATATCATCTATTCTATTTGGGTTTTCTTTTGCACTAATTTCGAAAAACACTGCTCCAATTTTTTTAGAAAATTGTTCTCCTTGTTCCTTTTGTACCTTTCTTTTGCTTTCCAAATCACTTTTGTTGCCAACAACAATAATTTCGGGAATAGTTTGACAATCATGTTGCAAATTCGAATACCATGATTCTAACGAATCAAAAGAAATAGGATTGTCTATTGAGTAAACCAAAACGGCAAAATCAGCATCCCTGTAAAACATTGGCGCGAGTGAACGAAATCTCTCCTGCCCCGCAGTATCCCACAAATTCACTTTTACTATCTGATCTCCGATTTTGTTCCTTTTAGCATGGAAACATGCCCCTATCGTAGGTGCTTGTTCTTCGCTAATATGTCCAAACCTAACAACTTCAATAATGCTGGATTTTCCAACCGTAGATTCACCTAATAATACAGCTTTTACACATATGTCTTGACACCCCAAACATGTTTGTTGCAGAAATCCCTCACTCATTTTTTAAATCCACAATGGAAACCGAAAATCTCTTTCAAAATCTCGTGTAAAATAAAAGTTGATCAGTTTACGCTTTTTTCAAATTAGACACAATATTGTTGAGTTCTCTCACAGTTACTTCCAGGGAGGCGAAAGAAGTGAACGGTGCGAATACTCTGGGCTCCTTTTTCTTCAGAGTTTTCGAGACTAATTTTATGTCATCTTTAAAATTCTGTGTTGCTATAAGTTTATCTAATAAGATGCTGACTTTGATATCTTCGTCGTCATTAACGGCATATTCTATGTTAGGAGATGATAGAGAGTCTGAATCAGAGGAACTATCAGAGGAATAGGAGCTCATCTAGTTCTTAAGCGATCTAAAAAAGGCGCCAAAAAAAATCCCCTCAAAAAAAAACCTATCGTTCAGATTTGGCGCCACTTTATAAAAATGTTCTTTATTCTTCTATTTGCTCAGTGCTTTCTGCCAGTTTCTTTTCAACTCTAACAGTCATGGATGGGCCTTCGGAGTCAGTTATAACATCAAGGACTGTAAGCAATAACACATCTCCATTGTTAATTTGTACTTCCCCACACTCCCAGCATTGTTGTTGGAAACTCCATTTTTTAGAAAACTCTGAAAAATCGACTGTGGCGTTAAACTTCCCCAAAACAAGAAGATTTAGTGAAGAAGAAGATATAAATGATACTTTCCCTGGAAGAACACATCCAACTTTTGGCTTGAAAACCATAAAATCGGCCTCTAATTGTACATGGAGAGCTGGACCATCAGCATATACTTTGCAAAATGGTTCAGTAGGTTTGATATTTTTAAAGCCAAGAATACTTCCTTCTATTGTATCATCATATGTTAATAGCTTTTGAATAATTTCAGATTTTGCTGCTTGTTTTAAATTTCCTATCTGATACATTGGAAGATCTACATAAAACTTCGCATGAACTTCTTCAAATGCTGACATCTCTATAATATGTGGAGAATATCTATTTTAACAAACCATGTCCGATTATTATAAATAGAAAAAAATGTAAACAAATTTATTCCTTTCCCAGGTTCGAAATGTATGTGGTGAATTTTGGGATGGATGTAATGCCGTCAATGTCCACTCCGTTCAATGAAATAGCGCATTTTATACCATTATCGATCCAAATTCTTGCTGAAAAGATTCTGTTTTCGGTAATCAAATCAATGGTGACAAAGCTTTCAATGACTCCCATTGTTGAAAACGATTGTACCCAGTCAATTGGATTGTTTGTCCAATCAGAGGTAAAAGCTCTTGAAAATGCTACTAAAAGTTCTGGGCCATGCGAATATAATCTATAAACGCATCCAATTGAGGCCCTTTTTGATGAGCGGGAGAAACTATATGAATTATGAAAATCATTCACATCGTTAATTGGGAAACAAATCTCAATCGAGTTTTGCCGAATAGACACAGAAGGTTTTATCCATGAAGGAAGATTAGGATGTTTTTCAAAAACTAATGAAGGCTCTTCCAATTTATACTTCTTATATCCTAAGGATTTAAGTAGATCAATATCCAAAAAAAACTCTTCAATTGATTCCTTGATTAATAAAAGCTGTGATAAATGAAGACGCATAACTGGATGTGATACCCTCCTTGTGTTACAATACATAGGGAGTATCATCATCGGAATCATTAAAATATTAGATGGGCCCCATAATGGGATTGTTATTTGGAAGCTGTTTGAGGGTCGTAGCAAAACATTCAAACTATATTTTCTCCTAAATATTATGAAAAATGAACCATCTTCCTTCAACATTGAAATAGACCAATTATCACACCTGAATACATCCTTGATATATGCTAAAGGTACAAGAGAAGCACAAAGAAATGGTGAAAGATTAATTTCGGAGCCATCTCCTTTTGATGAAGTAGATCCTTTTCTTAATTGAATCTGTCTCAAGAAGGGGCATTTTACATGTGGAACACAAAAACTATCAACCCTAAAAGCAGACACACTTCTTCTACTCCGATAATATGGTTCGAGAGGACCAAATTGAGAAAATAATGTACTATTATATGGAAGATCATGATGAAATGAAAAGAAAAGCTTATCGTAATAATAAAAATGTTTCACTGATGAATGAAACAAAGATACTGTATAAGCTTGCCGCATCATCAATAGGAATGTCTCTAATCCCGTAATTACATGAATTACCCAATCAACAAACCTCATTGAAACCGATGTCCCTGTAATTTTGATTGCCGAATTTGAATGCGCCGGAATTCCAATATCAGGTCTCCAGAGTTTTAAAGACCAAATGCATTTATCAGTGATTCGAAATAATATTCGATCAAATGGGGGAACGGAAAACCTTATAACATTCTTTTGATAAGTTGATTTAACACCCTTTTCAGATAGTTGTTGATGCATTTGAAGTATTATCGACATTGCTTTCGCTTTTTTCATTGCCTTGGAGATATTATCACACATAATTGATTGATTAGATTTATCAAATATCTCAGTACAATACAAATCCTTCTCATCCATTGATTTAATTGACAAAAATGTTTTCTTAATAATCTGATAGAACTGAACAAATAAATATGGAGCAAATGAAAAATGAGTTCTCTTAGATAGAGATATGCCGAATCCTTTAGAATTATGGTGGAAATAGGGTTTATACTGATCCTTTGGGAAATTCCTACTAATAAATGGTGGATATGGCAATGTTATGTCTCCTTCGCATTCTATTTGATGACTAAACATTATAAATGGTGTCATTGTCCTCGAATTTATTTGAATAGAAAACACCAGATTTTTATCATTATACCCTTCGATTGTATTGCATCTCATTTTCACACTATTTATAAAACCACGATATGGTAATCCATTATTAATTTCATTATAAACAGAAACTAGCTTTGTATACACCGAAACATCCCTAATTCGACACAAATAATTCTCTATATCTTCATCCCTCTTAATTATTGATTTATATAAAGATGGCTCGTCACTAGGATCATCGCCAATTTGATAAACAGGAAATAAAGAAATTAAATGAAATCCATCATCATTGGGGATCAAACAATAGATGTTCTTTGGAGAAATAGATCCCAAAAACTCTATCATGATTTTTTCATTCTTAATAAAAGATTTAAACATTAATATCTTTTGAAAACTATGTACAATACTGTAATAATGAAGAACCTGCCCTACCAAAAAGACACGAAACAATACTTCGTCAATTTGATTCAAAAGATCATACTTTGTATTTAAAATATGATTGATTGTCATTACAATAGCCATAGGATTAACATATTGCTTTGGCCATTTAATCCTGAAGCCGCCAAGAACGATTTGATCATTTCGAAGAAGGAGTTTAATTTTGTAATATGGATCCGCATCGATTTGACATGATTTTTTCTTAAAATATACACTTTTAATACGCTTTGGCTTGCTTCCTGTCACAATATGGATCAAATGATCCCTCATTAAATAGCTTTTCTGAATTTCAATTTCCAGTGACGGAAATATGGAAACTTTTTGATTTGTAAAAGCATTTGTGTCCATATTTTTGAAAAAAATTACATTTCTGAGAAACTTTAGAGAAGATTTGATTATCAACTCAAATTCAGCTTGATCTTCTTTAGAGTTATTTAAAACACCAATATTTTTGATAGATCTGTACAAAATAAGCATTTTTGATGCTTTAATCTGAGAAATGAACAGAGTTTTCATCAAATGCCTATTCATTGATGATGGCAATAAGAATTCACCATTAATATCAAACAAATTACTTAATGAATGACTAATAAATCGATTTAAAAGAAACCCCATCTCAATTTTGGAGTCACCAGCACAAAAAGAATCTCTCATATTCTGTTTAATAAACAGTTTCGTAAACCCGCACATAAACATTTGAATATTTGAGAATTTTAGTGTTTTGATAAATTTATCTCATCAATTGAGAACATTGTTGAGGATCTCAAAGCATTTTTCTGGTTGACTTTCAGACATTATCGCTTTGATTCCCAGTACAATTTTCTTTAATTTCTTGTATCTCTTAGTATATTTTGCGCCATTCTCAAGAGTTTCCTCAATTCTGGAAATTACTGATGATGGATTTTGGTCAATATTATCGAATTCAATATATTTGGAGAGGCTGGAGGTAAGCTTCTGGATTTCAAAAGAGCGTTGAGGTGGCAGTCTATGTGATTCCAGGCGAGTAATGATGCTATTTGCAAGTAAATGGGACAAATCGATAATGGGAAGTGTAGATGAATATGGAATATTAAGTAATCGAAAAGCTCGGTCAATTCTTTTCAGAATAGACTTCTCACGTATTGATGTTTGGGTTCGATTATCTTTGGTGTTGATGTTTTTGGCTAAAACTAACTGCGCTTTAGATATTTTTTGGGAAATAGAATCCAGTCTGATATTAATCAATTCAAATTTGGAGAATAGACCTAAAAACTTAGACTTAAAGTTTTCTAAAGAGCCCCTATAATTGGATTCATATTGAGAAATCTTTTCTTCGAGAAGCTGCAAGAGTTTGGCATTTTGTTTGGAAAGCTTAGTTATGCTTCTTTGTTTAGATTTCAGAGAATTCTTCATATTTGTCAAAAACTCTTCAGGGACATTCATTTCCTTTCCAGATTTCTGTTGTTCTTCAATATAATGAATCTTTGATTGTAATTCATTAATGACATTATCCTTTGTTAGAAGTTCATCGGATTGAGATTTCAATTTGGCTTCAACTGAAGAGTTTTGTAATTTATGGCTTGCAATTAAATCATTTTTCTGAGAAATCACACCTCTCATTGATTTTATGTTTTCTTCAAGTTCACCTTGTTTATTAGCTTGTGAATTTAGAGTATTTTCTTTCTTTTTAAGTTCTTCACTCAATACTTTAACATGTTCTTCGAGCTCAGTTTGTTTAGAAGAATTTATGCGGTTTGATTCTTCTTTCTGTTGAAGTTTTTCACTCAATATTCTGATTTGTTCTTCAAATTCAGTTTGTTTAGAAGAATTAATGCTGTTTGATTCTTCTTTCTGTTGAAGTTCTTCACTCAATATTCTGATTTGTTCTTCGAATTCAGTTTGTTTAGAAGAATTAATGCGGTTTGCTTCTTCTTTCTGTTGAAGTTCTTCACTCAATATTCTGATTTGTTCTTCGAGCTCAGTTTGTTTAGAAGAATTAATGCGGTTTGCTTCTTCCTTTAGCTGAAGTTTTTCACTCAATACTTTAACATGTTCTTCGAGCTCAGTTTGCTTAGAAGCATGTGTGTTAATGATATCTTCTTTCTGCTGAAGCTCTTCACTTAATATTGTCAGTTGTGATTCAAGATCAGTTTGTTTAGAAGAATTAATGCGGTATGATTCTTCTTTCTGTTGAAGTTCTTCACTCAATAATTTGATTTGTTCTTCAAATTCAGTTTGTTTAGAAGAATTAATGCGGTTTGCTTCTTCTTTCTGTTGAAGTTCTTCACTCAATATTCTGATTTGTTCTTCGAGCTCAGTTTGTTTAGAAGAATTAATGAGGTTTGCTTCTTCCTTTAGCTGAAGTTTTTCACTCAATACTTTAACATGTTCTTCGAGCTCAGTTTGTTTAGAAGAATTAATGCGGTTTGCTTCTTCCTTTAGCTGAAGTTCTTCACTCAATACTTTAACATGTTCTTCGAGCTCAGTTTGTTTAGAAGAATGAGTGTTAATGATATCTTCTTTCTGTTGAAGCTCTTCACTCAATATTCTGATTTGTTCTTCGAATTCAGTTTGTTTAGAAGAATTAATGCGGTTTGCTTCTTCTTTCTGTTGAAGATCTTCACTCAATATTCTGATTTGTTCTTCGAGCTCAGTTTGTTTAGAAGAATGAGTGTTAATGATATCTTCTTTCTGCTGAAGCTCTTCACTCAATATTCTGATTTGTTCTTCGAATTCAGTTTGTTTAGAAGAATTAATGCGGTTTGCTTCTTCTTTCTGTTGAAGTTCTTCACTCAATATTCTGATTTGCTCTTCGAGCTCAGTTTGTTTAGAAGAATTAATGCTGTTTGCTTCTTCTTTCTGCTGAAGTTCTTCACTCAATACTTTAATATGTTCTTCGAGCTCAGTTTGTTTAGAAGAATTAATGCTGTTTGCTTCTTCTTTCTGCTGAAGTTCTTCACTCAATATTCTGATTTGTTCTTCGAGCTCAGTTTGTTTAGAAGAATTAATGCTGTTTGCTTCTTCTTTCTGTTGAAGTTCTTCACTCAATATTTTAACATGTTCTTCGAGCTCAGTTTGTTTAGAAGAATGTGTGTTAATGATATCTTCTTTCTGCTGAAGTTTTTCACTCAATATTCTGATTTGTTCTTCGAGCTCAGTTTGTTTAGAAGAATTAATGAGGTTTGCTTCTTCCTTTAGCTGAAGTTCTTCACTCAATACTTTAACATGTTCTTCGAGCTCAGTTTGTTTAGAAGAATTAATGCGGTTTGCTTCTTCTTTCTGTTGAAGTTCTTCACTCAATATTCTGATTTGTTCTTCGAGCTCAGTTTGTTTAGAAGAATTAATG
>Ga0209639_1000450_pt1 | contig 58253 bp, 46 predicted proteins | sample EPASupsiteHSE605_FD_187268 | JGI IMG/M metagenome (GOLD analysis project Ga0209639, IMG submission 187268) | Bioremediated contaminated groundwater from EPA Superfund site, New Mexico - Sample HSE6-05 (SPAdes) (version 2) | ecosystem: Environmental > Aquatic > Deep subsurface > Groundwater >... | reverse complement strand
TATTGAACAACTCCATTAATGACATTGATGAAAAATTATTGTTTTATAATAATATCGAAATAGATGGTGAAAAAAACTGCAAATTTTCTCTATCTGATACCAGATATATCTAGTTCAGTGGATAATTTTTCAAATAATCAGACAATATTTAGTATAAGAAGCTTCTTCATCTTATTCAATTCTTTCTTTAAGCAAATTGATATAATTCCCATTAATTATTAAAACAATATGCACAAATAAAGACCAACAAGCTTTTGAATGACTCTTATTTTAATTATTTTTTCAAAAAATTTGATCATTTGGTATGTTTAAGAGAAGCATTGCCTATTGATGATTTGTTAATAAAATAAAATAATTTTTCAATTTTTAAAATATTGTTCACTGTTGGAGTATTCTCAGGGTATTAATCCATCCTTATTCATTTTTCTATATGAAACAAGATATACAGATGTTTCAATATCACACAATAATCTTGATAATTTTCCAAGGCGGATGAATCAAAACGGTGTTTTAATAATTAATGGGAATTATATACATAGTTTTCTTTTTTGTCCACCAGATAATGTTGAGGCTTGTGAATCAAGTGAGGATCTAAAATCAAGAGAAGATGAAAGCTTTTCGATCTGGGAGAATAACATTGAATCACTTGCGCCTCTTATTCTTCCAAAAAATTCCAAATGATCACGAACAGTAAGAGTTGGAAAGAAAACATTATCTTGGAAACAAATCCCAATAATACTCTGCATTTCAGAGAACCCTGCTTCCATGTGCTGACCAGAAATATATAAATCTCCTGATGATGCTTCAATTGAACCAGTCATTGAATTCAATAGTGTAGATTTTCCTGAGCCATTAGGACCAATTAGGACAATAACTTCTCCTTGGTAAACATCAAAGCAAACATTGTTTAGGGCATGAGTTTTGAAAGTGCCTTGATATATTTTATTAATCTTATCTACACTTATTAATGGAGAATCACAATTAGAAACAGAATCAACCCGAAAAATGGATCTTTTTTGGCAAAGCCTCTTCCAATATGATAGCTTATAAATGTTTTTCCAGCCAATTTTTGGAGATCCTGAATTCCTTGGATTCATTAAAATCATCAATATAAATAAAAAGAAATAGAGAATAATTGAGAATATAGATTGGGAGAAAATTTCCGAAGTTTCAATTAAAAATCCATTATTAATGGTGCTAAATGTCAAAGTTCGATTCATATATAATTCATACATAATATTTTCATAAAAAATTGATTCCTGAATTTGTGGTGTTATCAGCATTAGCATTTTTATAATACTTTTATCCGTATTTGAGTCAAAAAATGCTAAATGGAGGCTTGGAAGCATTGCTCCAAGTACTATGAATGATAGCAATATGTACTTAAAGTTATCAGCTCTGGTAATCAAAGAAGTAATAAAGAGCAATTGCATGTAAATTGATATACCATTCAGCATAGTGAACATCATTACAAAAAAGAAGGGTGTTGGGGAAGAAGCAGATGATGTATTGATAATATAGCCAACAAAAAATCGAATAAAATAGAATCAATATTAGGTCAATTAGGAACTGTGCACACCATATTGTTGACTCATTTGATCCAGATATTGTTAATAAGAGAAACAATTTGTGCTCTTTCAACTCGATCATATGAAGAAAGGATCTGATTACTAAAAATACAAAGGATATTCCAACTATTATTGCCAATGGTCCAGATCCAAACTTGGTTGGTTTATATGGAGATGCAATATTATCATCTTGAACGGAAACTGTCACATTGTGTCCTATAAAGGGCATTGTGGTTTTAAACAAAAACAGAGAAATTGCATTTACCGAAATGTCTTGTTCAATATCATGATATGATTTGCATTTGATATTCTTTAAGGAATCATTAGTTGCCTCCTCAAATGACAACCCAATTAATTGAATTGAATACATTTTCTGTTTCTCTTCAACATTATCATCTGACGATAACAAATATATAGTGCGATTATTGGGATCTGGTAAGAGTATATTCGCAATAAAATGTGTATAAGAAGTGATTGGTGAAATAATCAGGCTATTATGGAAAATAGGCATCATTTCAATAAGATTGAGTTCTGATGTTTTCCAGAAATATGGTTTGTTATATGGATACATATCTTCTGCTTCAAACCTACTTAATAACTTGATCGCAAAACACATTAAAAAAGATAATACAATCATCCCCCAAAAGGCATTTGTCTTGGTTCGAACTTTATAATTCACTTTCATGAATTCCCTCATAATCCTAAACTGATTTGGCAATTCCCATTTGTTCTCAGCCATGTTGAATAATGTGGGACTTTTAACCAATTCTTTTGTGAAGAACATTTCGATAATTTCTTAAATTTAACTCCAATATTTGACTTTGTTATCTCGATAATTTGCTTTATATTATTATTTGTTAAAAAGATTTATTGAATATACTCATTGAAATATGAATGCTGTGCAAATGGCTTTCTGATAATAAAAATAACCTTTGTTGCTCAGAAATTTTTTTACGTTAAAACCTATCTATTTTGTTTCTTTTTATGTCAATTGGTTTTGAAAAAATAATCATTCTTTGATTTTGCATTTGTTAAGCTAAGAAAATAAAGCTTTATTAATTTGGAAAAGCTTCAAGAACTTACTGGATTGTGCTCAATGCCACCATGTTCAATAATATATTCAACAGCATCAAATTTTGGGTTTTCACCAAATTGTTGTTTTCTATGCGTTGCAAATCGAAGAGGTGTCCATTTATTGTCATCAAGCGGATTTATATCAGCTCGATGTTGGATTAAACTGATGATTGCTTCAGTTTTATCATGTCTTGCTGCTAAGTGTAGAGGAGTTTGATTGTAATTTCGCAAATAATGTGGTTGTTAGTGGCATTTATGTTACAACCATTAAGAATTAAACAATCAATAACTTCCAAATTGTTATAACACGATGCAATGTGTAATGGAGTATTATCATATTCATCTTTTACCTCACTGCTTGCATGATTCTTAATTAAATACTCAACAATAAAAGGATGATTATATTGAGCAGCTTGATGAAGAGGCGTTTTTCTATGAATCATATAAATAACTTTTCTTTGGTTTCTTCAATAGTTGCACCATGTTCAACCAAGAATTTCGTTACATTAAGATTACCGAACTGAGCAGCATAATGAAGAGGGCTATATCCATCCTCTGTTAGATCATTAATACCTGCTCCATTAATCAGCAAATATTCAACTATTTCAACAAAACCTTGCTTTGATGCGACATGAAGAGGAGTCCACAATTCTAGTAATTGAAAATACTGTTATCTTTAGCATTAATTTCTGATCCATTTTGTACAAGACACTTAACGATTCCAATATGTCCATGATCAACTGCATTATGAAGAGGAGTGGAATTAAAAATGCAAACAGTGTATACCAATCCATCGAATTCACATTCGCACCATGACTGAGTAAACATAACAATAATGCCTGATACCCAAACAATGTAGCATAGTGAAGGGGTGTGCAGGCATTTTGATCCACTTGTTCAATGTTAGCACCCTTATTAAGAAGATATTCGACAATACTAATGTGATCTTGCTCAGATGCAGAAAGAAGAGCAGAGAAGTTTTCGCTATTTTTTGAATCAACATTGATACCTTTTTCAACCAAAAAATATAGAAAACTCTTCCTATTAAACTCCGAGGCTAAACAAAAATGCTCTGAATAATCAAAAACATTTTGGTTGCAAAGATGAAACAGATCAGTATTCCCACTACAAACAGAAATGCAATTGGTTTTCTCATTTATGACCCATCCATTCATCAACATGTGTCTGAAACAATTAATTGACCCAAAATAGGCAGAAAAAGACAAAAAATCATATACTTTGGGATCCCTACTCCATTCCAATGGACTCCATTGTGCTTGTTGATTCAGTATTTCCGAAGAATATATAATTTTCTGTTTAAAAGCATCTATATCATCATATTTCATACAATATTCGATTGATGATGGTGAGAAACCATACTCAATCAATAAATCCATTTCCCAATCATCCTCTAATATTGATTGTTCTAACTGATACATTTTTGGAATTTTCTTTATTTTGTTTTCGAAATCATCTATTCTTTTCCTAAAATAATACAAGGAAACAAATGAACCCTTTGTTAGAAGTATTTTCATTATTTCATAAATACCATGTTTGTATAGTCGGTAAAGCAATAAAGGGCAATAATAGCTTGATTTCTTTAATAATAGCTCTCTAAACTGTTCATTTTCGCAAAATTTGCAGCAAAGTCGAAATGATTTTTCAAGGGAAAAAGGGCGCAAAGTTGGGAGTCTTGCTAAATGTTCTGCACAAAAATCAGCATCGAAAATCTCAAAATCTTGTGTTATATCATTATCCCCATAAAGATAATCCTCAAATTCAGTGTACTTCTCCATTATAAAAGTTAAAAAATCAATGAGCTATTTAAGCGTCGATTTCCCAGTTGGCAGTTGGAATAACTTGCTCGCTGTGACAAATTTCCCACTTTGGTGGAATAAGAGCAAGGATTGCTGGATCATTAACAACAACATTCATCTTCTTGATTGGATCATAGATTGTTCTTCTGATATCATCGCTTGGGATAACATTTGGATGGAGGGCAGCACTCTCTTTAAGCTCAGTAGCGAGTCCTGTTGGGGTTTGGACACCAAGGTTGGTTTGTAAGAGTGGGGCAATGCAGATACAAAGAGCGTTGATGAAATCAATAGCACGAACAGCAGCTGGAATTCTCTTCTTTTCTGTCCATGACTTTGAACCAAACCATGACTTCTTCTTGTGATAAAGAATAACAATATCATCTGCTAAGCGGAAGTTAAGCGATACTGACATTTCTTCACATTGGCAATCTTGTTCCCTGTTAATTGGACAAAAACGATAAACCCATACATTCATAGTACCATGGCCATTGTCATATACAGAATTGCAATTGATTTTTTCAGCTGGATAGTGGTAAGCCTCAAGATCGCGAACCATTTCAAGATTATCACGGAAATCATTAGCAAATTGGCCAAATTTGTTGCTCACAGATGATGTGATTTCATCAATCATAACACCAATATATCCACCCATGTTGTACATTGGGACAACTGCCACATTCAATGAAGAAATACCATAGAATGAAGAAAACTTGTTTCCACCTTGAACTGCAGACATTCCCTTGCCCATGGCGCTCTTAACAGCGAGGAGAAGATACGATTCAGACATTTGGCAGATTTGTTGTTTAGCAAAAAAATTGAATTGCTGGTGTCAGTTCTTTGTCATTTGACAGAGATTAGCAAAACCGCCCGTTTTGAGAGGTCTACGGGGATATAGGGGTTTACTTGAGCTTTACAAGGGCACTTGACTTGGCTTTTTCGATTTCGAAACTATTTGATTGTACTGACTTTGCCCAGTCTTCCAGTCTTTTTCTTTCATCTCTTAGTCTTGAGTCTGATAGTGCCCGTTCTGTTTTTTCTGACACTATTAAATTCAATAGTGACAGGCAGTATTCATCTGAAAATGGTGGCTTAATAATGTCAAGAATTTTTCTGATAAATATTCTTAGGTTGTTCGGGTTTCTTGGAGAATGGTTAGCTAATGCGCCTAGAATCTCTATTGGGTATCCGTATGTTAGGATAAGGAATGATAATTCGTATAGCAGCAGTTCTGCGTCTTCTGGCCTGTCGGTTTGAACCGTGAAGTGATTAAACAACCAAATAACAAGATTAACCACTGTTTGTCTCAAGTCTTTCCATTTGAACATGATTTCTTCAATGAACTCACACTCTGGAGAAAAACGCGCTCCGTCACTCGAAATTATTATGATTCCGGATTTGGAAACGTTTTCTTTCATGCATTTGATCAGAGTCACTGCGAAGAATCTATGTGAGATTGATTTCACAACTCTTTTGCACAAATCCCTAACTTTGGATGATTCGAGGCGAAAAGACCATTTAATTACACTGTCAAAAAGAATCTTTCCTTGGTTGAAATCATCATCACTTTGAATTGGAATATTCGCCATTCGAAAATAATACTCAATAACAGCCTTTTTCTCAGATTCGTCTGGAGATGATGAAAGAATTCTATGCAACTCTTTATCTATTAAAAGGGATTGAAAAATTGACTTCCTTGAGCATTCAAGAAACTTTTTTACCCTCTCTTTAGGGCTTAAAGGATACCTTCCAGTGGTGGCCAGTATCGATTGATCATTTCCACCTTCTAAACGAAGGTAAACTGATGCAAATCTACTTGCATCTGATTTTGAAGAATTCAATAATCCACTATATACCCGATCAGTGAATTCCAAATTGCCAAGTTGGAAGCAAAAGAGACTTGCATGAAGTAACGAAATATCATCTGATGTTATGATCGATAAAAACCAGTTGAATTGAGTTGACGGGATTCTATTAACATCTCCATTCATTGAGGATATTATATATGTGAATAGATTTGAGTAGTCTTGATATGAAAGACACCCTGTTGGCAGCGATTTAATCAAATCTGGTCTTGAGCTGCAAATCTTACTGATGCAATACATTAAAAAAAGGGACCTAGAATTGTTTTGAGATAGTTTCAAAATACTATTGATCCATATTTCTTCCCTTGTAATATATTCAACCCACTCTGGTGGCTCTGGATTATCAATCAGTATTTGATTAAGCCTCTTAACTTTGTCAGGTTGTTCAAAAAATTTAATAAAAACATCTCTAGCTTGACTATAGACGATTTCTTTACCTCTATAACCATATTTGCTTAAAATACTCCCAATTTTGTCAACCAAATGAGAATATCCAACATAACCATTAGCAAGATCTAATATAATATCTTCTATTTTAGAAGAACCACTCTCGAGGCTACTTCGAATTTGTTCTTCAATATCTGGCCGCAAAATAGCATCTTCTTGTTTAAACACCTTTTCTTTCATTAAATAGGACTAGTTTATTAATCGTCTTCAGTTTTTGGTCTTGAATGAAAGAGCAGCGCTTGAAAGACTTTTCCTTGAAGCCTTCTCCATATGCAATATCTTCTGTTTTAGGATCGATCGATTATTTTGATATGAGTATTTGGACAGCTTCTTCAATTGGAGGAGATTGTCTGATCACTTTTGCTTGTGGTTTTGCTTATGTTTGGTATTTAGATGGTATGAAACCGATAATGAAAATAGAAACAGGTCGTGTATACAAAGGTGACGCTATTTTAGTTGATACGATTGAGAGCGTAGCGCTTGTTTTCTATAATGGAAATAGCATTGTTTTTATTGGTGATATCAGGGATGCAGAGAGTCGTGTGTATGTTGACGAAAACCAAATATCAGGAATGTTTAAATTAGACAATAATTGTATAGTGGCAATGAGTGATAGAATGGTTTACTCTTTTAATTTTGCTTCCAAAGTCCTAAAAAAGATCTCTATTAAACCCAAAAAGCAGTTTTTCTGCAACACAATTAGCATATTGAATTGTTTTTCTCATATTGTTGTTAATAGTTCAATTCTTGCCTGCAATGGATCAACTCTCGTTCAGTTTTCTACCAGCTTTGGCTTTGTTAAATCGTTACATTTATTTTCACGCAGAATTATACGTATTGTATCAAATGGGCATTATCATTTTGTTTTGCACATGGGAGTTAATTGTGTGTCATTGTCTCGGATTGTATTTGAAAATGGTTCATTTATTGTTAAACCCTTTGCTTATTTTGAGCCAGAGTTTGAATTTGCTGATGTTATCATCGTTTCTCAGGATCTAATTGCTTTGGTTCTCCCCGAAAAGGTTGAAATAATTAATTCTAACATTTATGTTACTTCAAAATATGATCGTAAACCAGGATCTCCAATAATTGGTGCATTTTCCTTGAATGGTGATTTGATTATTCACAATAATCGAGATGGATTGGTATCATTAACAACAAATGATCTTCCACATAATTTTATGCAAATTATGAAAGGTGATATAGCGAATATTGAAATTGGCGCTGTTGAATGGAATTTATTGTCATCCTCTATGTGTTTGGATGTTGAAGAAATGATTAAACTTCACAAAATTATTTCTCAAAAATATCCCTCTAGACCTGATCTTAATACTAATTTGCTACTTTTAAACATCATCAAGCGTTGCTCTCAAGATGACCAATTGTTCCATCATGCTAATACCAGAACCCTCAATGAGATGTTTTCATATTTTTCCAAATGTGTTGATGATGTTATACTAAAAGTATCAAAGATAATTTTAGAAGCAATTAGGGAATTCGAAAAGGGAACCTTATTTTCATCAAACGAATTGTTAAGCTCCTTTATTGAATTTGCTATACAATCACAATTAATGTACAATTCACCAAGTCCCCATATAGTTCTATCATTAATTGAGGCCGGATTCAGGTTGACTGGTGATACCCAGATATGCAAACTGCGTCTTCAAAGTGTGTCAAGACATTTCAACCCTAAAGAGTTCTCCAATTCTTATCCCGACTTAACAATCTAAGCATTTGCATGATTTTTGCCAGATTTATGCCAATTTTCTTCTTAAACAGGGTTAATGATATATATATTTTTTCTTCTCATGTTTTTATCAATATCTTCAATTGTTTTTTTAATAAATGCGCGTAATACAGTTCGAAATACTGGTTTGGAGTACTTGATTTATGATCTACTCCAATATCAGTTTTTTTCATCAAGTTGTATAGTTATTTCTTGCACTTTATACTTACCAGAATCGAAAAACATGGAGAAATGGAAAATAACTGTTTCATCATGCCTTGTTTTGTTGGCTTCATTAATTTATTCCTATTTTGGATTATACACTGGTATTTTTAGCGAAATATATCTCCTTTCAAAGCATTTAAAGTGGGAAAATGCAATTAATAATCCAAGAATACAAAATATTCAGATATATTTTCAATGTTACGATTATTACTCGAAAGATGTGGAGCATTCATGCTTTCATAATATCAAAGATGGTTTTCACTCATTTTTTGTTTCCAATGGATATTCTATGATAATTCAATCTGTAATATTATTAATAGTTTTCATCAAGCAAATCCTCCACCTGAATAGCTGCGAAGAAAAAACTGGAGCAATTACAGAAGAAAACTTGGAATTTGATTTCCCGTTCAATTAATAATAGATTAGATATCATTTATTCATGCCATACCAAGTAAATTTGAAACTCTCTTGAAAATAGGATCCTCATCTGGTTTATAAGGATGATCCTTACTGGGAATCTCCAAAATGGCGGGCAATGGTTTATCGTATTTTTCTATCAATGGTCGAATCTCGTTTGCAATATGTTGATTAATTAAAAGTATCGCAACATCATCTCTTTGTGTAAAAGTATTAAACGCTCTTTCAATTTCTTCTTGTGTTGTCTTCTGACGAACAAGCAAAAAATTTGTGGTTTTGTCTTGCTCCATTTGTCCAATGCCTGTTAAAAGAAACCCTGTAACAGTGTCCTCATCTCCAATCATCGCTATATAATATCCAGTCTCAATTGGGCGAATATGTCTAAAGTTCATTGAACCAATAAGAAACTGCTAACAAACTCTGTGAATAATTTTTGTACAATCGATCTTGAACCCGGGTTCATTTTAGGATTTGGTTTTATTTTTTAATTAATGAACAATGAAAAGTATTTTTCCGAATATGTGTCGTCATTGGTTCATATAATGAGTTTATTGAACAAAAAAGTATTTGATTTTGAATTTTTTAGTAAGAATCACGTGAATGTCGCAAAAAAAACGTGTTATGATGAACTTCAGTTGGTGAAATCCGAGATTGGTAATGAAAAATTGTATCCGTTATCTATTTTGGACAATTTTTTGGGGAAAAAGAATATAGATAGGGAATTAATCGAAAATATATATGCTTCCTATTTATCAGTGCAAAAAGTACTATATGATTTATTGGATAAGAGAGACAATTTTGCCACTGGTTCTATATTTAGGGAGAATTTGGATATATTTTTCATAGAATCTCTGCCATTTTTTGAAAAAATGGATGACTTGCAGGATAAAATGAAAAAGGTTGAACCTGTTGATCATTCAAGGCTTGTTGGTTACGCAAACGGCGCATTTTTTCCAGTTCCAAATATACACTCTCATATGTTTGATCCATCATTGATGGTTGAAAATATCGGGGCATATGATTCGTTTTATCTCGCATCATTATTGAATGACATTTCATCTTTTAATTGCTCATCCGCCACAAACAGAATTCTGTTTTTTTTGAAGCAATCGGATTTATCTTTGTCTAAGATTACTCAATTCTATTATAATAGCTTTTTAGAGATGAAATTCAATGAGATTTTAAGAATCCATCCGGACCATATTTCAATTAAAAGCAATACAGCATATAATAACTTGCAGAATCAATGTGAGAACATTATTAATTCTTTTAAAAACGACGAAACTATGTCATCATTTGATAACTCGATGAGATCTCTTCATGAGAACTTATTTTCGTTGTCTCATTTATTAAATGGTTATATTGAAAAATGCAATAGGAATTTTGTTTCATTTCCGAGTACAATATGCAGAATTAACCTCATTGATAGTGAAATGCGATCTTATACTTTCATTAGAAATGTTTTGGCAAAGATATCTGACTTTCCAATTGATAAAGTGATCGATCCGGTCTCACAATATATTATATTTAGAGAACAAATATATGATCTTCTCACGAACATATACAATAATGGCCCATCACAAGAGAAAAACCAAGAGCTTGAATCACAATTAGATTCCATGAATCGGAATTTTGAGAATATTAAAGGCGCCATCAAATTTTCCAGAGAGATTTCTCAGTTAGCGGAGTCAAAGATTCAAAAACTTATGTTAAAAGATAATCAATTGGTTAAAAACAACCAATATGATGAAGAAGCTCTGATTGCAATTAGGAGAAAAGTGTATGATTATTCTCGCAAAGTAATGCAAGATGTGGAGGAAACTAATAATAGATATGAATGTCTCTATGAATTAATTATGAAAGCAATTGATTTATTCTATCAGGTTCCAAAATCATTAGACTTTATTCAATTAATTGAGGAAACCCAAGATATGAGCCATTATGAGTGGCTTCTCTCAATACAGAGTTCTCAGCAATTAATCATTGACAATCTATCAACAGAATTAGACAAGATTCGCTCATCTATCCAAGAAAATGTTGAAAAAAATAGAATTCTCGAACAAGAAGTCAGTATTGACGCACCGACAATTAATTCAGATTCAAGGGATCCGATCTTTTGTGAGCTTAGAACATTAGTTTCTTGTCCAATTTGTGAAAGAGAAGCTACTCACTGTATATTAGAGTGCGGTCATATTATATGCGGTGAGTGTGCGAAAAACATCAAAAAGAAGAAACCCTTCTCCTGCCCTGCTTGTGAAACCCTCATCAGTGCCCAGGATATAGTTCAGATTAATTGGTAAACTTTTTTTTATTTTTTTAACAAGGGGGTTAGGTCAGCCATTTGGTTCAACACAGGATAGTGATTTTGTGGTCATTTATTCTGAGCAGGACCAGACACTAATGGAAGCCATAGTTCGCAATGGATTTGTATTCGTTGCGTCCCCAAAACTTCCTTTCACTAATATCAATTTTTAAAAAGTTATTGGAACTGATACAACCTTTGTTTTGCTAATTACAATTAGCGACTCTATATCATCCCAATAATAAAAAGACACTGATGGATCGGACAATTTAGCAATATGCCTGATCCTTTCTGGATAATACGCTTCAAATAACAAAATTTCATTGTTGGAATTTGAAAAAACGACATAATCAAAGCCATCTTTTGATGAGAATGTGAACATTTGCATTATGGGATTATTAAGTTCAATTCGCTTCAAGAGAACCCCATTGATACTATAAACTGAGAGGCCATTTTTAAGTAATCCATCAACATATTTCTTGTCATAAGTAACTATGAACCCCCAACACTTAGTGAATAGAATTTTCGAAACAGTTATCTCACCTAGTTCAATGAAGTGAGAAATTGTTTTTGATGTTAAAGACACAATGATTAATGAATGGTCTTTTGTGGCTAAAGCAACTGAATAAAATTCCGAACTTACTGCCATTGATTTTGCTGGTTCGGCAAAAATCCTCAATACAAAGTCTGGGGCGGAGAGAGAGAAATCAGAATACACAATGAGATTTGAATCGTTATCAGAAAATGCAAGCCATTTGGTGGAGGATGTTACTGAGCGGATTCTGCTGTTATGCCTTAATGTTTTATATGAAGAGCCTGTTAAAGGATCAACTAATAAAATTGCTTGTTTCATCTTATCAAATACAATGAATCCGAATTTTCCAGCATCCCAAACAAATCGATGTAGTTCTGTTCGAATTAGAGGGAAATCAATAATTGTCTTAGCAGATATCTCGTTTCTTTCAGTCGAAGTAGTGGTTTCGCTTTCTTTTTGAATGGTTGTTTGCATTAGTGAGAAAGATCCATGTGAGCTCATGTATGTAATATTAATAGTTTGAGAAGAACGAGATCTAATTGTGGCATAAGCAACATTTTTAAAGTTATGTGAATACTCAAATGATGGTATATATTCACGATTATACTTATTTTTTTGGGGATGAGCAGAAGAAAATAGCTGATTTGGTAAGGATCCATTATCAATATCATAATTTGGAGATGTTTGAAGCAATGAGCTACTATAAACATTGAAATGTTTTTGAGCCCATTCTCCAGTTATATTAATTCCCCAAATTAAATTGATCCATTCATGCAAATGCGAAGATACATATTCACTCTCCAATGCTTTGCGCTGTTTGTAAATAAAATCAAATGGAGTTGTCGCCCAAGGAGGAAGTATTACACATGACTCATCATTTTTCCTATCTTTATACAGAAACTCGGGGAAAAAGTAAAACTCCGGCAAAGCTTCAGAAAAAACAGATACACAATGATTAAACATATCCCTTATAGAGTTAAACTTGGGAGCTTTAAAAGAGTCATGAGAATGGTGAATAAAATTAGATAACAGTATTTGTACAGTGGATTGAGTCATTGGAGCTTTATCATAATGATATCCTGATTTTTTGAACCACTCGGATATAATCGATTTGAGTTCATCTTTAAAAATACCAATTGGCTTTGATAAATCACGAAAATGATTAGTGTTCGAAAAATCTAAAAAACTGGAATTGAAGTCGGATAAAATCCATGGAAAAATAGGGTACTGGCTGGTAGTATTAAAAGAACGCCCACTAAACATATTTAGCAATAATATGTAATCAAAATTGGATATTTGTCTTTGAACCCACTTATTGAGATATGGGAGTGAACTAAAGAAATGAGCATGACTTGAAGTTTGTATAGGGTGTTTGAGATTTGGAATTGCAACTGATCTTATTGCGGTTAGCACATCAACAGTGAGTGCTCTGAGAAATGCAATGAAAACAGTATACCCATTCATACATATTAGCTCAATTGATGGCCTACCATTCCAATGTCTTAATAATAGATGAGAAATCTTCTTCAGTTTGATTACCTTCTTTGGTAAATTTGCTCTCTCTAAAATGATGGAATCCTGAGAAAGGGAAAAGAAAGCTTTGGTGGTCGAAATGGGAGTCACTACATCACACTGGCAAAGTTTTAGAAAAGCGTCCTCTCCCTGAGATAGGATTTCATTAGAATCTTCATGTTCATCATTCGAGTAAATTGAAGATGGCTCGTTTCGTTTTATACTATGTGTACTATCATAATTTTGAAAAGTTGATGTTTTCCTGATTTTGCTAGGATAAAACCAAATAGAATATGATGTATCCCTTTTGTGATTAACCCGCTTTTCCAAAACGGATTTACACCATGGAGCTTTGTTAATTGTGATTGAAAGCCAAAACTTAAGCCATTTCTTTCTAGAATCCCCAATGGTTGATGAAATGGCATCAACATGAGAACAAATAAAATTGGATGCCTTAAATAAATCTATTCCATATGTGGTCGATAGATAGCTGATGAAACTCTGTGACTGTCGAGAAAATTCGAGATATTGTTTAATATAGTTGAACATATCATCTGAATATAATTGTGGAATGGTATTTAACATTTCGTTCGATTGATTAATTAACTGTTGAATATTTGAAATATAATTTGTCTCGCCTCCAGAAAATGAGAATGATGCAAAAACAGAGAAATATGGATTAAGATCACTAGTAAGACTTTTGATTATATTCAATATTTCGCTTGGCAAAGGATTCCCTATTCGTTTATGAATTCCAGAGAGCACAAGAATTGATGGTAAATACCTTAAATCAGGTCTTTTTGAATACACTTGAAGATAGTCACATGAAAGTTCATAATCTTCCCATTTGCCTCCATCATCAAGTCGAAGACCAAAATGACAGGGATTTGCACTCTTAATGCCAGAATAAACATGTTGAAACAAAGAATGTCTTAATCTATGAGAATGAGGCTTATTAATTGTATTGCGAGATAATGGCACGAAGTCTATAGAACAAAACGACGATCGGTGCCTTTTCTTGGATTTGGATTGTAATGATTGAATAGGATTCCTTGGAGAATCTTCAAAAGATTCTTCGTTCTGAATTGGATTGAGTATTGAATCAGGAGTACTTCTGGAAATAACATAAAAGACACTGTTCTTTATCGACTTCTTTAATGGAGAAGTCATATGTCCATGATGTTTCAAAATTAAAAATTTGCTCACAATATAAAAAAACTCATAATATGCTGACTCCAAAATCGAATTATCATTACATTGAATGAATGAACTGATAGCTTTCAAAAAGAAATCATATAAACAATAAAAGTCAATTCCAAGGGCTTGGCCTGATGCTTCAATGGAAAACGCAACATCTCTCCACCCTTTTGGTCCACATGCAGCTAAAAAACCGGCACCTACAAACTGTGTAGATTCATCAGATAAGATAAGTGAAGAAACTGGCCAAAGAGCCCAAAATTTTAAACGAGTATATATTTCGCTTGCTTCCAAAGTATTAAATATTCTATTAACTAATGACAAATCAGTATTAGCAGCAACAATACAGCAAACTGACAAAAGATATGGACTTTCATTTGAACACCTCATAAGGAGGTTTTCAAATAAATCTTTTGATGGAGATGGGGGATTTGTTATAAACACATGGCATAAAAAATCAATGGTTAATTCAGGAATACAATGATATTTTAGCGCATCGATGAAGATTGAATATAGTATTTCAGAAATCCTATCATCTGAGATTGAGAACATTTGATAAAGATTCAATATTTGATTAATATCTTTGATTCCAGATGGTTTTGTTGGTGTTTTGATAATAAAATGCAATAATGATAGAAGTTCCATTACTTGTTCGATTTCTGCTAAAGTCAATATTTGACCAATTAACGAATCTATATCAGTTGGTAATAAAATACTATTTGAATAGTGATATAATATCAAAAACAGATCTTTTCTACATTCAGATGTTGGAAAATCAGAAGCCCGTATCGTAGATCCCCTTATTATCCCGGTTTCTATTGGATTATACCAATAGTAAACCCGAAGGGCAGATAAAACAACAGAAAATGGAAGGAGCTCAAAAAAGATGTCTTGGTATGCTGGTAGCAAAGAAAACACCCAGTGATGCAATATTTTCTTATGATCTTGACTAGGAGATTTTATCCAAAGCTCGAAATTGAATAAAATTGATGATAAAAGCTGGTATATACACAATTCATTTTGAATGGAATCAATCATTCCAATAAAAGACATGTAAAGACTATATGTAATAATCTCTGGGTTAGCATGAATTAAAAGATATGATATCATTGAAAAGCTATTGCTTTTGCAAAATTCTTCTTGTAAAGAGTATGAAGCAAAAAATCCAGCACGGAAAATCATTATGACATTGTGTAAAAAGTTATCGCTTGGTGATTCAATACTTGACATTGAATCTATTTGGGAAAAGAGTGGCAAAAACACACTTAGTCCAGTTTTTCTAAAGATAATATCTGTAAATGATTGTGCAATTTGATGCATTGGTTGGGTAAATGAAATACCATAATTGGTCGAATTTGCATGAAGTTGAAGTAGAATATCATTGTTTGAGTTCTTTGGTGTGACTATTAAAAATGGCTGGGGATTGAATGGGATTATTCGGGGGCATATTTCAATAAGTGAATCAATCTCTTGGTTTGTAAGCTTGTCAAAAAAGCTAATAGGTCCATACATACCAGGGTCTACTTGTTTCTTTTTTCCATTTTTATGCTCCCCAATGCTAACAATGAAAGATGACTTTTTTATCTCGATAAAAGGGAAAGTTAATCTTCGATATGATTCTCCTCCTAAATTCGTAATGATAATGGTGTTTCGAGGAGAAGATTCAATTGAAACTGTAAAAGTTATATAAGTCCACTTATTTGGTTGGATATCGCAATATGAAGAACCTTCCCATTGGGTTCCATTCATCTCTAAGTAATACTTAATCGACCCATTTTCAATTATGCAATAAAGAGAGAGCCTTTCATTATCAGTAATTGTAACTATATCAACAACATCAGAATTATTGAACAAAAAAATCCAAACCCCACATGTAAAACCTCGCAAAAAAAGTTGCTCTGTAAACCCTGTTATCAGCGGAGGTTTGTCTGTGTATAATGGGAAACAACCTAGAGGTTTTTTAAGAGAATCTAAAATTGATTCTTCAACAAAAGACAATGCTTGCTTTGCAACTATATTTTTATTTCCTCCAAAATTTACATTAAGCAATGATATGAACTGATAAACCATAGATACTGAACATACCTTCGATGATATACATTTAAGAAGATCTAAAAGTGCTTTTATAATGGTTGGATCATAGCAATGTTCGTAATTTGACTTTTCTATGATATGAATAATAATAATATCTAATCCAATTTTGTGCACTTGTTCACAATTGGAAATCGAATAAGAGCATAAAGCATTTGTGATGGAAATAACTTTCGGAAAATAATCTGATTTTTGGAAAACATGGAAAATGGTAACAAATACTTTGGGCTGTTTGATAATGAAGGGGACTTTGTCAGAAACATTAAACTCACCTGATAAAAGACATAAAAGTTTTTCGAGTAATTCATATGGGGGATAATTGCCATATACGTTAATAATAGATTGTTCAAGAATGAGAAGTTCGTTTTGCAAAACTGAGTGAAATCTATAAATTCTGAACAAAAAATCAATTAAAGAGCTTATATATTTGGAAATGATCTCTTTTGATTGTATCGTTTGTACTTTATTGCAAAGCCTCTCGGATAACTCAACAAAAGATAAAATATAGATTGGGGCTTTTTCAATAAGTAAAACTATCAGATAAAGAGTGTCAAGTAGCAAACCAGATGATTCTTCATCCGTATTCGATTCAATCATTAGTTTGATTATGGTTTTTATATCTTTTAACATAAATGAATTCCTTGTTCCTTCATCTGAAACCATATACGAAAGAATAATCTCTCTTAGATGAGTTCTAAGTGGTTTTTCTGTAAAAAGAGTGATTATTTCTCTACAGAAGCCTTGGTCGCTGAACAAAGCAATATAAACACTGACATTGCAGAAAATTTGATTAAGCATTTTTAGTAATGCATTTCTAGAATGATTTATTACAATTTGTATCTCATTCGAACATTTATAAAACGAATAAAAATAGGAGATTTCTTCACATAAAGCCTTTTTACAGCCCATAAATCCTATCATATTATTTGGAAAACCTAATTCTTTATCAAGAATTCTATATACAATTTCTGAGTACAAAATTGGGAATTTTCTATATTCAGACAAACACCTAAAGAAAGTAACAGCAGCACCCGAAGAAAGTATTTTTATAATACTCTGCCTTATTGTGGAAACACATTGATAATCAAAATTATCTTCAATGTATGTCAATCTAGGATCGAATATTGCTGATTTCATTAAAACTTTAATAATATTTCCATCATTCTCGACTTTTGGAAATAGAGAAAAAATATAGACAATCAGTGAAAATAAATCTATTATATGAATAGAAAAATCAATAGATACAACAATTGAAGTTAGGGAGGTGATAAATGACTCATATATTGGAATGGAACTCGTTATGAATTCATAAACATTTTCAATCATTGTTAATAATGAGCTAGATATCATATCTTTCAATGGTTTGACGGGAAAAAATGGAGATTTACACATAATATCGGAGTTGGAGTAAGTTGTAGGATATGGAAATCCAAAAGGCGGCAAAGTCGCATTTGGTGCGCAAATAGGTGAAACAGAACCGAGAACTAGGTGGAATGGGTTGATAGGGGGCTCAGATATAACTTTACTTACCAAAAACTGGGGAATCTCTTTGGCAACTTTAATGAATGGAGATGGACCAGCAGAGGCAATAATTTTTGAAGCTATTTGAAGGGCAATATTATCACATTCCTTCACTTTGTCATGAATTATTATCGATATATTATCAATAATGTTCATTGGAAACCTGTTTTGACAATGGGATATAATGGAACAAACCTGCTGAAAAAAATGTTGGACCTTATTATCAAATCCTATGGAGGATTTTAAAATTATGACTGCCGCTTTGGATAATAGATCAAATGCAATTGTTGGTAGATCAGAGTTGTTTTCTAAAAAATTGGTGACCGAAGGCATAAAAGATGGAAAATCAACAGATGGGAATTTTGCTAAGTAATATGATACAACATTAAAAAAAGAAGATGATAGCAGTAACTTAGCATTTTCCGGCAAATGGGAAATGGGCAGCATGAGAAGTTTGTTAATGAGCTCAAGAAGAACAGGGAGATGCTCTATGCTTTCTCCATTTGAAGATGATATCATCCACGCGATATAGTAATTTAGAATAAGAATCGTCATGTACTTTATGGTTGTTTGTGGACACGATGAAAAAAAGGAATAAATTGTTGATGTCACTTCAAAACTAAATAATAAACTATAATTATTACAGTTAATTACACTTAGTGGATCAATGCAAACACCTAATTTTTTAACTAATTGGGAAACATCACATCCTTCAATTGGAAATCGATCAGGGGGGCAGAGTTTTAATATAACCTGGGGTAAGCTTTGATATTCTGCGCTATTATTATAATTAATGTTTAGAATCTCGATAAACAACTTGTTTGGTGGTAAAAACAAACTCATGAAACCAAAAAATTTTATGATGTGTTATGAGGAAAGTCTCATTTTTCTAAGTCAAAGAGGTGCATTCTATTACTCTAAAAGCAAAGAAGATGCCTCTATAATGATGAGTGGCAAGTTATATATCCAGACTAATGAGGAGATTTTAAAGTTTTTGACAATAGATTGAACATAAGAAAGAAAAATGGATCACAAAAGAATGATTGGCCATTTGTTTATATACTAGTAGTGAGGGACTCAACGCTGTTGGAAGAGGGTGGTTATTTGATTCAGATTAATTCGTAGTGATCTCTCGCCGCGTCATCTTTTGCTCCCAATCCATGGACACCCCCTCATGGTACTCCACAAGGGGTGAGACAGAGGCATACTTCCTGACCAAGATTCGCAGACATCTGTGTTGTGCAGTGCGTGAACGCCTACACATATGTATATGTACGAATGCATATGTATACGCGTGTACATAACCATACCCGCATTGTATTCTTAAATCACAAAAAATTATTACAAGGAATAATTTTTCACTTTTATTATGATCTTTCAAATTCTAGAGAATCATTTGAAGCCAGTTTTAGATCTGATTCATAATCAAACCAATTATCCATGTGTTTCCGAAAGATATGAGTACCAGCCTAGTGTATCAATGGGTATCCAGAATATCGAATGAAAAGTTATCAATTAGGTCCTTTATAGAGCTTACAAGAAGGTCGACAACAATAAATGTTGGGGTACGAAAAGTAAGGGAAAATGCGCATTGCTGAACCTTGTTTAGGAAAAATTTGATATTATGAATGATTATTATGTATTGTAATTAATAGAATAGTATAAATTATCAACAACCTGTGTGAATGAAATATCTATTGATTCTCTTCCTGCTAGAAAACACGAAACAACTCTATTCCTCCTTTACTCTTGAGGAATTCAACAACATTCGATTTGCTTTTCTTGGTTTCTTCGGAATCATAACTTGATACAACTCTCCTTTGCTCTTGAGGAATTGAACAACATTCAATTTCCCATTTTCACTTGCTAATCTCAATGGTGTTTTCCTTTTTATATTTTTTGCATTTATTTCAGCTTTATGATTAACTAGATATTCAACAACACTAAGATGACCATTATAAGCAGCTAAATGAAGAGGAGAAAAATCAAATAGAAAAACCCAACATTGTTATCTTTAGCATTTATATCAGCTTTTTGATTAACAAGATAGTCAACAACACTAAGATGACCATTAATAGCAGCATAATGAAGAGGAGTCCAATCAAATAAAAAAACCCAACAGCTTTAGATTTTGCATTTATATCAGCTTTTTGATTAACTAGATATTCAACAACACTAAGATGACCATTAGCAGCAGCTCTATGAAGAGGAGTAGAATTAAATATTAAAACTCAACCCAACAATTATTTGCATTTATATATGCTTTTTGATTAACAAGATAGTCAACAACACTAAGATGACCATTATCAGCAGCATAATGAAGAGGAGTCCAATCATCTTTATCTTTTGCATTTATATCAGCTTTTTGATTAAATAGATATTCAACAACACTAAGATGACCATTTTGAGCAGCTAAATGAAGAGGAGTCCAATTAAATATAAAACCTCAACATTTGTATTTTTCGCATTTATATCAGCTTTTTGATTAACTAGGTATTCAACAACACTAAGATGACCATTAATAGCAGCTCTAAGAAGAGGAGTCATATTAAATATAAAAACTCAACATTTGTATTTTTTGCATTTATATCAGCTTTATGTTTAACTAGATATTCAACAACACTAAGATGACCATTAGCAGCAGCCGAATGAAGAGGAGTACCACTTGAACACCATCTACTTGAAAATGCATTTACATCAGCTTTTTGATTAACTAGATATTCAACAACACTAAGATGACCATTATAAGCAGCATAATGAAGAGGAGTCCAATCAAAAATACAAACTCAACATCATTAGAATTTGCATTTATATCAGCTCCATTTTCAATCATGAAAACTAACAAAGGTAGGTGGAAAAACTCAGATGCTTTACAAACATGATTTGGTGTCTCTAATTGATGTCCTTTACATAAATGGTATAGATCAAAGCAACCACCACAGACAACCATTGATATAACATTCTCATTGATCTCAAATCCTTTCATTAACAGATGTTTAAAGCACTTGATTGAACCAAAAAAACCACAAAAAGACATAAAACTAAGATATTGTGGCTGATAACTCCACTCAAAAGGACTCCATTTAGCTTCTTGATTTAAATTATCGAAAACAGCTAAATCATCAATTACATCATACTTGAGAAAATACTCAATACTTGATTGCAGATAACCATATTCGATTAATTGATCCAAATAATGTTCATTCTCAAAGAATGATTCATCAATACCATAGGGTTTGGACTTATTTTTAATAAAACTATAAAAATCTTTGATCTCTTTCCGAAAATAGTAGCTTAACAAGAAAGTGTCTCTCGAACACAATAAAGGTTCGATTTCTTCAAATACAAAAATACCTCTCTTGAATAATTGATATATCAAAACATGACATTCATTAGATTTTTCTAATAGTTTTCCCCGGAAATCAGCGATCTGGCAATACTCAATAGATAATCTCACTGCTTTGTCAAGTTGATGTGGCCGAATCTTTGGTAACATAACAATTCTATCGACACAAAACTCAATATCTTTTATTCTAATCTCATTTCCTTCTCCAAAAAGAAAATCCTCAAATGAAATCTTCCCTTCCATCTCATAAAAATGACATTAATATTTTACGATCAAGATGAAGTGATTTCCTTTTGAATTTCGGGCATTTTTTGTCTTGTTTAAGTTGTTAGTGTTTTTTACATCGCTTTAAATGAACACATATCATTTGGTTGAGTTAAATGACTGGAATGTTAATGAAGTGGAATTTTATCAAATCGGTGATTTCATTGAATAATTCTTAAATCCTATCATTAAAGTGGGTTTTAAAGGAATAATTAATAAGTACAACATGAAACAAGTGTTTTCATGTTTGAAAATGGTGCTGATTTATATACAAAGGATAATTCGTTTGAGTATTTTTTTTCCTTGGACTCCTCTTCATAGAGCATCTAAGAAAGGTCATCTAAGTGTTGTTGAATATCTAGTTAATCAAAAAGCTGAAATGAATGTAAAAAATAAAGATGGGAAAACACCATTATTAGTGGCAAGTTAATTTGGTTATTCGAATGTTGTTGAATTCCTCAAGAGTAATGGAGGACAATAAACCAGAATTGGGTGAAAACCACATTTTTTAAATGGTTATTCAGGATTGTTGGTTGAGTAAATGTGAGGGAAACCAATTGGAATTGGTTTGGTAGGAATTGATGGATAATGTTTTTGTAGAAGTTTTTGAAATGATTGGTAAATACTTCAGGAATCATAAATACTCTGCATCTTTGTATTAGATACATTACAACCATTTACTTTTATAATTAGTGTTAACACAATGTAAAGAGAGAAATAAAAAATTAAGAAATTTGAAGATTGAAAGAATAATTCATTTAAAAACTCAACGAAAAACATTTGTGAAAAATCAAATGAGAGATATTAAGATATCAGCTTTGATGAGTAATGAAATCCATTATTCTTGGAATTTTTCTAAGCTAAATGAACATGTTAGTGAATTTATTAATTCCCAATTTCAATTTCTTTGGGGAAACACAAGGAGGATTGTTAGAATATGTGAGATATGGTTGAGATATTGTGCAATTTTGGCTATTTTGTTGGTGAAATTGATATTTTTAGGTATTTATTTCAGAAAAACTACCAAATATGGGGTTGTTGGTGAACTAGCTAATAAGCTTCATATTGGTCTGAAAAATGCTTGTAACCTTGAAAACACAACAAGTGGAAGATCCTATGATAGGGTTTCGGTAAATGTATCTAATTGCTTTTTTATCAGGAGTCTGATGTACAATGACCATGGTGGAGTAGTTTTTATCAGCTCTATGTCAGATTCGCTTTCTGTTTCCAACTCAATGTTTATTCAATGCAGCTGCAATAATTATGGAGGGGCAATATATTTTTATGGCAAAGGATCTGAAATCAAAATGATTTGCGCATTCAATTGCAGCGCTCTTTTTTGTCATTTTGCATATCTTGTTGTATCCAACTATAATTTTGTAGATTATTTGTCCATTTCTTTATGTTCCAATGTTGAACAAGGTCAGGCTCCATTACGAATAGAAAGTGGGAATCAGAGATTATCTTTCTCTAACAGTTCAATGAATCGAGCTAATGAGATTTCAGCACTCTATGTTTATAATCCAAGTGTTTCTTCGGTTTATTCGTATTGTACATTTTCAAATAACAATGTTTCATCAAATACATGCATCATGATGAATTTTTTATCAGGAACATTCGATATGGTAAATGTTGTTCATAATAATAGTCCCGAAAGCAATGGAGTAATCTATCAAAATAATGGCTATTATAATTTCAATTCTTGCATTTTGAAATCGAATAATGATATTCTTTTTGTTGTAAGTGCTGGATATATAACAGTAACAAACAGTTTCATTTCACATACTGGAACCGTTGTGTCTGGTTCTGTAACCACATCAAACAATAATACTTATATTGACATTTCAACCTATTTGATAAGCTTCTTTAGCTCAATTTTTTGTCCAGTTGATTCAACTTTTCAACAATTTTTGATGCCCTCCCCGCCAAGGTCATATGATAACGCCTGTGAAATCACTCTTTCAAATCATTACTATGAAATAGCAACAGTGTATGGAGTATTATTCTTTTTTGCAGAATTCTAAACAATAACCTATATAATAGCCAAATAAAAACAGGAGAAAATGTTGGGCAAATACTTTCTAACAATTGTTTACAAGGTTTGAATGAGAAAAAGCATACGGTCCGCCGAAGATAATAAGACAAGAACCATCACTATCATAGTTATGAGCATATGAGGTATATGTTATTGAACCAATTTTATTGGTATCATATCTTGCTACATAAAACTGAGAATCAATGTTTCGGGATACATTTGTATACTCTGATAAAAATTGGAGTACGTAAAACTCATCGGATAGAACACCCATCGGCCATTGATTTTGATATCAGATGAACATTGAGCGATTGTTGATGAAATAATGGATAAAATAATGGAATAAGATATGGCAATATAAGCTAAATGATAACTTGAATAGGCAGCGCAATCAGATCCACATGTCAATAAAATAATGATTTGTCTATGATGTATATATGGTACCACCATTTTTTTCGGAAATACATTTTACAAAGTGCATTCTTCAAAATTCGTTCTATAAATCATGTTGAGTCTCTTACTTCATGGAAGAAAATTAAAGCTCATAGCACCCAACAAAAACGTGATAGTATTATCGCATCATATCCTCAACAGAACCCATATTTAATTCTATAAATCCCAGCCATGCTGGCATTAAATTTCATTCCAAAACCCGATATTGTTTTTCTCCTTGAACCTCCAACAATGGAATTTGACATCAGCAAGCTTTTGCCTCTCTGCAACCAATAACACTTTATTTTTATAATTTATCTCAAAAAAAGAAAAAAGTTGAAAGACAGAATAAAAAAATTATTTTTTGATAATCCAAGCCAAGTAAATTAATCTCTAATATCTAATCAAAGAAGCTAGCTTTTTTACACACATTTCATACTTTTTGGTTGATTCAACCTTGGAATCATGATGACATTTGGCAAGTGAAATATTTGTGCCCAAGAAATTATGGGTGCAAGCCAGTATCACTCAACGAATTATTTATTTACTCAAAGAATGATTCATTATCATATACTCTTCTGCTTGAAACGCTCTCTTGATGATTTGCCTGGATTTTTCAATTGGGATTAGCTTATTTTAGGTCTTCCTCTCTTTTTCCCAATGTTTTCTTTGCTTTGAGGACTATAGGGAAGAGAAAGACCATATTTTTCTAGTATTCTGTTCAGTTATTTTTCAATAAGAAATTATTAATATTATTATTTTTCTTGTAATTTATAACTCTAAAACAGTCAATATGTGTCTTGGTTACTTGCAGGAATCAATTCTAGAATGTGTGGATATAACCATTAAAATGAATTATTCGACCGACCCTTCATCAAATGTTTTCCAGTCGGCCAAAAAGACCAACATTTTTAGAAGCAATTTGCATACAACTCAAAAGAAGAAAGATGCTGATGAAAGTCCATTTTTTTCCTTTATAAAAAAGATTACCAATATAATTGACCATTCTCTTAGTTTTGTTGTTATCGGAATCATAGTTTTACTTTTGATTTCTGTTTATTATTTTGTTACGAAACTATTGTTCAAGGGTTCTGTTGATATTCGCCACATTATTGAATTAAAAGCAAAAGTTGAAGAATTTATTCATTTTCAAGTAGAAAGTGATTGTGAACGTGCAAAAAACGTATCTGTTTTTGATATTTATGAGCATTTTCGTTCAGAACCAATGATTATGGAAGCAATTTCTTTAATAGAGCAATCTCATGATGGTATTGATATTATAGAACCTGGATTTATATCACAAAATCCTAAATTCAAAGGGTATTGTAGATTAATCCGGAGTTTTAGAAGAAATAAGATTCAGATTGGTTTTATTGGTTTGATCATTGTTATGCTCCCAATCATTGGCATGTTTTCTTATGTGAAATATGCCGAGTACCATAATATTCAGACGGTTTCGAGAAATATTCTTGATAATATGATACACCACTCATCACAGGGTGTGACTGAGTTTAGTCCTTCCATGTTCCATGACTCCAAAATGAACCCAAATCAATGGGAAAGAGTTGTTTCGGAAATAGAACGCAACCCGGTTGTTTGCGTGTACAAGAAAAGACAGGGGATTCTATGGAGACTCCTAAATCGGTAATAAAAACATGTTTATTGATTTAATGGATCTTTGATTTCTCTTGAGCACAATTTAATGATTTTCTTATCATTAATCTTCATACTGCAAATAGGACACTCTGTAGGTGCAAATGAGCGAAATTTACTCTCTTCAAACATGTGGCCGCATTCCCACAAAAATAGGAAACTCCCACCAACACCATAATAGGGCGACACACTAGATAGAGGACAAACGTATGTTGTTGGAGTTTTCTTCCCCCTTAAGTCCAAATCTTTAACAAGTTTCAAACTCTTGATATCTTTGAGATGAGAAGGAAGATTCTTAGTCAACATAGCTTCAACAAGAGGTAGTTTGTTGATAAGTTGACCAGATTTTGTAACGACAATTGGGGCTTCAAGATCTTCACCTGTTAATGTACATGTGGTCCAGAAGCTCTTCGAATAAGTGGATTCTCGCTCTACTTCTTGTAACATCTTCTCCTTCTTATTCGATTGATGAATCATATCAGCCCTATTGGCTATTGACCCGCCAGTAGCTCCCATACTCATCCCAAAAGTGTTGAATAATAATCGTATGAGATCCGCAAAGGAGCGAATAGGGGAGAGACATATTATGACGACTTTTTTCTGGAACCTATTATCTACTGAAGACCAAAACGATTATTATTCTATAAAAAACAGATTTTTAGAGAGATATGAGAAAATTACAATAATTGATTTACTTAATGAAGCATGGAAGTTTGTTTTCAAGAGTCCAGAATTCATAGAGGAACGTTCAATCGTTGTTGGGATTGCATTTTATGGTCCATATTTGGTATTCAACTCGGAACAATTAAAAATCACATTTTTTTATCCGAAATCGCAGTTCCTCACAGGCATTCACACCATTGGGTATGGAAAACTCGAAAACGAGGCTCAGAGCAGATCAATAATTTCCAATTGTCTCCCACAGATTTCTAATGATACCCCATCCATATCCAGATGGTCACTAAGATCAGCAACCGATTCATCAATTTTTTGCTTCCTGAATCCTTTCATGAAAGTGAACACACTCATAACACACACTCTCCCATCAATTCCAAAATCTCAACTCGAAACCCCAGAATACCCACATATAAGCGGCAATGATTACCTACGTAAAAAAGTATCCATTCCTCCACACCCAGTATTTCCCCAAAGAAATGAGAATGTAACATTTGAACCGTACACACTGCGTTTTACTGATGACGAACCTGAATTTTCGGATAATTTTTTCAATAGTTTTTCTGATGAATAATCGTTTATTCAAGACCAAATCGAAAATATATCCAAAATTTATTGAACACTAAATGAAGAATTCATAACTTAACTGAAACCCAAAAATGGAATACCATCAAAACCGAAATTATGTCAACAATTTTTCCCAGAATAATATTCTCCAATTTTTCTTGTCAGTTAACTTCAGTCCAACCATTCATATGTCAAACGGGTTTTAATTTCAAATAATTCTTACAAAACTATTTATTTATTGAGAGCGCAAAGCTTTTTCAATCAATATTTCACAATAATGGCCAAGTTTTTCTGTTCATTTATATGTCAATCATTAGGACAGTTGTATGTTCTTTCGTTTTTGCTTTTTTGAGTATTTGTTTTAGAGAAGCTATTGATGTTAGTTTTTTTTGGGAATTTCGATCATTAGTATCCAGAAAATATGCTATTCGGTCAGTTTGTATTTATCCTCAAATAACCGTAGGTAGATCATACTTTAATTGCTCTGTGGTAATTACTGACTGTTCTTTCTCCAGGTTTGATACCTATGTTGGATCAGGAGGTGTAATTTTTGCTGAAGTTAATGGGTATAGTTTGAACATAAGCGAATCCATCTTCTCAAATTGCTCATGTTCCGATTACGGCGGGGCAATTTATTTCAGATCATCATTAAATATGTGTATTTATAAAGTTTGTGCATATAGGTGCCATTCAAATAATCAGTTTAATTTTTGCACCTTATCGAGTGCCGGATCAAAAACAACATCTCTATTATCTGTTTCATTCTGCTCATATAGTGACCAAAGTACCTATTCGACTGCAATTGGGAAAGGGACGCTAAGTAATATTTATTTTAACTCCTCTAATAATCAAGCCTATCAACAGACTGGTTTAATACTGGTTGATATTAATACATTTTCGAGTTCATACGGATCATTTTTCAATAATACTGCCAAGCTTCAAGTTTGTGTTGAATTCTGTTATGGAGGAGGAACAATGACTTATACAAATATTGTGGGAAATGCTAGCCCAGGTCATGGTGTCATAAATACAAATGGATGCGGAGTAACCGTTTCAAAATGTATTTTCCAAAATAATACTGGTACACTGTTCTGTGCTGTGTATTTGTCAATGACTATATCAAATTGCACTATCTTCCATACAGGTAATTATCATACCTCGCTTCCAATTATCGAGGTTAATTTATCCAAAAACGTCATTACCCGAACATATGATATTCAATTCTTCGATTCTTATTACTGCGGTGTTTTCTTTGAGGATACTCGGACTCTTAAACCATCACCCCTCCCAGCTACCCCTTATAGATCTTTTGATGAAGCAACCCCTTACAGATCTTTTGGCGTATCAACACCAGAAAACACATGCAATTGCAATTGTTCAGATGACTCAAGTGAATCTATGACAATTGATTCTGTTATGACAGTATCATTCTATTTAATTATTCTTGTTATACTAATCATTATAGCAATTTGTTTCGCGAAATGCTGTAATAAACAGGATAGTACTTCCGATGGTCACTTGAATAAAGCCTAGCGTATTCCAATATTATTTCTAATGATACCCCATCCATATCCAGATGGTCACTAAGATCAGCAACCGATTCATCAAATTTTTGCTTCCTGAATCCTTTCATGAAAGTGAACACACTCATAACACACACTCTCCCATCAATTCCAAAATCTCAACTCGAAACCCCAGAATACCCACATATAAGCGGTAATGATTACCTACGTAAAAAAGTATCCATTCCTCCACACCCAGTATTTCCCCAAAGAAATGAGAATGTAACATTTGAACCGTACACACTGCGTTTTACTGATGACGAACCTGAATTTTCGGATAATTTTTTCAATAGTTTTTCTGATGAATAATCGTTTCTGTCAGAAACACTAACTGAAAGGATGGATGAATCAAACAAATCACCCAAGTGGCTCATTTACTTATCCACGGGCCTTTTGTTTGGCTTTTCTCTTCTTGTTTTCCTGAGGGCTAACAACTGGAGGTGGGGATTTTTGTTCTGTGTTTCTGGTTTATTTGGTTTTATATTGAAATATGGAGGATTTGGATTTACCTGCTCATTTCGTACTATGGTGAAAGATGGAGACTTTACCCAGTATCGTGAAATGCTTTTAATGCTTTTTGTTGCGAATGCTTGCTGTTCGATTGTTAAGTCAATTAAAGGGCTTCATCCTTTGTTCGATTCAACTCATAAAGCCACATTTTCGGATTCTGCAGCGCCAATTGGATATTCTCTTATCCTTGGTAGTTTCTTATTCGGAATGGGAATGCAATTAGGTAATGGGTGTGCTTCTGGTACATTAATTGGTTTAGGAGAAGGATTTGTTAAGTCTTATATAGTTTTGCCATTCTTTATTATTGGTGCAACACTCGCTGCCACTGATTCTTGGTATAATTGGTGGTCAAATTTACCTAAAACAAAGACTACAGTTCAAATTGATTTCGGATTTATATTGTTGATTCTTTTAACACTTTATATTCTGACATATATTGCGGATTACATCAGAGCCAAGAGGAAACTCGCTGATCCAGAAGGAAGGATTGGGTCTGAGTTTGGAAATATGAGAAGACTCTTTACAATTGACCCACTTGGTGATAATGCAGATGAACCTAACAAATCAAAATGGTATAAATCTACACTAGTCGCCGTAGCTCTTGGTATTACTGTTGCATTCTTCTATATGTGCGTTGGAAGCATGATTGGTGTTATGGGTGTGTTTCCAAAGATTGGTGGTGTTGTTTTGAAGATTTTTGGCAAAGATGTGAATCAGTGGAAGTATTTCAAAGATTTTGGTGCTCTTCCAAAAAGCCTTTTAGACCTTGTTATTTTCAATTCTGATGTTTTTATGGCCCTTGGTGCTTTCCTTGCTTCAACCATTGCTCGCAATTTCGGAACATCACAAAAGAATTCTGTTGTCGAGATTATCAAAGGAATTATTGGTGGTCTATTGATGGGTATTGGAGCCCGCTTCTCAAGTGGTTGCAATATTGGATCAATGCTTTCCGGTATTACATCTTCTTCACTTCACGGGTTCGTTTGGATGTTTTGTGCAATTCTAGGCTCTCTTGTTGTTTGCCAAACAACAAAATACATTGAGAACAGGGAAAAGGGACTGAATACATATACACCAATAAAATAACCAAAGTAAACGGATTTTAACATGGATAAGAATCAATACTCTGCTCGAGGTTTTGATCCTAAAAGCGATTTTCGGTATGGAAAAGTGTATCATGATCCATTAACTGTAAAAGATTGCTTGACCTACCCTGAGTATGATGAAAGAGTATTAAGTAGATCACCAAAAAAGACTCAGCAAAAAGTTGATTTTATACAAACAAATAAAGCAGCTATTGCCGCTGGTTGCTGCACTTCTCGAGATTTTAGGGAGTATCGAGAGAAAACTGTTGTTTATGTTAAACAGGAAGAAAACTGGAAGCATGAAGAGGAAGTAATTAGACAGACTAAGGTGAAAGAAATGGTACATGGGGTGAAAACTGCTCCCGTTTCTGAAATTCATTTATGCTTTAATTATCCTGTTGATGAAGTACAAACACGAAGTATCAAGCCAAAAAAGAAGAAAGTATCACTAGCTCATGCTTCAAGATCTACTAGAGCATCGAGAGCACATGCTAATAAACCCCCACCACCACCAACAGAGGCCGAAACTTTCAAATTGAAACGGTTCACTTCCATAAATCGATGTGCAATTCAAGATCATTGGTAAAAACTTATAATATTGTCATTTAATAATGTTTTGGGGCGTTTTAGTCAAATCTGGTTCGGCTCATTAGTTAGGGATGACACTAAAAACGCCGCAATTTCATCCATTTTACTTTTCATTTCTTTCGTAATAATAAATAAACCAGATTTATCTTTTTGAACCCATTTGAGACTTAAAAATTGTTCAAAACATAAAAAATGAATACATTTGTTAGGCAAACAGAGCTTTTCTGTACTTGTACTACATTTTAACATAATCAAAGGATTATAAGGATGAAGATAAAGTTGTTGAAGCACACATGCTGCTTGTTCAATAAATAAACTGGAAAATTTCTCATTCTCTGAGTACTGACTTGGAATCTTAAATAAGTTGTTTTGTCGGATATAATTAGCGAGTTTCTTAACATAAATTCTAACAGGAACATCCCTTACTGTTGCCCCAGTTGTCATTAGTATTTAGATTACAGTTGGAAAATGAAGGACCAATCGGGCCCGACTTTTTGATTCAAAAACGATTAAAAGATTTTTAATTTGAGAGGATGATCGTTTTTTTACCCTTGACAAGACACATTCTGTCAGAGTTAATTAAGATGTGTAAATTTATTCCTTTTTAGCTGGAGACTTTGACCTTCCTGATGATCCACTTGGGGATGGGCTTGGAGTTCGCTCAACTCCATGGACATCAGCGTAATCACGGACCTGAGTCTTCTTTGGCTTTTGGGATGTAGCTGTTGTGCGAGTGTCCTTTGAGAAAATCATATAGAGAATACCACCAACAACACCAACAAAGAAGAGGTACAAGAAAGCAGTTCCGAACTGTTCCTTGATGTTTGTAACTTCATAGAATTCAACTGTTTGATTATAAACAAGAACAGAACGGTTGACTCCGTGTTCATCGGTCACTTTAGCCCAAACATCAACACCATAAACACCTGGTTCGAACTGGGATTCAAGCTGTGCATAGTGGGTAAAGGTTGGCACATCTTCATTGGATAACCTTCCACCGAGCCCGATCGTAGAGAAATTGAAAACGAAATCGTTTGAATCATCTGCTGAGGTAATATGACCAAAAACTTTCTGAAGGCCGAAAGCCTCATTTCCATGAACAACAAATGTGCTTACAAATCTGGTTAATGGTTTAATTGGTATACGGTTATTTGGGTTCTCAAGGAAGAGGCCTCTTCCATCAATAACTTCCTTATTAACCATAGGCAAAAACGAACCGCTGCTACTATATGTACCTAGCCCTTCTTCTTCAGCAATGCTAAGTGCTAATAAGAAAGAAAGAAACATTTTTTTGTGGGGTGTCAAATATGACACAACCGTTTAGACCCGGACCACCCGATTAATCAAATGGATTGTTTAGCTCATTATCATTATGAAAGTAGTTCTTAGAATGCCAAGGATGTGAGATAGGAGTGATATACCTTGAACAGATTCCAGGATGCATTCTGTTGGAGGAAGAGGAAGTGTATTGCATTCAATAAGGTCAGGGATCATTGATGGGGGAGGAGGTATTGTTTGACAAGGGATTTCAAGTTGATTCATGTCTTCTGGTGTTGAACAGAATACTGTTGAATAGTGGGAGAGTTTATGTGTTTGTGTGTTTCTTTGGGAGGTGACCAGTAACTCATATGTAGCATTGACCCCAACAGTTGACAGATGGTATACATAACAATTCTTCACAAGAACACTTGCCACATTGGATTTTATCAAATTTGATCCTGTGTTATTTATGAAAATGCACTCTTGAATCGTTAATCTTGAACCATAGGTTGTTACATTAATTATTGATGCCAAACAATGGTTTCTGATGAGGTTTGAATTCTGAATTGTTGCTGAATAGATTGTTGTCGGGCCTTGTATGTACATGCATTCGTAATCAGATGATGTGTTATTAAAATATGTATTGAAATGACAGACAAAAGTTGTTGTTGGAAGAGAATACAAAATCGGAGCTCTGGTACTCATTAGGTAAGATCCATTACAATTCAGAATTCGGTGTTGGCTTTTTGTTAGATACACGCATCCTACACCCTTCGACAAATCACCACATCCATATAAAGAAGCTAATGATAATGTCAATACCGAATCGGTGTTAATTGATCCTTCAATAGCCATGAAATGTCCATACTGAGAAGCAGATCCTAACACATGGCAATTACTTGCACATATTTTGTCAATTTGAGAAATGATTTTGTAATTGTATGATCCTAATGATAAGAAAATTGCTCCACCATTTCCATTCTGAGAAGTGCAATTGTAAAATGAAATTGACTCAATATTAACATACATGGTTCCCGTTGGATATATTGCTATAGATCCTCCATCATGCCTACATAGAATATTGATGAATTGACAATTCTTGATTAAGAATTGTCCATCTTCAGTATAGTATATTGCACCCCCATATGAAGAAGAACCCTTTCCTTGGCAATTTGTAAATTTTGAATCATATATATAAAGATCAATTGCGTTGCAATATATGCCTCCTCCATTCCCATTACTTGTTGAGTTCTCTATTGAAAGTTTATTAATTGTGAATTCTGTACCAGTAAGATAAAGAGCTCCTCCATATGAACTTGAAACAGAATTCGCTATTATACAATCATTGATTATTGTCTTGGTTGAAGATATATATCCTGCTCCTCCATTTGTTGCAGAAGAAGAAATTAATGAACAGTTTTCAATTAATAGATTTGTCAAACCAATAAAATAAAAAGATCCACCACTACCTGATGATGATGAGTTGAAATATGTGGCATTTTTCATCACAAAATTTGTTTTTGGTGCAGCAAACTTCAATGATCCTCCGCTTGTTGAAGATTTAATGGAATCAAAAATATTATTATTTACACTCAGATTAATTGAGTTAACCAAACTCACAACTTTCTGGTTTTCATAATTGTTTGAAAAGTCAACAAATAAATCCTGACCATTGTTTTCATGAGTCAGTGATATATCCGACCTTAAATATAATACCCTTGATTGAAAGAAGAACATACAGAGATGCAGCATTATATTTGAATAATTGTCTAATTGAAATAAAATATGGATACAATAACAAATTCAATATGAACTGTGAACTCATTTAACAGTACATCCTTCTCAATTTTCTGAATTTGACTTCACAGTTTTCAACCATCGGATTATCATTCCAAATAAAGTTAAAACAAAGAAGAAACTGAATAATGTTCTAATTCTCAATGGTTCATTTATTAATGTTTATTTAACACAAATATTGAATTTATTGAGTTCATCTGATGAATTGTTGAGAAATTGGATCAGATAGTAGTTCTATTGAAGCTACAAGTCATATGTGGTCAAAGATATGAAGCAATATGTGTTTATTTTGGTCTATTGAAACAAATCCAATTTTATAAAAACAATCATGACCCCTGACCCCTTAGAGGATAATGAGAAGAAGTATCTGCTCAATTTATTAAAAATCCACTGAATAAATTGTATTTAATTCATTAACCTAAATAAAAAATAATCAAATTTGTATTATTTGATGAGACATATTTACTGAATCATGAAGATTTCACACCCTAGGGAGCTTTTAAAGTCAACAGTTACTCAATAAAGTTAAACAGCAAAAGAGATGACCTTATTATCCCAATGATTTGGGATAGTAATGAAATGTTTCCAGCAGATTCAATAAAACACTCAGTTTGAGTTGGAGGTAGTGTTATGCAGTCCTGGCAATTTGGAATTGCTGTTGGTGGAATGGGGATTGTTTGACAAGGTAATTCTAATTGGCCCATATCATCGGGTGTTGAACAAAACACTGTTGAATAGTGAGAAAGTTGGTATGTTTGAGTATTCACTTTTGTTGTTTTTGTGGATTCGAAAGTAGCATTAACACCCACTGTGGTTAAATGATAAATGTAACAATTCTTTACAAGAATATTGGCAATGTTAGATTTCATTAAAACAAACCCAGTATTGTTAATAAAAATACATTCTTGGATTGTTAAACGAGATCCATATGCTGTTACATTAATGATTGATGCAGGGCAATAATTTCGAATAAAATTTGAATTCTGAATTGATGCTGAATACACAGTAGCTGGGCCCTGAATAAATATACAATCAAAATTGGGAGATGAATTGTTGAAATAGGTATTATAATGACATGAGACGGTAAATGTTGGCAGAAAATAAAATATGGATGATCTAAAAGCTTGACAATAAGATCCATTTGTATTGAGCAATTTCGGTTGGCTTTCATATACATATAAATTGCTTATTCCTTGTGTGATTTCTCCACATGAATGCATTGATATGTATGAAAGAGTGGAAATGGAATTAGCAGCTGCTGAACTATCTATAAATAAAACATGCCCAAATGAAGATGTTGAGGATGTTATGGAACACTGTGTAGCACATATCTTATCAATCTCAATACTAAGATGATAGCTTGAACTTGATGAAACAACGTACACAGCGCCGCCATTTCCATTAAATGATGAGCAATTATAGAATGTAGTTTCTTTGATATAAATTGGCATTGTTCCTCCAGCATTCAAGTGAATTGCTCCACCATGGCCTGAGCAGTATATATGAATAAATAGGCATCCATTCACATCAAATAAGGTGCCTGAAGATGAATATATTGCTCCTCCAATTTTTGATGCTACTGTAATTTGGGAAAGTTGAATTCTAGAGTTATAAAATTTGAAAGTATTTACACTACAGAATATTGCACCACCATTTTGGCCAGATCTTGAGTTAATAATGGAAACATTTGTCAAAAAATGTGTCGTTCCTGTTAAATACAAAGTTCCAGCATGTGAAGAAGCTAATATATTCTCACAGTATACATTTTCAATAAGGGCATTTGTCGAAGAAATATAAGCAGCTCCTCCATAATTTGAGCATTGGGAATCGATAAAAGAACAATTATTAATATTCAAATCGTGAATCCCTGTTAAATATACAGATCCACCATGAGAAGTTGATGAAGAGTTAATAAAGGAATTGTCTTTAAGATGATAAGATGTGAAAGGAGCAACATATCGAAGAGAACCTCCCGTTCCTGTAGTTTTAATCGATTCAAAAGTGTTATTATTTACAGAAATATTGAGGTTATTGATCAAAGAGACCAAACTGCCTATCGTATCGTTGTTTGAATAATCCAAATATACATTTTGGCCCTCATTTTCATGCCTCAAATCAATACTCGACCTCAAAGAGAGGATTTCCTTCAAGAGAAAAACCTTTATAAGTATCCCTTTCATTTTGTTTTTTGTATCCATCCTAATAATGAAAAATTGTGAAAAATATTTCCCGATTCTATGAAAATTACACACAATTTTGAATTATTTTTCAAAAATTCAGAGTCTACAGTTCATTCAATTTATAACAGACTAGGAAAAAATACCCTTTTCTTTATTTGCTTAACCATCAATTTCTTTTATAGAATTTGTTCATCCTGAATTCAGGGAAAACTCAAATGGATGATTTCCGGTTTCCATAAAAGATGATTTGGTTATGTAATATGGAACAGCACTTGATAAAGAACCAAAAATACTGCCGCCTATCCAGTTTGAGTATTTTGCATTTGGGTCTATCACGATTCTAAATGGTGATCTTGGGTTTAATTTAATCAAATCATTCTCAATTCGATGAGCAATCCCATTGAGTTCTGATGATCCGCCTGTTAATAATATGAAACTAGACACATCAGGGTTTTGGCTGAATTGGTTCAATGAATCATAAATCATATCAATAATACCTTTTTCACTAGATCCAAATAAAGAGGGTTTGAATAGGATTTCGGGAGCAATAAATCTATCTTGATGGATTGTCTGCGTTTCGTTTTTGATTTGTATATCTTGGGAAAGGGTTTTGGGATCAACAGAAAGCTCAACATTATAATCGAGAGGAACATAGCAATAATTCTCTTTGATATATTGAACAAAATCCAAATTCTCGATCTGAAGACGCTTACTTAATTGGCTATTGATTTCAGCTCCAGCGATACTTGACTTTCCAATTTTGTCAAAATAAGAAAATGACTCGTATATAGGGGTAACTGTGGTTGCTTCATGACCAATATCTACTGAAATGCCTGATACACGACCACTAGAGTACATATTCAGAAGCGATGAAGGGGGTAAGGCAAGAGATGGAACATTAAACTGCTCAAATAATACTTCAGCTAGTTTATCTCTTGGTTTTCCTTTTGTTAAACAATGGCTTGTCAGTAAAAGAGGGTGCTCTTCAGATGTTTTCCCCAATTCACGATATACGTGCTGCATAACCCTTGAAAACACATTAATATCACCAACCAATCCCTTTGAAATCGGATTTAATACATGAAAAAGTTCCCTCTTTTCAATAACAGCATCACCAAAATATTCGTCACAATTCTCGTCCTCATTGTCTCCATTGGGGATCCCAAGTACAGGAGGGAAGATTTTATCAGGAGCATCCTCGCCAGCTCGTCCGGCTTTCATGGTACCGCTTCCAGCATCTATTACTATTCCTTCCATTTTTAAATTTTATAATTCTTCCCTTCGTTTTAGTATTTTAAATGAGCGAGTTCATCATTGTGGTGTTGAGTTTAGTTCTTGTAGTGCTTTTGTCTTCATTCCCAATTCGTAAATTCCGTATTGAGCATAAGGATTATGATATATTTTTCATTCCTGAAGTGCTGCTGAATAATTTTAAAGGATTAGTTATTTCGGATTGTCACTTAATGAAATCTCTTCCGATTTCTCTATCTTTGCCAGCTTTTATCAAAGATATTAAGCATTTAATTGATACAGAATCTCCCACTTGTATGTTTATACTTGGTGACCAAATTCAAGGAGGGATTGCCGAATCTCATCATTTTTTTGCACAATTTTGCACTTATTTGGATTGTTTGGGGATCCCAGTTTTTATAATTGCTGGAAATCATGACAGAAACGTAATTCACAGATACAGAAACTCTCATAAATCGAAAGTTCAAGTTATTAAGCAGCATGTTATGTGCATTGAGAACCAAAATGCTCCGGATGGAACGCCAAAGAGGCTGTTCTTTGCCCATGATTTCCATGATCACCCAAGGCTTAATCCCAGTGAAGTCGTCCCTTGGATTAGGGAGTGCAAAAGAGTGTTTTCTGATATCATTGACCCTGAAGATTTTCTCTTTACTGGACATACACACACTTCAGTAGCAGTTTTCAATGAGCGATTCGCATCAGTTGCCCCGTTCTCTATCGACCTCAACCAAAGGTACTACGCTATCATAACCATGGAACCAGAATTTCGGATCAGTCACAAGGAACACCCAGGTAATTTCCTGGTAGCTCAATAGTGTCGAACGATAGATTATCTGCCATAAACTCTGTCAAATTTGACATTTTGACAACGATAGATTGTCATTTACAAAATGCTCTCACTCTTGTTTGTTCTGAGTGTTTCCAAGCTTCACACCCCCAAGCCATTCACTCCATTCGATAGATTCCGTAAAACTTTCATTAAGAATTTAAAGGGAACGAAAGCTGAGAATTTACACTACCCAAGGTATGATCCTAAGAGGCCAATTATTGTTATGGCTAATGATATCCCCACAGAGGAAATTATTATTGAAAAGCGACTTGGTCAAATCGAAGCTAATGATATCCCAACTGAAGAAATCATTATCGAAAAGCGACTTGGTCAAATCGAAGCCAACGATATCCCAACTGAAGAGATCATTATCGAAAAGCGACTTGGTCGTATTGAAGCTAATGATATTCCTACTGAAGAAATCATCATTGAAAAGCGCCTCCCAGAGCCAACTGCTTAAATGAATAAAAGCAATTAATCTAATACTAACATTTATATTGTTGAAATGCATTTCTCGATGTCCCTTATAGTTGGTCGATTTTTTGAGGATTTGTTAAGCATCTTCTCTATCATCTGTACTGTGTCATTTGAAACATTGTTATTTTTAAGCTGTTGGATATCAGGATCGCTTCTTATAACATTAATCTCATATTCATACTGGTTTGATCCGTAGAATGGGAACTGGCCAGTGAGACATGCATATAATGTTACACCAAGTGCATACACATCTACATTTTCATCAAATTTATCTCCCTTTAGGATTTCTGGTGGACAATAACTGCTCGTTCCAATTCTCTTGCAAGCAGGAATAGTTGATTTGAAGTTTATGCTTTGGCCATAATCTGCTAGAACTAGATCACCATTTTTGATAAGTATGTTCTCAAGCTTTATATCGCAGTGCGCATATCCATTCATATGCATGTTGATAAGCACTTTAATGAGTTTTGAGAACTTTTTCAAGCATTCATTTTCACTAATTGATCCTTTGCAAATGATTGAATCAAAAAGGGTTTCTTCATAGTATTCCATTACAATATAGAAGCAATGACAATGCTTGAAACTATCCAAAAACTTTACAGAATTTTCACATTCAAACATTTTAATCATTGTACACTCATTATTAAAGTCATCAACACTGCAAAACTCTTCAAAAATTTCTTTAACAGCCACATCTTTATCAAGGATCTCATCATGGCACTTGATTACATTACATATATCACTCTGATATATATATTGATTTATTGTATATCTCTGGAGTAGCTTCATAATTTAATGCTTTTACTTATCAAAAATTTTGGCGATTTTTCCTATCAAATTATTCAAAGAAAAATTTTGATCCAGATTACAAATTTTAGGAACTGTTTTGTAAACTCGGTTTACATCGCCGGTTTTTTCCGTTAGTAGAAAAAGGGATGAAACCCCAAGATCATCGAAAGCGGAGACTTATTGATTATCGACCGATGGAAAACTCTAGAGAGGAAAGAGCGATGAAGCTTCACGAACAAACCCAAGAACTTTGGGATAAAACGGCGAAGAAATTGGGTCAAATTGTTGGAAGAGACCCTTCCACTCTTGCTATGAATGGAGACAACAGTTTTCGGAAGATAAATGAAGAAAGATACTTAATTTCACAAGTTGTTCATGCTTTATCGACAAAAGATACCGGAGTATGGACACCCAACCCCAGAATTGGCGATTTGTATGCTCAACAAGAAAAACCAAATTTAGCTTCATTCGAAGCTATCGGGGGAACAGGTGAGGAGGAGAGTAAGGATGGAGAAAGGCCAACTAACTGGTTTCAATCCAAGTACTACAAAAAGAGGGTCAAGCAGCTACACTCTTACATTGAAAAAATCAAACCATTTAATCCTGTATTTAATGGACTTGAAATTGTTGGGAAGCCTCTGGAATTGAAGTCGTTCTCGAAGATTCAAGAGGTTAATCATGAACCTGAGATAATTGCTCAAGAGCAGCATGATGTTGAAGAAGAGGCCAAAAGTGTTGTCAAATTATCAATGAGCACAAACAGAGTGTTTTTCAGATCCCAGATAGGCCAGACTCAAGCGAAAACTGTTGAGGTCACAAATGATGGCACTTCGGCTGTTTATTTCAAGTGGGAAATTGCTAAGGATGTTGAATTGATGATTGGCTCTGGTGCTAAAAAGACACCAATAAGGAAACCAACATCTGCAAACTCGACCGAATCCCCAGATGTTTTTGATTGGCGTTCATCAGAAAGTTTTACTATGGCTAGAAATATACAGCAAAAGAATAGATCTGAGTTCTTGTTTTCTCAAGTTTCGGGATCTATTTTACCTGGTAACTCTGCTGTTTTTTCATTTTCTTTTAAATCAGATGTTCCAGGATGTTTCACACAAAGGTGGGTTATGAGAACAACACCTTCTGTTGATTCAGAAACCCCTCTAGTGGTAGTATTAAGAGGATGTTGCGAAATTTCTCCTCCAGATTTAACTTCCTTTAAAGCTTCAATCGATGAGTCTCTTCATGAAAGTGAAAGATCTAGATCTATTGAAGAAATTATTTCATCAATATTTGAAAGAGTATCCAATATTACATCAACTAGTAGACAAATTAATGATGAAGCAATTGAAGGTGATGTTCTTATAGATGATCGAGCTCCTGTTTTTGAACAACAAAACAAAGAATGGAATATCAAGTATTCACCTGCAATATATGCTTCCCTTCATTCAATTGCTGAAAGGGTTTGGGATTCATTAGGTATCTATGGATTTAATAGGTATTGGGATAATAAGATTAGTTCACTTTCATCAATGATAATGAAACTTACAGATGGAAATCTGAAAAGAGAATTATTGAACGAAATTAATCAAACAATTCAGGCATCAATGACTGTTAGTGCGGGCGGATCTTTGAATTATTCAATTGCATTTGTACAGTTATCCACTTTTCTTGATGAATTACCCTCATTGTTTTCTAATCAAGCACAAAGCCATGATATCGATCTCCCGCCATTTATCGCACCTAAAGTGGCTGAAATGATTGATGATGATGATAACCTTGAATCCACAAGAAGAAAGCATAAAGGTAAAAGAGAACAAAGAAAGCCTCCATCAAAAAAGCCTAAGAAGGGCAAAGATGATGATAATTCTAGGGGTAATGCCTCTACTTTGAGTCAAAGAACCCTTACACAAAACGATTTCTCACCTGAATTCCGGGATTTAATGAAAGCAACTGTTAAAGAAGAGCTCATCAAGAAGCTCAGAGTGTTTGAGTACCTAGCTGGAGAATCAACAGGAGTCAATGCACAGCTCACCAGAGTGAATGAGGTACACAGACTCGACACAGATCTTATGGCCGAAGTAGAAGATGACGATATATAAAGTAATACTGTTTACACCAATTTTTATGAATAGGAAAATGAGCAATTTAGACCTGAAGATTGTTGTTCTTGGTCCTGCTTTTGTTGGTAAGACTTCTATTATTAACCGATATTGTAATGAAACATTTATTCCGGAAACAATCGCCTCTATTGGTGCCAACTTTCTCCATAAGGTTTTGACAGTGGATAACATAGAAATCAATGCAATGATATGGGATACAGCAGGAGAGGAGCGGTTTCGTTCTGTAGCCCCATCACTTTTAAGGGGTGCCAACGGATTGGTTCTGATTTTTGATTTGACAAGTTTGAATACTTTCCAATGCATTGATACCTATATGCAAATGTTTCTTGATACGTATAATGTTAATCCGAATGCAACACTTCCTGTTCTTTTGCTTGGTAATAAATGCGATTTGATACATGTTATTACGGAGGATCAAATCGAAGAATGGAAAAGGAAAAACAAAGTAGTATATTCTCACCTGGTTTCCGCAAAAACAGGCCACAATGTTGAAGCAGCTTTATCGGAATTTATAAGATCATTGGTTTCTCCTGAATCCAGCATCGAGAGTCTTCCAATCCAAATTATTTTAAATCATCCTGAATCTGAGAAGAAAAAACAGTGTTGTTAATGAATAAAAATTGCTATTTATTGATATTTATCCAATAAAATCAGAAAGCTAATGACTGGAGAACACATTCAGACAATTCTTCCGACTCAGATCTAACTGACACACGGCATATAACACCTTTAGCTTTCGACATACCAAGTTCAGCAGTTATTAGAATGAGTTTGGAATCTTCGATAGTTTTTGCTGAGAATTTCATGGTTATTTTCTTTTTATCTTTATCTTCGTCAATCTTCTCAAGTCGAATAATCTCCTCCTCGATTCTCTTCGCCGCCTTTGATGTGGTTTTATCTTTTTGCATTGAAAACACATTTACAGCTTCAATTAGCTGTGTTTGCTCCCAGGTTGCATTGAAGTTGGGTAACTGAATGCTCTTCATCCATGTCGAACAATCTAATTTGATTTGTCCTAATTCGTACTCATCTTCAATATCCTCGTCTTCAGGAGTATACAAGAGTGAAGCTTTGTAAGATCCCATCATCATCTTTTCATCTCTCTTTATTACACAGCATGTTGATACTGTTTGTTGATATCCAAGTTTCTCTGATGTGGTGGATTCAATAACAGATAATCCATCAATTCCAATATGAATATTTTCATATAGAGAATCCTCGACAGTATTCATGCATATAAACTCGAGAATCAAATATTCTTCATAAACATTCAAGAAATATGATACAACAAATTCTGTATCTCTCTCAGTTAAGTTTACAGCATCCTGTTTCCATAGTAGTTTACCATACTTTTCAAATGCGCTATTCATTGTTACTGGAACGAATGATACCTTAATATCTTCTTTTGATGGTTGATCAACTTTCTCCAGTAAAACAGGTTTGGATACATCAAGGTCCTGCATACTAAATGGAGTGAATATTGAAGATATATCAATACCGGATTTCAATGAGTGAAGAATCATTAAAACTTGCTCCCTGACCAAATCATCTTCATCTTCATTATATAGCTCTAATAATGGAATTATTTTGTCTTTCATGCCAGCGCAGTTCTGTGCAATCGATCCAATAGTGTTTAACGCAGCCATTCTAACACTAGACACGTCTAAATTAACTCGATTGTATAAAACTGGAATTAATGAACTAGGATCTTCAATTAGTGTCACTTGACTAGCAATGAAATCGCAAATTGTTCTAGCTATTGCAAGCGAATCCCAGTCTTCAAGATACTCTGAAAGTCTCGGGAGTAATTGTGATCTTGGTATTCCTTCTGTACATAACAAAGCTCTCAGAATAGAAAACTTTGATTGTTGATCTGTTGACATTCTCAGAAGAAAAACAGCAACATCGGTGAGCTTTTCTGATTTAAACTTTCCTGCAAATCGACAGCTCTCTTCTGCAACAGCCCTCAGTAATGGTGATGCCCACTTTTTACAGTTTTTGAGAATTCTTTTTGTAACTGTTTCAACATGACTCTGATCTCCAAGCCTTAAAACACAAACAGATGACATTGCTGCGAGTGAGGAATTTTGATGTTTCATTAGTGCAAGTATTTGAGGAAGTAAAGACTTATAGCATTGAATGCTGTTTGACATGGCAATAGTCCTGATAGCAGCAAAAGATTTTAGAGTACTCGAACCAAGTAGAGAAGACAAAGTATCACATGTTTGATCACAAAGCTCTGGAGGGCATCTCCTTATTGCCTCAAGTTTCACAATTGGAGATCCTGTTGATAAACATCCTTTTAGAAATCCCATTGCTGAATCGCTATGCTTCGCTTTCAAACTTTGGGCGGCAATAGCTATCGATACACACTGCTCAAGTTGAGATTTGGCATCTTCAAGGTTACTTGCAAGCTGAGCTGATGCGTATGCATCATCGCTTTTTAGGACATGTAAGAGTAGTAAAGCATGAAATCTAACTGATCTTTGGGGAGATTTCGAAGCTTGTCTAATTTCAGGCATCCATCTTAATACAGCTTCTTTTCTTCCTCCCTCTATAATTCTTAGAGCCCCACAAATTGCAGCAGATGATGTGTATGGTATTGGTGAGACAATAGCCAATTTCAGAAAACGTTCAAGAGCCAACACATTTGAAGCATCAAGTAGCGAACAGAGACACCTGATAGCATGCCCCTGCAGACTAGACTCTGATCCAGTAATATCTTTGCTCAAAGAGTGGGTGATAATAATGGCATCGTGTGAATTTACAGGAATTTGCTTGAGCAACAAAACCAAAAGTCTATGTATATATGAATCTGGACTGTGAAACAACTGAGTAAGGCTGAAAAAAAGTTCAGTGTGCTCTTTTTCAGTGAAATCAACTCCCAAAGCAGTGGCTTGAAGTATAGAAATCATAGCAGCACGACATTTGGGTAAATTGAGCGTAACATCGCGAAAAACTTTGCACTTATTAACTATCGAAGTCGTATTCACGTCCTTTGGATCAAGTTTATTTCCCTCCTTTTTCTTCATTTTATTAAAAAATTGAATAACTCTGTTCGGATTTTTTTTTGTAAATAATGTAAATAAATTTGATTTTACATGAAATCAGCCATATCATCAACATCGCTGTCCTCGCCCTCATTATCAGAATTTCCGACTTTCCTCTTAATATAATAGTTTATATTCCCTGATTTTTCCTCCTTCTGCCTGCTTGTAGCTAAACGATCAACAAACTTGACGAGATCGAATAACTGGTCCTGCTTGAGATCTTTAGCCATTTCTAGAACTAATCCTTTTACAAATTCCTTATAATGAACGTGAGTGTTAAACTTCAGGCAATGCTCGCCCAAATTATATGCAAAATCTTCGAGTTCCTGTGTTGTCTTACTCATAAACTTAATAGAAAGCCAAACACACTTGTTCAAATTATTTGCCAAAAAGACGATTATTATTCATCGTTATAATGTCTAATCTTCCCTTTACTCGAGAAGAACTTCATATTCTTGCTGTTGATGACGACGATCTCCAGCTTCAAGCGGTTAAAAAAGGATTGGAAAGCTTTGGGTATCGTGTCACATCGGCTACTAATGGACAGGAGGCTTTGGAAAAAATGAAATCCGGGGGGTCTTTTGATCTGATTTTATCGGATGTGATGATGCCTGTTATGAACGGGCCTCAATTTTTGCAAGAAGCAAGGTCTGATTCGAAATTTTTTGAAACTCCGATTGTTATGATGAGCTCAAATGACCAGTATGAAATCGTTTTTGACTGTTTATCAAAAGGGGCGGACGATTACATCATAAAACCACTTACTGCGCAAGTTTTGAAGAATATTTACGCAAATGTTTGGATTAAAAAGAAGCAGAACGCTGCAGTTGCGAAAGTTCAGCATCAAATTATTGAAACTGCTGTTTTGCAGAAACGGATTGAGCAAATGAAACAGAATTTTTCCCAAACAGTGAAAACACCAATTTCTGAAGCGATGAGCAGTCTCGAAGCAATAATGACATCAAATAGTGTGTCAAATGAAGTTGTAGAAGAGCTTTCAAAGGTTATTACTAATCTAAAATCTCTTAATGAGGAGGAAAATGTTCCAAATAGTGATGCACAGATTTCTCCAAAAATGAAAGACTTTTTCCAATCACAGTTTGGAATTGGACAAACAAAAAAGGCTGTCACCCCCATTGTAGTGAGTAGTATCAGGAAGAGGTATGCTCCACCACCTGCACCCTTTGTAACTCATTTTCCTTCTCTGTCACTTGGAGACAATCTTCTCTCATTTAGTTTCAATATATGGCAAATTAATGAGAATCTACTCATGAATTTGGCTCACGATTTGTTTTGCGCGGTATCATTACAACAAATTCTATCCTCAAAGGAGGGAGAAATAGAGCATTTTATTACCAAAGCAATGAAAGGCCATAGAAATAATCCTTTCCATAACTTCAGGAGGGCAGTTGCTTCTCTTCAAATGATGTGTTCAATCTTTAATATTGCTTCCAGACCATTTCTGCCTTTTGAAAAAGCTGGTATTCTGTTTGCAGCATTACTTCATGATATAGATCATCCTGGGACAAACAATTCATTCCAGATAAAAACATGTTCAGCACTCGCAATGACATACAATGATAAAAGTGTTTTAGAATCAAACTCAGCTTGCGTTGGATCAAAACTAATACAGGATGTGTTTAGCTTCACTTTAAATGATGAACAATTTTCCATTCTGAGGCAAACTTTCATAAGATGCGTATTACGAACAGATTACTCTAGACTTCAGAAGTTTTTATCACGAATTATCAATATCCAAGTTGATTGGTCAAACAAAGAACACCGCCAGCTTGCCGCAATGCTATTAGTAATAATGTGTGATTTATCCTTTGCCATAAGGCAATGGGATACAGCAGGATACTGGTATGGAATGATGAGGGATGAACAGCTTCAACAGGGAGATTTGGAAAGGAGAATAGGAATGAAACCAGTTCCACTCATGGACAGACGCGTAGCCAGATCCAATACAGAGCTTGTGAAAACCCACTTTAATGTGTTTGTTATACCTGTTTTTCAAGCTGGGATTAAGTTTTTCCCTGAGATAGAAGGGATTATTATGCCTGTTATTCAAAAGAATCTTGATTGTATTCTTGAAATGGAAAGAATAGAAGAAACCAGTAAATAATTGCATTTTTTTCATTTACTCATCATCTTCTACTAACAATTCATTATGATCTGATGATGTATCCTTTTTTAATCTAGATCCGTCTTCTCCTTCTAACACAACATACTTAAGAAAAGGAGCAATTTTCTCAATGTTCTCATCATACCATTTTATTAGCACCTCTTTTCTCCTCTTTGCCTCACGGTCAACATGCAAACCTATCTCAGAAGCAAGAACTTCAGCTAAACTCAGGAGTTCACCTTGGTTCAGTGAAGACCCATAGTGTTCGGTTATCTCTTTCCATGCTCTACTTTCCTTTGCAATGAATCCATCCAAACGACGGTCAACCCGCTCTCTCTCAACTTCTGTTTGTGACTTAGAAAAGGAGTCATCCCCTAGTTTTAACGACGTTTTTCTAATATTAAGTATTTTTATTACTTTAGATAGTTTTTCTCTGATATGTTCTAATGTTATTTGATCCCTCTTGCATAAATTCACTAATCTAGTGCAAGATTGATCAAGCTGGTTTTGTAGCATTGTTATTTGCCCTCATTAGGGGGTATTTATTTGATATGTTTACAAAAATGAGACTTTTGATGTAAAAAAAAATTTTGGAGAATTAGAAGAGAAGGAATTGCTTTGATTTTTATTGTATTCACATTGTTGTTACGAATGAATCATGAAAAGATGGGGAAAACTCATAATTATAAATAAAAAATGATACTTCTTAATGTTGATGGTAACATCATACGTTTTTTTCGAATAAAATTCCAAGAATCATGCTAACTATAGAAATCAAACATGAAATATCGCTCAGCAATAAATACAAATGAGAAGGAATAAGAAAAAGTGGTGGGATGTTTATTTTGTGGCTCCAATAGATATGAGGTAATTTTTGACTTCTGTTCTATTATTTGATTCAGCAAAATAGAGAGGAGTGTAACCATTCACTAAATAATAATATAAAAACTATTAGAATAGAATTATTCTTTTCATTAATATTTGAACCTTTTTCTATGAGATATTTGACAACTTCAAGATGACCATTTCCGGCTGTATAATGGAGAGGAGTGGAACCATTCACTAAATAATAATATAAAAACTATTAGAATAACAATATCCTTTTCATTAACATTTGAACCTTTTTCTTTGAGATATTTGACAACATCAAGATGACCATTTTGGGCTGTATGATGGAGAGGAGTACGACCATTCACTAAATAATAATATTAAAACTAATAGAATAACATCGCACTTTGCATTAATATTTGAACCTTTTTTAATGAGATACTTCACGAGGACAAGATGACCACCCTTGGCTGCGTAGTGAAGAGGAATGGATCCTCTCCATCGCCAATCAGGGTGTTCAGGATCTTTATTTGTCACTTCCGAATCATTAGCTAAAAGATGAATCACACTCGAGAGTTTTCCCTCGTACGACGCATGAAAGATGCAAGATTGTTGTGAGAAAGGTGGATTTTTTTATTTTTACAAAAAGATTCGAAACAATTCACAATTTCGGTCTTTTCATTAATAATCGCTATGTGAAGAGGTGTTTGTTGACTCAATTTTTACAAATTTTTTTATCAATACTATTAATATCACATTCTTTCAACAAAAGAGCTTTGAAAATTTCAGTGAATCCCAATTCAGCAGCAATAAATAGAGGAGTTCGGCCATTGAAGAGAAAAAAACACTGTTATCTTTCTCATCTTTTTTAGCATTTTTCAAAATCAAATATTCAATAATTACAGGATGGTTTTTTTCGACAGCAATATGAAGAGGAGTTCTATTAGATAATGAATCATTGCTTGAGAGTCGGTTTGATTAATATTGGCCCCTTTTGTACACAAATAATCAACAATATTTTTATTTCCAATTTCAGCAGCCAGAAACAGAGGAGTTCGGCCATTGAAGAGAATAAAACACAGTTATCTTTCTCATCTTTTTTAGCATCTTTCGAAATCAAATAATCAAAAATTGCTTTTTGATTTTTTTCGACAGCAATATGAAGAACTGTTTTTAAATAATTTCGATGTTAATGTTCCCATCAACAGAGTTAATATTTGTACCTTCTGAAAGCAAGTAAATTATGCTCGAGAGTTTGCCTTTTTCTGATGCAGTATGAAACCCTTCTTTATCAGGAGGGGGGATTTTCTCATTTGCTTTATTTGCTATCAAAGTGTTAACTATTATCAAATTACCTTTATCAGCAGCAATATGAAGAGGTGTTCTTCCAAAAAATTATACTGTTCTTGAGAGTCTGTTTGATTAATATTGGCTCTTTTGCATAGTACTTCAACAATATTACTATTTTCTTTTTCAGCAGCAAGAAATAGTGGAGTTCGGCCATTGAGTAGATATCGATTTTATCATCTCTCACATCCAATTCTGCTCCCTTCGATATTAAATATGCCACAATATATCCCTGATTGTTCTCTGAGGCAATATGGAGTGGGGTTTTAGATTCTCCATCTCGGAGATTAATACTGGTATTATTCGATGAGAGATATATAATGCTGGATAAACGCCCTTCCTTTGCCGCTTGGTGAATGGATATTTTATATGGAGGATCAATTTTGTGGCTGGCTCCTTTCCTATCAAGTACATCTACTATGTCCAAAAATCCTTTATCTGCTGCTAAATATAGAGGTGTATTTACATACTGAACAAAGTAACTGAGCAAAGAGGAGGGTTTATTTCAGATTTATCAATTAGATATTGCACAATATCTCTCAAACCTTTTTCTGCTGCAATACAAAGTGGTGTTCTTTAAAAGAAAAATACAAATGCATATTATTGTATAATTCAAGATTAGCACCCTTAGAAACAAGATATTCAACTGTTTTCAAATGGTTTCCTAACACTGCACAATGAAGAGGAGAGTTAGAATTGAATATATTCAAGAATTGCTATCTGTTACATTTATATCAGTTTTTTTGGATAAATGATAAATAAGGCTTGATATTTTCCCACAATTTGCGGCCTTGTGAATATTTTCCAATTTTGGGGGTGGGATTTCCGGATTTGCTCCTCTATTCATAAGAAAACTAACAATACTCAAATGACCATTATCAGCTGCAGCATGTAAAGGAGTTCCATAATTCTATACATCTGAATTAAATCACTTTTAACATTGATATCAGTTCCAGTGGAAAGATGATACAATATACTAGATAATTTCCCAACTTTTGCAGCTTCATGAATACTATTTATTTTATCATGGGGGATAATATCTTTTTTAGCACCATTTTCCATTATATCAACAATGTCTAAATGAAGCATATCAGCTGCAACATGGAAAGGTGTCCGTTTATTTTAAAAATATCCAATGTAGAATCAATTGCATTGATGTTTGCGCTATTTTTAATTAACGATAGTGCTATTTCTTTGTTCCCAATTAATGCAGCTACATGAAGAGGGGTTTGATCACATATATTCGATATAATTTGATATCTGCTGAATTTACATCTGCCCCGAATTTGATCAAGTACTCAACAATAGATAATTGTTGGGATGAAACAGCTAAATGCAAAAGAGATTTTTTATCATTATCTTTCTCATTTATGTCAATACCTGAAGAAAGGCAATAAATAACGCTGGATAATTTCCCCAATGATATAGCTTTACGAACTTCTATAATTCCATTTGGAGGAGGGATTCGCATATTTGCTTTAGAATGACATAATAAAAAGACTACTCCTAAATAGGTTTTATTTGCAGCAATATGAAGCGGCGTTTGACCATGAATCAACTTAAAACAAAATCATCTAGAAAATCTAATTGTGCACCATTCGAAATAAGATATTTCACAACATTTAAGCTATTATTTGATGCAGCAATATGTAGTAGTGTTTCATTAATATAAAAACGAGTAAATTGCTTAATTTTGAATTAGGATTTAATTTCCTTGGAACATATTTTTGGAAAAGATCTACTGAATCAACTTTTGCAGCATGAATAGCCCCCATCACTCTGTTGTTTAAGTGTGAAGATAATGGTTGTTGATTTGTTTCTCGATGAGTGGATATATTACAAGAAATCTGCTGATCAATTGATATTATTTCTTGGGGATTTGGGGTTTCTCCATAATGAAGAGAGAAAAAAACCGGTTCTTTAGTTTTTACAATATCAAATAGAGCTAATGATGATATACCATGAGATTTATAGACATTCCGAAACAGTGTTCTGACTTGTCCTTCAGCAATATCGAAACATGCTCTTTCAAAAACCTGGTGCAAAAAGCTTAATGGAAGCCGACAAAAATCATTACTTTTAACAAACTGGTCAATATTTTGCTCAAGAAAACTATCATCATTATCCAAAAACTCGAGAAGATAAGATACTGTCTCTTCATGAAAAAAGGAAACATCAGAGAAAAAGCAAACTGGAATAAATGGAATAATACTTGGACATTCCCATACTTGAGCAATTACAAAAACTTCCCAGCAATAATTCTCACTGATTCTGCAAGATTTATCATGAATCAAATCAATAAAAAAACCAAATCCTTCATCACTAAATTCATCATCGAATGAGAGTACAGAATCCCCATTCACCAAACAATATCTTTGAAAATGATGTGAATGTAACTGCATGATTCCATAATTTACGAAGATGCTTTCTCCGTTCCTAACAATCAAAAAGTCTTTTTGAATTTGATGATTTTTAATGTAAAGATCATTAATAAGACATTCATCGCACTCTAATAAAACCAGAAAACTTATAATATCATTAATTCTATCCCGCACAGTTTCAATGTTTCGATCTTTAAGATATGACAACCCACACAAAAATGAATAATCATCAAAATTGTCCCCAAATATATCATCAACAGAAAAAGAACTCGAGTGTTTCATTCTTTCCCATAATTTCTTACAGTAAAATATGTCCCTAACAGATAAAACATAGCTTTTACCCTTAAAAATGATCTCTTTTTCCTCCATAAAAAATGTCATTTTTATTGTTTTAACATTTATAAGGACAATGAATAATATGATATTATTATATCTTGTTCCATATATCATTTTGGTTCCAATTCCGCTTCAAAAAAAAACAAATAATTTTTTCTAAACGTACATTATTATGAGTACAGCTATTGATCCTGAAATGCTCTTTGATCAGCAGTCTGCTATTTTACTCGAGAGGGCCACGAAAACAGCAATACACAGCCCCATTAGGCAAAAATTGGGCCCTGAATATCAACAACCAATGATTGAGTTGATTAACAACCGGATAAACAGCCTTGAAGAAAGAATGAATGCGTCTGATTCGGTTTTTAGACTTTCAGCTCAAGTTAGTGCGACGAGAGAAAAAGAAAGAAGAGCTCAAATCAAAAAAGTTGACGATATGATGCATTCACTTGAAACGAAGCTGATTCATCTTGAAGAATCGATATGTTCTTTTCCTAAATTAATCAAGGAAACTATTAAAGATGAGATTCAGAAAACCGATAATACACCAAGTATAATGAATGAAATGGATCGGATCAAGAATAAAATTGATAGCGGATACCAACTAATTGATGCGAAATATAAAGAAAGTAACAAAAAAATCCAAAAAATGATTAAGAAACTTAAGACTGATCTCCAACTAGCGGCCAACACACCGAAAGATGACAGCCGAGTAGAAGAAATATCAATGCAGATCGATGAAATGAAACGGAGACAGAATCTCATGTTAGATTTGTTAAACACTATGAAATCACACAATGATAAGGACTTCGAGTTGGTCAATTCTCAGATAACACAAATGTGGTCCCAAATATCACAGAAACGAGATTAAAAAGAATGTTCTTTGAATAATTAACAGTTTAGAGCTTTGCTTGGATCACTATTATTGGTTTGAAAGCTGCCTTTTTCTGGGAATCCTTTCCAACTCGGGGTTCTGTGTTGTTCATCTCTGATATGTAATTAATGATGCTTTTTGTTTTGTTACTCATTGATACCGTGTTTGCTAACATTTGTTGGGCTCTCAAGTACCTCAATCTATCCCTTTCTTCGGACTCTGAAATCATCCTGGGCTCTGCCATTCGAAAATGGAGATACAAGGGGATTTCTTCATCATTTGCATTATACACAAGGCTGTTTGTTGCATTATATGGTTCGATAATTGTTTTCTGTTTAAAGGCGCATCTCGGAGGATTTATAACACTTTTGGTTGATGTTAGCTTTTTAGGTTTTTGCCTTGTGAATATACTCATTTTTGGACGTGGAATCCTCTGGTTGCCATTTTGAGGTGTCTTTGGGATAACTACAGGCTCTCTGGTTTTCATTTGCATCTCAACTGCTTCTTTCCTGACTCTGGTGGTGGTATTAGTAATTGCACCTCCAACTGATGACTGCTTTGATAAATTCAATGCGGAAACGATACTCGACCTAGTATTATTTGTTAGGGGAAATAGTTGCCTCCATGAAGTGGTTAATGCAACTTCAGATTCTGCATCAGGATCAAACATTTGTTTAATTGGGATTTCAGAATTTCCAGATATTCTTTTCTGCGAAATTGCTTTTTGTTGTTCTTTAACATCTTTTTTAAAACCTGGATAAAGTTGAAGAATTGTTAATGCTCCATGTATCACTGATGTTTTTATCTCTCTATCTAACTCAGATTCGGCTCCCATTGCAGGTTTACAATTAACCTCAAGAAGCCAGGGTTTGGCATTCTTATCTAATAAAACATCAAACCCAAGGATCTCAAAACAACGAGACTTTCCGTCATTTGCACTGATACCAACTCTATATTGGCAAGATAGAAAAGGTTGTACAGCAGCAATTGTTAATCTTATAAGCTCATCAATATCATTTTGAATTTTTCCAATATCAATACCATCTTTTCTTATTCTTTCGAAAACAGAAGACATTGATCTTTTGTGTCCTTTTTCGATTTCTTCAGCATTTTGATTTATAATAATATTATTCTCTTGGAAATTCTCATTCTTTTTGTTCAATGAATAGTTAGTTAGGTGACCAAAGACTCTGTCCAGATTATCATCATTAGGGGCTTCATATTCTTCAGTACAAAAGCGCGCAAGTCCTTCTCTATTGATATAGATTCGCAATGGATCAATAGATGTAACTAATACATAGATTCTAAGGTCAAATTTCAGATTATCAACCAAATATGGGGTTATGTACTGCTGTGCAATAGCAACATCAGTGTATTTTTCTAAATCGCTCGGATCTTGAGCAAGAATAATACCTTTACCAAGAGACCCCCGGTCCGGTTTAATAATAAATGTTCTTTGCGACTTTTCTGATATTGAAAGCATAAAACTTTTCAATTCCGAGAACTGCCCCGGAAGAATATAAGATATTGGATGGAAATTATACTCATTTGGCATTGTCTTTTTGAGAAATTCAAGACTGCGAGCAAGCTCAACCTTTCTTGTTAAGACCCACATCCCTGGGAAATGATTATAGAACTGCCATGGTAACAGATTACTGGCAAAATCAATTGACCCGGCGCAATTCACCCAATAAATCAAGTTTGATGTTTCTGAGTCTGTTAGTTTAAATCCAAAACTCTCTAAACACTCTTTCACGAGTGGATACATCGCTTCAGTGGCATTTACATACACAAATTTCTTTTTTTTATTCATTAAATCTTTAACGTAAAACAAGGACAAGCTCTGTATTTAGGTTAATACAGATAGAATGAAGAAAAAGTATGTAGTTTTCTCATTCTTATTTTGATGATTGAATGTTATTGGATCTAGAATGGTGCATCCAGCTAAGAATCGATCAACAATAATTGGCGCTGATGTCTGTGTATTGAAAAAGATCTGATTGGTATTGATTGTCGCGGTTCCTCTAATATCATATGATTTGGAGAATACATTATTGTTGCAAATGATTTGATAACACTCATAGGTTCCCTCATAAAGCATAAACAGACCATAATTCTCATTACCATATGTATTATTTCTGAGGATTAATGAGCGAAGATATCCTTTTGCTCCTTCCCAGCCCATAATAACAGTACCTGTTTTTGAAGAGAAGAATGAACAAAAACTCATGTGAGCCTCAGAGAAAGTCACAATGCAAAAAGTAGAATGCCCTGTCATATAGTTCATCGAAGAATTGACATTTTGGAGGGTTTGGTTTCCATTCTGGATTCGAAATGTTTGATGAGAACCTTCATAATTTCTTGGGCAAAAAATAGCAGAAGATTGGCTCACTATATTCTTTGCATTATTTATCCCACTAGAAACCACATTTAAAAAAACAAAATGACCATATGTTGCATAGCACGAATTGCCGCAACATTTATCCATAGAAGAGTAATTTGATGTTGTGATAAATACAGCCCCGCCAGAACTTGAAGCACCACAACTGAGAAATGCACAAGATAGTAACCGTATTATTACTCCAGAACAACTACAAAGAACCGCACCACCACTGCCTACAATACTAAGAGATTGGAAGAAGCAATGCATAGCAGAAAAATATTCATTATTTGAACATAAAAAGATCCTAGACTGACTCATAAAATATATCTCTTGAATCTTTTCAAATTGAAGAGTTGGAACTTTTTGAAAGAAAAATGTGAAATAAACCAGTTAATCGTTTTACACAAAAAATCTTTACAGTTTTCTCTTCCAGTCCCCCAAGAATCAAGAATCTCTTAAAATTGCCATTACTATTATATCATTCTCTTTCGAATAAATGTCTCCCAATCCCTTCACATAAAGTTCTACAAACAAGTGAGTATAAAGGACTGTTGATATCCCAATTAGATAATTTGGTCATTTTTTGAAGATATCACCACAAATGAATGGATATCTTATTGCTATGAAGTAATATGTTCAAATGAAAACACCTATTGTAGCTAGCAGATGCATTCCTTCAATATTTTCAAAGAAGAAAGGTTGAGGTTGAACAATGTGTAATTATGTTCAAACCATAGTATATTGAATATTATGAGTAGAAATAAGAATATTTTCATCTTTGATTCAAATTTTCACATTCACAGCCAATTTGACTTTCCATTTTGATAAGAAACTTTGAAACCAATGAATTCTTATCTGTGTTTTTCATGAATTGAATTTTGGTGGAGAATCCTATAAAAAAGAATTTTTATTATCTGGAACAAAGGGGTTGTTGCCATTCTATTTGAACAAAAACACAAGATATATCCAATTGAAATGGGATTTGCTAAAGAATGTTTCAAAAACATGGTTCTTGTATAAAAAGGCTGGTGTTTCTTTGGAAGAATAGAACAATACTCTCTCATGATCACATAGAGAATTCAAAATAATGGATGTTAACTTATTGGGTAAGTTATTGTCCTCATATTGACACCAATTTTCCAAAAAATGTGTTTATTGACTAATGCTTATTAGGAGAATTGCTGATTGTAATATACCGAGAATGTGAGATAATAATGTTAAATTCCCCCCTGATTCAATAATACAATTTGTTTGAGTTGCAGGTAATGTGATACACTCTTGAGGATCATTGACTGCTGTTGGTGGAGGAGGTATGGTTTGACAAGGTAATTCTAACTGACCCATATCTTCAGGTGTTGAACAGAAAACTGTTGAATAGTGAGAAAGTTGGTATGTTTGAGTATTAACTGTAGTTGTTTTTGTGGATTCGAAAGTAACACTAACTCCCACTGTTGTTAAATGATATATATAACAATTCTTCACAAGAATATTGGCGATGTTGGATTTAAACAAAATAGACCCTGTATTGTTAATAAAAATACATTCTTGGATAGTTAATCGTGATCCATATGTTGTGATATTGATTATTGATGCCAAACACTGATTACGAATAAAGTTTGAATTTTGGATGGAAGCTGAATACACAGTTGCTGGACCTTGAATATAAATGAAATCAAAGTCGGAAGATGTGTTGTTGAAAAATGTGTTAAAATGGCATGACAATGTTCTTGATGGAATCAAGTACAATCCTGATGATTTTAATGATTTGCAAAATGACTCATTGGTGTTAAGGAGATTTAGCAAGCTTTCAAATAAATAGATATTACTGATTCCTTGTGTTATTTCTCCACAATAGTTCATTGATACATAAGAAATGGCAGTATTTGAATTCACTTCTGTTGAACTATCAATATAAAGGAAATGACCTAATTCTGTTGAAGAGGTGGCGATTTTACATTGAGAAGCACATATCTTCATGATTTCAATTTGAAGATTATACCCATAAGGGGTAGATATATAAATAGATCCCCCATTTCCATTATATGAAGTGCAATTCACAAAAGTTGATTCTTTTATATTAATCGGGAAATGCCCACTTGGGATCAAACAGATTGCTCCACCATGAGATGTTGCAGAAATGTGGATAAATATTGATCCAACAATCTCAAACAGAGTATTAATATTTTCGGAAAAAATTGCACCCCCACATAATGAAAGTGATTTTGTCTGGCTCAGTTCAATTCTCGATGAATATAAACTGAATGAGCTCAGACTCATATAAATTGCTCCTCCTCCATAGCTATTTGAAGAAGAATTTGTGATAGAAATATTGGATAAAACATGCTTGGTTCCTTGCAAATACAATGCCCCTCCATAATAACCAGATGACGAGTTTTGAATAGTAATGTCTTCAATAATTGCATTTGTTGAGTAGAAATATCCAGTACCTCCATAGCTAGGTGCACTAGATGTCATAAAAGAACAGTTTTTCACAAACAAATTAGTTAATCCATAAAAGTAAACAGATCCTCCATGTCCTGTTGATGAAGAATTAGCAAAACTGTTGTTTTTGAGTTCAAATGAAGTAACTGGTGAAGAATATCTCAGTGATCCACCAGAACCAATGGACTTGATTGATTCGAAAGCATTATTATTAGCACTAATATTCATATTGTTCAATAAATTAATCAACTGAGTTGTTGTTTGGTTGTTATAATATTCCATACTTACTATTTGGCCTTCATTTTCTTGCTTAAATCCGATTTCTGACCTAAGGATCAGTAACTTAAGAGAGAATGCACAAAGGGTTCGTAACAAAACCATTTATTCTTACAAATCCACCAATTTCAGAATTCTTTTAATGTTGTTTCACAAAAAGTCACCATAATTCTATTAAAAATTTGAGAAGCTTTTACACTAAATATCGTTAGGAGAGTAATTATATTTCTTCTTCTCCAAGAAAATGGATTTATAATAAATTGAATGATATAAACTTCAAGTGATGAAGAGATCAAAATTATGAATGGGGATGTGCTCAAACATGCTTTGAGCCATTGTAATTATGTAAATCAGTTTTTGCTACACTTTTTCTGAAAATGTAAAATCAATAAATCAATTGTATGAATCCCCAGATTAAGTATTTAACACCAGGAACATATAATATTCTGTCAATATTGTTTCATTCATATTCAACTATATATAGTGGAGGTGCTATGTAT